>CWHE01000167.1_pt1 | contig 63641 bp, 56 predicted proteins | sample 685091 | NCBI WGS metagenome assembly CWHE01 (sample SAMEA3735855, study PRJEB9488) | human gut metagenome | biome: ENVO:mammalia-associated habitat; material: ENVO:feces | place: Malawi | collected 2009-02-27
TGGATGCAAGTGTTCGATGAATTGAAAGCAGGTGATGTCGAAGAGGTCCTTTTCATTTCTATGAATGGGGTTTCTAGTCTTGAAGAAGGCGCAAAAGCGATCTTTCCATCGGTAATTGTTCAGCGCTGTATTGTTCATCTTGTTCGAAATGCATTGCGTTATATTCCAAGTAGGGACTATAAGGAAGTCTGCCGAGATATGAAAAAATTCTACGGTGCTTCGTCTCTAAACGCTGCACATGCTGCTTTTGACAGTTTTCAAAATCGGTGGTCTCATTATTCTGGTGCTGTAGATGTCTGGAAACGGAACTTTGCACATGTTGAACAACTATTTGATTATGGTAGTGCCATTCGAAAAATTATGTCCACTACCAATGCGGTTGAAAGTGTTCACTCTAGCTTCAGAAAAGTCACAAAAAAGGAGCATTCTCTAATGAGAATGCACTCCTAAAACTACTTTATTTACGCACGAAAGAATTACACGCGAAGTGGTCAGGTGGTCGAATTCAAAACTGGGCTATGGTGCTTAATCAGTTAATGATCAACGAGACCTTCTCCTCTAGAATTGAAAAGTATGCGATTTACCTTCCATAACAACGGTAGGTTTATTCAACTATGTGTCCAATTAAAATTTATCTGATTTTAAAAATAGCCAAGAGAATTTGGGTTGTTAAAAACTCTTAACTATTTAACTTCCACAGTTTAGTTGACAACCCCGCAATGAATTTAAAGAAATTAGCCACCTGGCTATGGAAAGGCAAGTAGCCTTTATTTTTTTGTCTTGAATTTCGAAAGAAATCAGATAAAAAGACGTCCCAAACTCAAATTACGAGTTCGAGACGTCTTTTGTTTACAGTCTGCACTTATACCTTATAAGTGTTTTCACTTCAATCTAGGATTCCCAGGACATTACCCCATAACTTCCAGCAATTCCTTCCATTAACAAACTATCCGCATACCCATCAATAAAGCTTGTTGCCTCACCCTCTGTTGAGAATAATCGACTTCCTTTTTCGATATTCTTTGATTGATCATCACCTTCATAAGCGTAGAACCAGACTGTGAATTGAACTTGTGGCTCTGGAGTCGGTGTCGGTGTAGGATCAGGGTCTGGTGTTGGAGTTGGCGTAGGATTAGTCACCAATCCACCATTATTTGTTCCACCAGATGAACTTCCATTGCCTGTTGTTCCGTCATTTTTATTTTCACCATTACCAGAAGGTGTCGAAGCCGGATCAGAGGATGCGACATTCGTTTGGTTCTGTGTATTTGACATATTTGGAGCTGGCGAGGCCTGACCTACAGACTCACCAATCGGTTGATTCGGAACTATTTTATCCGACTCCGTAATTTGTTGTTGATCAGTCACTACACCATTTTGATCTTGAACAGTTACGACATTGCCTTCAAACACCAACTTATTCCCTGCATAAATCAAGTTGTAATCTCCAATGCCATTCAATGAAGCTAATTTTTCCATTGTGACATTCGTTGCTAAAGAAATACCGCTTAACGTGTCTCCCCAAACAATAGTATATTCTTTTTTTCCTTCAACATCCTTTTTGATTTGCTCAATCGATCGCGCTTCCCATTTACCATCCATTTCAGAAGCTTGTATGTCTTGTCCCTTTAATATGAGTACACCTGCCATTGTAAAAGCACTTAAAGCTAAACCCTTTCCAAGGTTTTTACCCAAATTTTTTCTTTTTTCAATAACTGTTTGCTGCTTTATATCTCTTCTCTTTTTCATAATACTCTCCTTAATAAGTCCTTTTTTCTTTTGAAGTCACAACTTGTATTTTTTTCTTATGAAAATCATTACGATTATTTTTCAATCTTTCGGATAATTTTTCACTTCTCTTCTTATAATGATTACACCCCATTTTAAAGTGTTCGAGTTGATGTTGTAATCGTTGGATTTCGAGGCTCATGCGTACAATTACCTTTTCAAGATCCTGACTATTATTCATACGCAATCGTTTTTCAACACCATCTAGACTTTCACATTTTTCTTCACACCCTTCACAGATTGTAAAAAGTTCCTTATCAATAAATATTTGCGAAACGGAATAGTTGCCACACCATTCACAAGTCATTTCACTAGCTAGTTCTGCCTCATATAGGATATTTTGGATCTGAGAAGACTGTTCACTTGGCTCTAAATCAGTAACAAGCGAAAGAATCCCTTGCTTTCTTTCTACTCGTTCAATCGCTATGCCAAGTTCACTGAGTTCCTTTTCAGCTTTTACCAATATTCGATACCAACCGTGTCCTATTCGATGTCCAAATTTAATTAGGGCCAGACAATTCAAGTTTTTGTAGTTAATTGAATGTTCTTCCATCAGTTGACCTCCTGTTATCATTTTTTAAAGAGATAGTATTTATATATTGCTATCAATCGCTCTGAATAAATAATACCACGATAAAGTGTTCTTAACAACTCTTTTATTAAAAATAAGTGTTCTACAGCGTAGTTAAAGTGGCTTGTAAACCACATTATTCTATTAGTAAAGGGATGGTGTATATGGAAGAATATGAATTAAGAAAATTAATCTCAGAAAGAGTAAAATACTTTCGTCTAAAAAAGAAGATGAGTCAAGAAAAACTATCAGAACAAGCTGAGCTTGAGATTAAGTACATTAACAAACTTGAAAATCAAAAATATAATTTAAAAATAGATACTATAGAACAAATTATTAAGGCACTAGATATTTCTTACGAGGAATTCTTTAATTTCAACTTCACTTCAAGTAGTGACGAGTTGAATGAGCTCTTACAAGCAATTTCTAGCTTCAAGAAGGATGAACAGCTCATAATAATCGAGTCAATATTAAGTCTTTTGAAATCAAATTATGAGGAATAAACAAAAAGCTGCGAAAAATTTCCGCAGCTTTTTGTTTATTCCTCATTCATCTGATACGTCCAATCCTCACTATACAGCGAGAATCGTTCGGCGCGATACGCCCAAGCGCTAGTCGGAAAATCAGTAAGGTCAACGTTCAGCACGGTTTCGCCTTCTTCCGTGACTTCCATAATCGAACTGGTCTGGCCCTCATCACGGTAGCCAAAGTTAACGAGGCGATTACCTGTGTTGCTTAAGTAGCGTGCACTGCCGATAATCTTGGTATAGTAATCCTCTCCTAGATCTTCACCAAAGGTCCAAACTTCTTCGATCGTCATTTCGGCCTCATTAATCCGAACCTGGCGGGCTTCTGAGTATTGTTCAGAGGTTTCTTCATCCCCGCGGGTAACCGAGATGTTATTGTCATAATATAAAATATCGGTCGTCTCATCGTTCTCGTCTTGATCCGACAGGACGATCGCCGCGTGCTGTCCGCCGCTGGCTTTGACATCCCCTTTTAAGAAATATTTCTGATAGCTGTCAGGCCAGCCGCTACTGTCGCCCATGATCCATTTGATCTCGTTCGTGGAATAATCAATCTTCATAATCGTATCTTGATGCCTCCCCGAAATAATAATACTGTCATCTGCCTCATCGTATTCTACTGAGTTTTGGTGGAACCAATCGACCTTTCCGTCCTCACGACTCGTCGAATCGTAGTCTTCGTAAAAGGCTTCCGGTAAGATATCCTTCAGATCAATCGTTTTCTCGATCTCCCCTGTTTCGCGATTCAGCTCGATCATCGTGTCCTCAATATAGTTACTGCCATCATTGACTGTCAGTAAGAAGTTTCCGCTTGGCAGCTCAATACCATCATGATGGATCACGGTCATTTCTCCTTCGCTTTTACCTGTATCGTTTGCGGCGCTAGAGCTTGAGAAATCGTAACGGTGATAGATTTTCCCTAAGTAGTCCGTCTCTAGCAGCACATTGTAGGTATCCGCGTCATTGGATTCTTTGGTCAAATAAAGCAGATTCCCGTTATCTAATTCTTTAAAAATATGACTGTTATAGCGGGTCGAATACCAGCGAACATCGCCGTTGGCATCAAAGGCATAGGCGCGTTTCGTACTTGGCACAACAAAGGTGAGTTCGCTGTCGCCTAGTTCCATTTTTGTTGTATCCGCTTCTTTGACCTCGATGTTGGCAATGGATTTCGCTAACGTTCCTGTTTTTATCGTTACCTTTTTCTCCATGCTGTTGCCGGATTCGTCCGTCAATGTAACCGTCACTTCGTTTTCTGTATCTGAGTACAGACCTAAAATCGGAACACTGTGATCCGTTGTATAGTCGTCAAAGCTGTTCTTGATGGTCGTCGCTTCATCCTTGCCGGCCACTGAAATATCAACAGTCATTGCGTCTTCTGTTTGGAAAAGCAGCAGCGCCGAAAGTGGGCTGGCATCGTAAGGATCAAGCTGGACATAGATATTGTCTTCTGTGTACTCGCCGCTTTTTAGTAGAGTCTGATATTTTTTCTCTTTTTCCGTTTGATCCTCCTGCCACTCATCATTCAGGGAGACGGACAGCTGTTCTTCCGTGTCCACCTCATTCGGGACTGAGCCGCTGACACCACAGCCGGTTAAGCAGACCGTCATACCAATAAAATAACTGATTCTCTTTAGTGTTGCCCTCATTCACTTCCTCCTTTTCAAGCATTGATTAAGAAACCTGACGAAACATTTGATTTTTCAATTCGTACACGACATCGCAGCCTTTAGCAACTTCCTGTTCATGGGTGACTAAAATAATACATTTTTGCTGCTCATGAGCGATTTCTTGGAATAGCTTGACGATTTCACCTGAGGTCGCTTCATCTAAGTTTCCCGTTGGTTCATCGGCAACAATCAAATCATGTTCGCAGCACAATGCCCGCGTAATTGCGACCCGCTGCTGCTGGCCACCAGATAGCATCGTTACTTTTTTCTCTGCCAGTTCTTTAGTAATGCCGACTTTTTCAAGATTTGCTAAAGCATAGGCTTTCTTATCCGCTTGCTGGCTTTGAGCAATTTCCATCGCCGTCACTACATTATCCACTGCCGACATGTAAGGCAGAAGATTGTAGGCTTGAAAGACGATCGATACATCCTTGCGTCGATATTCCCGCAGCCCGATTTTTTTCAAAGAAGTATCTTCATAAAGAATTTCTCCGCTTTTTGGGGTATCCAAGCCTGCGATCAGGGATAAAAAAGTTGTTTTCCCTGATCCGCTAGTGCCTAAAATGGCGTACATCTTGCCCTTTTCAAAGGTTAAATTCACCTTTTCGAATAATGGGCCGTTGTTCTCATACCAATAGCTTAAATCCTTGGTAGCTAATGTCATAAAATTTCCTCCTTTAATTTGTTACCTTCGTTTTTCATAACTGACCTCTATGTTTAAGAGATCAAGATTTTCTTCGGATTCAATCGCAATATCCCTGCGGATGATAAGACGATTGAAAATAGGCTGATTCCCAGTCCGATACCTGCAAGACTAAGAATTTCCATTGGCTTCACAGAGATATTCAATTCCTGAATTTCCTCGGTTTGGGTAAATGGATTACCGCCCATTTGACCGCCACCTCGTGGACCGCCATTTCCGCCGCCAGGCATTTGTCCTTGACCGCCAGGGCCGCCGTTATTTCCTGCCGCATTGGCTTCTTGTCCTTCCGCATTTTGCGATGTTGTTTGTTGGCTTAATAACTGATTTCCAACGGCATTTCCAACGACATTTCCGCTGGCTGCCGCAATCCCCAAAGCAAAGATCATGCAGATAAAAATTTCAACGAAAAATTGTGAGATGACTTTCATTCGTGATTCGCCTAATGAAAGCAAAACACCGATCTCATATTTCCGTTCGCGAATCGACAGCATAATGATCAGCGTTAAAATAATGACACCCGCTGCTGCGACTAAAATCACGATATTTTTCGCGAAGCTTGAGACATTGTTTAATGGTTGCAGCATTTGCTGATACATTTGATCATTTGTTTCTAAACTAAAGGTATCGGTATCGATCAATTTATTCGCCTGTTTGACGAAGCTATCCATATCTTTAGGATCTTCTAGGTTATAGACGGCTGAATCGATCGTTTTTCCTTCTGAACCGGTCAGTGTATTGACCATGGTATAAGAAGAAAAGATCGTGTTCGATGGGTTCATAAAGTTAAACTGAGCGCTCATGCTATCCCCAGAATCGCTGGTTTTGTAGATTCCCTTGATAGTTACTTCGACATCCTTGTCATCTGTGTCTTTAATTTTGAATGTATCACCGACACTTAGGTCGTTGGCCTCGGCCAAGCTTTGTTCAATCAAGACATTATTGGTACCTTCATCCGCTGAAGTGATCGCTTCTCCTTCAACAAGGCTGGCAGTTCCAGCCGAAAATTCGCTATAAGAGCTGCTTTCAGAAACACCTTTGATTTGGAAATCACCTTGGCTCATGCCGCCAGGAGCACCGCCTCCGCCAAAGCCGGCCATCTGTTCGTCAGATGACTCCTCCGTATTTTCTGTACTATCGTTGCTAGCATCACTGTCGCTGGAAATCGGTTCGATCCCTGAGCTTTTATCCGCTGAGGTGCTGGCTTCAAAGGAATAGGATTTTACATTCGATAATTTCGCAATTTTTTTCGCATCGCTCAGATTTACCGGCGTTCGTTCGAAGCTGCCGGGATCAGGTCGGCTATTTTCATCTTCTGAATCGGATTGCTTAAACATCGTCTCTCGGTTCGTCGATAAAGTGACGGTCGCCCCGACACTTTTTTTCGCGTTCGTTGTTGCGAGATCTGCGCCGCTGCGGATCGTCAATCCCGCCAAGACGAAAATCAATATTGCCGAAAAGACGGCGATCATAATAATACTGCGCCCTTTTTTGGCCCAAAGGCTTTGAATCGCCCGTTTCATATAGTTCATAGTGGTTCCCCCTTCATTTGTCTGTCTGTAGAATAAGCAAGCTGGCTTAACCGAAGCTTAAGCCGTATGTAAAAAGTTTTAAGGTTGATTTAGGAAAGCATGGTACACTGAGGAAGTAATAAATGAAGAGGGAGAAAAATCGATGATTAATCTATTAATAGTAGAAGATGATGCGACACTTTCAGAGAATATAAAAGAAATTTTAGCCGATTTAGGTGACATTACCCAAGTTTACGATGGCGAAGAAGGTTTGTTCGAGGCTGAAAGCGGGATGTATGATTTGATTTTGCTAGATTTGATGCTGCCAGAGAAGAACGGTTATGAGGTGTTAGCAGAAATGCGGGAAAAAAACATCCAGACACCTGTATTGATCTTAACTGCCAAGGACAGCTTAGAGGACAAGGTGACTGGCTTTCAAAAAGGGGCAGATGATTATTTAACCAAGCCCTTTTACCGAGAGGAGCTGATCATGCGAGTCAAAGCATTACTAAAACGCTCGCTGGGATTATTTGCTGAAAATCAGTTAGCCTATAAAAATATCACCTGCAATCTCTCAACTAAAGAAGTGACCGTCAATGATGAGGTATTGCCGATTCAAGGAAAAGAATTCGATCTTTTAGTCTACTTTATCCAAAATAAGGGTGTGATTTTGACCAAAGAGCAGATTTTTGATCGTATCTGGGGCTTTGATTCCGACACTACGCTAACTGTCGTAGAAGTCTACATGAGCCACTTGCGCAAACATTTGAAACCGTCAGGTACCGACCATCTGTTCAAAACTCTGCGGAATGTCGGCTACATCTTACAAAAGGAATGATTCAATGAATACAGAAATTTCGAGAAAACAACGGTTAAAATTTTTCTTCATTAATGTTGCGGCATTTGCGGGAATCTTTCTATTATTAGGCTTTATTACTCTACAGCTTCTGCAAAGCTCAGCCTATCGTCAAACCGATCTTTCTCTGACTCAAATGGCGGAAAATAGCCACCTGATCCAGATGGAGATCAACCGTTATCAGCAGGGCAATCCCTTTTTGGCGCAAATGCCTGACGATCAGCGCATGGATAAAGGTCCTGATGGCAACAATCGCTTCAATACCCAGATCATCCTTTGGTCTAAGGACGGCGAAATTCTGAATAAGGATGTATTAGGTGGACGCTTTACCGAGCTAGAGAATTTAACCTTAGATAAGAAAAATTTGGATTCCGTTCAATCATTAAGCTTAAAAAATACTGGAGAAGCTAGTCAAAAGCTCTCCTTCCATTCCTATACAATTAAAGCAGAGAATGCGGAAAATATCGCCTATATCCAATTTTTATCAAATACCAATCAAATCGCGGACTCCATGAAGACCTTCGAGACCACCTTGATTATTTGTATGATCATCTTCTGGCTAATCTCGATTGGTATCAGTTTTTATATTTCAAAAATGAACATGCAGCCGATCATGCACTCGTGGCGCAAACAGCAGGAATTTGTCGAAAATGCCTCTCACGAGCTGCGCACCCCGCTGGCGATCATTCAAAACAGCCTGCAGCAGCTCTTTACCAAACCCGACCACACGATCCTAGAAGAATCCGAGCCAATTGCTCAAGCCTTGAATGAAACACGCCGCATGAACAGTTTGACAGAAGACCTGTTGACTTTAGCCCGCAGCGATTCCAATCAGTTGCTGCTGCAAAAAGAGGCCGTCGATCCTAAAGACTTCATTCAGCAATTAGCCCAGCCTTTTCAAGAGATCGCCGAAATGAACGATAAACAATTCGTTTTGGAAAACTACGCTGATCAGCCTATGCTGATCGATGAAAAACGCATCCATCAAGTACTGGTGATCCTGCTGGACAATGCGCTGAAATATACGGAAGCTGGCGAAAAAATCATTCTGCAATCAGAAATCTCCAATGACAATTGGCTGATTGAAGTCAAAAACAACGGACCATCCATCAGTGATGAAGACAAGAAGCATATCTTCGAACGCTTCTATCGCGAAGACCGCTCCCGCTCCAAAGAAACCGGTGGCTACGGCTTAGGCCTTGCCATCGCTAAGCAAATCATTAATCAACACAAAGGCAAGCTGACCGTACGCGATTGGGAGCCGCGAGGAGCCGTCTTTCAGATCAAACTGCCGATGAAATAGTACACAAAATCAACGGAGCTGTGACAAAAATCCTGTCACAGCTCCGTTTTCTATCTATTTACTTCCACGTACCAATTTCTTCTCCATCGACTACCTCGATACCCGTTTGAAAATCAAACTGATAGTCCTTTGGATTCGTAACGATCAGCATAACTACATCATCCAATCCCGCAGAAGAGATCACTTTTCGATCAAAGCGCAGCAGCAGTTCGCCAGCCTTCACCTTTTGACCTTCGGATACGAGTAATTCAAAGCCCTCATTTGCGAGACTAACTGTATCAAGTCCTACATGGATCAATAATTCAATCCCCTCTTGCGTTTCCAGCCCAATAGCGTGCTGCATCTGCAGATTCGCCGCTTTTATTACTCCATCAACAGGCGAAACGATCCGTCCAGCAGCTGGGTAAATAGCTAGGCCCTCACCCATCATTCCCGTTGAAAAAACCTCATCCTTTACCTCAGTTAAAGGGACAACCTTACCAGTTACAAAAGCATCTAGCTTTTTCTTCTTCTTAAAAAACATTACTACACTTCCTTATACGAAATCAGTTCAATCTTTAATTGCTCCAAACGAGCCTTAACTGCTGGATCAGTGAGAAACGCCACTTCGGCAGTTCGTGGAATCAATAACGAAGAATTCTTTAGAATATAATCATCTAAATAGCCAGGATGGAAAATCATCATATCCACACCGTCGTCATGTAAATTGGCAAGCAGCTTCTCCAATGTACGATAAGGATCATAATCAGCCTGCATCGATTCCATATACAGATAGACCCTCGTTCCATTCATATCGATAAAGGCATCCTCCGTCAAAGAATTCGGCCCCTGACCTTGAGGCAATCCAGAATACTTTAATCCATGCTCCGCCGCAAATTGCTCCATCGCTTTAAAATAATTGGCACTGGTTACCGCATGGCCCTCAAAATAATCCGGTTTTCTGCCAAACAGCTCTAAAAATCGTTGATATTGCGCTTCAATCTCCAGTCTGACCTCTGAAAGAACAACGAAATCTTCCTTTGCCTCTCGATAGATTTTTGACGATTTGAAGTTTCCATCAGCATCTACTAAAGAAGGAATCTTCTCAGGATCAGTCAAAGGTTTTCCAACACAGATATTGGTGTGTTGGCTAAAGGCGATCGGCTCTTTTTTTAACAATTCTACACCATGAAGCGCAGCAGGCATGTTTACCATGACTCCTACACTCTGGATTAAGCCTTCCTTTACTGCTTTTTCAATCCCATAATTGACCGCTTCTGAATAGCCGAGGTCGTCAGCTCTAAACAATACTTTCTTCGAGTACTTCGTCATTTTCTTTTACGTCCTCCTTGATACTTAAAACATAAGTCGCTGCCGCAGATACGACAAAGCCGATCCCGCAGGCAACAAAACCATTGATCATATTGGCATTAGTCCCACCAACAAATGAAATCAAGCAGGCAAAATTCGCCACTGGAATCAAGGTGTAGGCAGTCACTCCCGTCAACCCAGCATAAAGACCGCCGGCAAGTCCACCTGCCATCAGTCCAATGAATGGTTTTCTGTAACGCACACCTAAACCGTAAACACCCGGCTCAGTCACACCGCCGACTAAGCAAGCAGCTAGAAAACTAAAGGCCAACGCCTTTTCATTTTTATTGCGTAAGCGCAAGAAGGAGCCTAGACACATTCCCGCCACACACATGCTGGAAATGATCGCCGCAGGTGTTACCAATGAATCCTGTCCGTTTTGGGCAAAGAGTGTAATCATCGTTGAGATCATCAGCAAATGCATCCCTGTCATTACCAAAAATTGCCACAATGCCGCAATCACTGCTACAGCCAAGAATCCGCCAATCGCATCTAGTGATAACAAGAATTTACTAATATGTTCCCCCGCAACAAATCCTGCAGGTCCTAAGACAATCAACGTGATTGGCAGCATGACCACCATCGTCAACGTTGGCGTAAAGATTGTTCCTAAAGTAGACGGGATTACCTTCTTAAAGAATTTTTCTACATACGACATGATCCAAATCGAAAGAATCATTGGAAGCACCGTGCTGGCATAATTCTGAGTAGCGACTGGAATTCCGAGAATATCAAAAGCTGCTCCATCTGCCGCGATTTGCGTAAACGTCGGATGAAGCAGAATGCCTCCTAAAAACATCCCTAAAACTGGCGTAACGCCAAATTTTTTCGCAGCAGTATACCCCAAGAAAACCGGGAAGAAATAAAATCCCGCGTCACCAACAAACGTCAATAACGTAGCCAAAGAACTGCCCTCATGAATCCAGTTCAGCATGGACGGTCCGAAAACGGCCATGACCATTTTGAACATTGAGGCCGCAATCAGCACAGGAATTAACGGTGTTAGACTTCCTGCCAAATAATCCAAAACCTTATTTCCTAACCCCTTTAAAGTAAAAGGCTCTTTTTCTTCCTTCGCTTCTACTTCTTCCTGCTCCTGCGCTTTACCATTCAGCTCCAGCAAATTATTGTAGACCTTATTGACAGTTTGACCAATGATGATCTGATATTGTCCGCCAGATTGGACAACACCTAAGACACCACTCGTTGACTTTAAGCTCTCTTCATTTACTTTGCTTTGATCCTTCAGGTTAAAACGCAGACGTGTCATGCAATGGGTCATGTTTGAAATGTTTTCTTCGCCGCCAACATTTTCTAAAATAGTTTGTGCTAGTTCATTATATTTAGTCATCGTTTTTTCTCCTTACATTTTTTTCGTATAATCGGTTCATATGAATCATTAAATAGACTAGTTCATCTTCATTTGATTCAATGCCATAAAATTGTGCAATCAATGTACCAACCTTTTGTGCCAGCTGATAGATTTCCGGGTGCTGCTCCTTGATCGAATCCAGCATCTCCATTCCAGGTCCAATCAGCTCTTCGCCGCTGCGCATCCGCTTCAGGTAATAAAACATGTGCATGCAAAAACGATTATAGTTAAACTCATCACGATCGATCACAATGTGCAGATCCTGCTCAATTAAATTGGTCGTCTGCTGAATAATTTCTTCTATCAATACTTCTTCCTGAGAAATTTTGTACTCCGATTGACTATTGACAAAGTGCATGGTAATACTCGTCAATTCCCCTTTTGGCAAGACGATATGTGTCTGCTCCTGAATCATTTTGACAGCCTTTTCCGCCAAACGACTCTCCTTTGGGTACATCTGCGCAATCTCGTAGGAATAATTCATACGAACATTTTTATAGGTTGTCAGACGTTGAATAGAAAACTGGATGTGATCCGCCAAACTAAATACCAACGTCGGATTCAGCTGCCCATTCAATTCCTCTTGTGCCATGCTGACAATCTCCGCACTCAAATTCAAAATCTCCTCCGGTATTTCCTTCAATAATCCTTCAAAATATTCGCTTAGCTTGTAAAATGTCATAGTAATCTTGTTCAAATCCGTTAACTCATAAGGCGTTTTGGGAAATCCTAATCCTTTGCCAAAAGCAATCAAATGGTTGCCATTGCCATCAATCGCTTCAGCGACATTATTATTAATTTTCTTAATAATCTTCATTAACTCTTCCGCCTTTCCAATAAAAAAACTCTTTGAGCGCGCACTACACCCTCCTTTTTCAAAGAGAATGGTAATGCCTCAAAGAGTAACAATCCATTTTTATTTAATTTTCACTATAAATCATAGTTGATTAATAAAACGTTGTCAATATATGACTCAATTTTATTTATTCAAAATCTTTACGTGTTCTAAAAAAAGAGACAAGGTTATAGTTCCTCATGCGCCGCAAGCCACTGCTTTACTTCAGCTACTAGCTCCTCAGGATAAGGATAGTGATAATGCTCCGCCAACTTACGTGATAGCCCTTCATACAACGCAATCGTTTCCTGCAACGCACGCCAGCTGTCTGCCGCATCAAAATGACCAAATACACCGTTCAACTGCTGAAAGATATCTTCATCTACCCATTCGTAGATAAAGCGACCAGCATGCCATGTATCATAATTTTCGCCATGGACCATTTTCTCGTACCATTCGATCGTCTGCAGCAGCACCTGTTTAAATTCAGCATCCCGCAGCTTAACAGTCCATAATTCATTCCGTAAAATCTGTTTGCCTAAATACAAGGCAAGAAACCAAAAAGTGTTCACTGTATAATCGAAGGCCTCTGCCGTGATTGGCGAAGCTTTTGGCCATTCAAATTTTTCAGGAATCAGCCGCTGAGCCTCTCCCGTCTTATCCAGCAGCACTCGTGCTCCACGACGAAACCAGTCAAGCGGCTCATTCTTAGCTAACTCGGTTTGATAGTTCGCGTACGAGGTAATCACAAAATCCACTTGAAAGCCGCGTTCAAATAAGGACAGCCACTCCAAACCAGCACCGCTTTCAAATGGGATTGCTGTGTTCAACTTACCAAGATTTTCGATCCAATCCTTCGAATTAAGATACCGCTTCGGATCATCCACATACATTTGGATATCCATATCGGAATACTCATCGGCCCCATGATCAATCCGTGCTCTTGAACCAGCCACATAAGCTACATGAACATCCGACTGCTCTTGCGCCCATTTGACAAAACGCTGTTCGACTTTCTTATAGAACGCTGCACTTTCCATTCCACACCCTCTTTTCTATCGATCATTTTTCGTTAAATCCAGCCAAACTTCCGACAAGCGTTATAGATTCCATCATCAACATTGCGATCAGTCACATAATCCGCCTGTGCCTTCAATTCATCCACCGCATTGCCCATCGCGATACTCGTCCAACGCTTGTCAAACATTACCAGATCATTCACGTCATCACCAAAGACCACCACATCCTGCGCCGGTCTGTCAAAATACTCCAAAACATCGAGAATGCCCTGCTTCTTGTTGTCATGCTGACACATCGTATACTCAGGGACAAAGCGCAGCTTCGAAAAATTCTTCGGCTCTGGGATCAAGTGATCCTGCTCCTTCGGTAATGCCAAATAAAACTTGAAGATATTCTCTGCTTTGTCCACATTGAATGTCGGATCAATAAAATATTCCGTCGGTTCCCGTCTAGGACCCACCTGCTGCCGAAAAAGATCATTTTTCCCATAAACCTTCTCCGAATCATCCGTCGCGATCAATACACCGACACCTTGTTCCTCTGCCTGATGAATCACTGACAACGCTTCTTTTTTATCCAACGGCGTATTTTTCACCAATTTATTTTTAATCACCACACCCATACCGCCTGAGCATACCATGTTTTCCAGGCCCAGCTCCTCCAGTAAGCCGCGACACTTATAATGCGCACGTCCCGTAGCAATCGAAACAAAATGCCCCTGCTCCTCTAGAAGCTCCAGTGCCCGCTTCGCACTAGGCACCACCTGTCCTGTACTACGATCTGTCAAAGTCCCATCAATATCAAAGAAAAACAACTTCTTTTCCATTCCTTCACCCGCTCCTTCAGCTTCATCACATTCATTGTAGCATATCCGAAAAAGCAAAAATCAGCTGTTCGATGTTCACGATCAAAAAAAGGCACCAGAAAACTTTTACAGCCTTCCAATACCTTTTATTATTTATTTAATCCTCAGAAACATAGAAACACGTATAATCCGCATATTTCTCGACTTTTACTTGAAAAGCACTATTTTCAGGAACGATGAATTCTTCATTTTCACTAACTGTTTTCCATGATTCCTCATTAGGCAATAAAACAGTCATCGATCCTTGCGTTACCTTCATGATTTCTTTTTTCTGGGTATTGAACGTATAGTCTCCTGCTAACATAAAGCCCAACGTAACATTTTCGCCGTCCTCCAAATGAATCGTACGACTGGTGACCTTCCCATCAAAATAAATATTTGCTTTAGATTCTACATTAACCTTCTCGAACATACATACTCTCCTTTTTTAAAATCTATACATTTCGCGCAACTTTTGTCTTGTAGCTTTTTTGCAGATACGTAAGGCCGGTAAAGATAATGACCACAATCACGATCCACGTAAGAGCAGTAATATCTAGCCCTGTCACAAATTTCGCAGCGATAATGACTCCAATAATTCCTCCAATAGTAATCCCCAAGCTAAGCTTTCTAGCATATTCATTTGTTTTAATGAAATTAATACTAGCAACCGGCATCAATGCAGCACAAGAAGCCGACATGATAGGAAAGGCTACTAGCGGACTCAGCCCTAACATGTAAACCATAGCCATACAAGGCGCATATAGCCCAACACCCATAGTCATCAACGCTCCTAAGGCAAAGTTTCCGACGATCCCAATAATCAACTTAACTCCTGTTAATCCAGTAGCTACATTTCCCTCTCCAAGAATATTGATCATCCCTGTTTGCTTTAACGTCATCAAAATCGCGGTTACAATCAATGCCAATCCCATAACAAATTGTACTCTTTGCTCAGGAAGTCCTGTGACATATCTCGAACCAATCCAAGAGCCAACGGTAGCTGAAGCAACCAATAAAAACAAGGTTAACGGCTCAACCTTTACCACCGTAATGAAAATAAGCGCTTCCAGCAAGCATGATAATGCATGGCTGACGTTTAAGGTTCCAGGCAATTTTCGATCGTCATCTAGCTGCCTAGTAACCTTTACCAAAAGTGTCGTTGGAGCAAAAGCACCGATACCTAACGTATCAAAGAAATCAGTAATAAACCCAATACCTATGGAAATAGGCATGCTCTCATCACCCAAATCTTTCCGATGCTTGAAGATGTCTCTGCCGAAGACACTTACATGTAGACCAATGAACCCGATCAATACAACCAATAATACTGTTTTCATACTTTAACTCCTTCTAGAAAATTATTAAAAAAGAGCAGTCATCCCATACGTTTAGTCTGCTTTACGCATTCTATAGGTATGTACGTTTATTTCATACTGCACAATTTTTCACCTCTTTACTAACTCCCTAACCCTCTTGAATGCCGCAGCCTCTCAATAAACAATTTCATTTAAATGAAATTGAATAAAATAGAACATCCAGATTCATTTACAGCTGCTCATTTATTATTGTCCGAAAAAAACACTATCAATATTAGCATTTTCCTGATATATAAAATGTGATATTTTTAACTTTAACCGATATAAAAAAGAAATCAGCTACTACAAAGCGCCTAAATAAATCTAAAATAGACTCGTGACAAACAGAGAAAACTGTTGTAAATATGTGATAAACTCACTATAAGCTAGTTTCATCTACTCAAAACATTTATTAGCACACAGCGTTTCACTATTGTTATTAGTTTCACATTTACAAAAAATAAAAAGAAACTATCTCTACTCGATTGAGTCCTTCCAGTTATCCTTGCTGCGACTTTTCATTTGCAATTATAGTCATAAAAAAATAATTTTTCAAGACTTTTTTCATTAATATGAATTATTTTACTGTTTTATCCGCGCTATTTTCATTTTTATGATCATGCTCTTTTTCGAGTAACCCTGCAGATAGACCAATTTATAAAGTTATCTATAGCGGTCTTAAATAAGGAAAAAAACAACCCAGCATTTGCCAGGTTGTCCAAATAATATCTTATTCTTGCTCTCTTAATTACACCGCCGTATCCGCCTCAGCCTCCACATTGGCTTGTTCTAAATAATCTTCCAATTGATTCTTTTTTGTTTTTGTAATGAACAGTAGCCCAAGATAGACAGCCACTGAAATTCCGATTAATAACGGGCTTTGCGAGTTGAAGGCAAAGAACAGTAAAGCAAAAGTTGGATTGCTCATATTGGCAAATGAGCAGATCAACATAGCGCCTGCCGGAATAGAGACCCCAGTTTCCACAGCCACTTCTGTAAAGATCGGTGCCACCGCTGTGATCGTCAATAACCCGATTGAAAAGTAAATCGCTCCTGAAATCAGTCCTTTTGCGATATTCCCTTTTGAAACGGACATAATCATCTGAATCACGTATGGAATCGCGATTAAATCCACCATTGGCAAGACCTGATTTCCCGGCAAGAAAATTGCGATTACCAGCATAATCGGAATCAATAGCATTCCTGTAAGTAAAGTTGAAGGTTCCCCGTAGCCAACCGCATCATTTACTCCAAGATACCAAACACGTTCCTTGTTGCCAGACTTAGTCGCCTTTCGTGAAGCGTCAGTGATCACTGAGAAAGCTCCCGCGAAAATCCCAGCAATTTTTGGAAAGATTGACATCACCGCAGCCATAGAAATTCCCAATATCAGCATTTCGCCCCATGCGTTCAACTCACCTAAACGAGTCAAGTTACCGAAGAATCCTAGAATCACGCCTAAGATAAAGCCTAATGAAGCAGGTTCACCTAAGAAGCCCAGCTTGCTTTCAAGATACTCGGGGTTCAATTTTACCTTGTCCAGCTTAAATAAATTTAACACCTTATCCATCACGATCGCATATGGGACTGTGCAGGACATCAATGGTGCCACAATCACCGTTCGCGGATAGCCATAGAACTTCGACCAACGCTTTGCGATTGATTCGCAAAAAACCAATACATATAAATTCTGTAAAATCATCAATCCCATCGCCAGCCATAGATTGCCGGTAGTCAAATAGACCATCGAACCCCACAGCATGAACTGCCAATTATTCCAAAGATCAGACGGCATGAAAATATTAGTAAACTTCGTTAAAAAAAGAACAGTCTGGATCGCCAAACCAATAATCAGAAACAGCATCCCGACTTCTGTCGAATAAGCCACCACACTAGCTGCCTGCCAACCAACATCCAAAATACGCAGGTTGATCCCGGTATCCTCTACCATGCGCGTAACCACAGGTGTAACAATCGGCGTGAATGCCGTAATGATCATATTAAAGCCGGCTAATCCAATCCCCGCACTTAAAGCTGAGTTAAAAGCCTTTTTTACTGGTACCTTCAAAGCCAAGGCAATAAAGAATAGAACAAAAGGAACAACAACTGACGGACCGAACGCTTCCATAATTTTTGTTAATATCCCTAACACATTATCCAAAGTGGTGTCCTCCTTTTAAAGGTTTGCTACAAATGCATCCAGCTCTTCTTCAAACTCTTCTTCGCCCATCCCTGTGATCAAAGCAATTGCATTAATGACAGGAATCCCATAATCCTTTTTCTTTAAGGGACTCGTAAACACGATCAAGTCAAAACCACCGGCATCTAAGTTCGTTTCGACACCGTTAGGATTTGATTCCACTGTCGTTGATGAGTACCCTCGCTCCTTTAGCATGTCTTTCACTTTGTTCGCCACCATTGAACTAGTGACCGTTCCGGAGCCGCATACAGATAAAATTTTTAGCGTTTTCATTCTTTTCGACCTCCCTTATAGTTGTTCTTTCAAGACTTCTTTGAAGCGTTCAGGAGAATCCACTTGCTGGAATTGATTAGAGATACTTTCATTATTCAATGCCTGCATCATCTTTGTCAATAACACCAATTGATCCTCACTTTTTGTAAAACCAAGTACAAAAAGCAATTTCACCGGGATCTCGATCTCTGGCTGATCCATTCGTTTAGTAATCACCTCATCTGTCAAACGAATCGCATAAACAAAAGGTTTCTTGACATATTTTGCATCCGTATGAGGTATCGCAACGTTCCCAAAATTAGTGACTAATCCCGTTGGAAAATTTGCTTCTCGTTGCTGTAGCTGCTCACCGTAATCAGACACTACCATGCCCTTTTCTACCAATTCGTTCCCGATATCCTGATAAAGCTCCTGTAGATTTTCTTTCGTGACATCCAATGAAACAAAGAGCTCTGAAGCAAACTTTTCTGCTTCTGCGGCCATACTCAACCTCCTATTTAATTTCCTTATATTCTATTAGCTAAAATGTTTGATACCTCGTGCCTCTTTCCTTGAGAATACTGCCTCAAAAAAATTAAATCAGCCAAAAATGTATCCGTTTTCACTTTCACTAAAATGCGATGCTTTATTGCATCAGCATTTCCTTCGCTGTGACAGTATCTGTAAAGAGGTAATCCACGTAGCCACCTAGCAAAGCTGCCTTTAAAACATCGCGCTTTTCTTCTCCGATGGCAACACAGACCTTGCTTTCGACCTTCTGAAGCTGTTGCGCACTGATACCGATGTGGCGCTTTGATAAGCCTAAATCAAGAACCTTGCCATCCTTGTCCAAGAAGGTTCCGACAATATCTCCAACTACACCTTTTTCCAGCAAATCAAGAAAATCCTCTTCACCAAAATAGCCTGCTTCCACAACGATAGCATTTTTATGGATTTCACCGACACTGAACAAAGCAATGTCAAGCTTATCAAAAGAATCTAGAACATGCTTAATCTGTCGATCCTTCTTCAGGGCTAACGCGATTTCTTCTGAGTCTACAAAGGCTGGAACCGGCAATTGGAACCATTCAGAGCCGTAAATTCTTGAAAAATTGAGCACGATCGCCTCACTGTTGGTCACCATACTGTTGCGGGCAGCACCACCAGTGATTTGGATGACCTTTGTATCCTTTTTTTGGCTCCCCTTTAGATGCTCCGAAAGCTGATACAACGTTCTTCCCCAAGCCAGCCCGATTGTTTGACCATCCTGAATCAAATCATCAAGAAAGAGGGAAATTTGTTCTGACATCTCTTCAATGATCAGATGCTTATTTGTTAATTGCGTATCATAAACAAAGGCTTTACGAATACCGAATGCCGCTGCTAACTGATCGCCTAAACTCTTTTGATACGTCGTAGGAAAATTCAGCTCGACCTTGATGTAGCCATCCTTTTTCGCCCGCTTCAAAAGACGTGAAACAGTCGGCTTTGACAAATTCAGCTCCGTCGCAATTTGTGCTTGATTAATATCCTGATAATAATATTTTTCGGTTACAACCTTCATTAGTTCCAACTGATCTTGTTCCATCTTTTATTTCCTCCCATGAAATTAATTTCACTTCATTCTACCCTTTACATGGAGGTTTTACAAATGTCTTTTTAGCTTACTGGCTGCACCTGTCCATAGGTTTTGAATTTCTCAATCATTAATTCCATCTCTTGATCATCCAATACCATCGGCTTGCCTAATGTACAAGCCATGTAATGCAAACCAGCCAAGCGTTCCACCTCTTCTGCAATCGCAAAGGTTTGTTCGATGGAAGGTCCGCAGGCTAATAGACCGTGATTGGCTAAGAAGCAAGCATACCGATCCTTCATCGCCTCAAAGGAAACCTCCGCCAGCTCCTTCGTTCCAAAAGTTGCGTATTTCGCACAGCGAACATTATTGCCGCCAGCAATTGCCACTTGATAATCCGTCGCAGGCAAATCCATTCCGCAAATCGCTAATACTGTACTGTATGTCGAATGCGAATGAACCACTGCGCGAAGCTCTTCGCCGCGTTTTTGATAATAGATCATATGCATTGACCATTCGCTGGATGGTTTGCGGTCTCCTTCAACAATGTTCCCATCTAAGTCCATGATTACAACATCCTCAACTTTTGTCTCGAAATAGTCGATTCCACTGGGACTAATCGCCATTAGCTTCTCCACTGGGTTATAGATACTGATGTTTCCCCCTGTTCCGGCCGTCAATCCACTGGTGATCAATTTCTTCCCATACTCAACAATCTGTTCCTTCTCTTTTTCCATCATTTGTTTTCAGCTCTCCTTTTTTAGTAGCAACTCTCCAGGGTTACTTGAATGTCTGTCGGATCAAATTCATACGCTTCATTGTTGTTCATGATCTCTTCGATAATTTTAGGAATCCTTTCCTTCGTTACTCCCAGCTCTCTTAAGGTAGAAGGCAATCCCCAAGCATCATAGGTTTTTCGCAAATGATCAATACCTGCCTCGGCATATTCCTCATCGCTCAATCCATCTTCTCGCTCCAATTCCAACACATTTTGATTGAAACGAATAAACTTCTTTGAGTCTTTCTTCAGCTCATTCTTCAGCCACGCAGGTTCAATCACCGCTAACCCTTCCCCATGAGAAGAATTCGTCATCGCACCAATCGCATGTTGAATCCAATGACAAGGAAACCCCTTCATGTCTCGTCCGCAATCTGCCAAACCGTTCATCGCTAAAGTTGCTGCCCAGCTGATATTTTCCCGTGCATCAATATCGTCCAGCTGATCCAATACACGATCATTTTCCAAGATTGTCTTCACAACACTTTCAGCCAAATAATCACCGAGGTCATTATTTGTAACCTGGTCATCGAAATAGCCTTCCAGCACATGTGAATTGATATCCGCCATGCCAGCTGCTGTTAATCGTTTCGGTACCGTCTTGACTAACTCAGCGTCAACAATTGCAATCTCCGGAAATAAAAGCTCGTCGTGCAGCGCCCATTTTTTCCATTCTGACTTGTCAACGCTACGATCATTGGTCAAGATACAATGACAGCTCATTTCCGATCCCGAAGCTGCAATCGTGGAAACAGCTACGACCGGTTTCTTTTCTGTTGCTTGCTGGCTGCCATTGAAATAGTCCCAAATGTCTACATCAGATGCCGCGCCCAAACTAACAGCTTTCGCTGTGTCGATCGAGCTACCGCCACCGACAGCTACAATAACATCAACGTTCTTTTCCTTTGCCAGCTTGATTCCTTCATCCACCACTGTCAAATGCGGGTTTGCTGTTACACCACCAAGCTCAAAGACTGTCATTCCCTCCGCTTCCATTGAATCAATTGCCTGTTGAAAGACACCCAACTCCTTCAAGGGGCCTTCGATTTCGACCAATAACGCTCGTTTTCCAAAATTGCAGGCATTTTTTCCTAAACAAGCAAACTGCCCTCTGCCAAAAATTACTTTCGTTGGACTGTAATACTGGAAATTCCTCATTTTGCCCTCCTACTATTTATATTCATAAAGCAATGGTTCCTGCTTCATATACCGATCTAATTCTTGGATAATCATTTTCGTATGATTGGTCAGAACATCCGTTGTCGCTCCCGCGATATGAGGGGTGATGACAACATTCTCCAGTTCTGTGATAAATGGATGATCTTCCGGGATCGGTTCAGTCGAAAAGACATCCAAACCTGCACCAGCGATTTGTTCCGTTCGCAGCGCTTCGATCAGATCAGCTTCATTCACTACCGCTGCTCGTGAACAGTTAATAAAGTAAGCCGATTTCTTCATCTTCTCAAAAGCTCTCTTATCAAAGAAATTCTCAGTTTCCTTCGATACCTTTAAGTGAACCGAAATGAAATCCGATTCTGTCAGTAAACGATCAATCCCCACCTTCTCTGTCGTTAAGGTATCGACATCAATGTTTGATACATAAGGATCAAAAACTAAAATCCGCATCCCGAAGCCTCTTGCAATTGACGCGACTCTGCGCCCAATACTGCCATAGCCGATAATTCCCAGAGTTCGTCCCTTCAACTCCACACCCTTGAAGACAACATAAGGACTTTGCAGACCCACACCCCAGACCACATCCCGCTTCAAGCCTGCCTTTGCTTGATTATCGGTATCTTTACTGCCAGTGTAGTTCCCCTTTTTCAATTCTTCATAGGCAAAAGGAATATTTCGTGCGATTGACAACATCAAGCCGATCGTCAGCTCCGCAGTCGAATCAGAATTTCTACCAGGAGTGAACAGTACCTTGATTCCCTTCTCACGAGCATAGTCCACATCCACATTAACCGGTGTTGCACGCGTACAGAAAATTAACTTCAGTCGTGGTGCCGCGTCAATTACTGCTTCGGTGATGTCATCATAGCTGGTCACGATCACCTCGACATCTGTTACTAAAGAAAGCAATTCTTCTTCGGATAATTTACCAATCCCCTTAGCCCAGCCCTGAATATCCACTTTGCCCAATTTCTGAACTTCCTCGATTAGGGCTTCATCATATTCCGCTGTAAATAGAATATTCATCTTACTCTCCTTTCTTGGAAATTTATTTCTGCAAAAGAAATTTATTTCTTAACTAGAGCATAAAGCCCTTTCAATAAAAAGTCAATAGATTTTTAACTTTATTTCAAAGATTGAAATTAATTTCAATAAAAAGAAAGTTACAGTCAAAGAAGACCTTCGTTATCTAAAGAATTTTTAATCCACGAAATCCCGCAAATATGTTAAACTCAGACAAAAGCAAAAAAAGAGGAGAATTCTTGTGACTGAATATACTGGCTTCGACAAAATTTATCGCGACATCGTCATGGATATTATTGAAAACGGCACGGATCAAGATCCTGCCTTGGTTCGGGCAAAATACGCTGATGGCAGCCCTGCTCCTACTCGTTTTATCCAAGGCGTCAACTTTAAGATCACCCCCGCAGACGGTATCCCAATCTTGAAATCAAAACGCGTCTTCCAAAAAACGCCCTTGATCGAATTGGAATGGATCTGGCAAGAATTATCCAACGACGTAACCTGGCTGCAAGACCACAACTGTAAAGTCTGGAATGAATGGGTTGACGACAACAATACCATCGGCAAAGCATACGGCTATCAATTAGCCAAAAAATGCCGCAAGCTGCCAGACCATGAAGAAAAGCTTAATCAGGTCGAATACGTGCTCCATCAATTAGAAAACAATCCTGGCTCTCGCCGTATCATGACTAGCCTGTGGGATGTCGATGACCTAGACGAAATGACTCTAGAACCATGCGTCTGGGCAACCAACTGGAAGGTCAACAACGGTGTCCTTGATTTGCATGTCAAACAGCGCTCCGCTGACATGGCATTAGGCCAACCCTTCAACACCTACCAATACGCGGTCCTGCATCGCCTAATTGCCGACCAGCTCGGCTTTGAGCTTGGTACCATGCACTGGTGTATTGATGACGCTCACGTTTACGATCGCCATATCGATGCTTTAAAAGAACAGCTGTCTCAACCAATCCCAGACAGCGAACCAACGCTTGTCTTACCAGATAAATTCGATGAGAATGGCCACAAACGTTCATTCTTTGAACGCCGCTTATCTGATGTGAAGCTGGAAGGTTATGAGCATAACGGCGTGATTAAATATGAGATAGCGGAATAAAAGAAATGGTGAACAGGTTATGTTGTCTAACATGACCTGTTTTTGCAGTGAAATAAAAAAATGAGCAGCAGACGAATTTTCAGATCGTTTGCTGCTCATTTTTATTTATCAAATGGAGGTTAAGCCTTTTAGCTAATTCCGACTGCTCGACCGTCCCATTCTTTTGCAAAATCGGTAATCGATACCCAAGCCATCGCACCGCGATCATAGGTTTTATTCGGACCGCCTGATCCGGCCTTCGCGCTTGAGCTATAGTACAACGGATCATACACTAAGAATTTATTATCCTTATATCCGGCAATGACCTTGCAATGGTTGCGAATCGTATTTGTTTGGTAAGAAGAATAGCCATAATACAAAACAGGATTTCCATTGATGATCCGATCAACAATGTTTTGTGTACTAACGTTACTGATGTTTGAAACATTTTTATACCACTTCTTCGCATAATTCGCTAACGAACCTGGCGTGATTACCCAGCCAAAACCAGCACCGGTATACACATCTCCCTTTTGTCCGCCTTTGTCACTTGGATACATTGGTAAATGATCCTGAACATATTTCAGATCGACATTTTTCCCTTTATACCTCAACAGCATTGTCATAGAAGCGCCGGCACAGCCCCAAGGACTGAATACGGGAATGTATTGACTCACGTAAGGCACATTCAAAGTCCGCTGAACAGGTGCGATCGGTTGCGCTCCGCCTAGTGTGTACCATGAAATCCCTTCATTTCTCCAGCCAGCCTTCAGCAGCATGTTGCGCTCACTGATCAGCATCGTGTAATGATGAGAGCCTGCACCTCTTGAGTTTGGATTAAATACGCGATACATCGGCATACCGGCCCAAGGTGTGTGCCAGGCAATTCCTTCATAGCGCCAGCCTGCTCGTTTTAAATTATCTCTTTCCTTTCCATCGAGGGTAAAGAAATGCTCCCCTGAATTTGGATTATAGATTCTAAACAACTGTCGACCTGTCAAAGGGACCCGCATACTGATTCCCTCATAACGCCAGCCTAATTTTACTAAGTAATTCTTCTCATGCACATTCATTGTGTGTAAGTGCTCCCCTGAATTCGGGTTGTAGACTCGGTAAATCGCGATCGTAGCAGTTGTTGACGCTTGGGCTTTTGGAGTAGCAACAGGTGTAGCTTTAGCTGTTTTTGTTTGTGTTGTTGTCGCTGCTGGCTGTTGTTTTTTCGCTGGTTCCTCTTTTACTGTATCTTGCTTTTGATTATTGTCTAAAATTGGCGCTTCAACTGTTTCAGTAGAATCAGGAACCGTTGTATCTTCTGTTTGCTCTTCATCGGCATTAGCAGGATCAGTTGCTTCTTCCTCGTTAGTTGTTTTCGTCTCTTCTTGATCTTCAGACGGAGCTTCTTGTTCAGTCGTATCCTTCGTTCCTTCTGATTCACTAGGATTACTTTGTTCTGCCGATTCCTTGGTTTCTGTTGAAGATGGTGCTTCAGTGATTTCATCTTGCATGTCATTTGCTTGATTATCAGTTGGCGATACACTCTCTTCTGTAGTGATCGACTGCTCCGGCTCGACGACTTGAACCACTTGGTCCTTGTTCACCTCATCTGCATGGACACTCTGGCCATTCGTCGCAAATGCAGAAGCACCTAATAATCCCAAAAAGACAATCGGCGCGACAACCCATGTTTTTTTCTTTTTATACATTTTAAATCGTTTCTTTCCCATTGCTTGCCTCCTAAAAAATAATAATTATCATTATTATTAAAACACGAATCATTTATTAATGAAAGACATTTCAAGGATTATCATTACTTTAGCTATGTTTTATCACTTTAAATCAATATCAAATAGCTATTTCCTCTGAATTCACAAAAGCTCAGCAAATGATTTTCATTCTCTACTGCTTCTCTTCTTAAGATTTCCTAACCTTCATCCCATCCAAGCAATAAATTTAGTCTTTCCGACAACTGATAGTACAATGAACCTTTATACAAAAACAGAAAGGTTTGATTACCCTCATGCCCAAAATTGAACGTAAAGCCCATGAAGTAGAAACCGCCATCGAAGAAGATATTGAGATACAGGGAAAAAGATTTCGTGTGTATTTTCAGAACAGATATACGATTCTCTCTCTGGCAGTCGACTTATTAACCGGCTTTTTTTACATCCTCGGCAGTGTCGCAGCCCTAACCTCGATCCCTGATCGAATCGGCATGTACTTTTACCTCGCAGGTTCGATCTTCCTGACCATCCGTCCGATTTTACGAATTATCAAAAATATTTTTATCTACGATGATCTGAAAGAAGAAAAAAAGAAAACGTAACATCGCCCTATTTTGCAGAAACGGAAAATTGTATTTCTAAGTAAAAGCGAAAGAACAGTTTCTATGATGAACAGATCGCAAAACTGACGGCATCCCCTTATTTAATTGCTAAAAAGCGGGAGATAATCTGTTGCAAAATAAAAAAATGGCTACAGCGAAATTACTAAGCCGCTGTAGCCTATTTCTAGTTTGGATAGTACATATTATAGACAATCGTTTGATTTTCCTCGGTATAGGTCAAAGGTGCCTCTTCGTTGAATGAAATTCTAAAACCTTGCATTTCTGCTACTTGCTCCACTCCCTCTGAATCAAGGTAGACAAGACCTAATGGAAGATATCCAGAAATTTCCAGATTTAGTCCACTTGGACCTACCACTTTGGTCCCCACTTCTCCTTCAAGTTCAAGCTTTCCATTATCCGGTATACGGTAATTCGTGTCATATAAGACGAATCCTTCCGCCTTCACGCTGGTCCATTTAGGTACCCCATCTTCATATATGTCGACATAGAAGTCTTTACCAATGTTTGAGGTTACTTTACTGAAATCAATGATTACACGCCCTAACTGTTTTTCTTTTTCATACACATAAGTGACTTCTTGTTGCTGCTCAGTAAATGTGCCGGTTGCATTTTCTGGAACTTCTTTTAAAATATAGCCGGTAATCGTCTTTGCTTCTGATGTATATTGCTCGCCAACATTTCCTGTTAACTTCTCATCTTGAGCAAGTGCGACGCCCTCTTCGTCAACATAATGAACAATAACATTCGCTCTTTTGACGGGTTCCTTCGTGTACACATAAGTGACTTCTTGTTGTTGCTCAGTAAATGTGCCGGTTGCGTTTTCTGGAACTTCTTTTAAAATGTAGCCGGTAAACGTCTTTGCTTCTGACTTATATTGCTCGCCAATTTTTCCTGATAACGTCTCATCTTGAGCGATCGTGTTGCCATTTTCATCCACAAAATGTACCAATACTGTGCCTTCTTTTTTCTCAGGAACTACTGGTGACTCGTGATTGTTGGACGAGTGAATATAGCCGAGATAATCATACTCTGAAACGGAAGTATCAGGTTTAAATGTACTGCCCTTGGCTAGTGTTTCTGTTTTCGCTGCAGGTAATTCAGGTGTTGCTGCTGCCGCAATGCTTGTAAACCCAGTTCCTCCAATGAGCGCTAATACTAGTAGCGCTTTTTTAGCATGACGGCGTTTCCAAACCAATAGGAGGATAGCCGTAGCTAGAAAGATCATTCCACAATAGACAATGATTTTATTTTGCTTCTGCTCCCCTGTTTTTGGCAGTGATTTGTAGGAACTTTGCAGGACAGAATGCGTATTTATTTGCTGCAAGGTTGCTCCAGTAGTTTTATTCGCTTGGTTTATAGGCTCGGCAGTTTTTTTCTGATAAATTAAGCGGAAATTTTCCTCATCATGCGTAATTGTTGCTTCTGGCTGTTTAGTAACCAGATTCTTTTGTTCTGTCGGCGACAAGCTATCATATAAAGCGTACTCTGTCGTAACCGTTGCCGTTGATGCTTCCGCAAAACTTTCTGCTACTCCAAATTGAAGCATCCCAACAATCATTGAAAATACAGCCAAACAGCGAATATAATGCTTTCTCATTCCATTTTCTCCTTCACTTATGTTTTTTAATTCCAGAAGCTGCTTCCGCAGTCTGATAGTGATCTTTTACTTGTTTCTTTTCTTGCTTCCTATTTTTCCTACGAAAAGCAAGCCAGCGAGTATAACAAAGAACCCACAACCCTAACGCTACTACGACAATAGCCAATCCAATAATTTCTAAAAATTTCAAAGTGACCACTCCTATCTGTAGCATGCTATGACTGGTAGTTGAACCGATTGTCATTTCCCTTTCACCTTAGTAGAGCCTGTTTCATACGAACTCGAGATTCTTGCAATGGTACAAATTATTCAATCTGGCGACTCCGATAATTTGTTTACGCACAAATAAAGAAATGGCAGACAAATAAAGAGCCTATTCATTCCAATAAGTAATCCTTTTGTTTTCTAAAGAAAGTCTAAGGTTTTAGTGAATCAATTGTGTGAAAAAAAATAAATTCGCTTACCTCAAGAACACAAGCTTTCATAAGATTTTTAAATTATACCAAATTAAATTCAAAATTACATCATTTTTTTATTAGAAATAATTACTTATTAAAAAAAGCACTTATCTAGCAACAAACACTACTATTTACAAGTTATTAATTAGTTATTTTCAGGAGTCATTTCATTCTTCATGCTATACTTAACTCATCGAAAAAAAAAGGAAAACGCCTACTACTTACTGGAGGATTGATGAATGAAAACCAAGAAGCAAAAAGAGCTGATTGATTCTTTTTTACGCACACTAGACGCTGAAGACAAATCAGTATACCGTGATATTATCGTTTACCTATCCGAACTCGGTTATAACCCCAAAAAGGAACGCTCGCATATCTCATTCAAGCATAGCCGGCACAATAAACAGATCGCCAAAATAGGCATCCGAAACAAAAAAGAGCTCTCTCACTTTTTTGCGCTGCGATTTTCCGCCTGCAACGACTACTCACAAAAATTTGCCGAAATTGTTCGTACCAACATTGAAAAATATCCTAGCAAAACCCCCGGCTGCATCGACAACACCTGCGACTATTGTGCCGGTGAATCAGACACACATATCTACAGCTACACTTACCCAGACGGAGAGAAAAAAGCCCATTGCGGCGCCATCGCACTAGAAATTCCGAATATTTGCGCCGACGATTCCAACGAAATCAAACAGCTTATTAAAGAGGAACATGAGTATTTGTTGAAGTATGAGGCAAAGCGATAAATGAAATAAACAAGAGCCGCAAACGATTTAACTCGCTTGCAGCTCTTGTTTCTGATGGTTAAAAATTTGAAGTTTCGTGCAGATTTTGACTAAAAAAACGAAAATATGAAGTTCACTTCAAATTTACTCACCTTGCCTTTTTTCCTCTTAATTCGCTAACACAAAAGCTTTTTCAGGAGTATGAATGATGCCAAAACAATCAAATCACAGACTTATTCCCAAGCTCTTCATATTCCTCAACCACTAACCGGTCCAACAAGCTAAGTAACTCAGCTATCTTTTTCGCACTAAACATTTCCTTGTTGCTGCTGACCAAACGTTTCATTCCCATCGCACTTTGAGACAAAATAAATTGAGATTCATGGGCTTTACTTTGCAAGGAACCATTTTCTATAGCGCTTAATGTGGAATAGCTGATGCCTAAAAGACTAGCATATTCTTTTTGACTCAAATGATACTTTTTACGAATATCGCGTATTTTTTCAGGCATTAACCAGTTTTTACGCTGCCTATACTCATTATAATTTCGGATCAAATTCTCATTTGGACGGTCAAAATCAGCATATCTTTCCCCACAATTTGAACATTCAAAATAACGATGCTCGACTTCAAGCTCCAATTCTTTGACCTTCACGCTCTTTAGCACATTAATTTCCTTAAAGCTGTCATTTCCACACTCGTAACACATTCTTCCCATTTAAGACACCTTCCTTCTAGATTGATTCATGAAATGAAATAAAAATCGTTCCGTCTTTGCAATAATGAAATTTGACATAAGCCTCTAGCTTAATCTTGGCCTTCGGTGAAAATACAGGCATCAAGAATTTCCAGACCGATCCTGTCTGTAGCCTACCTCTTTTAATGTGCGGTTGTTCAGGTCCCGATAAATAATGCTCAACTTTTAGATTCTTTTCAAGGTAATACAAAGCCTCTTCCTCAATCCATTGAAGTCTGTTGAGCGTATCCTGATTCTTCTCTCTCGGAATGATGTGACAACGCCCATTTTTATAATCCTTTTTGAATGCATTAATAATATTTTCTATTTCTCGAGATTCTACCATATCTGCCCTCCAAGGTTACCCTTGAGTAACCCAATTATAGTTAAGAAAAAAATTCTTGTAAATAGCTTTATCACCTTTCCTATATAAAATTACGCTTTTTTAAACACGTCGATTCCCATTTTAATCAGTGTCACGAAAAAAGGCCGTCAACATTTTCAGATCGTTGACGGCTTTATTCGGAACTGTGTTTTCCGATATTAATTTTTTGCGGCTATTTCTTTATTTCCCCCTACTACTTCACAAACGGAGCGACTTCCTCTGTCAACTTCTCAAAATCCAACTGATTAACTTCTTCGATCTGCTGAATCATTTCCTTTGGCAGCTGGGGATTCATCCCGCCGCAGATTGCGGCACTGATAGCGCCGATCGTGTCGGTATCCCATCCTAGAGAAGCGCTTAGTTGGGCGGCTTTTAATGGATCACCTTTGGCTAATTCGACGATGACAAAGGCGCTTGGAATGGTTTCGATGGTTTCCATGCCGGTCCCGATTTCTTCGTATAGTCGTTTTAGGATAACTGCTTCGTCGGCTTCCTGACGCAGGATCTTGCGTGCCTGATTCATGCGGAAGGTCAAGGAAGCGGCTGGAAAATCGTGTCCGCATTCTTTGGCGGCATTGATGGCGTCAAAGGCCACGGACCAGATTTCTTCGATGGATTGTCCACCGCGGACTGTGTAGCTGATCGCGGCTGCCACTGCACTCGCCCCGGCGATGGCGATTTTAGTGTTATGAGTTGGCAGGCAGATTTCCGCGACATTTTTTACCAATGTTGGCAAGTCACGATAGTCGCTAATCAATCCAATCGGAGCAATTTTCATGGATGCCCCGTTAGTTGTTCCTGTGACACCCGTTTCTTCGATCGGCACACCTTGGGCGATTTTATCCAAAGCCTTCAATGTCGATGGACCGGAAACAAAGGCGGAAACACCTGAATTGTCGTTCCATTCCCGCAGCTCCGCAACATAGTCCGCCACCCGAATCTGCCCGTGGTTTTTCTTGATCATGGATAGGATCATCAACACGTTTAGCGTATCATCGGTGATCGCTCCTGCCGCTAATTTGCGTCCAAAGACATCGTTTTCGTTTGACGCGATTAATTCGGTTACGCCATCGGGAAAGTTCTGACGGATTTTTTCCTGTGACCAGCATTCTGTCGGCATCCCCATCGCATCGCCTAATGCACCGGCGGCGAGTACGCCCCAAATCTTTTCTCTCACTTAATTTACCTCCGCTAAGTTGATTGTTTCTGCTTGATTGTTGAAAGGAATGACAGTCATGACCTTGTCGTTGAGCTTCACATGCCCTTCCTGCTGACTAAGCACATCTAGAAATTGGTCGGAATTCGTGACTGTCACAAAGGATTCAATCGAATAACCCGCTTCAGCAACCTTTTCCAAATCCACTTCTAGAATTTTCTCGCCTTGAACAACAGATTGTCCTTTTTCTACTAATGGTTTAAAGCCTTGGCCTTCTAATTCCACCGTATCAATGCCGATATGGATCAGTACTTCGATCCCAGTGTCACTAATGATTCCGATAGCATGACCACTTGGAAAAACAGTCTCTACCGTACCAGTGACTGGTGAAACCACCTCACCCTTCTCTGGAACAATTACAAAGCCGCTGCCCAATGCTTTTGACGCGAAGCTGGCATCCGTCGCCTGTTCGATCGGCTTGATTTCTCCTTGTAATGGTGAAACCAACACTTCAGATTTCACGAGACTTTTTTCTTCTGGATCGATGACATCCTCTTCTTTTTTAAAGGTCATATAGGTTAACACGAACGGCACCGCCGTAGTCGCGATTGATGCAATAACTGCGATGATGACGCCATTCATACTGCCGCTTTTCGGATCAATGAAGGCCGCAAATCCTAGAATCCCAAAGGACATCGCGTACATTTTTGTCGAGGTCAAAGCCAAGATCAACGAACCAACCGCACCGCCAAGCATTGAAAAGGCAAAACGTTTCTTGACAGGTAAACTAAAGCCGTAGATCGCCGGTTCAATGATACAGAACAAGCCCGATACCATCGCTGGAATCGCCAAAGCCTTTTGATCCTTCGAGCGTGTCCGTAAAAAGACAGCCAATACAACAGCCGTTTGCGCAAAATTGGCAGTAAAGGACATTGGGAAAATGTAATCCACACCTGATTGCGCCAAGTTTGTAATCCCGATCGCCGAAATCGGCCAATGCAACCCAAAAATAACCAATGGTTGATAGAGCAACGCTACCACTAGCGAAGTCACAACAGGTGAAATGCCATATAACCCTGATACGCCTGCACTGATCAATGAGCTAAGAACATTCGTCACCGGACCAACCACCAAAATTGCTAAAGGAACCGTGATCAGGATTGTTAAGAAAGAATTCACGTTGTGAGCAATCACTGCTGGCACGACCTTTTTCAGCCATTTTTCGACCTTTGAACCAACATAGACGATAAAGATGATGGGAATGACGGTGTATTGATAACCATTCGCCGGAAACAGAATCGGAATCCCAAAGAAGGTGTTAAAGACCGGCGTTTGGAACAGCGTCCCCTTGAACAGCGTATATAGCGCATCGCCGCTCGTCAACCCTGTCATCAGCTCTGGAATCAGCAGGGTTGCTCCAAGCATCATCCCCACAAACGGATTCATCTTGAAGGCCTTCGCACTCGTGTAGCCTAGTGTGACAGGTAAAAAGTAAAAGACCGCCTGCCCCATCGCATGCAAAATAATATACGCCCCATCATTGACCGACAAAACATTCGTCGCCGTCAACAAAGCCAAGATCCCCTGCAGCAAACCAGAAGCGGTTAAAATTCCTAAGACTGGCGTGATCACTTTGGTAATCGTGTCAACTAACGTACTGACTAACCCTTTTTTCTCTTCTTCTGCCGCGACTGTTTTTCCATTCAACTGTTCCTGAACCACTTGAAAAATATCCGCCACGTTTGTCCCGACAACTACCTGAAACCGTCCGCTGGCAAATTGCGCACTCATGACATCCGGCGATTTCACCACTTCCTCACGCTGGACCAACGAATCATTCTTCAAGGTAAAACGCAGCCGCGTCATACAATGCGTGACGCTTAACACATTCTCCTTTCCACCGACCTTTTCCAAAATAAATGATACCAAGCTTTGATACTTATCCATGTTGCTTCCCCCTTTTTTGGCATACAAAAAAGGCAACACTCAAACAAGAGACTCTTCATCTCTTGCTTGGGTGTTGCCTGCATAATCAGTTACAATCCCGTTTATTTAATTAGCCGCTGGACATGGAGAATCAAGTACATCTCCTCCTCCGGATAAATCCGACAGGCCAGCTTCTCTTGCAGATAATGCTTAATGATCCCGACACTTTCCGTCGCCTTCGGATAAAACTGAACCACCTGTTCATACATCTCCGGCACCGCTTCCTGTCTCGGTTCATTTATTATGACACGTTGAATAAAGAATTTCAAGTGGGTAACGAAACGAACATAATTCAGCGATTCCGTGTCCAGCTCAATTCCCAGACCATCCTCTACGATCAAGACTACCTTCTGCAGCATCTCTGTTGTCAATAACGTCTGAGCCGTATCATTGTTCAAGCCGCCATTAATAAAGTGAAGCGCAATGAACCCTGCCTCATCCTCATTCAACTCGATTCCCTCATAATAGCTAATCTGCTCCAGCGCCTTCATCCCCGCCGCAAACTCCTTCGGATAAAACTTCTTGATCTCCAATAACAAGGCATTTTGAATCGTTTCCCCATTCCGAAACCGATTCACCGCATAATTAATGTGATCCGCCAACCCAATATAGGTATTCCCATCAAAGGTCCGCTCCAGCTCCGCTTCCGCAGCTTTGACGATCACCGTCACCATCTCCAGCCGATTGATCGGGACTTCTTCGATCAATTGCACAAACCGATCCGCCACATTCGGAGAATCCACCACGAACGTCTTCTCGATCTTGTCCTTCTCAACCGTCTCGCCAACCCGTTTCCGAAAGGCGATCCCTCTGCCGATCAAGATCCGTTCCAGCCCCTTCGTATCAATCACCAAGACAACATTGTTGTTAAAAATCTTCTTAATTCTAAGCAAGCTCTCTCCCCATCCTCCGCCTCAGCAAACTTTCATAAGCTATGATACGGGTTCTTTGGGGAAAGTCAAGGAGGAATAAGATGAAATAAGGTATCAAAACCATTAGAAAAAGCTATTGAAATGAACGATAATCGTCATTCTAACAGCTTTTAGTAGGATAATTTAAATCATGTCCTCTTCAAAATAATCACTATCTATTCGAAATTGCTTGTAGACCTTCGCTATTTCAATACCGACACCATATTGCATCATAAGATCAGTTAGCTTAATTCCGTCAATCAAGATAATTCCTTGGCTTTTAGCAAACTCTTGCGCACCTTTAGCAAAACTAGATGTAGTAATAAAGACCCCACGATCAGCATTTACACCAGCTAATGCACCATAAAAAGATTGAATCGCTGGACGTCCTACTGTATTTCCATCTTTATAGCGTTTCGCCTGAATGTAAACAGTACTTGTCCCCAAAGGATCTTGATTAATGATACCGTCGATTCCACCATCGTTACTCTGAGTGGTCACTTTGGCATCTCCATTTTTGCCGCTATATCCCATTGCTACAAGTAGATCAACAACTAACTTTTCAAAAAATGAAGGCTCAACCTGACGAACTTTGTTCAAAAGTTCAATGGCTACCTCATTATTTTGATTATTTATGATACTCTCTACCTGAATCTCTTTTTCTTCTGCTTCTGGAATAGAAATCTTGTTTCCAGTCCGCTCATTTCGAATGTCCAACTCTTTTTTATATTCTTTAAAAGCAGGCAATTCTTCTAGCATTTTCTTAGTAAGTTTATCTCCATGCTTATCTAACATAGCAAGTCCAGATTCAGTAATCCTATAAACACCACGTCTTGGCCTCTCGACTAAATTCGCAATATAAAGACTACTTAATGCCCAATTAAATCTACTCAGTAAAATACCATCACTATCTGGATAATTAGGATATTTCATAGCTAAAATAGATTCCGGGATTTCAAGAAATTTGATGACATGTTCTTTAATTTTACGACTTTTTAACTCTTCCCCACTTTTCAAAATTTCAAGGATATAGGGAATCAAAGCCTCATTAACTGGAACACCGTTTTCTGATTTCTTCAACTTTTGCCAATCTCTATTCATAGTATGCTCCTTCAATTTTATTAAATTAATAACTTCGCATTATTCTAATTAATCTTTACTATTCCACCCCAAGTGCCTTAAACACAGCATCCTCTGGTGTTTGATAAAAGATCAAATTAAATGTTCCCATTAATTCTGGTGGAACAGTTCCTATATCAGCAGCACTAGTCATCGGCACCAAGACTTTTTTAGCCCCAGCATCTTTTGCCACCTGTAAGCAATTTGCTAAGTTATCTACTTTTATCATTGACCCTCCAATAGTGATATCTCCTAAAACAACCAGACTTGGTAAAACAGGCTTATTCAACGAAACAGAACACAATGCAATCATCGTAGGTAGGGACAATGTTTTTGTCATACCTATGCCATTCATATCTTGCACATGAACAACAAAATCTTTCGTTGTTAAACTAATGGATTGACTAACACTTCCAGAATTAGCTCTCAAATAACGGTAAGCCGAGTCCATCGCTTCCTTTGCTCCCGCATCCGAATTAATACCTGTTCGTTCGAATTTTCCATTTCCTGATGACATTTGTGTTTCCAACTTATAAATACCTAGCTGTCCAGTTTTCCCATAAGAAACGGTATAAAGATGACCGGGTTTCCCTATGCCCTCTGGGATCAGTGTTCCACCACCTTGTTCAGGAACGGAAACATATTCTTCACGTTCTTCATCTAAGTCAATGTATGAAAAATTGACGTCATAGAATTCCATCCCACCGATTTTCTTCAGTTGCTCTTTTACGCGACGACGCATTTCAAGTGCAAATCGTAATACTTCTTCAACATCAACTTTTTCAAATTCTCCATCTGGATACAACAGTTTCATCATACCTGAAACAATGCGTCGAACCGCAATCGTGTCTCGCTGGTTCAATTGTGCTCCCAATTTAAAGTATTTATCGAAACTGTCGCCAAAACTTACTTTCCGTAATTCTCGCATAACTTCAGAAAAATAATCGGTAATGAAGCCATAATCATTGGTAAAGAAATCAGGTCGATATTTCGGAATTTCCCATCCTGGTAAGTAGCAATGCATCCGGTCTAAAAAGGCCGAGTCTGTTCCCATCACTTCTGGAAAGGGTTCAAATAGGTTCGATGTTTTGAGAATCACATCGACACTCTGATTGATATTTCCGACAAAAACCATTGAAGCTGAAGCGTTTTTCTCTTCTTTCCCTCTAGCAAAAGAGCCTGAAGCCATGAAATCTTTCATAATTTGAACGCCATCATTATCTTTAAATTTAATACCCGCAACTTCATCAAAAGCAACACAGTCCCACATGCCGACAAGTCCCATGGTTCGACTAGCCATGTTATAAAAGAGATTTGCCACAGTTGTTTGTCCACCAGATACAAGAATTGAGTTTGGTGAAATTTCTTTGTAAACATGTGACTTTCCAGTACCACGAGGGCCTAACTCACACAGATTAAAGTTGTTTTCGATTAATGGAATTAGTCGAGCTAGATGCAACCACTTCACTCTCTTATTAAATTGTGTAGGCTCCATTCCAACAGAACGTAAAAGTAGATCAATCCATTCATCCGTTGTGAACTCTTTACGTGCCATTTTGTACTCTTCAATATCTAATCCAGGCATTTGAATCGGATCGACTTTTTTGGCAATAAAAGGGCTATTCCAGCGATCATTTTCGTCGTACCAATATTCCATCGAAACAATACACCAGATTCCTCCACCTAGTAGACGATCATACTTTTTAGGATACTCTTCACTAATTTGAACGTTCTTTAGACCTAAATTCGAGAACTCCGCTTCATAACAGTCTTTTCTCTCGTTCAAGTGAACAGTTACCTTATCAATAACTGTATAGCCGCCCAATTCACGGATTTTTGCTTTTACCTTTTCTGCTTCATCAGGTCGAACATAGTTCTTGGCAAGAATATTCTTTACGTTTGTTACACCCTTTTCCACCAGTTCATTATCTAAAGAAGAAGCATACATGCCTAATAAATACTCCAATACATAGACAGGAACATTAGCGCCTTCTTTAATTTTCTTAGTCAAATCTTTCCGAACAATTTTTCCGGGAAAGAATTCAGATAGCTTTAAGATTTCCTTCTGTTCCAATAGAATTCCTCCATGCAGTCCAATCTAATAGCAAATAAAGTATATCATATTCGCTCAACTAAGCTTGATAATCACGAAGAAAAAGCATCCACAAAATTGCAGATGCCCTCACTTTAAATATCAAAATCAAAAGATTGAGCAAACGGATTATCAATGATGAATTTTATTCGTTCTGCTAAATCAGTTTTTTGATTTTTTATTACTAAATAATAGGTGTCCTCAACTGAATATCGTCGATTTACAAATTCAAAAACAAACTTATTAAAACGCTGATTAGCATCTTCTGCTTTCGAATTTGCTACATAAACTTCTTCATTCGAAATGCGTTCTCCATTTGCATCTTCAAAATACAACCAGAAAGATGCAGGGTCGTAGATATCACTGATAGCATTCTTCTGATAAAACTCTAGTGTAGTGGATAACCCTGTAATTCTTCGATTGCTAGTCATTAATTCAATCGCTACAGGTTCTTTCGCATTGCTTCCTCTTGCTGCTGTAATCTCTAAAACGGGAACTAGCATTTCTTGAATCGAAGAACCACCATGAACATAGTTCTGTCCGCCACCAGCTTTTTTAAAGATACTTGAAGTAACTGGAACACAGACATTTCTCGTATCCTCATTTCCTAAAGAAGCCCCAAGTGAGTAATTCTTAGTTCCTACTACTTCATAAGTCTCTTCACTGATGATAAAACGACGTTCCACTCGATCTTTTTCGTTTTGAGATGGATTCTCAATCTTATCTGACTCTTCAACCGAACTTCTTCTATAAATAAATCCGTGGTCAGCTGTCACGATAAAGCGATTAATTCTAACATCATTTTGAATTCGATTGATCAGTTGAAAAACCTCTTCAATGGCCTTAGCACTTGCATCAAAGACATGTTTTTCATTTGAATGATCGCCAGTTCTATCCACTTGATCGTGATAGATATAGATAACCGACTTTCCGTTAAGCGCCTCACGCATTTCAACCTTGTTCATCGTAACAACGTCATCGTAATTCAATGCCACAGTTCCTGCATTTCGTTGCTGTAAAATCGTATTTCGATTGGCTAGTCCATTTGTTTTTTCACCATCCACTAATACCTCTGTATTTTCGGTATACGTCAGTTGATGGTTTGGTAAAAGTGCGGCTTTTCCAAATTCAGTCACAGAAGGCAAAACAGAAAGGAATCCTTGCATCTTTGTCGAATATTTCTTTTCTCTTGCAAACTTGCGATCTAAATTCATACCAAGTTCATAACGAAATGCATCTGAAATTACGACAACCGTCTTCGTAGAGCGATTTGTGACTGCTTGACTATAAAAGTTTCGAATAGAAGGACGATCTTCAAAATCAAAGGTCTGGTTCCAAATTTGTCCAGTTTGGTCAAGGAACTTCGAGTAATTTGCTTCAACTAATCGTTGCAACGGTTCATATTCTTGAATTTCTTCTACATGATCATTGTTCCAAATAAATTTCCGATAATGTGTATCAATCCAATACATTTCTTTTTCGTACTGTGTTAGTAAATCTTCTGTATTCATAGGTAAACTTAATTTACCAGCATCTACAAGGTAGTAGGCATGTTTCAATAATTGATATTCATAAATATAAGCTGATGCGAAATGCATTTTTTCCCGCAGCTTCAAACTGTCAAAAATCGTTTGCCCAGCAACTTTTGTAGTTGTATCAGATACGGCTAATCGCTCGGCATAAAAGGCCAATATTTTCCTGTGTATTTCCGAAAATATATCTGCTTCGATCAACTCATCAATTTTAATACTGTCTAATAACGATTCTCCATCAATAGCTTTATACACTTTGTCAGATAATTGATCGAAACTTTCCATATAGCGAGTGTCATTCATGAACTGATCCATAAAAGTAATAATGTTCGTACGTAAATGAAGTACTTCAAATGTTTTATATTTCTTCGGCATCTCTTGATCGATTTGATAATAGAAATAATTCAAATATAGGCAAATCGTCAATTTCTCCAGCGTGGGTTGATTATCTATAAAACCAAACTTTAATTGAATAAATTCCCAAAACTTAGTCGTCAATTGATATTTATCAATTTCAGCTAGAGGATTCTCTTTCCCCTCTGTAAAGCTTTTTAGAACCTCACGCAGCAAGTCATTCAATCGAATACTTTTCGATTTCAATAAAACAGCCATCATCATTAATTCAAGCGTTTCTGAATTATTGATTGCCGTATGTGTGCTAAATTCGCCAAAACTTCTCATTCGATCCTTCGCATTAAAGAAAGCACTATATTTTTCAATTATTTCATGAAATCTAAGCGGGATTTCCAACTCACTCATAACAATCGCTAAACGATCTGCACTGAATTCCTCTGAATATTTCAATACACTCAATAAATGATTGTCTTCATCTTTATCATCCCAACGAGGAAACGGTGCATAGATTAAATAATTTGATTCAGTATCTTCAAACTCCAAAACCCTTTTCGCCTTAAACTGAGCATCATTTTCTAATTGATAAATTCTTGCATTTTGAATTGTTAGTGAATGAATCTCTTCAAGAAAATCCTGATTAGGATCAAACCAAAAAATAATTTTCCTGCGACCATAGTCAGGAAAACGTTGATTCAATTTTTCTTCTATTTGTTGTACATTTATATCTGCCATAAACCTCACCTAATTGTTTCTTTCTATATCACTATATTGACATACTATAAAAAAATTCGCACGCGATTTAAGGATAAAAAAGAAAGTTGTTAGAAAACAACTTTCTTACTAGAACTATTTTTTAGGTTCTTTGACACCCTTGGCTAGAATTTGGAACTTCTCGCCAGTATCAGGATCACGCTGCAATTTGTCGTAGTTCACAATCACACCATCATCTAAGTCCAATTCAATTCGTTTTAATGCTAAATGCCCTAATTTCTCGTCGTACTCACGAACTTCTTTTAACTGCTTCTGAATCTTTTCAATCTCTTTTGTCATCATATTGATTTCTTTTTGATTATCACTTGTAGAAATTTGTTGCTGCCGCAATTCAATTCGATTATCATATGCCTTTTGTAGTTCATGTAAATATTCTGTACGTACTTTTCCTAATTGATCAGGTGTATAGCGATGCAGATACATTAACGCTTTAAATCCATTTTGCTTCCCTGAATCCAACTGCCAATAAATCGGACGATTAGAGTAAATTTTCAAATGATCCTTATAAAAATCTTTCACGAAGTAGCGACGAATCACTTCACGACTCGTTCCCTTACCACCTAGAGTATCCGCAATGAATTGAAGGTTTTCTTCAAGAGTATCTTTACCAAAAGTTACCTCAACGAAGTCAATGAAGCGATTGACAATATCAATTTGACTATCTTTGAAATATTCATCATCGGTTATTAGTAGAACATTGTCCGTGTCAGGTTTGAATTTTTTATAGCGAGAAGAGGTCCATTCGCCGCCAGCATATATTAGTCCTTCTTCGTCTAAAGAGTAGCGACCGAAGATAATACCTACTGCATAATGAATGAAAGACTCGATTGTCTTTCTTTTTGTAATCGTTCTTATGGTTAAATCCGATACATTTAAATCATTATTCACCTCATTTGTTAAATTAAATTCGTTTACATAAAAGCTATTTAAATTGCGCTCATTTTCAAGTAACTTTTCAGCGTCTAATTTCATATCATATTTATAACTAATAAACGCTTGTTCTATGGAATTGAAACTATCTTTCATTAATGGTGATCTCCCAAACTCCCAGGAAGTTTCATAAGAATCCCACTCTTTTTTAGAAATAGCTATATTATCTTTTACTATTTGCGTATCAACACCTAATTGCATATAAGGCATATTAGCTATACTACCATTAGTATAGTGCATTGTTGACATCGTTAGTTTTGCCAAATAGTTAAATACGTTACTATTCATGTATCCTAACATTTCATATAAATTTTCTCCAAAATAACATGGACCTGTTGCTTCAAATATGAATCCTTTCGGAAAAAACCTTGCCCCGAAGCTACCATTAGTTAAATCAGACCAACTTAATCCTTCTTTAAAATAAAATTTCTCATTTCGAATGTTAGAACTCAATTCATTTTTTAATTTCTCTCCATCATTCTCCCAGTTGATTACATATAATTGATTTCCATACCATTTCCGGTATGCTCCACCTTTATTAAGAGGATACCATTTTTCTCCGATTTTACTAAATTCAACCTCAAACCACATTCTCAAATATTCATCATTTTTACCTGTATCTAATCCTTTTTTAGAAAAGCCAACATCTTTAATTTTCCTACTGGAATCATAAACATCAATTACATTTTTACTAGCCCAATAAGCCACTGGCATCCCTGGGATTTTTTTATAATTTTCTTGCCCCATAATAAATTTATTTTCATTATTTAAGTTATTAATTATTTTTATATATGCGTCTTGTTTAGCATCTTGAGATTTATACTCTATCAATCGTATATAAACTCCTTTATAATTTGACGCTTGTAATTTACTATTAATAAAGGTGGTTGTCTGTACAACTTCCCCTCCTATTTCTTCAAAAGCGCGTGCACCTAAGTTTGCCATACTAACAATTGTAGTATCATTAATTACCTTATTTCGAATTTTTTCATAGCTTGTTAAAAACATCCATGCTTGCTGTGTTATCATGCCAAAATAACCTGTATCTAAGGTTAAAAAAACACATTGTTCCATAAACATAGCAAAGAGATCACTCTTGCTATCTGAATAATATTTCTTAGCAAATTTAGTTAGAACTTTATCCATGCCACTACTACCCATATAAGGTGGATTTGTTACGACAACTTCATACTTATTCGATAATAAATTTGCTACAATAATTAAATTTACTAATTGATTTATTTTCAGTTTGAATTCCTCAACAAATAATCCCTCAGTTTGTTTCTGTCCAAATCGTTGAACTATCTCTACCAATTGCTCATATTCAAAGTTTTCTTGAATTTTGATTAAAGAACCATAATCCTTACCATGAGTAAAATATTGAATAATTTGAATCAAGTTTTCATATTGTTCATCATCATTGATAAATTTTTTAAGTTCATTCAAAAAGTCTTGATCTTGTTGCAATTCTTTAGACTCAGGTACATCAAACACATTTGGTTTGATTTGTTTCTTTAATATTTGTCGATTATACTCTCGACCTTTCATCATCAATGCAAAATAGGCTAATTGTTTCGCTCGTTGATCAATATCCAATCCGAATAAATTCTTTTCTAAAATTAGACTTGCAGCTTCTCTAGCAGAATACCCTTCATTTTCATAAAGTTGCATAAAGACTTCAAATGCATACACTAAAATATGACCGCTCCCCATTGAAGGATCAATAAAATGAATGTCTTCTATCGCATAATTCGCTTTCTCTTGTTGTTCTTGCTTTATTTGAACAATGACATTCTCAGGTTGTTCAGCAGTTTCTAAGTAATATTCCCAATTAAAACTTTGAGCAATTTCTTTTTCTGACCGTGAATCACCTTTACCAAGTAATTTTTCAATGTAGAAACGTCCTAAAGAATTTTCTACCATATAGCGAACGATCCAATCTGGGGTAAACAATTGGGTAGCGGCTGGGATATCTTGCTTCCGAACTTTTTGTGATTTAGGCCTAGCAAATACTTGATCCTTTGGCTCGCTATTATAATACTGATACAACCACCCAATAATCTCCACCTGCCCACCATCTTGAACATTGAAATCTTCTTCTGGAACATTTAAAAGGTCAGCGATCACACCATCCTTTTTGATATAAGAAGCAGTAAATAAAAGCTCTGTATAATCTTCTACTTTTTCGAATAACTCCGGTAAGTAATCATTCAACTGATTACAGATTTTTATAAAGATTAACTGATATAACTTATCCATTGCTTCTGCTGAATTGTCAGACTTCCATGCTTGAACTTGTTGTTGCTCATTACTAGATAATTCTTCATAAATATCGGAATCATAAATATCTGTGATAAGATCAGGTTCAATTTTCCCACTTGTTTCACTAGACAATGCGCGGTAGGTATCAGGTAAGTAGTCATTAACTTCCATGAAGCGAATGGCGATCAATCGGTTAAACCACGTGTAAGCAACTTCTTCGATCAATTCTTGAAAAGCTTCTGGATGTGAACTGACTGTGGCACGTCGATTCAATTCTGTCACTAATTGATTTCGTTGCGCTATTTCTTTTCCTTGAATTCGTAATCCTGAAGATTCGATTTCTTGTAGTTTACTATCGATTTGTTTTACTTTTTCAATACCAAACTCGTTAATCCCTAAACGTTTTGCTTTGGTCGTTACTTCATCAATTAATTTTCTTCGGGCACTTACCGCAAAATTCTTGATTGCTTTTTTATCCATCTCTTTTTTCCTTCCATATGTAACCTTTGAAAAGACAGGCATCGTAGAGAACGCCTGTCTTTCCATTAGAATTGAATCGTAATTTCGGTGTTTTCTTGAAGTTGTTCTTTCAACTTCCGATTAATTTCAGCGGTTAGGTCGTCAATATCCGCTGCTGACTTAATTGTTTTTGCATGAATATTAAGTGTTCTCAACGGTACAGTTTTCTTCTCAATAGTAGGTTTCGCTTTCGGTTCTTCTTCAGCTTTAACTACCAATTTTTCTTCATCATCAGTAGTTTCACGAATCGTATTCGCTGCTTCAATTTGTTTACGCATTTGCTCTTCTTGATATCTGCGATTCTCTTCTCGGTCGAATTGTTGATTAAAGATTGAATATTGTTCGTCTACATTTAAGGATAAGAATACAAGATCCTCTACCGTGTTCGCTCGTTCAATTTTCTCTTTCAGTTCTTGAAAAGCTCGATCCACTTTTGGTACAAATTGATTCTTAAAGTCTTTTCCTTCTAATAACTTAAAGGTAGCTTGCTTTTCTTCCGCTAATCTTTCTAAAATCTGCTGACTTTGAGCTTCTAAAAGCATATTGTACTGTTCATTGAATTCTTGAATCAGTTCATTCAGCTTCATCAGATCAGAATACGGATCAGCTTTTTTCAGGATTGATTTCATCTCATTAATTAACTGATCAATCCCTGAATTAGATGTTTTACGACGACTTTTTTCGATTAATCTAATTTTATCTTGAGCATTCTCCCAGATTCTTTTCTGGGTACTATTTTGCTTATGGAAATTCTTGATCTTATCATATGTTTCTGACCAATCGAATAGTTCATCTCGATATTTTTTAACCGTATTGAAGAAGTCTTCGACGTTCTTCGTTTGAACAATCACTTCGAGATATTTTTTAATTTGTTCATACTCGTAAGCACTAGGATACGTATATTTAGTTTGTAAATCAAAATAGGAACGTAATCTGGTTAATTGATCTGATATGTGGTTCTTAAATTTTTCCATTGTCCGTTCATTATTGTTCTCATCAACAATATCACGCCTTTGAAATAGTTCTCTGCCGATCTCATCTACTAACTTTTTAACTTTGGGCGAAATCACTGCACTTGGTTCAATTTTAATTTTTTCGCTTTCACGTCTTTTTTGAATAGTATTTACGATACTCGCTGGATCATCCATCCGTGATACTCGGATATTATTGTAAAGTAAATCAATTTTTCCAGACATGAAAAGTTGAGCGATACACCATTCTACATCAAGTTCAGTAAATCCATACGGTTGTTTCGTTTCAAACCGGTCACGGATCGTTTTCATGGTAATTGTTAGATGATTTCTCTTTTGATCATTGATAAAATTGAAAATCTCCTGAACGGCTTGCTCATTTGACGGATCTTCAATGATTTCGTTTCTACTTTCTTTCACTAGATACAAGATATCTTCTTTTTCTTTAGGCGCATCAATTTGGTTTAACTTATGATAAACTTCTTCAGCCATTTTCTGAAGTGCCGTTTGAAATTTTGTTTTAAAGTCAGAACCTGATAGTTGAATTTCTGCCCCGTTATAAAAGAATTTTGCAGCTTTCAATAATTCTCCCAATTGACTGTTTATATTTGCACTTAATTCTTGTAACTCACCTGATTTTTCAGATCGAATCGCCTCGAAATTTTTCACAACACTAGAGTAAGTTGTGGTTAAATAAAGATTCATTCGAGCATACATTGCCAAATCGTCTTTGAACTCTTTGTCAGTTGGCAGTTCCACAAATAATAAGTTACGGGAACTTCTAAGAGCGATTTCTGCATCTTGTCCCGCTAAATCAGAGTATGGTGAAATGAAGTTGACGGTCATTTCAGAATTTGCCACTTGTTTATGTGGGCGTTGATCCAAAATCTGAGCATAGGTAAAGGTATAACGATTTTTAAACTTATTCCCACCAGCCATGCCCTTTTTCTCGTAGGCAAAACTGTTTCGATCAAGAATACCATCAAAAATCCGTTTTGATAGCTCAACAACTAAATCCGTATCGGTAATGTTTTGATTTTTAATTTCTCGTGTAATTTCTTGTTCTTCATCTGTTTGGAAAATATAACTATCCAGATTCTTACGAACAAAATTTTCTTTAATTAATAGTTCTAGCGCTTCTTCTACACGCTTTTTGGTTTCCAAACGATCTTCACCGATATTTCTGATCATTAAACTCGTGATATTTTCAACATTTGGTTTGATCGCTTGATCCACGTATTTAATCATGAACAGAATTCGTAAAACATTGACATTAAACTCATCTGTATCCGTTGGTCTTTGGATATGAGAATTATTTGTTGCCTGTGTAATCACACGACTAATCGCTGTATCAATCCAACGTTCCAATGAATAATAAAACTGATCCAAAGAAACCAACGTAGTAGTGTCGTTTTCTTTATTTCGTTCAGCAGCTTCTTTAAACATCGCTAACAAAGAACGTTCACCAGAAGATAGATTTGACCCTTGATAGCTGTGGTTACGAATCTCTGTTAAAATTTGACCAAGAAGATTGAATTGATATGGAATAAATGGATAAACTTCTGCAAAATTTTCAGCATTTTGGAAAAGTTTTAATTCTGGACTATCTACAAAGAGTAGTTTATTTTTTAATTCTGTTTGAACTGTTTCAAATTGTAATGCCAAAGAATCATTGGCAGATTCTTTTTTCTTCAATATCCGTTCCTTAATTACTTCATCCGCATTCGCTGAAGATAAGCTAACAGTTGTCGCAAAGCGATCTTTGATTTTAGAAAAATCATTGTCCGAATTGTTATCAAAATTCGTTACATGGTCAATCGCTTCTTGGCTCGTTACCAATACCCACGCTTTTCCTTCACAAATGCGGCCTAAATCTTCAACAACCGTTTGTAACTGTAAAGTCAATTCACGATTTCCACCAACATATTGTCCGACTTCATCAACTAGAAAAGCAATATGATGATCGGCTTCTTTCACGTCAAGATAGTTTTTAACCAGCTTAGCAAAGTCATCGATACTGATTAAATAATCACCTGATGCTTTTTCCAAAAAATTATCGATAGCAGCTTCGCTCATAAAATCAATTTTTACAGCAGCTTCTTTAATATCATCTTGAATCCAATCAAATTCATGGCGTTCTGCTTCCCATTCAGCCCCATTAATTTCTTCAAAAGCCGCTTTAAAAGCCGTAAACTTTTCTTCCTTAATTAGCCGACGTTCAAAATCTGCTAAGTGAGGAATCGTACTCAATCCTTGCATTTCGTTGAATACTTTTAGAAAAACATTTACGATTCCATTTTTATCTTTTTTTCCACCAGCATCACTTTTGGAGTCAATATTAAACAGAATAACATCTGTCTTTATTTGCGTGCATCGTTCCATCGTTGCCAACGTCAATGGGTCTTTGATTTTTCCATCTTCTTTGAAGTAGTCAATGGCTTTTTTTCCATTTACCTCTCGATTTGCTAGCAGGTATGAAATAATTTTTAGGAAATGAGATTTACCTGAACCAAAGAAGCCCTGAATCCAAACACCCATTTTATCTGTTGGCGTATTAATACTTCGCTGGTACGCATCAAAGATTGTTTTAAAATGTTTTTGTAATTCTTTGGTAACCACGTATTCTTCTAATTCTTGTTGAACATTTTCGTCCTTCGCTTGGCCAACTTTAATAACTCCTTGAATATTTCGATCGATTGGTTTTGCAAAAATATCTTTAATTAACATTTGTTTATCCAACCTTCCACCCCAACTAAATTCTAAATGCTCGGTAATAATTATCATCTTTATTTGTATTAAGAATTGTAAGACTGAGTTTATCGTATTCCCCCGGATACATCATAACCACTGGTACACGATCAAAAACCTGATGCATCTTATTTAAAATAGAATGCGCTCTGATTAACGGATACAATTCCCCTATTCCAGTTAAGAATACAACGGATTTTTCCGGCGTATGTTCATTCACATACTCAAAGAATATATTCTCTTCTTCTGCCTGATCCATCTTTAACAATCGACCAATGCTTTCAACCAGCTTTTGCAATCCTCGTCGTTCTTCCATTTTAATGGCTTTTTCTGTAAATCCGCGTTTTTCTAAATATTCAAGCATGATCTTGTAAAGATTAAAAACCTTTATTTCATAGTCTTTATTTGATCCGACAGACATTCCAGAGATTTCCTTCATATGATCTCTCACGGTTAATTCATCTTTCGGATCGTAATCAAAAATGTAATAGCCGACTTCATTTCCTAATCCACGATTCAGTAAAAAATCTTCCTTTCGAATTGTTTCATCTAACTTATCTAAGTGCTCTTGAATCGATAATGACATTACAAACTTCCTCCCAATGCTAAAACAATATCTTGCCGATTCTTATTAATTAGCCATTGAATTAATCTTCTATCCAATAATATCGGAGTCATCCGCCCACTTTCTTTTTCTCCACGAATTAATCCTGTCTCGATTAAATTGGTTTGATAGGCTGAAATGAGTCGCTTAATTGTATATTCTTTCCATTTAGAAATGTCTTCTGAACTTCGTTGTTTCTCTGTAAAGAACGATCGATAATCGATCGGTGTTAACTTTAAATTACCTTTACGAATATTTTCAGCATAGACTTCGGCCATAAACTTACGGAAGAGATCATCGATCAGAAGTATCGAAATCAAATTGAACAACTTTTGATTATCAATATCCAACTGATTAAAAAGTTGCAATCCAGATTCATCTAACTGATTTACTCTTCTTTTCATATTTTGATAAATTTCTTTTTGGCGATTACTACTAACAGCTAAGAATATATTTTCTTGGTCGTTTTTTTCTTTAATTTCTATGTCTGTATACCCATCCAGACGCAATTGGATATACATTTTAAACTCTGAAAACCAAAAACGTTTAGAAACTAAACCCGCAGAATATTTTTTAGTCATCCAACTACCTCCTGTATATATATTGTACCTGTATATTATAACAATATTAGCGAGTTTTTTAAATTGAATAAGTAATACTATTTCATAAAAAGTAAAAGGCACCTCTCAACGGAAAAGTGCCTTTTTTTAAAGTTCGTTATTAAATAAACCAAAAATTTTGATATTAATTTTTTTATCATTTATCTATCATCTAAGTTACTAAATTATATGGTTCTTTAAGTGTTCCATGATTAATTAGCATAAAATTTGAAATTTTATATCAATCGTTTTTCATTTATAACCAACATTTTCCTCAGCAATTTGATGAGTATCAAACGGTCCTAATAAACATCTTAGAATATTCTTTACCTTATAAAATAATTGGAAAGTAGAATAATCCAATTGTACATATCGTTTATAAAAATGGTAAATAATAAAATAATTATTATCACAATGAAATGTTTTAAAAACGCGGAGATTATCCAAATATTGTTACATACGACAAATTGATACAGTAAATTTTCGGTATAGAGCGATATCAAATACAAAGCAATAAAAAATATCAATAAATAAATACTATCCATTTCTTTTTTTGTTCTAGTAATTGAAAACCATATAATTATAACAGACTCCACAAAAATAAAAAATGGGAAAATTGAGTATTCAATTTGCCTTATAATTCTACTAGGTAACTCCTGTTCATCTCCAGAATCCTTCATTTTTGCGATATATCTATAGTAAAAATGTCTAATAAAAAGCGAAACTGAGTATGAGTTGATAATTACGACACAAAGTGAAGCTACAAAAGAGAATGAATTAATTTTTTTAAAATAAACTAAAATAACTAGAATTAGTGGACAAGCTATCCAGAAAAACTTATTATATCCCTTTAGCCTAGAAAGGTTTTCCTTAAACTGCTTATCCCTTATTTTAAACTCCTGATTATTCCTAATAAGTACAGACTGTTGTACTTGTGTAGTATTAATATTAATTGGTGAGTTATTTCCTTTTGTTTGTATATCCCGAAAATCTTGGTTTTGAGAATGTTGTATTCTTTCTTCTTTCTCTATATTATTTTTTTCTGTTAATACACCTGCAATTGTCGAAACTAGTGTGATTACAGAACTAGTTAACGTTAGAATAGGTTCAACCATAATAAAACTCCTTTTATTTTATATTATTTTTTATGCAGTGCACATCTTTTTCATCTTTTAGCATATTCAATGACGCCTGCACTTCTGTCATACATCGCTACAGACTATTTCTTTATTAGACTTTCCTTTGTAAAATACACTGCTATTTTTATCGCTGCATTCTTTCTAGAATGTTTTGTTTATATACTTGAGAGTTTCTCTAGTAACTCACTTATAATTAAAAATATTCTTTGATTTCTGATAACTTATTACAACTTAATACTTTTACTCCTTTAATACTAGAAACACTTTTTCAACCAAAAAATTAATTTTTCCACCTTTCGTTCAATCAATCGAACTCCCTTTTAAATAGAATATTATATACATCATCATGCTCTCCACCACTAAGAGATATTCTTTTTAGTAATGCATAAATATATAGCTCTCAATAAGCACCCCTCTTTAACAAAAACAAATTTTCAAGTTTATCATAATTGAATCTCCCTTACTGCATCACATTTAATAATAACGGAATTTATTATAAAAAAAAGCTTATACCCTAAATGGAATTATTTCAGCCTTAAACGGTCGTTAATTATTTAGATAATCACTTTTATAATGATCCAAATAATTCATAAGCAGAAGGAAAAACTCTCAGCTTTAATCTTTGTGATAATGTTCAATGTACCACTTTCGATACTAGATCAGCTTTTCCCTCTTCCTCTAGAAAGCCTAGTGGAATGGGTAAACAAATGTATTTCGTTGGGGTCTTCCATTATTTCCAGATTATTACTCGGATTCTTGAGCGTAGCTTACTAGCAAAATCCATTAACTTCTTATTCATCATGCCTATCAGAAAAAAGTTCACCCAGCCTTTTATTACTGATTTGATTCAATTAAAAAAGTTTTAAAAACCGCAAATTACGTCAAAGTTTTCAAGCGGACCTCGTTCTCTTTTTACTCTAACCATAGCTATCACAATCTTTCCATCACAAAAAACAAAAACCCTCCCACAATTCAACAACTAACTGTCAAATCACGGAAGGAAGTTTCCATATTTTTAAATTTTAGAGATTAACCGCTACTTAAAGCCCCCATCAGTCTTCTTCGTATAGTCGTATTCTAGTTCATCATAAGGAAACATTGGGCGCTGGATTTGTTTAAAATCCAGCTTTTCTGTTGCTTGTTGTGTTGGGCCGTCAGTTAAGGCCATCACGCAGTAGGCTCCGTAGGCGTCGAAGTCTGGTGAGATATAGCCTTGTTTTACTATGATCACTTCGTAGTCTTCTATGGGGACATTTGCCCACATAAATTGTGCTAGTTCTGTAAAGCTCACTGATTCGCGCTGCACTAGCACCGTGAAGGGATAGTGCTTTAATTTTACACCGATCACGCATCCTGTGATGGGGTCTTCTTGGTAATCTTGACTGACTACACCTTTTGAGATGATCGTCCCTTCTAGGGATATTGCTTTGGATCGTTCGTCGAGGTCTTTTCCTAATTTGAACTGCACTGCTTCTCCTAACGCGTGTTGATTTAGCTGAGTGGTTGCTTTTTCGTCAATAATGCCTGCGATCAAGGTTGGGTTCTGCCAATTGGGATGTGTCTTCAATAAGTGTCGCAGGATCACTGTACTGTAGCCATCGCTGCCGGCACCGCAGTTATCTCCTGAATCGGTGATGAAGATTGGTTTCTCCGTCATATTCTCTACCTCGGCTAACACCTGTGCTAGTTCTCCGTAATTGCCGTGATAGTGAAACTCATACCGTCGGCGCAGGATAAAGTCGTATAGTTCATCGGCTTTTTCTTGGGCGTAGCTTCGATAGCGTTGATCGGCTGGTACTACTGTTATGGCACAGCCTAAGCGATCACTATCATGGCGGACGTAGCCTACATGAAAGGACGCGCAGAGGATTCGTTCGTCTTGTTCTAATTCATCAAGCTTTTGATTGATGGACCGGACTGGTTCGTCCGATGACACCGAACGTTCGCCGCCTACGATGATCGGCAGCTTGCGACAAACTGGTTGGATTACTCGTGTGCGTTCTTGTAGGATTTCACAGAAAAGGGTCGCTGTTTTGTCGAATGTTTCTTGGATATCTGTATGTGGCGAGTGGCGGTAGCAAGTCACCAGATTGGTCATCTTCGCGAATTTTTCCGTCACATTGCCGTGAGGGTCCATCACCACGGCGATTGGCAGATATGCTCCTACTAATTTTCGGATCTCGCGTAAAATCACAAGCTCTGCTGATCCTTCCGGCAGATTCATCACCTTGCTGGCACCATGCAGATAGAGATAAATGCCGTCGATCTCACATATCTGCTGTTTTACCGCAGCTAGAAAATGCTCTAGGATATAGTCAAACGCCTCTCGCTCGATCAAGCCGCCTGGGTGACCATTTGCATAGAAACCTGGGATTAGCTGGATACCTTGATTATCAAAGATGGGCTGAATGCCCATCTTCGAAATCATGTCGTTGCCTTCTGCAAAGAGAAAATTTTCTTTATTCATGTTTTTTGGCGTATGCTCGTTGCTCTCTGAATTGAAGAATCCTACTAATACCTTCATTTGCGTTTCTCCATTACTGTTATCATATTTTGATAAACGCCTTCTGCATTCATCAAGCCGAAATCGGTGGAGTTGATCACCATGATAGGGATCTCAGCGGGTACTTCTTTGCGAACATTTGGTACTGCGTAGCGGACTTGAGGCGCCAGCATCACCAGCTGTTTTTCGTGGAATTTGGGACCGACCTTTTCCAGACCTACTGCTTCGATGTGGAGGGACTGTCCGGCTTTTTCTGCTACTTCACTGATTTTCTTGCATAAGATCGCGGTACTCATCCCCGCTTGGCAAACTAATAATACGTTCATGTTCATTCATCCTTTCTTTCTAGTAAACTTCGATTGCGTCTTCTGGTTTTTGTTCTGAAGGCAGCTGTTCTTCTGCCAGCTTCTCTTTTTCAAATAATTTATAAAATGGGTAGTACACAAGCATATTGGCAGCGATACATACCACCGTCAGGATCACTGCCCGATAATCAAGGCTAGATAACCATTGCCCTACGCCCACCGGCACTGTGGAGCTGACATTGATCAGCGTACGATTGACCAAGCCTACCGCCATCGCTCCGTAACACAAGAAAATATTCACCACTTGGGTCAGTAGAAACGGGATCAAGAAAATCGGGTTCAAAACGATCGGCAATCCAAACAACACCGGCTCGTTGATCCCAAAGATTCCGGGAATGATCGCCAGCTTGCCCACCGTACGAATCTGAATGGATTTGCTTCGCAGCATCAACAACACCAATCCTAATGTCGCACCGCCACCACCGATAGCTACAAAATTGAAATAGAACGAACTCGTAACGATCCGAGGCAGCTCCGTTAATGGTGTTCCCGCTGCATAAGCGGCCGCGTTTTCTAAGGTATTGGCATCAAAGGACGGCATCACCACCGACAAGATGGCACTGCTGTGGATGCCAAACCACCAGCCGAGTTGCGAGACCACCGAAGCAAGGGAGACCCCGAAGACCGTATCCACTGCCAGATTCACCGGCTGTCCGATCATCATCAACAGTTTTGGTACTGATGTCGCGAAGACCTCTGCAAAAATCATGCGGATCAAAACCATTGTCAAAAATACCAACGCTAATGGCACCAACGCTCCGATAGATTCCTTCAACGATGCCGGCACCGTATCTGGAAAGGCAATATACCCCACGCGTTTTCGCACCAGCAGATGGTACAGCTCCACCGCCGCAAAAGTCGTGATGATTGCTGAAAAGAGACCTGTTCCGCCAAAGTAAGCTGTGTCCCAATTCCATTCCACGTATTGACTATTCACCACTAAAAAGGAGACCAGTGCCACCAGCATGGTTAAAAAGACATTCATCTGACGTTTTTGCGCCAAGTTATAGGCGATCGCCAGTGACAGGTAGACACCCTGACTGCCTAGTGTCACCCCAAATAAGAAATTCAGGTGCGAGCCATAGACCTCCGCCGCCTGCGCCCAGCCCTTCATCACGGGATAAAAGACATCCGTTTTAGATAGCAAATGATAATCCACGATTGGCTGCGACAAGATCAACGCAAAAGAGCCAATCAAAATCAACGGCAGGATCGTCATGAAGGATGTGGCGATCACTTGCAAATAAAGATTGCCCGCCAGCTTCGCCGCCAAAGGTGCAAAGAGCTTTTCCAAGACATTGGAGAACTTCTGTAGTTGTTTACTCATAGCTTTCCACCTCCTCACGTTCCATCTGATCAATCAGCAGCTGACACATCCGACTCCACGAGATCGCATTGGCAAGATGATCCTGCGCATGGGTCATGACCAGAGAATACGGCACCTCTTCCTCATTGACTTCTGCTTGGATCAGCTTTGTTTGGATATTGTGCACTTCCGCCATGCGCTCTTGTCCACGCTTCATCGCCACCACCGCAACGGCTAGATTGATTCCTTCAAGATAGGCGTTCATCCCTTGATAAAAATCATCCATCGCGTCACCGGCGATGCTGATGATCTGAAACGCCGTCAGTTGTACTTCTTCTTTTGTCATGTTTTTCGTCCTCCTTGTTAGTAGAATGCTGCATAAGACCAATCACAAATACGATACTTCCCGCCACGACCCAGCTATAGGTCAACAAATCGCTGAGATGCCACGGCTCCCGAAATAAAAACACCGAGACCGCTAACATCAAGGCAGGATTCAAATACTACAGAATCGCCAATACCGTCTGGGGCAGACGTTTACTGGCGGCCATAAATAAAATCAAGGGCAACGCTGTCGCAGCGCCGCTGGTCATCAATAATAGATTGCCTTCCCACATTGGCAACACCAACGGCATCTTGGTGACCCACACGATCACCAGCGCTACCGGCAATAAGATCACCGTCTCCACCCACATCCGAAACATCGGATCTAGTGCCCCCTGCTTTTCCAACACGCCATAATAAGCCACACAAAGTGCCATCAACAGTGGCACGAGGGATAACGACGCACCTGCCACCAGCTTGGTGAAGATACTTCCCATCAATAGCACCACCGCAAACCGCTGCCAGACATTCAGCTGTTCCTTGAAAAAAAAGCGCCCAAAGAACACCGTAAAAAGCGGCGAGCAAAAATAAGCAAAGCTTGCACTAGTCGTCTGACCACTGGCGACACAATAGATAAACGCGCCCCAGTTGCCGCCGATCGAAAGCGCCGCTAGACACAGATTCCGCCGCACCTTAGCATCTCGCCACACCACCAATAATTGCTGGACCAGCCTCTCTTTTTTGAAAGAACAAAGACACGTCAATGTCATCACTATAAATGACCAAATGATGCGGTATGCCAACAACTCCAGCGAGTCGATGCCTTCTAGCAGCTTCCAAAAAATCGGCAGAAAGCCCCAGATCGTGTAGGTAATCACTCCATAAATAAGACCTTTTTTGATAGAACCAACTCCTTTTCATCAACCAATCGGAGAAAGCAAAAAAGCAGGCCCGACACATCTCACACTCTTTGTGAAATGGATCAAGCCTGCCTAACAGTCACCCTCCAAATGGTTGAACTATTCAATTTTTCGGTATTTCTTTTCAAGATTCGTTGCAACGACCGTGTCTCCCTTCTTCTTGCCAAACCCGATGCCCTTTTTCACCAAGACCCACTCTCCTTTCCCTTCACGAGCCACCACGACATTATGCGTCAACACCTGAAGAACCACCATATTCCCACCCTTTCTGATAAGTAATGATTTCAAATAAAACGTCAGCGATTTCACTAAGAGGCTGGCTCACTTCTATTGCGAGCCAAAGCAACACAAAAAAAGGTATCGGGCGTGGTCTGCCCAATACCTTTGACATAGCGAAATAAACATATACCACACCTCGAAATTTCCCCACAAAAAAGACTAGAAAAAAAGCTTAAATTTGGTACAATAATGAGGTCGGTGTGATACACTGACTATGGCAACTTGATTGGTCAGTTGGCGCTGACTTTTCAAGGCTCTATGTTCTGGCTCCGACCAGAATGTAGAGTGCCTTTTTTATTTGATTAATTAAATATCTGAGTCCATTTTATTGAAAGCGGATTAGCCTGTCAAGCGAACAAAAGATTTTTTTTGAGATTATGGTCAGAAAAATGATGCTGATCGCTTTACTCCATACACTATTAAAAGTTAATACCCCCAACAATTTTTTTCTACCCCAATTTATCCGTTTTGGGGTAGATTTTTTTAATTTCGAACTCACTCATCCCGCTCTTCAAACTCCAACAGATAATGATCAATCTGACCGTTTTCTATGATCTTCATTTCGATCATATCCCATTCCTTATGGTTCAGGAGTTTTTGAACGAGCTCGTTTTCGATCTCCGCCTTGGTTATCGTGCCTACATCATAATAATCTATCTCAAATAGGTCATCGATTTTATTTCCTTCTTCATCTTCTTCATAGCTTGAGAAAATGACGTAATTGACCACAATCTCATTGTCCCTTCGTGCATGTCTCACTAATTCATCTAAGAGCACGATCTCACAGCCAAAATACCTCAATACCTCTTCTATTTCTTCGTCACCCCAATTGTAGTGGGGTTCATTTTTTTCAAGAATTTGTTGAATTTCTTCTTTATGTTCTTCAGTTAGTGATTCGTAAGTAATCTTACTATCGATCGCTCCATCTGCATCGCTTTTTTGTTCAACTCTATATAAAACGTTTCCATTTCGGTCTAGTATATTGAACTTTAATGCCCTTTGACCGTTCAACAGCGTGATCCAAATTGCGCGTTCAGATCGATACCCGCCATAAGTTAATTGTGTTTTTTGATATTCTACTGTCACCTTTTCATCCTCCTTAACAACAGTTTTCCCGTCATTATTATACAATGAGGCAATCGATAAGGACTAGCTGATTTCACGATATAAAAACCCCAATTACGATTTATTTTTAAACAAAATGACTTCGTTTCTAAGAATTGAACTAAAAAATATGCGGTGCACAGAACACGCCGCATATCGGACTAAGTTTTATTCGAACTCCTCTTCACCAACACGATCTTATACGAAAGCTTCCTTGAATAATAGTGATCATTTTCGCCATATTACACAGTTGATAAAATCAGCGTCTCGATTTCCTGACTAATTGGTAAAATTTTTGTTTGCTGCTAACGTAACGGTTGCTATAGAATTCCCGTCAGGTATAATACGTAAATCTAGATCTTTCATTAAACGGGCAACTAGCACGACATTATTTATCATGATTACCGCTCTATTTTATTAAAATGATGTTATCTTTTTCGTTGGTCTGAGATTTTTTCTTGTTCGATACATTCGTTTAGAATCTGTTTGATTGAGTCCACTGTTTCATCATAGGAAATATCTTTAGCGAACGGATTTTCTTTTTTATATTTATCCCATCGATCTTTTAATTCTATACTATTAGCAATAGATTCCATGGATCTATCGTAGTATGATTCTAATTTCTCTAAGTTTCCTCTTTTCGAAAAAGTATTTCTCACACTTTTGTATAATGATTTTTGATCAATCTCTTCTAACTTAGGAATCGTATATAAATCATAAAAATCTTTAGCTCGTGAATTATCCACTCCAAAACTTAGTGTTGCGCTCAATTTTTCTGCGATTATTTGTTCGATTGGATATGCTGGGATTTCTATTATTTTGTCTTCAAACATCAACTTATGTTTATGCTTTGTTACTTCAGGTAAAATGGAGTCTCCTGTTGTTAAATCCATTTTAAAGGGAACACGTGTATTTTCTAAATAGCCAAATAATTTCACTTGGAAGCCAGGATAATAATCTGCCTCTCTTGTTTCTGAAATACTCTTAATCTCAAATTTTATTCCTTCCTTTGTCGACTGTTTAACTAAATCATTAAACACTTTTAAAATATTTTCTTCAGTAGCTTTGAATCTTCGAATAGTCGTATCAATATCAATTGTGGATCTTGTACTGATTCCATACTTCGAACCTAATAAGAAACCACCTTTTAGAATAAAATCGTCTTGATAAGAGGACTCTGCGATTTTCTCTAAAAATTTATCCATCATGTAGTGACGCTGCACAAGTTGTGGATTCAATCCTGTTTCTCTCGCAACATTTCTGGTTTTAGCTGAAAACTGAGTTGGTGTCATAATCATTATCCTTTCATCAATATAGAGCTTCCATATAATTAGCTAATCTCGGATCTACATTCAATTTCTCCCTGTATTCTCTCAATTTCATTGGATCGCGATCCTTTTCACGCATATAGTCTTTTAAGGCATCTAGCTTGGTTTCAAACGTGGCATTATATCGAGGGTTCCACATATCACAAATTGTTCTTTCTTTATTGTATACTCGAATCGGATTCCCTTGATATGAGTTAATTTCAATTACTCCTAAATCAAAAACTTTGTCCTTAACTTTATGGATACGTACAAATTCTTCCTCTAAATATTTTCTCTGAATATGATAATTTGAAGGGACTGACAAATGAATTTTTTTAGGAATATTTGTAGAAAGAGAATACAAATCTAAGGCTGTTTCATGTGAGAATACCCCCTTTGAAAACCTACACTGAATCATATACAGTTCATCTACTCCATGTCCGTCAAGTACATAATACCCTCTAGTAATTCGTACAAGTTTTCCCGTCTCTACTAAACGCTGGACTGTTGCCCCTGCAATTCCTTCAGTTCTTGCCTCTCTCATTGAAAGATTTCCGTCTCTCTTTTCTAATAGCTGAAATAGTTTATCTTTCAAAGATATCCCCCCTTATACGTTACATTTAAACCCTCTAAATTATATCATGAGGGTTTAAATGTAACAATAGGTCTTATCTATCTAATCTTGTTAATTGTTGTTGACGCTTTAATTAATGAAGCTTCTGTTTGATTCTTTGCTTCATTAATCGTTGATGTTTCTGCTTGTAAATCAACTTCTAATAAATGTACAATAAATTTTTTTTATTCATCAAGAAAGCTTCATGTGTTCCTTGTTTACTACCAAGTCTTTTCAGATAGGACTCCCATTTATAGGAAAATTGAAAACATAATAAAAAAGACCGAACACTTTGATTCGTGTTCGATTCTCTCCCTCAACTAAGCCTCTCCAAAACATTCGCCATCTTGGACGTTATTTATTATGGCAGCCATTCTTCACTTAACTCCGTAAACCCGTTTGTAAATTTCTAAACATGTTTACATCCAACGGAAAACACTTACATTTAGCTATCCGATATTTATACTGATAAGTGAAGAAACAGTGGCCACATCGTTCTTCTAATCAAAGATAGATCTTAACGCTTCACTTAGTAATAGTTCGAATTGATTCAGCGTCGTTCCGAAGAAAAGGTTTGGCTGGTATGCGGACAAGACGCGCGGGGCATACGTCTCCGTGCTGATAGTCAAAGTTGCCAACTGCCCTATTTTTGAATTTTTCTCGCCAACAAAGGCGATCAGATCAATATGATGATTTTTAGCCATTTGAGCGAGATCCGCTAACCGAAAGGTATCGCCTGAGTTAGAGACAATAAAAATCAGTACATCCTTTTCAACGTTTTCCCGCAGGAATTCAAGATGGCTATTCGCCGTTGCTCGGAAACCATAGAGATTCAGTGTTTCAGAAAAATGATTCGCGATATTTTGTGAAAAACCTGAACCTAGAATCATGATTCGTTTCTCTTTATACTCAGTTAGCAGGCGAACAAACGTGTCTCTTTCTTCATCTGAGAAATTCTTCGTCGGGTTCGTTGCCAATGGTTTACTTCCATACGCGAAGACCAGCTCACTATAACCGGAATAGCCGATTTTTTTCGCCATATTTACGATGGTCGCCGTTGAAACATAAGAGGCTCTAGCGACATCGCGAATACCTAAATCTCTTAGTGAATCACGATTTTTATCCATAAAACGTAAAACGGCTGCTTCTGAATCATTCAACTGATACTTATCAATCAGCGTTTCAGTATCCATAAGGTCCACCTCAAATTCTTTAGTTAGGAGTATTATAACATGACAGAAAATAATTTTATTCAAGATCCATGGGCAAAAATGACGACACGAAATGGCCTTCAAGGTGATGAAGTCATCTCAGCATTACAGAAATCCATCCGCAGAGGAAAAGAAAAAGCGGCCTGTGAATTTGCCTATGAAATGTATATTACCTCACCTCAATTTGAAGAGAAGCTGTGGAGACGTTTATTAGCCATCAGCGTTGAGGACGTAGGGATGGGAAATCCGTATGCAGCAATTATGATCAATAACTTAAACCAGATGCGTAAAGAATTTCAATATAATGAATCTGACCGAGCAATGTTTTTCTTTCACGCTATTCGGTATTTGTGCGATTCAGAAAAGGATCGTTCCTCTGATTTGCTCAAAAATATCGTGATAAAAAGCTTCGCCATGGGTTATGTACCTGAAATACCAGACATCGCATTGGACAAACACACCACGCGCGGACAAGAAATGGGGCGCGGGTCAGAACATTTCCTACATGAAGCAAGCAAAGTCATTCCTCAAGCAGAGGTCGAAAATGACTATAAAGAACAATATGAAGAGATCATTAAAAAGTATGACCCGCAGCATGTCGTACCAAGTACCTTTGTTTTTAATCCTTGGCAAGTATAGGAGGACGAATCATGGAAAATTCTACTGTCATAACGAAGCTTAATGATTTGCTTAGCCCTTTTGCGGCAAAAATCGGAAATCAGCGGCACCTTAAAGCCATCTCGAGCGGGATGATGTTTGGTCTCCCCTTTATCGTGATTGGATCATTTTTTCTGATTTTTGCGAATCCACCGATTAACATAGATCAATACAATCCAGCGACAGCCAATTTTTTTATGAAATTCATGGCTGGTTGGAAGGATTTTGCGGTAGCTAATTATGATTTAATCACCGCTCCTTACAATTTGACTATGGGGATCATCGGACTGATCAGCGTTTTCGGGATCGCCTTCTCCCTTGCCAGTGAATACAAGATTAATCCAGCCATGAATGGGATGGTGGCCTCCGTCATTTTTCTGATGGTATGTACTCCGGTTAAAGAAGGCAACATCAACCTGAACTACCTAGGTACAAACGGGCTGTTCGTGGCGATCATCATTGGTCTACTCGTGGTGGAAGTGAACAGAATCTTTGAAGTCAAAAATATCAAATTGAAATTGCCGGATACTGTACCACCCATGGTTGCTACCTTCATTAACACGCTCGTTCCGCTATTAACGAATATTATCCTCTTTTATGGGATTAATCTGATTTTCTTAGTCACAACAAAAAAGATTTTCCCCGAAACGGTGATGAACATTTTAACACCGGCAACGAATATAGCAGGAAGTCTTGGCGGTTTCTTACTGATCGTGACTCTGGGAAATGTATTATGGTTGTTCGGTATTAATGGCTCATCGATTATTTTCCCAATTGTTTTTACTCTGGGGATGGCGCAAACAGGACTGAATGCTGAACAAATGTCTAACGGAGAAACAATGACTCATCTAATGAATCTGCAAATGTTTCGTATTTCAGTTTTAGGTGGTGCAGGCGGAACCCTCGGTTTAATTCTTTTGATGATGCGAAGTAAAGTCTCAGAATACCGAACAATCGGGAAGCTGTCGCTGATACCCGGCATTTGTTCAATCAATGAGCCGGTCATTTTTGGTCTTCCAATCGTTTTTAATCCGATTCTAGCGATCCCATTTTTAATCACACCGATTATTTCTCTGCTGCTGACCTATTTCGCTCAAAGTGTCGGTTTGATCGGAGTTGGATTTATCGTTGATCCTTCCTTCACCCCGTTCTTTGCACAGGCGTATCTTTCAAGTATGGATTGGCGAAATATCGTCTTCTGTTTGGTGTTGATCTTGATTAGTGCTATGATCTATTATCCATTCTTCAAGGTTATGGAGAATAACAAAACCAAGTTGGTGGATGAATAGCTGTAGGATAAATTTTTTTGCAGAAAAGTTGTCTACTCCCTCTAAACAAAAACTCAATAAAAGATCGAACACCAATAACTCGTGTTCGATCTTTTTTGACTTAACTTAGCCTCTCCAAAACATTCGCTATCTCAGTCAAAACCTCTGAGTCAGTCTCAGTTTCTTTCAATTCCTGCAACAAACCAATCGTTTCCTCTGGCGCTTTCTTCGTCAGCTGCCCCAACGCCCAGACAGCGGTGCCTCGAATAACTGGTCGCTGATCCTGTAGACAGGCTTGGATCTCTGGCAGCGCTTCTTTGCCACCAAGGTTGGCTAAGGCGATCAGCGCATTGCGTTGTAGCGGTTTTTTCCCGCGCCAAGAGCCGGCTAGGTGTCCGAATTGTTCTTTGAACTCGCGATTTGAGATGGATAGTAACGGTGCAAGTTTTGGATGGACTTCATCGACTTTTGGCTCCATCTCTTCGTGAAAATGAAAATCTTTGCCGCGATTGTATGGACAGACGAGCTGACAAATATCACAGCCGTATATCACGTTACGCATTTTCTTTCGATATTGCTCCGGCATCATGCCCTTGGTTTGAGTCTGATAAGAGAGGCACTTTTTAGCATTCATCCGACCGTCTCCCAATAAGGCACCAGTTGGACAGCCGGTAATGCAACGGGTGCAATCGCCGCAACCGTTTGGAACTGGTTGGTCTGGTTCAAATTGGATATTCGTGATAATTTCACCAAGATAGACGAAAGAGCCGTATTCTTCCGTGATCAGCAAGCCGTTACGTCCGATAAAACCCAGACCCGCGCGTTGTGCAACTGCCACATCCACCAGCTCACCTGTATCCACCTGCGGAGCAAAACGCCATTGAGCCTGAACCTGTTCCGTTTCAGCCTGTTCTTTGATAAAGTCGATCAATCTCGTCAGCCGTTCTTCCAAAATGAAGTGATAATCCGTTCCCCACGAAGCACGGGCAAATTGTCCGCGTTTTTCATCACGAGGGACCTTGTCGTGGATTTTAGTCGGATACGCCAAAGCAATCGCGATGATACTTTTGGGATCTTCAAAGGTTTCTTCTGGATACAACCGTTCTTTGATATTTTGATGTTCAAAGCCAGAGGTATGACCAAGCGCGCGCTGCTCCAGCAAGGATTCCTCCATATAATCAAAAGGATCAGCTGTTGTAAAGCCGATTTTATCGATACCAAGCTGCTTACTTTCAGCGATGATCCGTTCTTTTAAGGTTTGCATTGTTCCACTCCTAGTTTCTAGTTCGTATGAAGGAATTCATTTTTCAAAAAAAGAAAAAATGAATCCGTCTCTCACCACGCATGTCATTCTACTAGACCTGCTAAAGCAGGAAGTAGAACTGAGATCCTGATACGAATTTACAGGCCTTACTATATCACATGTTTCTTACTAGCAAAAGAAATCCTCCCTGTTTCTTTTCCATTTCCTCAGCAAACGAAGTCAACGCTTCTTAAAGATCATCCTCTATTTAACCGTACCCTGTGTATTAGGAATATTGATTCTGAGTGAGGAGCAGCATTCCTTTTATGACAGCAGTACGTCAGATACGTTGCCTTATGTTACTTACGATGTGAATGGAGTACTTAAGTAAGTTATTTGTTGAAACATAAAGAGAGTGACGCTCAGTCATAAACGATTAAACCCACTGTGGAACTCATTTGTGAGATTCATAGTGGGTTATTTGTATGCTTACCGTTAGATAACTTGTCCATAAAAAGTCGAAAACTCCCTTATTTTTGTCCCTTCTTACAGAACCTCTTACTTGCTAATTATTAAGGAAATATTAAGAAAAACGAGCAATCAATAGGTTTTTTTAACTTTTTTCGTAAGGTTTTTCAGGTATAAAAGCTGACATATCAGTATTCCTACTCCATTCATAAAACCCAAAATGTGTCAAAGTGGGCAAAATTGCATAAGGCTATGAAAATTGCAGGCTTCTTTCATTTTTCACAAAGTAAAAGCCCGTTCTTATAGGATTTGTGTAAAAAAGA
>CWHE01000051.1_pt1 | contig 58672 bp, 48 predicted proteins | sample 685091 | NCBI WGS metagenome assembly CWHE01 (sample SAMEA3735855, study PRJEB9488) | human gut metagenome | biome: ENVO:mammalia-associated habitat; material: ENVO:feces | place: Malawi | collected 2009-02-27
ACTTTTAATCCTGCAAAAAGTCGGACTCGCAAAAGAGACCTCTTTACTTTATGCAAAGAGGTCTCAAAATATTAATAATCAAATTGACGGTAGTAACGACGAATGTCTAATGGATGGCAATTTAATTTTTCAACATGGGCATCGATTCGTTGGGTGACACAGTGCATTAATAAATGCGGTAGCACTCGGCCGCGATTTTTCTCGCTGATGCCTTCGATTGGGTAATCCTTTGAGTCGATGAAGGTATAGTTTCCACAAATACGTGGCAAGAGGTTTTTCACTCGCTCAGCTAATGGACGCTGCTCATCTTCACCTAAGAACAATGTTACTGGTGTGGTTTCATCAACGATTTCTAACGTTCCGTGTAAAAATTCCGCAGCGTGAATGGATTTAGAGCGTAACCAGCTTTGTTCTTCCCAATAGCACATCGCGTATGAGTAAACAGCGCCCCACTGATTACCAGCCCCGATAAAGTAATGCATATCATCGTGACGATGTTTTTCAGCAAACGCACGACCAAAGTCTTCTGCTTGTTTTTCTGCTTCGACTAACCCTTTAGCTAAATGATTTTCCAATTCTTCATAATACTCTTCATAATCTGGAAAATCGCCATTCTTGTTCATCAAACGGTCCGCAACCATGAAAAATTTGATTTGCTCAGTTCCAGGATTCGGATAGGTAATCACGTGATCACAGCTTTCAGCCAGTTTCGTACCTGCCGTATCAATGAAGCCTAATAATGTCGCACCGACTTCTTTAATCATATCCACTGCCTTCACGACTTCTTCCGTTGTACCTGTTACTGAAGAAAGAATCACTAATGAGTCCTTCGTCAGTCTGCGATTACCCGTAGTGTAATATTCAGCAGCGTGCTGCACATACACTGGCAAATCACTGCGACCGTTAATATACGTTACTGCCTGCATAGCAGAAGCATAAGTGCCGCCGATTCCTAAATAAAATACATTGTCGTAGCCTTTTTCCCAAACCTCGTCAACGATTTTTTCAACCTGTGGACGTAGTTCTAAGGCTCCTTGGATATCATCAATTTGCTGCTGTTCATTAAATTTCAACATGTCATAAACTCCTCAACTTTATATTTTACTTTTTAATACTGCGTCAAAATCATCAAAAATTCGTTTGCTTAAATCAATTCCCTTCGCCGTTGCCGTGCGATACGCCAGCAGTTGGAATGGAATAATCAATACTAATGGCGAGAAAAGCTCAGAAACTTTGATATCTAAACCTAAAGTATCGTTATCAGAAGCTTTTTCTGTCGTCACCCTCAGGATTTTCCCAACAGAACTATCCATATAAGCTGCTAAAGCCTGTGATCTTTCAAGATTCACACTAGGTGTTTCGATAAAGAACAGCGTATGTTCCCAATCAGCTTCCAAATATGGACCATGCATGTAAGCTTCTAATTCAAAGCCTTGACTAGGTCGACGTACAGTTTCAGTGAATTTCGTTTCAAACTCTTTGGCTGTTCCCCAGTTCGGTCCATAACCTAGTGCAACGAAACGTCCGCCAAGCTTCAGCAGATTTTCGTGCTGCTCAAAAAAGTCATTGGATTTTGTGATCACACTTGGAATATGCGTAATCAACTCCGCTAATTCTTCCTTAAGCGCATGAAGCTTTTGCTCATCAATTTGTTTTTTCGAAACGCCGACTTTGATTGCCAGCAGGATCAATTGTAAAATTGTTGCTGAGAAGCCTTTTGTTACAAAACCAACTGTCTCGATTCCCATATTTAGGTCAATGACTTTATCAACCACTTGAGCAATCGGACTTTCTACATCGCTGGTTAACACGATCCGTTGAATCTCGGTGCCACTTAATTCCTTCATCGCATCGACTGTCGAGGCACTTTTACCGCTTTGGGAAACGCCGATAATCGTATCGGTTCCTTTGATCAAGCGCCCATAATGATTGAAATTATAGGGTTCTTCAATTGTAATCGTGACATCCGCCAATGTTTCAAACGCGAATTTTGCTGATAAACACGCATTGTAAGAGGAACCTGTCGCTAGAATCGTGACAGTATTCATTTCTGCCAATTGTGTATCCGTCGAAAAATCATACTCGGTTAAAATTTTCGTCAATGTTTCTTGTTCTTGATCAATATAATCAAGCATTGTCATTGTTGACATGTTTTCCCTCCATTCTTAAAATATCCCGATTAACGAACCAAGGATGCCGAAAACAGCTAAGCCTAATAAAATCGTCAAGGCTTTGACTTCCTTTTTCAATAAATAGAAAACTGCGCCAAAAGCTCCCAGTGATAAGATTCGCGGCACGATATCGTCAAAAATACTTTGAACTGTTACCGCATTTTCACCTGTCCCGATTTTCAGCGGGATATTGATATCGATCATTGAAGCAGTCATTCCGCCAACAACCATCAACCCGATGATTGAAGCACCTAAGGTCAAGCTGCCCATCATGCCATTCTCCTGAATCTTCTTCAAGAAGCCGGTTCCCAATTTATAGCCCCAAGAGGTTGCAAAATAGCGGAACAATAAATGTGGAATATTGAAAATCAGAATAAACAAGATTGGTCCTAAGATATTGCCCTGCAATGCCAAAGAAGTCCCCACGCCAGTAGCAATCAAGCGTAAAGTCCCCCAGAAGAAGGAATCGCCAATCCCAGCCAATGGTCCCATTAATGACGTTTTGATATTATCGATTGTGGAAACATCAAAATTCGGATCATTGGCATTTTCCTCTTCCATCGCCGCGTTGATCCCTAGAATCAATGTCACGATATGAGGGGTGGTGTTGAAGAACTCCAGGTGACGCTTCAACGCTGTCGCCATCGCTTCTTTAGATTTATACAATTTCTTCAGAATCGGAATCATCGCATAACAGTATGCCAGATTCATTTGTCGTTCATAGTTCCACGAGAATTCCATTTGGAACGAACGCCAGAACACCTTACTCAAATCTTTTTTCGTAATTTTCAACTCATTGTTTTCATTAGAAGTCTTCATCATCATCCACTACCTCCCCTGTAGAAGTTTGGACACTGTTATTCTGTCCGCCGCGCACATTCATAATATTGATCACAACCACCGCTACAATCGCACCAAAAATTGCGATTCCTGTCACTGGAATTTCAAGATAAGCAGCCAATGCAAAGCCTAAGAAGAAATACGGCGCTACCTGTTTATTGATCAACAGACGAGCAAGCATCGCAAACCCAAGTGCTGGGATCAAGCCTGTTGCGACAGATAATCCGTGCTGGATAAATTCAGGGATCATATCCAATAAATTTCCAACGGTTTTACTCCCTACCATAAACGAAATCATGACGACTAGTCCTAACATCAAAGATAGACCAAAGCCAGCGATTAAATGCATTCGCTCTACCCCTTTATAATTCCCATCAGCAGCATATTTATCCGCGTTTTGGTTCATGATCGGAATCAAAATACCTAGATAAATATTTTTCAGAATTAAAGTTAATGTGGCAATCGGCAAACCTAGCAGCAACGCCGTTTCTGTTCCAGCACCAGCGGTAATCGCAAAGGCCGTTCCCAAAATGCCTCCTGTCACTACATCTGGTGGAATCGCCGCGCCAACAGAGAAGGAGCCAATAAATGCCAACTCTAGGGTTGCTCCCATAATAATTCCGGCCTTTACATCTCCTAGTACAATCCCGGTAAAAAGACCAGTAACAATCGGACGAGATAACAGCGATGTTCCTAATGCGTACTCAGATTGAGCAATAAATGCGACTAAACCAAGTAAAATTGCTTGAATAAGCATGTTTCTTCAACCTTTCTTTTTTAAAGAACTTCAGTAACAGCAACTTTTTTATCGGCTGGTACTTGTCGAATCTCCACTTCGAGTCCGTTACCAACCATTTCCTTCAACATTTCTTCTTCCTCTGGCAAAACATTAACCGCTTTTCCGATACTCCGTGTACCTTCCTTAGCTTTGATCCCGCCTAAATTAATCTTTTGAATCTCTGGATACGCCTCCGCCAATTTTTTTGCATCCGCAATCGATTCCACCACGATAAATAATTTGTACTTATCTGTTACACCGCTTTGCAGCGCGACGATAGAGTCCTCGATGTTTTTGATAACGAGTTTAACTCCTTGTGGTTTTGCCAGCTTGATCGTCGTCTTACGCAAATCGTTCGTCGGTACATCATCGTTGGCGATTAAAATACAATCTGCTCCCAACCCTTGTGTCCAAGAAAATGCGACTTGACCATGAAGCAAACGATGGTCCACTCTTGTTAATAAAATCATTTTTATCCCTCCATTTTTATTAAAATTCTTCTTCTTCCATTTGATTCGTAATCGCTTGATTGCAAAATTGAATTGTCTGTTTAGAAGTTTCTAAAGTCGATTCAATCAACTTCGGCAATGAATCAGCTTGCTGAAGCTGCATCGTCAATTCAACTAAAAAAGGCAAATTCATCCCCGCAACTAAATAGAAATTCGGACGATCAATCTGTGTCAAAAATTCATTGTTCACACTTCCGCCAAATAAATCAGTCACTACAACTAATTCACAATCGTGATATCTATTCATGATGTTCTTTACTTCTTTTTCTAGATCAAAATCCTCTGTCAAATAGCAATCCAGCGTTTCGATGGCTATTTGCCTTCCGCAAATTAATTCCAGCGAAGATGTAATCCCTGAAGCTAATTTTCCGTGGGATGCAAGAACGAGCTTTCTTTCCAATCATATTCACCTCTCAATCTTCTCTACACCTAAATAAAAGCAAGCGGTGTGCCAACTTTAGTGGCGCACCGCTTGCTTTATCAAAATTCATCCTCATTCATTGAGGTATCCGTGTTTTTGTAAACGATATCAAAGATATAAGCCAGCTCGGAATCTGGTATCGTGACACTATAAACTCGTTCAATGACACTAAACGCCTGTTTGATTCTTTCAAGCCGTTCTTTTTGACACTGATACAAATCGGCATAACCTTCATAAGTTTCAATTGGAACATTTCGGATCAAACGTTCAATTAAGCAGCTGACATGCACGTACAACGCCAACTTCTTCGCATTAGAAAGCTGAATTCTTCCCGAAAGCTCCAAATCCCGCATAAATAAATCAATCTCACTCATGACTTTATCGGTATCTAGAATGGTGACAGAGTCAATTACCTTTTCCAATGAAAAGTTACGAATTACATTCGTGTTGAAAATGTGGTTTTCCTCTTCAGTCATCACAGGTGCTAACCATTCAGTTAAAATCTGCTGCTCATCACCAGAGATTAATTCTTCTAAAGAAAGATAGGGAACTTCAGAAATTTTAGGATCATCCGTGCCAATAATCCCTAACACGTCATAAATCGAAAAGACCGTTTCATCCAATTTCTTTTCTTCTAAAATGCGATATTCATAGGGTAAAATCTTCAACTCACAGGTACTTGGAAGGCTTTTTTCAAGTAAATGGCAAATTTGATTGGCCGTTCCGATCCCAGTTTGACAGGTGGTTAATAGGGCTTTGGTGCGATTTTCCTCAGGATAAATGATCTCCCAATCAAAAGCCGCCTCAGATGCCGAATTTTCTGCCAACTCATTCAATGTTCGCTGGTGCATAATACTTTCTCCAACCGCAATAGCTAATGGTGTCGTGACATTATTCATAATCACAATCGGCACATTGATCTGTTTTGGAAAAAACTGATAAATTTCCTTCAAACTGCCCATATCCACTAAAATGACCAAGCCATTGGAAATATCGTTATTCTCACTATAGTCTAGAATTTCTTCTGCGATCTGCTGAGGGGTCACATCCAGCGGCATATCAAAAGACTCAAAAATATCTTTTCCCAAAAAGCGATTCGCTACATTGGCAATACTGCTGGCAGTCGCGTACCCATGGGCGACGATCACCGCTTTGGTCATTCCCTGCTCTTTCGTCCAATCAGCTTTCTTCAAATACAAGGTTAAGACGATCCGATCCATCGCTGAGATTTCGATATCGATCTTAGGTTTGCACAATTCTAGGATTCTTTGGACATAATAATAGCTTGCAGGATACGCCTCCGATACCTGAACTTCAAGCTGACGAATCAGCTCCATGATTTCATTATCTTCTGATACCCAGCGACTCGAACCTCTTTGGAATAAATAATAGCCCACCGCATACACACTATTGCCGTTAAATTTAATTTGATAAGCACTTTCCATCTGGCGGAAAGTTTCCCGCACATACTGAGTCAAATACAGCAGCATTTCATGCTTTTGCTGCCGATCCGTTTCAAACAGCAAATAATCAAACAATTGATCAACAATTTCCTTTAGCTTTAAATGACAATCGCTTAGATCTCCTTGAGCTTTTTGATACTCTAAAATCATTTTGGCAAAGCTATCTTCCACTCTTCTTTGACTTTGACTATTGGAAAACATTAAATTATCCAACGTAGAATCATCATGAATCAATACTTCTTCTGGCAATGTGGTTTGCAGATTCTGGTTATTCAAAGAAAGCAGCGATTCTGGAAGATGATAGATCGTCAGTCTAATCTGCTGATTCTGGATTGCTTCTGAAAAAGCTTTAGCCACCATCACTTTAACAATATTCTGTAATTCGCCGATATTTCCTTTAAAGCTGCCACTAGCCAACAGCTCTAATGTTTGTCCGCTGATAACCAGCTCTCGCTTGATTTTCATTTGTTCGCTGATCAGGAAGGAATAAATCAGTTCTAGGCGTTCATTTCGCGCTCGCTGCTGCAATGAGGGAATCGTTACCTGAATCGGAATCCGACGAATAAAAGTTGTCAAAAAATTGCTTGTCAAATCTTCCGTTGTCGCAAAAAACAATCTAGTTTGAACATTAATCGGGTGATTCGTATCCCCCATTCGATAAATCAAGCCTTGATCTAAATAAGTAAATAATTTCTCTTGTCCCTCTGCATTTAAACGGTGGACCTCATCTAAAAACAAAATACCGCCATCAGCTGCTTCAAACGCCCCTTTACGATCAGCGTCAGCGCCTGTATAAGCACCCTTGATACTGCCGAAAAGATTACTCGTCAGCAATTCAGGATTATTCGCATATTGGGCACAGTTCAGCGTAATGAAAGGCGCATCTTCAGCAATCAACTCATTTTGAATACAATAATGATAAATTAATTTAACTAAATAGCTCTTCCCCGTACCACTTTCTCCATTAATTAATACAGGCAAACCGCCATCCGGATAATTAAGCGCTGCCTTGATTTGTTCAATCACCCGATTCAAGCTTTTGTCGTGCCCAATCAAAAGTGAAAAGAAATCCTGTTCTTTTCCAAACATTGGTTGCTCGGATAAGATCGCTTGAACGCTTTCATAATAATTCGTACTCAATGCAAAAAATTGCTTTTCAAATGCGCCTTTGTGAAAATAATAAACTGGACGCGAATTTATTTTTACCAACTCGCCATTTTCTGTTAGTTGATTTAAATACTGGCTTACCGTATTCCGTTTCACTTTAAAAATCTCCGCCAATTTCGAAGCAGTAAATAGATCGCTCAATTCATTCAAATCGAGAAAAGCCGTTTGGTTCTTTAAATAATTTAACAGTTCTTCTTTCAATACACTCCCCTCCCTTCTCTTATAATAGAAAAAGCGGCACCAAAGTCAATATTTGTTTTTTGCCTCTATCTTAAATAGTTTTTGAAAAATGTTATTCATTCCCTATCTCTCAAGTCCTATACCGAGAACTGTCTATGCTAGCAAATGGCATTTCTTTATAAAAAACGACCTCTATTTCCAACACTTTTGCAAAATCTACGAACTGTTGAAGAGAGTGTTGATTATTATTTTAATAGCTATATCTTTAAAAAAGGATCAAACCAGACCAGATAGGTTCTCCTGGTTGATTTGATCCTCTCATTCAAAAATTTTCCATTCAATTACTCAAGTTACTGCTACTGGCTTACAGCTCTTTCTGTTCAATAAATCCAAATGATAAAATAACAGACATCGCACAAGTGACGATAGCGACAATTCCCCCTCCAACAAATAGCAACCACATCGGCACATTAGAAATCCACAATAAAATCCCCATAATATCAATCCCCAAACGATCAAATACGCCTTTGCCTAGGAAAACAAAAAAGAAAATAATGGCCATTACAACTATAATGATCAATCGGCTTTTTCCTTCATCAAACTTAAAATAAAAGGGCAGGATCAAACTGATATACAGAGAGCCGAGAATAAAGATGCCAACTAAAACAATGCCTAAGTCTTTCATATCAACCGTTCTTCCCTGCAGCATATTCATAATCAAAATAATGCCAACAGAAAGTAATATAGCAGCCAGCGAACTGATATATGATAATAAATATTTCTGAAACACATACTTCCTTCGAGAGACAGGCAAGGTAAATAAAAAGGAGAAGCCATGATTCGTTTCATCTAAGGTAATGGTAGTAAAAATAATCGACAGTACAAAAAATAACATAAAAAGCGGAACAAGCACAAGCATCTGAAAATTTTGCGCATTCATCACTGTTAAAAAAATCGTGGCTAAGAAAAATAATTTTTGTTTTTCTAGCAAATAGAGATCCTTCACAAATAATCCTTTCATCTTAACTCCCTCCCATCATCATAAAGACAATCTCATCAATATTCGCTTTTTCAACTGCTACCTCGGGATAATTTTCACGATAAAACTGGCGTTGCTTTGTCAAGCATTGATAACCAAAACTTGCGGGTAATATCTTAGTGATGTATTCCTTATCTAATGTAGAATACTGTTCCTCTGTTACTTTTATAATCCCGTACTCATCCATTAATACGTCGGTATCCTCATTTAAAATGATTTTTCCTTGATCAATAAAATACAAGGAATCACAAAGCTGCTCCAAATCCTTAGAAATGTGTGAGCTGATTAAAATACTGCGAGATTCATCTTTCTCAAGATATTCCTGCAAAAGTCTTAGAATTTCCCCACGTGCAACCACGTCCAATCCAGCAGTTGGCTCATCTAAAATCAAAAGCTCCGCATTATGACTAATCGCAATCAAAACACTTAGGCGCGCCTTCATTCCTGTGGAAAATTCTTTTAACGGCTTATCTAATGGAAGCTGAAATTCTTCGCATTTTGAGACAAAATAGTTTTTCTCAAATTGTGGATAAAAACTTCGCAAGACTGACACAATTTCTTTGATTGTAAATTGTTCATAAAACCCAACTTCTCCTAACGAAGCCCCGATTCTCTGTCGATCTTTATCTGTAATTTCATTGATTGATTTTCCAAAAAGTTCAACGTCTCCGTTATCACGATTTATCAATCCTAGCGCAATTTTGAAAGCCGTACTCTTTCCTGCGCCATTACGACCAACAAGTCCAACGATCTCACCTCTACCAAGAGCCAATGAACAATCCAACTCAAAGCTCTGGTATCGCTTTTTCACATTTTTTAGCTTAAGCATTATAACCCCTCCAGTATTAATTCCAAAAGCTCCATCAATTCCTTATCGCTCATTCCAACTAATCGTGCTTTCCTGATCACGACTTCAAATTCATCTTGAATTGCTTTGAGTTGTTCCTCCCGCTTTAAGGATGGATTTACTCCACAAACGAAGCTTCCTTTTCCGTGAACAGTAGCGATCATCCCCTCTTGATCCAGTGCATCGTAGGCCTTCTTGACCGTTAACGCACTGATTTTCAATTCCTTAGCTAAAGCTCTCACAGAAGGTAATACATCATTTTCCTGCAGTTCTCCTTCAATGATTGCACGCTTAATTTGTTCAACCAGCTGCTCATAGATCGGCGTCATCGATGAGTGCTGAATAATAATTTTCATGATCCTACCACCTCTTCGCAAACAGTGTATAACAGTATATATCAGTTGTCAATAATAGATTATTTATAGTAAAGGCTTAAAAATTCTGTCACAATAATAAATAAAGGGCTAAAACGTGTCACATCGATTGTTTTTATTTGTCTAATGAATAAAGGAGGCAAAAAAATAATGAACATCGAACGAGAAACAGCGCTAATTCAGTCCGCCTTGAGCGGGGATAGCAATTCGTTAACGGAGCTTTTAAGCGAAGTAAAAGATAGTGTCTTCAATCTATCTTTACGAATGCTGGGAAACATCTTTGATGCGGAGGATGCCACGCAGGAGATATTATTAAAAATCGTTATGAACCTCGGTTCCTTCAAACAGCAAAGTCGTTTCAGTACATGGGTGTATCGTATCGCTGTCAATCATTTAATTACAGTTCAGAGGAAACGATCTTTTCAGGAGCAGCTAACCTTTGAGCTAATGCAAAAAGATTTGGATCAGTCGCTGCCTACCAAGGAGTCTGCTTTTTCTGATTTAGAGGAGAATGAATTAGCTGAGGAATTAAAGCTTTCCTGTACAAATATTATGCTCCAATGTCTTAAGCCAGAAGATCGTTGTATTTTCATTCTGGGCACAATGTTCAAAATGAATAGTCAGCTGGCTAGTGGACTTCTGCAAATCACACCAGAAACATACCGCAAGAAACTTTCGCGAGCTCGAAAAAGAATGGGAAAATTTTTAGAGAACTATTGTGAACATGCGGGAGGTAAATGTGACTGTAAAAGACGTGTCCCCTTTGCCATCAAACAACATCGGCTAAACCCGAACAGACTGGATTATTCATCATTAAAGAAATTTGATCTAGCCGAAATTCAGCAGCAAAAAGAAAATATGGAGTTTATGGACAACCAAACACTTCTCTTTGAAGCTTTATCTCATTACCAATCATCGTTTGATCCACCAAAATTCCTAAGCGAACTGCTAGAATCCAAACAACTGTTAGAATTAATCAAGGAGGATGCCACCTATGACCTATGAAAAAATTTTCAACTATTTGTCAGCATTAGAGAAAAACAATCAGCAAGAATGGTTTCAGCAAACCAAAGATCAACGCAAAACAGCTGTGACAGAGTTCTATCAATTAGTGGATGAACTCTCTCTTGCACTTCATGAAAAAGATTCTGAAATCCAATTCATTCCAGCAAAAAAATTAAGTTTCAAGCTCAATCGAGATACACGCTTCAGCCATGATAAAACACCCTATAATCCAGTGTTTCGTGCTCATATTGGACCAAAGGGAAAATTACCGATCCAAGTAGGCTATTACATTTTTCTAAAACCCAACAATCAATCCTTCTTAGGCGGCGGTCTTTTCGCCGATATGTTTTCCGAAGCAACTGAAATGATTCGACAAGCAATCATCGAACACGAAGCAGAATTTCTAACGGTCATTCAGAACCCTGTGTTTACTGAACACTTTACCGTACTAGGCAAGCAATTAAAACGAATGCCGCGAGGCTACGAAAATTATATCGATTCACCGATCGCCGATTATCTAAAATATAAGAGCATGTACTTGGAATACCCTTTGACGGATCAAGAAATACTTGATTCCGATGATTTTGTTTCAGAAACTGTAGAAACATTCTTATTGATGAAGGAGTTCAACCAGTTTTTGAATAACGCGTTAATAGATTTTGCTTTCCCTAAGCGAAGATAAAAAAACAGCAAATCATCAAAATACGATGATTTGCTGTTTTTTATCTTCTATAGTGTGCTCTCTATTTTTGCCCTTCTAGCTCTTCTACTGGCTGTTTACTCTCCTTTGTTTGAATAACCAGTGAAACTCCTCCTGCTAAAACAAAGACTAGCGCAATAAAAGTAAAGGCTCCGCCATATGACCCGCTGGTATTCACTAACCAACCGATAATCATTGGCGCAAAAAAGCCGCCAGAAACACCAATTGCATTGATGATTGAATACTTAGTCGAAACTTCTCTTTCTGCAAATAGCTTCACTGGTAAACTCATCAAAGTCGCAAAACCAATACTCGCAGCAGCTACTGCCACCGACAACAAAAGCATACTTACCACTAATGAGGAGCTACTTGATAATAAAAAGGCGACCACTCCGCCCAATGCCGAGACAACGAAAATTACTTGTTTTTCACGATTCTTAAAATAACGAACGATCATCGAACCTGCGAACATTGCACTGAGCATCATGACCAACCCAATCAACGCGCTCATCATCGCCATTTTATTCATCGTCAAACTGAATTCATCTACCAAATAGGAAGCAATCCAGCCTGTCATCCCATAAACCGCAGCATTAATGAAGAACGCAGCCAAAACCGTGATCCAAACATTCCGATCCTTGATCATTTCAAAAAAAGAAATATTGGATTGACCAGCAGAAACGATAGGCTGTCCGCTGTTTTTCGGAATTCCTCGAAGCATCAGAAATCCAATCAAAAGCACAATTGCGCCATAAATGAAGTACGTCGTTTTCCACCCAACCATCGTTAGTAGCGGTGCGACTAACAATGGGCCGACAATTCCAGCAAAGCCGGAAGAAGCAATCATTGAGGATTGTACTGAGCCTCGTTTTGCAGGTTCAACTTCCTTTGTAACAAACGCGCTGACTGCCGAAGGATAACCGGCATGAGCGAATGAGCCCGCCGCAAAACGAATCAAGATCAAATAGATGAACGAAAAGCCGAATCCTAAACAAATCATCAATACACCCATTAGTAAAATCGCAAAAGTCATGATTTTACGACTGCCTAGACGATTGCCTAAAAAGCCAAAGGGAATTTGAAACAGGGTATATCCTAAGAAAAAAGCACTTAAAATCAAGCCTTTTTGTCCTGCATCAATTCCTAAATCCTGTGCGATTGGAATGACTGATAAGCTGATGATGTTCTTGTCCAAATACACACAGGTATATCCGAGAAATATCAGGATCAATGATCGATTAATCTTGTTTTTCCCCATAAGCTAGACACTTTCTAAATAGGCTAATGCGGCTTCAACATAGACAGTCGCGCCAAATTCCAAAATGGATTCATCCAAAACAATCTTCGGGTTGTGCAGCATTAATTCAGTATCGGCAGCCGTAATAAACATCGTCGTTGTTGGAATTCGATGACTAATTTCACCAAAATCTTCACTTCCCATCATTGGAACTGCCAATGGCGCTTCTTGAAGAACATCCGAAGGAAAAACTTTCTCTAGTCCCTCTTTGACCACTCTTGTCACTGTTTGATCAATTTCATTACTACAACAGCCGTTAGTAAAATCAATGGTCACCTTCGCACCAAAGGCTTGACCGATAGATGTGGAAATTTCGATCATTCGTTTCTTAATTTGTTGGCGAACCTCTTCTTTCAAGCTGCGCATCGTGCCTTTCATATATGCGGAACTTGGAATTACATTCGATGAACCAGGTGTTCCACCGACAAACTCGCCAATTGTCAAAACAAAGCGCTCAGCTGAACTGATTTCACGAGCAGAAAGGGTCTGTAATGCCTCATAAATTTTAGTCGCGACATTAATCGGATCGATTGAAACTTCCGGCATCGAACCATGACTACCAACACCTTCAATCTTGATTTCGAACCAATCGGCACTAGCCATAAATGTACCCGCAGGTGCGACAAATACTTTTTTTAACGGTAAATCCTTGAAAGGAAAGACGTGGATCATCGCTCCTGCATCGACCTTAGGATTCTCCAGTATTCCTGCGTCTAAGCAATCCTTTGCCCCCTGCAAAATCTCTTCGCCTGGTTGGAATAGAAACTTCACTACTCCCGGCAGTTCCTTTTCACGTTCTTTCAAAAGCTTCGCTGCCCCTAATAGCATGGTCGTATGCATGTCATGGCCACAGGCGTGCATTGCGCCATTTTCAGAACGAAATTCCAAGTCGGTATCCTCTACAAGCGGAAGCGCATCCATATCGCCACGCAATAAAAAGACTCTCTCGCCTTGACCAATCGTACAGGTGACCCCCATCTTACCGCAGCTTTGAGGCTCGTAACCATATTCTACCAATTTCTGCCAAACAAAATCTTTTGTGGCTGGCAGTTCCATTCCCACTTCTGGATTTCGATGAAGGTGTCTGCGAATATCTACTAATTCTGTTTGCAACGTTGTTTTCTTAATCATTTCTATCATGATTCCCCCTTTAAAAAAATGATAGCACAACAAAGGGGGAAGTAATTTTTTTCTTTTTTATATTCAATAAAAAAATTGTTTTTTCAGTTTCAGTGATGTTTAAAATAAAAAGAGGCGTCAACTTTTGATTGACTCCTCAGTGATTCATTTATTTCACTTTTAATGTAGCTAATTGTTGTTCGATGTCCTCTTCGCCGACATCTGCCGCTAATAATGCGCAAGCAGTATAGGCACTTTCAACCATGGCTGTATCAAACAACGTCACCTTTTTATCTGTCATTTCAATAGCCATTTCTAGATTCATTTTGGCACTGCCTAAATCATAAAAAGCCAGCAATTCATCGGCTGTGTTTTCTTCGATTGCTTGTGAGATTCGCTCCATTGATGTACCTATACCGCCGTCTTCCAATCCGCCAGCAGTTGTGATGGGGACATCTTTGGCAACTTCGCCGATCAAACGTTTCAAACCTTCAGGGATTTCTTTCGTATGAGAAACTAATACCACACCTCTACTCACTGAAAACACCTGCCTCAATCATTGACTCAAAGAAATAAGCGGATGACATTGCACCCGGATCAATATGACCAATCGAACGTTCCCCGACATATGAGGCACGCCCTTTAGTTGCCTTGATATTTTTCGTTTGTTCAACGAGGATTTCCAGCGTAGCCGTGTTTAATGTACCGTTATTTAAATTATCTACGGCCGGTGCCCACAGATCTAGCATTGTTTTTTCGCCGACAGTGGAATTCCCGCGTTTCATAATTCCAGCAATCGCTGCTCTCAGTAAAATTTCTGGTTCATTTGACTCTTTGCTGGCCTTCATCATTTCCATCATAGCTGTGCCATAGAGAGGGCCTGAAGCTCCACCGACTTTGCTGATCATCGCCATCGCGGCCGCTTTAAAGATATCTGGCAAATCGCCAGACAAGTCTGCAGCCATCACCGCATCCATGCCTCGAGCCATATTGTTTCCATGGTCACCATCACCGATTGGTGTATCCAGCTCACTCAAATAGTCTTTCTTGATTTGAATTTTTTCATTGAATAATTCTAGTGTTTTTCGCAAATTTTCTGGTGTAAACATAATGGGCCTCCTTATTCGTACAAACCTACTAATTTCCTTTAGAAAAATTAGCAGTATTTCTATGCCAACTACCTTTTGATAAGTTTTCTCATCCTTTTAGCAGAACTGGCAGATTTGAATACTCTTTTGTTCAGCTTATGATCATTATAAATCAACCAGCTCAATTATTTAAATATAACCTCTTAAATTACCACGCAATTGTATGAACGGGTTCGTTCAAAAAGCGTAACCGTTCGTCATCTAATTTGATCAGGGTGATCGATGCGCCAGCCATTTCAAGGGAAGTCATATAATTTCCTACTTTACTGAAGGTAAGTTCGATGCCTTCCTCAGCAAGGATCGCTTTTGCATCGTTAAACAAAATAAACAGCTCCATCAATGGAGTAGCGCCCATTCCGTTGACGAATAAGCCATATTTATCGCCGGATTTCCAATTGAATTCTCCCTTGATCTTTCCGATAATTTCTTCAGCAATTTCTTTTGATCCTTTGATTTTTTCACGGCGATAACCTGGTTCGCCATGAATTCCCACACCGAATTCCATTTCATCTTCAGCCAATACAAACCCAGGCTTGCCGACTTCTGGAACCGTTGCACCCGATAAGGCAATCCCGACAGTTTTAATGTCTTTGACTAACTCTTTTCCGTAACTGGCTAATTCAGCAACAGATTTTCCTTCACGGGCCATACCACCGATAATTTTATGCACTAAGACTGTTCCTGCGACACCACGACGTCCTTGTGTATAGGTACTATCTTCCACAGCAATATCATCATCTACTAAAACAGAATCAACTTCGATACCATCCATTTCAGCCAAATCTTTTGCCATATCAAAATTCATCACATCGCCTGAATAGTTTTTGACGATCATTAGTGTACCTTTACCTTTATCGGTTGCCTTAATTGCTTCATGAATTTGATCTGGCGTCGGTGAAGTGAAGACCTGCCCACAAACCGCCGCACTTAACATACCATCTCCGACAAAACCTGCATGTGAAGGCTCATGACCGCTTCCTCCACCGCTGACTAGCGCCACTTGATCGTAATCGTCACTTCTTGCCACAACGAGTGTTTCGGGAACTTGCTTTACATAATCAGGATAAGCACCCACTAATCCGCTTACCATTTCTTCCACGACATTCTTTGGATCATTGATAATTTTTTTCACTTGCTCTTCCTCCTTGTAAATAACTTTATCCTTTATAATCTTATGACCGATCTTCTTTAAGTAGCCCATAAATAAGTGTATCCTGCCAAAGTGGCCTGCCGTCTTGCTGCTTACTGAAATAAATATTTTTTCTCAGATGTCCCTCTTTAATGAATCCCAATTTCTCTAATAATCTCCAGGAAGCCTGATTTTCAGGATGACACTCTGCAAAAATCCGATGTGCTCCTTGTGCGAAAATTTGATCAATCATTGTGTAAGCTGCTTCATACGCATAGCCTTGATGTTGATAATCATAATGAAAAACAAAGCCTAATTCCCAGCTGTCTTCCACTACCTCCTCAAGATAAATGTTTCCAATCACTTTATCTTCAAGACAAACCGCCCAAAATTCGTCCGATTCGCTATGGCTTTTTGCTATCTCCTTACTCTGCTGCTGATTAATCGTCCCGTAAGGCTCATATTTCACTACGCGTTCATCCGAGAGATAGTCCCACAAATCTGGCCAATCACCAGGCATAAATTTCCTAATTACTAATCGTTTGGTTTTTATATTTTTCGTCTTTTCCATACTATACTTGTCCTAAATTTAAAGCATACTAGGGTAATAGAAAATTCTATTACCCCTAAAAACTACATTGGTAAAATCATAAATAGCAATGCTGCTAAAATTCCACCGATGATTGGTCCAGCGATAGGAACCAAGGCATAGCCCCAATCGGAGCCTCCCTTATTTGGAATCGGCAGAAACGCATGGGCAATTCGCGGACCAAGATCTCGCGCTGGATTGATCGCATAACCCGTTGTCCCGCCAAGTGAAAGTCCAATAACTAAGATCAAGATACCCACCGCGATTGGATTTAATCCATCACCAAATTTGCTCATTCCGAAAGCCAATAAAGCAAACACTAGCATGAAGGTTCCGATGATTTCACTGATCAGGTTGGCACCTAAGCTGCGAATCGCAGGTCCTGTTGCGAATACCCCTAAAATTGTGGCTTGATCTTTTGTTTCCTTCCAATGCGGATAGTAGTGAATGTATACTAAAACCGCACCAATAATAGCACCGATCATTTGTCCTAAAATATATGGGACAACCATATCCCAGCCGATTTTCCCAGCAATGGCCATTCCAATTGTGACAGCAGGATTCAAATGGGCAAATGACATATAACCTGCAGCATAAGCACCGATAGTAACAGCGGCGCCCCAGCCTAAGGTAATCGCGATCCAGCCGGCTCCTTCTGCTTTTGTTTTTCGTAAACTAACACCGGCTACAACACCATCTCCCAATAATACTAAGACCATCGTTCCAATAATTTCTCCAATTACCTGCGTTGACATACTCGTGTCCATAAACTCATCCCCTTTAAATTTTTGTTGCTATATCAGCTGTACCGTAAATTTTTTCTCTCATAAAAATTTAGTTGCCAGTACAGCTGATGTATTCACTTATTTTTCTTTAGGCTGATGTTTATATTGCATCGTCGCTTGGACTGCTTCTTGCCAGCCTGCATATAGATCGTCTGTCACGTCTTGATCCATCGCTGGTTCGTAGCGTTGACCGTCAGAAGCAAATTTCTTAATGTCATCAATATCTTTCCAATAGCCGACAGCCAAACCTGCCAGATAAGCCACACCTAGAGCTGTTGTTTCCAGATATGGCGCACGCTCTACTGGAGTTTGCAGAATATCTGCTTGGAATTGCAGCAATAGATCATTTTTTGATGCGCCGCCATCCACACGCAATAATTTAATATCAGTACCAGAATCCTTGTTCATGGTTTTTACAACGTCCGCTGTTTGATAGGCTAATGATTCTAAGGTTGCACGTATGAAATGCTCTTTGGTTGTTCCGCGAGTCAATCCGAAAATCGCTCCTCTGGCCTGTTGATCCCAATAAGGAGCACCAAGTCCAGTAAAGGCTGGAACTACGTAAACATTTTCACTGCTGTCTACGCGTTTGGCATAATCTTCTGATTGCGGTGCTTTTTGGAACATTCGTAAACCATCACGCAACCATTGGATCGCAGAACCAGCAACGAACACACTTCCTTCTAAGGCGTACGTTACTTTGCCGTCAATGCCATAACCAATCGTCGTTAATAATCCGTTTTCAGAAAGAATTGGTTCTTCCCCTGTATTCATCACGATGAAAGCGCCGGTTCCATAGGTATTTTTAACCATCCCTTTATCAAAGGCCAGCTGTCCAACTAAGGCAGCTTGCTGGTCCCCAGCCATACCTGCGATTGGAACCTTGTTGCCATAAAAATGATAATCAGCTGTATAACCATAAACCTCTGAATTTGATTTTACTTCCGGCAGAATTTCTTTCGGAATATCTAATAAATCTAAAATTTCTTGATCCCATTCTAGGTCATAAATGTTGTACATCATTGTTCGACTGGCATTCGTATAATCAGATACATGTGCTTCGCCGCCTGTTAATTTCCAAACTAACCAAGTATCGATTGTTCCGAATAGTAATTCACCATTTCTTGCCCGTTCGCGCGAACCTTCCACATGATCCAAGATCCATTTTACTTTGGTTGCAGAGAAATAAGAATCAATCAACAGTCCGGTTTTCTTTTGAATCATGTCAGAGTGTCCCTGTTCCTTTAGCTCATCAGCAATGTCGCTTGTTTGCTTCGATTGCCAGACTATTGCGTTATAAATAGGATGTCCTGTTTCTTTTTCCCAGATGACCGTTGTTTCACGTTGGTTGGTGATCCCGATTCCTTCGATTTGATCGGGTTTTAACCCGCCTTCAATTAATGAGCCTGCAATAACTGATTGAACCGAGTTCCAAATCTCATTCGCATCATGTTCTACCCAGCCTGGTTTTGGAAAATGCTGTGTGAACTCTTTCTGTGAAGAACTTACTTCCTTCCCTGCTTTGTCGAAAACGATTGCCCTGCTTGACGTTGTTCCTTGATCGATTGACATGATATAAGACTCCATGTTTCCACTCCTTTTTATATTATATTTAGTGCTTTTTTAAATCCGTTAATTGGGTTTCCTTGATCTGTTGATCTAGTTCTGATTGATACGCTTCTTTTGTAGCAGCGTTCCAGTCGAAGTAGTCAGCCATAGCATCAACGACAGCGTCTTTGATTTCCATTAAGCGATGGCTGATAAACAGCATATAATTGGTTCGACGTAATAAGTAATCTACCGGTGTCAGCGTCATCTCTTCTTCCATTGCGTAGCGTAGTGACATCGATTCTGCCAAGGAGAGTCCTTCAAAGGCTCCTTGCTCCTTCAGTGCGAAGACTTTTTCTGCATTCGAACCATATAGTTCTGCAATAAATTTGGCCTCTTCGGAACTTAAGCCCTGTTCTTCACCTTTTTTGGCAATAGCTTCTAAGGCTTCATCGACATTTTTCGAATCGAGTTCACCGCCGGATACAGGATAATTTTCTGAGTCAATAAGTTCGAACTGACTGTCCGATAAGAGTTCAATAATTTTCTTCATCGCCCCTGTCGCCATTAAACGGTAATCTGTTAGCTTGCCACCTGATAGAATCAATAATCCATCGTCAGCAATGGTCAGATCACTGCCGCGAGAGACTGCTGAAGGATTGTCCTTTGGCTCTTCCTTTGCCGCATCGGTGATTGTTTTTTCGACTTCTGGACGAGATTGTTTACCATTGGCATAATCCTCAGCCGCGTTAATAATTTTTTCAAAATTTTCGTCACTGATTTTTTCTTTGGTTGTACCATTATAATCACCGCCAGCTTCACTAATTAACGGTCGTAATCCCGCCCAAGCAGCCTCGATGTCTTCAATTGTCAGATTTACCTCAGGATAGCGACGATTGACGATTTTCAACAAATAATCAACATCTGCCTGTTCGACAGTCGGATGATTGTAATCTCCTTGATAATCAGTATCCGTCGTCCCAAAATATGTTTTGCTTTCTCTTGGAATGACAAAGACCATCCGTCCATCATTTTCTCCAGTGTCAAAATAAGTGGGCTGCGGAACTTTCAGCTTCTCACCATCAACGACTAGATGTACCCCTTTGGTTGGTCGCATATGGGGCTTATGATCAATTTTTTTATCCAACTTATTAACCAAATCTGACCACGGTCCAGCGGTGTTAATTACCAGCTTGCTATTAACAGTCAGCGTATTGTCTGTTAGCCTATCTTTGACTTTTACTCCTGAAACTTTTCCTTGATCATCATGGACAATTTCTTCGACCTTCATTCGGCTGACTGCAATCGCACCATCAGCTACGGCTCGTTTAATGTTCTCGATTACTAGCCGAGCGTCATTATTGCGATAATCCAAATAAACGCCTCCGCCTAATAAGCCCTCTGATGCTAACTGGGGTTCCCGTTCTAAAATTTCTTCCTTGCTCAACATGTAGTTCGCATATTTTCCGCCTGTGATCCCAGCTAAATGATCATAAAGATCCATGGCTACCTTAACGGAAAATAGATTAAAGGTAGAGCCTGGTTCATCAAAAATCGGTAAAATCATTGGGTCCGCTTTCGGAATATGCGGAGCAATTCCCTGAATAATCGCTCGTTCGCTGACTGTATCAGCGACTACTTCGACATCAAAGGTCTTGAGATAACGGAGGCCCCCATGAACCAGCTTGGTCGACCGAGAAGACGTTCCTTCAGCAAAGTCTTGCATTTCAAGTAATGCCACAGATAATCCTGAAGCCGCTGCCTGCAGTGCAACCCCAGCTCCAGTGATTCCGCCGCCAATAATTATTAAATCAAACGCCCCCTCCTTTAACTGTTGAATCATTTGGTTCCGCTCTTTAAAAGAAAACATACTTTACACCTCACTCTTATTCATGCAATATTTTTCTTAAAAATGGCGATTTATCATTACAGAATCAGTTTATCACAACGAAAAACGCTTTCAAAAGATTTGAATCGCAACAGCTTGAAACATCAAATCTGTCAGCCCTTTTCATTCTAACCGGCTATGAAAAAAGAATGTTGGAAATAACTCTTTAATCATTTATCCCTCTACTTTCTTTTATGATACCATGCGAAGAAACTACTTTCGTTCTTTATTTTTGCTCTCTTTCTAAGATATAATTGCGGTAAATGCAGAATAAAGGGGGGAACGGTTATGAAAATTTTGATTATTGAAGATAATGAACAGATTGTTGATGTCCTGAAGCGTTATTTGAACAAGGAAGAATATGAAACCGCTGTGATACACGACGGCAAAGAAGCACTCCCCTATTTTGAAAAACATTCGGTTGATTTTGTACTATTGGATATTATGCTGCCCAATGTCGACGGCTTTACGATCTGCCAGCAGATTCGCGAAAAATCGACGGTTCCAATCATTATGATCACTGCCAAATCAGAAGATGCGGATCGTATTTTAGGATTGGAGGTAGGCGCAGATGATTATATTATCAAACCTTTTTCACCCAAGGAGGTCCTATCTAGGATCAAAGCAATCTTACGGCGCATTCATTTTGAAAAAGAACCGTCTGTCAACCAATTATCTCTTGGTTCGCTCCGCTTATTTCTAGAAAAACGCCAAGCAATCGTTAACCAACAGGAAATCAAATTGACCAAAAAAGAATTTGAATTGTTGGTTCTTTTCGCAAAATATCCGAATAAGGTATTTACCCGTGATAATTTACTAGATGCAGTCTGGGGCTATGACTATTACGGCGACAGTCGTACCGTTGACAGCCATATCAAACGTCTGCGAGCAAAATTGAAGAAAGCCGGCGTTACCGATTGTCAGATTGAAACCGTTTGGGGCGAAGGTTATCGAATTGAGGTTTGCTCATGAAAAAAATCACGACTCGTCTGATCCAGCATTTTGTCGGTCTATTATTAATTTTTGCCACTATGATTGCTCTGTTCTTTGGTGTACTGTTTGCCAAACAGACTGAAGACTTGCATCAAGAAGAAATGACCCACCGCAGTAAACTGATCAGTGAAACCTTAACGGATTATTTCAGCTCCAACACGAAAATGGGACAAAGCGGCGGCATGGGCGGTTATGGAGCCTTTTTGCGCTTTCTCAATCAAATCGCTGGTGAAGAAGTTTGGGTTTTAGATACAGAAATGAACCCGGTCATGACCTCTCATCATGACAATGCCAATCTACAGATTGAGCCGCCAAATGAGGCGAAAAAGCTAGTCACTGCTACCTTCGATACGAAGAAAATGCAAGTGGCAAAAAAACGAAATCTGTTTCAGCTACAAGAATTAACGATTGCAACACCTGTTATGGACAATGATTCCGTTGCGGCTGTAGTCCTGATGCGTTCAAAGGTTGATGTCATTCATGAAAACCAAATGTCCGGCTACTTGATGCTGCTGTTAAGTCTCGTAGGTGCGGTGATTATCGCAAGCTTTCTGGCTTGGCGTCTTTCCAAACGATTCGTCAAACCGATCGAAATGATGCGGAGCTACGTAAACGAGCTGGCAAATGAAAACTACGAAGAAACCTTAGCGATCCAAACAAAAGACGAACTGCAGGAATTAGGCGATCAATTGACTTTGTTGAGCCAACGTCTGGCAGAGGCTCGTTCAGCCCGTGACCGCAAAGAACAATCAGAAAAGGATTTTCTTTCGCAAATATCTCACGAACTTCGGACTCCGGTCATGGTGATCAAAAGCTCGCTAGAGGCGATTACTGACGGTTATTTGAGCACACAGGAAGAAAAAGAGTATCTATTGCAGCTATTAAAGGAAAGCACTAACTTGGAACGACTGATCAACGATTTACTGGAACTAAGCAGATTGCAATCAACTGAATTTCATCTACAGAAGGATCTCGTTGATCCATTGGATTGTGTCAATGATGCCCTGCGTAGCTATCGATTAGTTTTGAAGGAAAAAGGCCAAGAAATTCGCTTAGAAAATCACTTGTCTGAACCACACATGATCCATGCAGATTATTTGCGGATCACGCAAGTTATTAAAATTTTGCTGGATAATGCAACGAAATATGCGCCGGAATATTCGCTGATTACTGTTGAAATAGCGGAAAAAACGAAGATGTTGGAGATTGATATAAGTAACAAGTGGCATAATCCGATCAAGCATCCAAAACAGCTTTTTGAGTCCTTTCAACGGCAGAGCGGCACAAATGTCAATGGGACTGGTCTAGGATTAGCCATCGCTAAGCAAGTCATTCGACGCCATGAAGGTCAAATTATGGCAGAAGTAATTGGCAATCAATTCTTGGTCAAAATTTTATTACCCACTTCATAATTGCCATTCTTTTGCCACATTCTCCTCCTATACTACAATTGAAGGAGGAGATCACTCATGAAGAGTCATAAAAAGAAATTGGTATCAGCTTCATTATTATTTGTTGGCATATTAAGCTTCACTACATTAAAAGCAGACGCTGTTGCAACGAATCAAGACGTTCAAAATCTGCGCTACTGTACGATTAATAACATTTATAAAACACCACGAGCAGAGTGCCCTTTGCGACAAGATCATATTCTCAATCGTTTAGATGAAGACGGGACTACTAGACCACAAACCGGCAAACAAGACGGGACCGGTTCAAGACGCGCTAAACGGCCAAGAATCGCTGATTGTCCAAATTACGCAGCAAAGCAAACTCAAGCAACTTCCGACCCAGCAACTGAACCGACTGCAACAGCTAATAACACGCAGCCACAGGATGGCACCGGAAATCAATACGGCCAGCAAAATAATTATGATTCAGCTCAAGAAACCACTAGCATGAATCAACAAACCACCCAAGCTCAGAAAGTCCAACAGCCAGCACAGCAACAGGAAACTCAGCAACAACCCGTCCAACAACAGCAAGTGCGGCAACATCAACAATACACAAATCAAACGTCGCAAAACAATGTACCCGTGCAACAGCAGAATCGTGTACATCATAACAACATACAGCCGCAAACGGGTAGTCATCACGGCCGTCACCATTAAAAAAGGAGCTGTGACAAAAGACTTGTCATAGCTTCTTTTTCCGAATAAACGGTGTTCCAGAAGTAGCTTCTTCGGAAATAAGCCGAAATTTCACAAAAATTTGAGAAACAATTTTCGGAAATTCCTTCTTATTTCTTGAAGCTGACCACTTCTGTCACAACCTCATCTTCTATTATATAATCACCGATCTTTTCTTGCCCGTAATGCAGATAGGATCGAAACCGTATCAATCACTTCCTGCAGAGCCGCTCCTAGCAATGCTGGAATCACACCAGTACTTGCAATCAACATCAAAATGACACATATTACAATCCCGATCAGCACAGATTGACGAGCAATTTGCATCGTGTCCTGAGATAAGCGGACAGCGGCTGAAACACGACTAAGATCATCCTTCAAGATCACCGCATCGGCACTTTCACTAGCTGCAGTCGATCCATGAGCCCCCATGGCGATTCCAATGTCCGCCACAGCAAGCGCCGGCGCATCGTTAACGCCATCTCCTACCATGATTCCTGGACGATCTGCGTCACTCAAGGTTTTGATTACATTAATTTTTTCCTCCGGCAAGCATTCCGCATATACCTCAGAAATTCCAACTTCCTCTGCTATTTGATTAGCAATCGATTGGTGATCTCCCGTCAACATAATCGTTTTCGTAATTCCTAGTTGATTTAATTCCTTAATCGTTTCCGCCGATTCTTTGCGAACAATATCAGTAAATGTAATGTACCCCACATAGCAATCATTGATTGAGATATAAACTGCTGTCTTCTCACTACTTAGCTGAGTGGTTGTACCAACAAATGAAGCTTTTCCAGCACGAATATTTTTGTCATTAACGGTTGCTTGAATTCCTTGACCAGTAACTTCCTCTAAATTTGTTACTGGCAACAGAGGAAGCTTCTTTGCCTTTGCATAAGCCACTAGAGAGCGAGCTAAAATGTGACTGGATTCTTGCTCACCACTAGCCGCGTAAGCAACAATGTCTTCCTTTGTGAAATCCTCCGAAGCCACATATATCTCTTCAACAGAAAGTCTTCCTTCTGTCAAAGTACCAGTTTTATCAAAAGCGATGCTTTTTGCTCTCGCCAGCTTTTCAATTGACGTGCCCGTTTTCACCACAATTCCATTTCGACTGGAACGACTCATTCCGGCGACTAAAGCCACCGGTGCAGCCAAAATCAAAGGACAAGGAGAAGCAACTACTAACACTTCTGCAAAACGAACAGGGTCCTTTGAGACGAACCAAGCAATCCCGCCAATAATATACGCGATGAGTGTGAAGGGAACCGCATAACGATCTGCCAATCGGACAAAATGAGCGGGCTTGGCTTCAGACTCCTTAACTAATTTTACCAATGTCTGATATTGGCTATCTTTTGCTGTCTTTGTAACCTTGAAGCGTAACGCTGCATCGCCGTTGATTGAGCCTGACATCAGCTCGTCATTTAGCTCTTTTTCGACTGGTTTGGATTCTCCTGTCAGTGAAGACTCGTCAACAAAAGATTCCCCAGCGATAACTCGCCCATCGACTGGAACCAATTCGCCAGGTTTAACTAAAATCGTGTCGCCAACTTGAACCTCCTCAACCTCTATATCGGTTACTTCTTCTTCCTTGACACGGTGAGCGACCTGCGGCGAATTATCCAAAAGAGAGCGTAACTCACGACTTGCTTGATGACTCGCATAATCCTCTAAACTATCTCCACCTGTTAACATGATCAAAACCATCAGGCTTGCCCAATATTCACCCACCAACAAGGTAGCGATAATAGCTGTGATAGCTAAGATATCGACTCCGTATTTTCCAGAGCGAAGCGTTTTAACCATACCAATCAACATAGTAATCGCCATGATTCCTCCAACAATAGCAACCAGCCAAAAAGCGAGTCGCTCTTGATGAAAGCCAAATTCCAGAATCAACGCGACAATTCCTATCACTACGGTTAACAAAAATTTCTTTACATTACTCATGTCTCTACGCCTCCATCTATCTTCAATATTAGATTAGCACCGCAATCAGCTAATTGAAAATAGAACCCATTAAATGATAATGATTATCATTAACGGCTCGATAAAGGCTTGTTTCACTTTAGAATTACTATAAATAAAAGTTTTAAAAAATTATTCATTTCACTGCATTTCCCACCTAATAATCTTGTTTCTTGTTGGCATTTTATCATTGAAAAAGCAATGACGAGCCGGCAATATAATTGCCTGATGTCATTGCTTACTATTAACTATTCGGATCGATGATCACGTAAACGATAACCCACGCCAATTTCAGTGATCAAATACTCTGGTTTTAATGTATCCTTCTCAATTTTTTTTCGAATATTAGACATATTTACTCGCAATGTTTGTGAATCGTCACTATATGGTCCCCAGACCTCGGTCATTAGGGTTTGGTAAGTAACAACTTTACCTAATTGTCGAAACATCAATGCTAGTATTCGATACTCATTTTTAGTTAAATGAATCTCTCTTCCATCCTTATAAACTAATTGTTTCTCAAAATCGATCTTTAAGGCTTTATTTTCGATAACTGAGATAGCCTCGGTCTGAACATTTTGATGTCGTAAAGCCGTACGAATGCGGGCTAACAATTCATTTGTGCCAAATGGCTTCGTCACATAGTCGTCAGCACCTAAATCCAAAGCTTTTACTTTTTCCTCCTCGTTGCTTCGAGCAGAAATAATAATAATTGGTAAATGCAGGCGCTTGCGCAGAATTTTCAGCAGATCAATTCCATCAATATCAGGTAGACCTAAATCTAATAAAACTAAATCAATCGAAGTTGTTTGAAAAGCAGTTAATGCCTCCATTCCCGTACGAGCAATCGTTAATTGATAACGTTCTTGGTCTAAGACAACCTCCATAAAATCTGTGATGTTCGGGTCATCTTCAATCAGTAAAATACTAGCTTTCATAAAAATTCCTCACTTCAAATAAATTCTAACCAGCGTCTTGCCTTCACCAACCATCATTTCCATCTTTCCATTGTGGGCATGGATGATTGTTTTTACGATACTCAATCCAATCCCCAGCCCATTTTTTGAATCCACTGGTACTTCGCTTGTACTGGATAAATTTGTTTGGATTTTTTCAAATTGTTTTAAGGGGATTTCGCCATCATTTTCGATCTCGAAGACCGTCTGATCGTTTTTCTGATACACAGTTAGTTTTACAGGTTGCTTTTCTTCTCCATGTCGAAAGGCATTTTCAACGATGTTGAATAACGCTTGTTCAATCAAAATAGGATCTGCTTGGATAAAGGTTACTTCAGATGGCAAAGAAATCTCGACCTGACCTTCTGGATAGACCTTTTTTAAATGCTGATACACCGCTTCAATAATTTCTTCTATGGGTTCAGCTGTTTTATTCACTTTCATCGTATCCATATTGATACGTGTGATGGATAAGAGGTTTTCCACCATTCGGATCAGCCACTGAGATTCATCTTGAATATCCGCTAGTAACTTTTGACGCGTAGTCTCTTTTAAGTCAGCGCTATTACCTAACGTTTCAGCAATGCCAGAAATAACAGTCAATGGCGTTCGTAAATCATGGGAGACTGCTCGCAATAGGTTGCTGCGGACTTTTTCTCTTTCATTTTCCATTTCAACCCGCTCTTTTTCATTCTTCAATTCTGTTTGTTCTAAAATAACAGCAAGTTGAGTCAAAACTAACTTTAAATAATTGAGCTGATTGTTTTCTAAATCAAGTCCGGCATTACGCTCGATCCCTAAAACTGCTAATGTTCTTCCGCTTGCGATGATGGGTAAATAAAATCCTTTAGCCCCAATCAGCGTATCGGTGCCATTGCCTGCTTCCTTTTGATTTTTAGCCGTCCAGAATGCAACAGCGGCTTCATCCTTGGTGCTTAAAATCGAAGGTTTCCCACTAATACAATGAACACTTTCTACTTTTGCCTGAGAATCAAACAAGATTACTTCGCGTTCCAGTAATCTAGATAAGTAAGTCGCTGAAATGTCGAGAATTTGATTACGATTGTCGGCCAAGACATACTGCTTATTCAGCTCGTAAAGCAATTCCATTTGATGTTCTTTTTCCATTGAACTTTCTGCTTGTTTTTTTAAACGAACCATTAAATTACTAATTAGGATCGCAACTAAACACATGATCAGCAAGGTGATTGGATATCCTTGCTTGTAGACAGTCAAGGAATACAAAGGCTCCACGAAAAACCAGTTAAAGGACAAGACACTTAAAATCGAAGCAAGCGAACTCCAAAAATAACCAGATGTAGTTCTTGCAACCAATAAAATAAAAAAGATATAAATCAACATCAGGTTTTGATCACCAATATGGATATACTGCATCAATTCGGTTACGATCGTCGCCAAGAAAACTCCTCCCAGCGCGATCACCAAATCCTTACCACCACCCTCAATAACCTTACGTGTTCTAAGAAAGAGGGATTGCTTCTCCTCCTTAAAGGGAATCAAATGAAGCTCCGTGTCATTTAAATGTTTCAACAAACGGTCATCAAATGCCTCAATGAAAATTTTCTCATACCAAGGCTGGCGGAGATTTTTTCCCATAATGATATCTGTGACACCCGTCATTTTTGCGAACTCGACGATTGTTTCAAAGCTATTATCCTCTTCAATACTAATTACTTCAGCACCCAGCTTTTCTGCTAAGGGTATATTAGTGGGCGTATTTTCCTGAGTACGAACCTGAATGACCGTCCATTCTGCTCCTAAACCTTGAGCTAAACGCGCGGTCCAACGAATCGATTTTTCCGTCATTTTAGGAAAGGCATCATTCACTACCGTTAGTAATTTGCTTTGAATCCTAATCGTTTTAGCACTGATTCGATTGATATGATCAGAAGCACGTTGTATTGCCAGTCCCCGCAGCTGATCTAGCTTTTGAGGAATGAAAAAATTTTGCAAAGCTCGCTTCGCACTTTCACTGGCATAAATTTTTCCCTGCTCTAAACGATCAATCAGCTCCTCTGGCTCCACATCAACCACCTTGATGGTTGCCTGCTGCAAAAACGTATCCGGTACAGTTTCTTTAACCTCGACGCCAGTGACCTCCTCAACGATATCATTCAAGCTCTCAATATGCTGAACATTGACAGTTGTGAATACGTCAATTCCCGCGTTTAACAACTCGTCTACATCCTGATATCGTTTACGATTTCTTGATCCTTCAGCATTTGTATGGGCCAGCTCATCGATTAAAACAATCTCTGGCTTTTGCTGGATAATTTGATCAATATCCGGTTCTGTTAAAAGCATTTGCTTATAAAGAATTTTTTTAGGGGGGATCTGCGGCAGGCCTTCCAATAAGCGATTCGTATCTGGGCGATCATGAGGTTCGATATAGCCGACGATAATATCTTTCCCCATCAGCAATAATTCATGAGCTTCCGAAAGCATACTATAGGTTTTACCGACTCCCGCCGCAAAACCAAAAAACACGCGTAAACGGCCACGGCGTCCATCACCCATTTGCTTTTTCTCCATTTTTTTCCCTCCTTCCTATGCACAACAATTCTCTAACCACCTAGCTGGTTAGAGAACCCATTCCAATTATACATCAAGTTTATCTAATGCTAGGTTTAACTGCAAAACATTGACATATTGTCGATCAGAAAACCAATCCTTTTGTACTTTTTCCTGAATGATCTTTTGAATCACTCGTTTAGACAGTCCGCGTTCATTAGCGATACGAGATACTTGAAACTCAGCTGCTTTCAAGCTAATATCCGGATCAACGCCACTAGCAGATGCTGTGACTAGATCGTTAGGAACTTTTTCCTCCGCTGGATTTTTCGCTAATTCTGCTTGGGTTCGTTTTTCAACTAATCGTTTTTGCTCATTAGAAACTGGCGACAATTGACTCACCTGCTGACTGCGTCCTGAAAAATATTTATCCTGTTCAAAGGGTTGTCCAATCAAGGTTGATCCAACTACTTGATTATCCTTCGTTAGTTGGCTGCCATTCGCTTGATTTGAAAAAAGCCATTGGCCCACGCCAGTAACCACTACCGTATAGAATCCGCCGAAAACAATTAAGCTAAAGATCAGAAATCGTATACTACCTAGAATACTTCTCCTCATTTTTTTTGCTCCTTCTTTATAAAATGATCATTGAAAGAATCAAGTCGATGATTTTGATAAAAATAAATGGGGCAATGATTCCGCCCAAACCGTAAATCAGCAAGTTATGGCGTAGAATCTGACTCGCTGGTTTTTCCTGATAGCTGACCCCTTTTAGTGCCAAAGGAATCAGTGCAACGATTACCAATGCATTATAGATAACGGCAGATAAAATCGCTGTCAACGGACTACCTAATCCCATGATATTTAGTCGATCCAGCTGAGGATAAATACTATAGAATAAAACTGGAATCACCGCAAAATATTTAGCGATATCATTGGCAATACTGAAGGTCGTCAAAGCGCCGCGAGTCATCAACAATTGCTTGCCAATCTGTACGACCTGTAATAATTTGGTCGGGCTGGAATCCAAGTCAATCATATTCCCCGCCTCTTTAGCAGCTTGGGTTCCTGTATTCATCGCCAAAGCTACATCCGCCTGCGCTAGTGCTGGCGCATCATTCGTGCCATCACCTGTCATGGCGACCAGATGGCCTTTTTCTTGATAATCGCGAATCAAGTCCATTTTATTTTCTGGTGTGGCTTCAGCTAAAAAATCATCTACTCCTGCTTCTGCCGCAATTGCCGCTGCTGTCAAAGGATTATCACCAGTGATCATAATTGTTTTGATACCCATTTTACGCATATCTGCAAATTTATCTTTTACACCGTTTTTTACGATATCTTTTAAATAGACGACACCCATTACTCGATTATTTTTTACTACTACTAAAGGTGTCCCGCCTGCACGAGCAATTTTATCGACAATCTCGTCACATTCAGCTGGATACTGTTCACCGTTTGACTGAACGTATTTTTTCATCGTATCCGCGGCGCCTTTACGAATCTCATCCCCGCGATAGTCAATACCGCTCATTCGAGTCTTCGCACTAAAATCAATAAAAGTTACTTCAGATTGTTGAAATGCTCTTTCTCGCAAATTGAAGCGTTCCTTCGCTAAAATCACGATACTGCGACCTTCTGCCGTTTCGTCGGCTAAAGAAGATAATTGTGCCGCATCGGCAAGCTGCTCTTCACTGACACCATTCACCGGTAAAAATTCGCTGGCGCGACGATTCCCAAGCGTTATGGTTCCTGTTTTGTCTAGTAGAAGAACATCCACGTCGCCAGCGGCTTCGATCGCACGACCACTCATAGCGATGACATTTTCCTTCGTTAAACGACTCATCCCAGCAATCCCGATCGAGGAAATCAACGCACCGATAGTTGTCGGAGCTAAACAGATTAATAAGGCAATGACAATAATCATGGATAAGGCTTCACCTTTACCAGATAACTGACTGCTAAAGTCTGTAAATGGCACTAAGGTAATCGAAACCGTTAAAAAAATGATTGTCAGAGTAATCAAGAAAATTTGTAGTCCGATCTCATTGGGTGTTTTTTTTCGTTGGGTCCCTTCTACCATCGCGATCATTTTATCCAAGAAAGATTGGCCGTTTTCTGAAGTTACTCGAATTACTAGATAGTCAGAAACAACAGTGGTTCCGCCTGTCACCGCACTGCGGTCACCGCCAGATTCACGGATAACGGGAGCGGATTCACCTGTGATAGCACTCTCATCGACAGAAGCTGCCCCCTCGATTACATCGCCGTCAGCCGGAATCTGTTCTCCAGCACGCACATAAATCAAATCACCACGTTTTAAATCAGAAGATCTCAACTCGGTAAAATTCTCTTCTTCAATATCTGCTAAACTTTGTATTTTATAGGTCATAACCTCCTTTTTAGCCTGCTTTAAACTATCAGCCTGTGCTTTTCCGCGACCTTCTGCCACAGCTTCAGCGAAATTGGCAAAAAGTAAGGTCAACCATAGAAAGACTGTGACAGAAATACTGAACCATAACGGCACATGCATCGGATAAAAACATAACACCGTGGTAATGATCGCGCCTAAATAGACAACAAACATCACAGGATTTTTGATTTGTTGACGAGGGTCCAGCTTCTTAAACGATTGACCCACAGCCCATTGATAGATTTTCTTCATTTTCACTCACTCCATCTATTTCATCGTAAAATATTCTGCAATCGGACCTAATGCTAAGGCTGGAAGAAAGCTCAATGCACCAACCACTAAAATAACTATAATTAACATAGATACAAACGTTGGACTAACAGTAGATAACGTGCCTGAGCTTAAAGCCGCTTTCTTTTTGCTGCCCATATTTTCTGCTAAGAGCAGAATAGCTATGATTGTCAGGTATCTTGAAACAAGCATTAACAAACTACCTAAAATATTAATAAATGGCGTATCAGCTAATAATCCGCCAAAAGCACTCCCATTATTATTTGCTAACGAAGTCGCTCCATACAGCAATTCACTAAATGCATGGGGTCCCTGATTCGTCAGCCATGTTAATACTTCCGGATGTAAAACGAATACCATTGTTCCAAACAGCGTCAACATCAATGGTGTTAAAATAACAATACTAGCCATTTTTATATCAAAGGCTTCAATTTTCTTCCCCAAGTATTCCGGCGTCCGCCCCACTAACAATCCAGCAATAAAAACTGCCAACAGTAGAAATGCCAACATGCCATAAAGCCCGCTGCCAACGCCGCCGAAGATGATTTCTCCTAGCTGCATCAAGAACATTGGAATGGCTCCGCCCAATGGCATAAAGCTATCCAGCATTGCATTTACTGAACCATTGGAAGCAGCAGTTGTTCCCACAGACCATAAGCTTGACCACCCAACGCCGAAGCGAACTTCTTTGCCCTCCAGATTCGTTGTTCCAAGTACATGTGCAAATTCCGGACCATAAAACTCATTAAATGCCACACCAATAAAAGCCAACAATAGGAAAAATAGTGAAACAATCATGATTGTTCGACCTTGTTTCCAGTCCTTAACCCAAAAACCAAAAGCAAAGATTAATGCGGCTGGAATCAATAAAATTGCCAAATTTTCTAAAAAGTTCGAGAAAATTGTCGGATTCTCAAACGGGTAGGCTGAGTTTGCACCAAAGAAGCCACCACCGTTCGTTCCAAGCTGTTTGATCGCCACTTGACTAGCTACTGGTCCTAAATGAAGCCAGAGATTTTTCCCCTCTAATCCCTCATAAGAAATACCTGATTTGAAAGTTTGGACGGTTCCTTGAGAAATCAATAGAACCGCGAAAATGATCGCTAGCGGCAATAAAATATAGACCAAACTGCGGGTCAAATCCTGCCAAAAATTTCCCAGACCCTTCTTTTTAACCTGTGAAAGTCCTCGAAGCAATGCAACTAAGACTGAAAGCCCCACACCTGCTGAAACAAAATTTTGGACGGTTAATCCAAACATCTGCGAAGTATTTGATAAGGTCGTCTCTCCAGCATATGCCTGCCAGTTAGTATTCGTTACAAAACTAACAGCTGTGTTCAATGCTAACGGCAACGATAAATTTTTCACAGATGAACCGCCAGGCATAAAGTGTTGTGTCATTAAAATGACGATCAACAATATGATTGATGAAATACTTAATAGTAAAACACTTGCTCCGTAACGCTTTGCGGACATTTCTTTTTTACTAATTGGTCCGATAACTTTATAAAACAATCGCTCCAAAGGTTGAAGGAATCGAACCCCCTTTGGAATCTTACCTTGCATAATTTCTTTGATATACCAGCCTAACGGTAACGCCAATGCTAATAAAATAAACAAGAAAAATAATCCTTGATAGATGACACTACTCATATTTCTTCCCCCTTAAATAAAAACCAGAAAAGATAAATCATTAATAAGAGTCCAATGATTCCCAAAATAATCGTCATTTCATTTCTCTCCTTATTAGGCCTACTTCTGTTGTAAGAAGGCTTACTTTCTTTACTTTTTAAGCATAAAAAAAAAGACCTAAAGATAGTGTGAAACTTGCGTCTATTTCTTTACACTATCTTTATATGGTCTTTTAAGGTTTCTTTTTTAAAAGGTGGTTACTTGAAAATCTTGATAGAACTCTCCTTGATCAAAAGTAAATTTTAATACGGTGAAATCTGACAAGCCTTCCCCTTGTTCATAATAAATGTGGTATTGATCCTGCCAAAACTCAATTTTATCCGCTTCTTTTGATAACACCTCCATCTTTCCAATCAGCGATATACCAGTGAAATTTTTCGCATCATAAAAATATACACAGGCTTTTGAATTAGTCAAAAATTGTTGAACCTTATTCGATGACGTATTCGTATGCAGATACAAACAACTCTCATCGATTTTTATCGGCTTTAGCATCGCACGAATCATTGGATATCCCTTTTCAGTAATAGAACCTAAAAAACACAGTTCTTGTTTATCAACCAATGCTTGTAATTCCTTTTGAGCATTCATTCTTATCCACCCTTTTTAGATTAGTATTCCAAAACACTAACAAAAATGCAAGCAAATTTACATTAGCCCCATCATTATTTATTATTTTTATCACTTTTCGCAAAAAGTTATAAATAAAATAATTACTTTATACCAAACTTCTTGATCATAGCAAAGCACGTCAGTTCTTAATTACCGACGTGCTGCTTAGTTATTCTTTTACCGTATAAATATCGCTTTCTTTGGTTTCTCTGAACATCATAAAGCACACAAATGAGATTAACAAAACGAACACGCTGATCATAAGCAATGGGATAAAAACATTGGTTGTCGTATTTCTAAATACTAATCCCATCACCAACTGACCTAGCGGCACCGCACATTGTGCTACCGCGATAATGGTTGCCATAACCTTGCCCAAATTTGCTTTTGGCGTAATCTTTTGAACAAGTGAGATTAGGTAGATTGAGATTGCACTCAACATCATTCCGATAATAATCTCCATAATAAGAACAACCATAAATCCTATACTTGCACTGGTCATACTCAACAAAATATTCGTAATCACCAAGATAATTCCCGAATAAGTAAATACACGATAAAAATTGTTAAACTTCAGATTTTTCGTCAACGGTCCTGCTAGAATTGCCCCGACGATACTAGAAAGACTAAAGACACCCATTCCAATACCATACATTGTGTCATTAACCTGCAGTGTCATCCGTAAAATAATTGGTAAACCAACAATAAAGAACGAGGTCAAGACAAAATTGATCGCCGCGGCAATCACGATTGATTTGAAAATCACTTGATTATTTTTGACTTCTTTAAACCCGTCCTTTAAATCAGCGGTTAATATTTCCATAACAGTTCCCGTTGTTCGTTCACGTTTTTCAAAGGGAATTTTCAAGAAGCTTTCAACAATCGCAGCAATCACAAAGAAGACAATACTGCTGGCAACCAGCAGCTTCGCGCCCATTAATCCGTAAAATATCCCGCCAATGATCGGTGCTACCACATTAGACAACTGTAAAATTCCATTTGATAATCCATTGATTTTCTCTAGCTCGTGTTCTTCTACCAATAACGGGATACTCGCTCCCACAACTGGTGTATCAAAGCTGCCGACAATCGCTAAAATAAAGATCAAAATTCCAATACCTAAGATAGATTCTGATGTTCCTACTACTAAGAATAATAGCGCCGCGATAATAGCATTGGCGACATCCATTAACACCATCAAAATCTTTCGATCAAAACGATCCGCAATTGCTCCGCCAATCGGCGCAAACAAAACCGGCACACTAGAGATTGCTAAGACTGTGGCAAACACATCAGCTCTTCCTGTTACATCCAAAACAAATAACGACAATGCAAAGCGTAATATCGATCCACCAAACACAGAGATAAATTGCCCCAACATCAAATAGATAATATTTCTCTTATTCCCTTTCACACTCTCTCCTACTCTCTTTCATTGATATGCTTAGCTTAACGAATTCTTAAACTTTGAGCATCCGCCTTAAGTCTCATTGTTTTATCCTACTTTTAGTCACTTCTTATGAAATCAATCCATAATGCTTTAGCCCTTCCAACACACCATTCTCCGTTTTCGCCACATAAGAAGCCTGGGCTTTCAATTGATCTGTCCCATCTCGCATTGCTACTCCGTAATCTACCAGCTGAAACATACTTAAATCATTATTCTGATCACCAAAGGCATAGGTTTCTAGTTGTGTACCTGACATCGAGGACAAGAGCTTTTGGATGGCGGTTCCTTTTGAGACTGTTTTCGGCAGGACATCAATCGCTAATGGGGCAAAACGAACGGTATCTGCAACGGATGCTAATTCTGCGCTTATTTTTTTCTCCAGCTCTTCATTTAAATAGAGATTCATAAAATTAACCGGGTTCTTATGGAAAAAATTAGGCGAGATTGGAATCTCCTGAATTCCCATATAGGCAATGTGCTCTTTTACAACATCCGATAATCGATTGACTGCAAACTCCCGTTGATTAAAGTAACCAGCCGCTAGACGATTTTCCTTGGCAATCGCTAAAATTTTCTCAATTTCTGATGCTGAAAATTTTGCGTTCTGGATTGTTTTGCCGGCTAAACGTACATAGCAGCCGTTAGATAATACGAAGTGCTCCGCCTTTAGTAGCGTTAATAGCTCCTTTACTTCATAATAGCTGCGACCCGTTGCAATGATTGGCAGTACCTCATTTTCTCTTAGCTGGTCAAAAGCGTCGAGCGTCTCCTGAACCACTCGCAGGCTTCCCCCTAAACACAATGTCCCGTCTAAATCAAAAAAAGCTAGTTTCTTCATGTTTGTCATCCTTTCAAATACTCTTGATTTATATGAATGCACTAACAAGCCCATCAGACAAAAAAATCCGAGAAAAAAGTCAGTGCATTACAAATACACTGAACCTTTCCCCTCGGATTTTTTATATCAATAGGTGCCTTTTACAGATTAGTAAAAGATGAAGCCCTCGGTCACAGTCCTCAGTAGAATGAGCGGAACCCTAGCTCCAGTTTTCCAGTTCATAAGCAATCATACCATTTCTTGAAAGATTGACGCAATATCAACTTTAAGAAAGCTGTCTTAACCTTTCTAATACGCTATTTCAAATTTTGCTGCGTAGGACGAATTCGGAGTCTATTCTAAGAAGCTGATCACGCTGTTCTCTTTTTGATAAAAGTTCTGAGATCGTTAAAATCGCTGCGCTTTTTGAAGTTAAAACATTTTATAAAAAATACTAGCTAAAGCTCATTTTTTTCGCATTTGATTAACTGCTTCAACAAAAGACCTAAGCAGCAAATACTTCACTGTTTAGGTCTTTAGAATTACTCTTTTCTTCTATAATAAATGGTTCCAGCAATGATAAGAACAGCTACGCCAACCACCAAGTACCATGAGTTGCGGGTATCATTAGTTTTCGGGTAACTTCCTATTGTTGTTCCTGAATACTGCTTAGAATTGTTTGCTTGATTTGACGATTTTGGTACATCAGCTGGTGGTAATTTCTTATTCACAAACTCTCCAACATTAACGATTGCTGGTTTATTTTCTTCAGCTGATTGAATCGTAAATTCTCGTTTCTCTTTGTTGATTGTATAGCCAGCTGGAGCTTCTTTCTCCACAAAGTAATAGTCGCCAGGCGAAAGATTTTTTACTAAGAGTTGTCCATTTTTATCAGAAGTATATTCCCCAACTTGTTTTCCATCAGCATGATACAGTCTAAAGACTGCTCCTGCCAAGCGTTTTCCTTGATCTGAGACCTTTGTCATTTTGACGCTGCCCTGATAATTGATAAAGTCTTCAAGCGTGATAGTTTCAGGTTTCCCTGAAGCTTTGTCGCTGATTTCAAATGAAACGATCTTTTTGTTCAAGATAAAATTCTTTGGTGCTTTCGTTTCAACGAGTTCATATTTCCCAGGAGCTAGTCCTGTCGCAAAAACTTTCCCTGTTTTATCTGAGATAAGCTTTTCAACTGCTTTTCCTGATGCATTCATCACCGTTTGAACCTTGCCGTCTTCATCGCGAATCTCGAACTCCGCACCTTGGAGTGCCTTACCGGCTTCATCCTTCTTCAGCCATTCGATTGAGCCCTGATAATTGATAAAATCACCTAAATCAATTGGCTCTGGTTTTCCTGTTTGTTCGTGAATCTCAAATGGATGAGGTTTGGTGTCTAAGACATAACCCTCAGGTGCTTTGGTTTCAACAAGTACATATTTTTGCGAGGCTTTCCCCTCTAGGTCAATTCCTTTAAAGTAGATTTCACCGTTTTTATCAGTAACTACGGTTGTTGTAGATTGACCTTCTCGATTTGTGACAGAGACCGGATCTCCTGTTGGCTGATCCTGATCATCTGCCTTAAAGATTTGGTATTCGGCCTCAGCTAAAGCTTCTTTTCCCTCGTTGATTTTCCGACCAAATACTTCTACTTGATAATTTTCAAAATCTAGATTGTCGATTATTGGATTTTGATCATCGTTTTCCTGAACCACAAAATAGATGGGTTGATCATTAACGATATATCCCGGTGCTGCTTTGGTTTCAACAAGCTTATAATTTCCGGCTCCAAGGTCTGAAATATCAAGAATCCCATTTTCTGGAGTGATCACTTTTCGTACAGGCTGCTCTTCGCCATCAACAATTCGGTAAAGCTCAAATTCTGCGCCTGCAATCGAACCGCCCTCACCCACTTTTGTGATTTGCGCTTCTCCGCGGAAATTTTGGAAATCACCGACATCAATAATCGCTGGTTTTCCATCGGCAGCTTTAGGTACTTCTACTTTGATCAAGGCTGGATTGATAACGTAATCAGAGCCTTCAGTAACGGTTGGCGCTTTTGTTTCTTGATAATAGTACGTTCCCGGTGCCAAATCCTCAAAAAGAACGTTGCCGTTTTTATCACTTTTAGCTGTTTTTACCACGGTTTTCATATCATCTTTGTAAAGAGTGAATTCTGCACCGAATAAGCCTTCCCCATCGGTATTGCGTTTCGTTAATTGGACAGATCCTTTGTAGTTAATATAGTCGGATAATTCAATGACTGGAACCTTGCCATTATGGGATGAATTCACCGTAAACGTGACCTTCTTTTTATTTAAGAGATAGCCTTCTGGTGCTTTCGTTTCAACCAGCGTGTAATTTCCTGGCGCTAGGTGATCAACATGAACCTTTCCATCCTCACCTGATTTAATTGGTTCTTTGTTTACTTTTTGATTCGCTTCATTGTATAAATCAAACTCGGCTCCTGCAAGCGCCTTGCCTTTTTTATCTTTCTTCACAAATTCAACAGAACCTTGATAGTTCGTTAATTCTAAAGGAGAACCATTTAATTGTGTCGTCACTGTTTTAGGTTTTCCATGAGTAACTTCATCTATCGTAAAAGGGACTTCCTTGTTGTTAAGAATATAGCCTTGTGGTGCTTTGGTTTCGACAAATTTATAATCTCCTGGTGCAAGTCCTGTTATGGTAACTTTTCCATCTGCTTGTGAGACCAAAGGCTGTGAATTCACTTTCTTACCATTACTGTCTAAAACATCAAACTCTGCGCCTTGCAGCGGGTTGCCTTCACTGTCCGTTTTGATTAATTCAGCAGAACCTTGATAATTTTTATATTTCACATTGATCGTCGGTATTTGATGGTTGCTGTTTCGATAGACCACGAAGGTTACAGGATCATTGTTCAGAATATAGCCATTGGGTGACTCTATCTCGGTAATCCGGTACAGTCCTAGCGGCAAACTATCAATTTCTAAAATCCCCTCACTATTTAAGCGATCAGGATTCAATTCAACTGGTTCCCAAAGTGAGTGATTCGGCATCAAATTGCTAAAATGTTCTAGTTTAAAGCGAGCACCTTCTTGAATGTCTCCGCCAAATTTGATGGGATTTCCTTCAGCGTCGGTCTTTTGCAGGATGACTTTGTTGCGCTCATTCGGAATCGTCATCACTCCGGCATTTTCAGTTGAAGTACTGTCATCAATGGTGATTCTCCGACCTTCCGTTAAATCGGTTGAGATCGTAAAGCCTTTCGGTGCAGCTGTTTCAATCAATAAATACTCACCATAAGGAAGATTCCCAAAAATAAGCTGTCCATTTTCATCAACTTCACCTTTACGCAACAATTGAGTTTTTGAGGTATTCCAAAGTTCAAATTTAGCCCCTGCTAAAGGTGTTCTTCCGTCTGCTTCTGTCTTTTGGATCACCAGCTTGCCTTTTTTACCAGACGCTGAACCGCCACTATGATTCAGTTCTACCGTGACATCTTCGCCATCACCACCAGAAACAGTCTGCTCATTTTCGCCTGTTACCGTAATTTTGTTTGAAACAGTATCTTTACTTCCTTCAGAAGAGGAGGTGATATAGCTGCGGTATTCTAGTTGATAAGCAGTGTCTATTTTGTCATTCAGCTTGATAGTCATGGTTTGTTTGCCAGTGACATTATCTGTGGTGACTTCTACGGTATAATCCTTGTTTAATTTCAACGGTTTATCATAATTTGGCGTAATGGTGCCATCTTCTGCGACGGTTGTTTCGTATAATTGGATGGAATCTTGATCAATCACCTGATTATCAGAGGGTTCATCTTTGATCACCACATAATCAAGCGTTGATTGGGAAGGATTGATCACTGCATGCCAATTGACATAATCAGGATTTTCACTATCCTGTTCGCCGGTTTTTTGTGCATACTTCCCACCATATTTCACGCTGACCTCTCCGGTGACATCACGATCATCGTCATTGTTTTCATAATGTGCGACATTGGTGTATTGATTCGATCCTTCGACGATCTTCCCTTCCACAGAGGTGTCAAATTCGATTAAATACGTTTCGTCTGAGCCTTCAGGAAAATCAATTTGCAGCAGCTGATCATTGGAAGTGCTAGGTTCAATAATCTTCTTCATCTCATCATTTACGACTTCTTCAGGCTGCTTCTTCGTAACGGTGCCATCTTTCTTGACCTCAGCCTTGTAAATCTTCAACGAACCATCGACGTAATCTTGATTTTCTTTTATCTTATCCTGCAACTGTGCGTGTGTCAGGATATTATGACTGAGATTCACTGCAATCGTCCAAGTAATATGCTTCGTTTGAGCATTATAGATCCCACTTTTTTGAGCATTTAATTGGAATGGATCATGAGGTTTGAAGTCTTTGTCGTCATCAGAAGTATGCTTTCCGCCATTTTTATCCTCCCAATCAGCCTGCATTTTATTTTTAAAATGATCCAGCTCAGGATTATTAGGGTCCAATAAGCTCACATCAAAATTCGTCCGATAATTGATCTCTAATTCGGACTCCGTTGGATTGTAATCTCCTTTGAAAACGACTTTAAAACCAATCTCATTTTTTCCTGAGCTATCACTTAATAACTCAAGATCATAATCTTGTCCTGGTACCAATACACGATTCTTCGTTACATCACGAATTTCAAAATCCGGCTTTAAATCTTCTTTGATCGCCATTGATAGACCTGGTATTGGAGAATAGGTATCGGTTAACACTAGGTTTTCCATGTAATAGTGATTTTTATTGACATTGATCTTCCAGCCAACTTTTTTGTCCGCGTAATCGATATCTGTAATATTTTTGATCACGTTTTGTTGCTGCGCCGTTCCTTTGTCACCATCTGTTTGTCCCGTACCTGTCGCAACATTATTTGTTACTTGAGTAGGATCGGAGACAATGCCGTTCACCTTGGTCTTGTACTCGACTCGCACCGCTCCGTCGACATCATTTAAAAATTTAATGACAAATCCTTCACCATCAGGATTGGGCTCCAAAACATAATCTTTTCCTTCAACTAAAGCTTCTCCCTTAACTTCATTTCCTTTTTTATCGAAGGTGATTGGATAAAGCTTGATTGAATCGTCGATAAGGTCCATATTTTTACTAATGGTGTCCGTAATGATGGCATCACCTTTAGCGATATTCTTCTCGTCATAGTTGTATTTGATCGCCCAGCTGAATTCCTGATTATTGGGGTCATAATTAACCATATTTTTTTCAACTGGCTTTCCGAATGTGTTTGTCACAGTTGCTTTGGCATCAATTCCATCGTCATCATTTTTATCAGTCAACTGTGCGACGTTGGTAAAACTGACCTTTCCACCATTTTCTGGCTTCGCTGAGTCCTTGATATCTGTTTGATAAACTAAACGATAGGCTTTGTTGGTCTCACCTAGAATCGTGACATTGCCATTTTTATCAACAGTATATTCACTAGGACTGAGTTCTCGACTCACTTCTTTGATTGTTCCGTCGAGATTCATTTCTAATTCCATTACTTTTACAGATTTATAGTCAATTCCTTCCGGCCATTTTTCCGTAATCTTCGGATCTTCTAAATGGTTCATGGATTGATTAAAGTCGACTGTCCACTCGACACTGCTAGGATTTGGTGTCCGATCAAAGTGGCCTTGCTTGTCAATGGATTGCTCCGTATCAGGACGGATTTCAACATTGACAGGCGGCAAATCATCCTCCACCGGATAGTGAATGGTGATATCTCCAGGGCCATCAATATGCTCCTTTTTGAACTCCGTATCAAAATAAAAGCTGCCGTTAATATCACTTTGATTTTTTACCTCTTCAGTAAATTCAAAACGAATATTTCCGTCTTGATCAATGGTATATTTGGCGTAAACTTCGCCTGCTTCGTTTTTCAGCTCACCGACTTGTGCCTGCTTAGGCTTCAGTTCTTCAGGTAATTTGAAATCAAAGTAATCGCCTGGTTCGATTTGCTGACGCACATCTTCTGGGATATTCCAGGTATAGAACGCTCGAACTGTCGTGTTAGAGGTGATTGGCGGGGTAACCACATTGCCATTCTCGTCCAAATAAACTAAATTCGAGCTCGTCAAAATCGTTCCTTCGCCATTCGGAAAATACTCTCGAATATCGGTAGGGCCATCAGCCCGCGGCTTAGTTTTTTCAATTGCTTCTGACTGAGTTGATTCTGTTGTCGCTGCTGTTGCTGGTTCAGTCGCTTTCGTTATTTCTTTCGATGAATCAGGCTCGGTGTTTTCTGTTTTGTCAGTTTCTGAAGAGCTCGTTGTTATTTCGTTTGAACTCGCTGATTCAGATGTAGTCGCTTGTTCAAACGTATAGGTCAGCTGCTCTTGCTCATAAGAAATATCCAAGGAAGATAGCCCTTTTATATCCTTAAGATCTACATGAATGGTTCCTACTCCAGCAACATCCCCTGGAATAATAAGCTCTTGATTGTTCTCTATTTTTAACGCTATTGATTTTCCAGCTATTTCTATAGTCGCTTGCTGAATCACTGGTTGAGAGAGCTGAACTCTGCGATCTTCTTGCCCCTCTTCTAATGTAAGCTGAACGTTAAGTTGATTCGCATTCTGTCCTTCCGAAACATTTTCAAGCTTTATTGCAGGTTTCTCCTCGGCAAACACTGTCAAAGGAGTCAGTGAGTTGATCAAAATTAACAAGGTCATTAAGCCATATATTAATTGGTCAATTATTTTTTTTCGCTTCATTTTCACACCTCTTACTTCAAATTTCTTAAACTGCCATTTCTATTTATAACAGATTATTTTTTCAGAAATTTTCAAAAATGAAGCTTTCATAGAACGCTTTTTGAGAGACTAAATTTTTTGTTTTTCCTTTGAAATCAAATCTAAAACCTGTGTTAAACGATTTAGATCATTGAGCTCCAAACGTCTGCCAATAACTACTAGCTGAGCTTGTGGATAAACCTTTTTTAAATCTTTAAAGGTACCTGTAGTCAGTAAAATATCCACTTCTTTCGTGTTAGCTGAAAAAACATCAATAAATGTCACATTGTACAAATAGTTAAAGTGTCCTTGCAGCTGTTCGATGTAATTTTTGGTCATCAGATTTGGCATATCGCTTTCGACTAAAACGGTAATGGGCACTTCATATTTACACGGGTTTTCCAAGTATAAAGCATTTTTCAGATAAGGAATCATTAAAAAAGCGACTTCTAAAAAGATTGGATTTTTTGATTCTGCATACAATTCTTCAATAAATCGGCGCATTTTTTCTGTCATTCGCGGATAGCGTTTTTGGAAAATTGCTTTGTACGTATTCCCTGTCATGTCGGTATTGAAGCCTTTAAAATATTGCGCAAAAAAATGACTGCTTAGTATATAATTTCGGAAGCGTAAAAATTCTGCTTCTTTAATAGGAAAGAACTCTTTCTGAAATCTTCTAATCATCAAATCCGTCGCTGAAAAAATTGGGGTATGCTGCTGAGCCTGCTGTTGATACAAAGCATTGATTAATGGTTCCTTAAAAACATCGATCGTTTTAGACATGGCTAACCAAACGAGGAAAAAGAAAGGAATCTCAGAATGCTTCGTGTTGATTACACCTTGAGATGGACTAAGCTGCTTTTCAAAAATAGGATACAACGTATTGGAGGTAATCCTCTTTTCTAATTCTGTAGGCATTTGGAGAATATTACCCTTACGAGTACGAATGACCGCTTCTGCAAAAATATAAGCCAGCTGCTTTTTATAGGCATAAGGAATATTGGGATAAACGGTAAATTCACTATCCAAGATTTCTTCGACATAGCCTTCAAGCAATTGCTCATTGATAAAGGTAAAGGGCCAACTGCTTCCACGATAAATACTCCAGAAAAAAATCACCATGATCATGCGAATCTGATATTCTTCTCCCTCCAACTGAAAAGTATCACGACTAATTTTAACCTTATAACGAGATAACATCCGGCGAACCTTCGCTAAATCTCTTCTCACTGTCGATTCACTGGTAAAGTGGGCAAGCGCATAATGGCGCACACTTTGAAACTCATCCAAAATCAATGTTTTTAAAAGAACGACTGTGGGACATTCCTGCACGATTTTAGTTACTAAGTTATATACATCTGCATCTATTGCAACCGTCAGACGAACCCCTTTTCCTTTTGATAATTGCAAAGAAAATTTATCTGAATGAAGGTCAGCAATTTTTTCAGCTAAACTATTCATTATGCCTAGCGTGGTTCGTTTACTTAAACCTAAAGCATCACTTAGCCACTCTCGTGTTACCCAATAGCCATTTTTCTCATTCAATAATAAAATCATTCGCCGCTGAAGAAAGGTCTCTCGATCAAATAGCTCTTCAAAGTAATCTTTTTGTGTTGTTGGCATCTTTATCCCTCTTTTTTTTAAAGAATCATCTATTTTAGAATAAGCAAAAAGTTAAAAAAAGAGTATTACAACGCTCAAAAAAAAATCACGGATTACTCCGCGATTTTTTTGTTAAGGTATATTCATCCATACTGGCTCAAATTGATTGCCGTCCAAATCGGTGACTTCCAAACTAAACATTTGATCCTCCGGCATGTTCATATCCACCGAGAAATAGTCTCCACCATTGGCCTTTGCTGCTTCCGCAATTTTTTTCACTACATCAGGACTCTCTACAGAAAAAGCGGTTAACGTACTGCTTTCTTTTTCAGTGTCTGCGATCCTTTTATTTTTCAAGAACAGATTATAAAAATCATATTCTAGTAGCATAATCCAAAATGTATCATCCCACATCATCGAACTGGACTGCTCATTAGAAAACTCCACATTCTTCTTAAATCCTAGTTTCTCATAAAATTCGGTCGAAGCTTGCACATCTTTCACTGGGTAATTGGTAAATACCATTGCTGCCATCTCGTTCACTCCTTTGAATTTTCGTCTATTATGCAAGAATATCGAAATTAAAGCAAAGAAAGCGCTTGTATTCCAGTGAACGAAATATATTAATTTTTCTCGTCTAACAGCAAGGATCCAGATTACATAAAAACAGTCATACTCTTTTTTGAATACAACTGTTTTCTTAAGCTTTTTTATAACAAATCTGCGATCCATTGATAGGCTGCTTCTTTTGATGACACAGAATCCAGCATATTAAAAAAATCTGGTCGATCAATCAGTGCCACCAGTTCAGCTAGTGCAGTTAAATGTCTTTTGCTGTCTACCGCCGCTAGAGTAAAAATATACTTCATTGGTGTTTTCCCTAAAATTTTTATCGGCTCCTTAAGTACCGTTATTCCTAATCCCACCTCTTTCGCTCCATCTTCAGGACGAGCATGAGGCAACGCGACATGATCAGAAATAACCATGTAAGGCCCTTCCTCGTATGTCGTTTGGATGATCTTGTCAATATAACGTCGGCTTACGATTTCTGCTTCGATCAGCGGTGTCGCAGCTACGTAAAAAGCTTCCTCCCAGCTATTTGTTGCAAGGTTTAACTGAATAAAAGCCGGAGAGAGAATATCTGTAAGGCTGAGCTCATCTTTGTCTGAAACACTTGGTAGAATATCTTCTGAATTATAGATTCTAGGCTGCTTCAACCGCCTTTTCAATTCTTTACGTAATCCGATCTCATCCTTTATAATTGTGAACCTATCAATAATTGCAAAAAGCTCTTCAAATTGATAATCCCCCGATAAGTTTCCAGGACCGTTTTGAATCTCTTGGACCAAGTTGTATTTTTCGTCAATCGTCATAATCGGATTCACTGTATAGACCGGTTTTTTCAAAGAATAAAGCCGCATATTAGGTACAGTAGTGAAAATCATGTCATAATCCTGTTTTTTCTGATAGATCTCGTTTGTCTCTATTGGACCTATAAAAATCATATCTGGAAAAAGATTCTTTAACTCATTGTAAATAATTGCCGAGCTTCCGATACCATTCGGACAAACAATAATACCGACCTTTCGCTTCACTTGGTATTCATCATTATTATCAATTAAAGAAGCAAAATGGATGGTTAAAAAGGAGATTTCCTCATCAGGAATCATCGTTCCGAATAGATTCTCGATTGGCTTCATCGTTTCCTTAACGATTTGAAATAAATCTGGGTATTCTTGAATAATTTTTTTACTCAGAGGATTGATAATCGGAAGATGAAAAAACAATCGATAGTAAGCTGGACGAAAGTGACTGTATACTTGCTTTTTCACCGTTTTCTTATCTTTAAAACGAATACCTGACAAGCGTTCAAAACGATCAAAGATTCTTTCTACTAATTCATTAATGATAGAAGAATCTGGCGCTTCTTCGTCAGCATCCCCAATAGCCATGCCCAGCATCCAGCCACAAATATAAAGTATGGCGTATGGATTGTCGATTGAGAACTTTGCAAGCAGGCTTCGAGAAAAGCTATACTCCTTCATTTGGTAAAACTTCTGGAAATTGTACCTCTCATAAAACTCTGACCATTCTTTGGATAAATGCGGCAACAAAAAAATCAGCATGTAACTAAATTCCAGCAATCGATTTTCCACCAATACAATAGAATAATGTTCCAATTCTGCAGCAATCTGTCGAAAGACTTTCTCCTTCTGGATTGTCCCTTCGTTAAATAAAAAGTAATCCCAAAGAAAGCTGCCATTATCTGAACGTAAATCCTCTAGCACCATCTTCATTAATTGATAACGCAAGACCGATTCATTTCCAGCCAGATAGTAACCCTTTTTCCGATTATATTTGATTTGAATATCAAGAGATTCCAATTCTTTTTCAACTTTTTTCAAGTCATTAATAAAAGTAGTTTTTCCAATATCCAATACGCCTAAAAAATGATTCACCGATAAGTATTCTTCATAATGATAGAAAAGCATCAGATAAATATATTTTTTTCGTTCCTCAATATCCATCTCGTAGTATCGATAAACATGATCGCTAGAGAAAAAATCAACAAAAAACAGACGACTTGCTTCTGACAAATGATAGTTATTTCCATCAAAGTAGACAGGAGGAAGCCCTTCATCCGATAAGGATTCATTGATTTTAGTGATGACGTAATCGACTTGAACGCGTGACAAATTAAGCTGACCTGTTAAATTTCTTTGAGGAATAATAGGTTTTTCAATCATTTTTATCAGTACTTGCCGTGTTCGCTGATCAATTTTGTACACATCCATTCCTCCTGTCTAAGTAGATTAACCTGCTGAAACTTTCTGACGCAATTGTCTAGCATTTTCCGCGATTTCTGACTTGATTCCTTTTGACAATAGTGTCCCGATCCCCATACAGTCGACACCTGCTTCAAGCCAATCAGACACATTATCAATGGTGACTCCGCCTGATGAAAGTACGGGAACTTGCGGCATCGGTGTTTTAATAGTAGAAACGACTTTTGGACCAATGAAAGATGAGGTAGGAAAGGCCTTGATCATATCTGCACCCGCCTCAAGGGCCTCCACGATTTCGGTCATCGATGTGCAGCCCGGCATGTAAGGGATCTGATAGCGATTACACAACTTTGCCACGTCTATGTTGAAATTAGGAGCAATGATAAACTCAGCTCCTTTTAATAGTGCTTGACGAGCCGTCTCGCTGTCAAGCACAGTTCCAGCTCCAATGACTATTTTTTCTTGGTAAATTTCTTTTAATTGTTCGATAATGTCACCAGCATTATTATTCGTATAGCTGATTTCTAAACAGGAAATCTTTCCTTCAAGACAGCCATCAACGATTTCTTGAGCCCGTTCAATTGTTTCTACTCGAATAATCGCCATTAATTTTTCTTGATACAGTCGAGATAACGTCGTTAATTTTCGCATTTTAGTTTCTCCATCCCTTCAATTTCCTTGTATTTTGATAGTGTTTCGCAAATTTCAGCGTCAAATTTTGAAGAAACTTTACGAACTGGTTTTTTTGGTGCTCCTACAGGAAATCCGATAAGCTCTAAACTATGCTTGAGAACACTGGGAACAGTCGCTAATTTTAGAATACCTCGAAAATCATTGATGCTTTCTTGAAGAACTTGAGCTCGCTCCATTTTATTCTCAAGAAAAGCCTGATAAATTCCTAAATCAGTCTTTGTTAACACATTAGATGTGGCAGCCACCGCTCCATCTACTCCCATCTGCAAAGCTGGTAAAATCAAGGAATCTGATCCTATCAAAATTGAAAAATCCTCTCGATCATTCGTCTCTAAGTACATTTGAATATTTTCTAATTTCCCGCTACTGTCCTTAATTCCGATAATTTGCGGAAGCTGGATTAATTCCTTAAAGACAGATTCATTTATTGATAGTTGAGTATTTGCAGGAATATTATAGAGAATCATTGGAAGATTGGTATTTAAGGCAATCGTTTGATAATGCTGAATCAGCTCTTCATCGCTTAGTTTGATTAGATAAGGAGTGATTACCGAAACCGCATCGACACCAAGCTCTGCAAATTGATTGGTTACTTTAATCACTTCTTCTGTAGAGATCCCGCCAGAGCCAGCAAAAACAGGGACTCGACCAGCAGCTTCATCAACTACGATTTTTACCAACGCTAATTTTTCTGCTTCGCTAAGCGCATAGAATTCTCCATTTGTTCCAAGGACAAATAGCCCGTGAACGCCATCATTGATCAGCTTGTTTACTAGCTTACGTGTCGCAGCTTCGTTAATTCCGCCCTCTGATAATGGGGTCACCATCGCCGTAATAATTCCTTTGATTTTCATTAGAGTCCAACTTTCTTTCTATTTTTGATTGATTCGCCTAAGGCACCGCCTGGATGCCACTGGTAATATTTATCTAAATCTAGTTGTTCTTCTTGTTGTAATAAAATAGAAAGACATTGCAAGACAATGATTTCAGCAATAATCGAAATTCTTGGCGGCTTGTTCAAATCATCGCCCTCTTGATTCACTCCCGCTAAGAGAAAAACGGTTGATTGGTCTTTCAACCAAGAATTTTCTCCCCCACTAACACCGATAATTTTGGCCTCTAAGCGTTTCAAGGATTCCACTGTACGTTTTAGTTCTTCTGTTTGTCCGCTGTTTGAAATAGCGATTACGACATCGCCTGGCAGTACTTGTCCGGCTGAACCATGAATTGCCTCGGTTGTATCTAAATAGTAGGTCGGTGTTCCGACTGAAGAATTCAGTGCTGCAATATATTCCGCCACATGACTAGGCTTCCCTACGCCTGTTACGTGCACGCGCCCATGCTTTCGTTTTGATTCTGAAATGACTTCACAGGCCTCCACGATTTTGCTTTTATCCATTCGTTTGATGTATTCGTTAATTTCTGGCTGAAGAACATCAATATATGCGTCTAATTTTTTTGTAGTAATTTCCATTCACTTACCCTCTTTTCTTTTTTAAAACAGACTTAGCGGAATCCCACTAAGTCTGCTCGTTTTACATACCAAACAGTGACAACAATTTATCTAGCAAGATGCCCATCACGTTATAGTCGATATTCGGGAAGGTTGATCCTTCAATCCCCAATGTCCCATATAATGGATAGAGAACTGTTGGCAAAAAGGCCAATAATAAGCCAATAACAAATGATCCTACTACTGCGCCTCGCCAGCCACCAGTAGAATTTCCAAAGACCCCTGCTGTTCCGCCAGAGAAAAAGCAGATATGAGCAGCTGGGATGATCACTACCGGAAACTTGAGCGCGACCATTATAAAGACACCTATCAGTCCAGCGGCATATGAAGACAAGAATCCGACAATAACTGCTGTTGGTGCAAATGGAAATACAGTCGGTACATCAAGAGCGGGACGAGAATTGGGAATAAACTTCTCAGAAATCGAAACAAAAGCAGCTGTGATTTCCCCTAAGAACATCCGTACACCTGTCATCAGGATCGACATGCCGGCAGCAAACGTAAAAGCTTGAACGAATGGGAATACTAACCAGTGCTGAGAACCCGCAAGCTCTTCCACAGCTGGACGCCCGGCTTTTAACGCAGAAACATAAAATAAGATCAACATAACTGCCGAAACACCCATTAAGAAATCACGGAAAAATGATAGCCATTTAGGAAAATTAATATGCTCTGTTGTTTTTTCTTTGTGTTTGCTGAATAATTTGCCAATATATCCAGATAAGGCATAGCCAATCATATTAAAATGACCGATCGCTGTCGCATCACTATCTGTTATCTTACGCATAAAAGGCTGACACAGCTCTGGTAATGCAGCAGAGAAGAATCCTAATAGTAAGCCTCCGATAGCAATTGCCGGTATATCTGCTACATGATGTGCCTTCAAAATCAATGAAAGTACACAGGCGAAGAATAAACTATGCCCCGTAGTGAAAAAGATATTTTTAAATGGAGTGACTCGAGCAATCACTAGGTTCATGATAAAACCGACAATCAGCGTACAGCTAGTAACAAATGCATACTCGGTTTGAGCTAAGGCCGTTGCCGCTTCGGGAGAGGCTACAACCCCTTGAATATGAAATCCACTTTGGAATAGCTGATTGAAATTTTGCAGAGCAGCAGTCATGATCGATCCGCCCGCGCTGAAGACTAAAAACCCAATAATCGTTTTGAATGTCCCTGTTAAAACCTCTGTTCCGCTTTTCTTTTGAGCAACAAGCCCAATAAATGCGACAAACCCTAACATGACCGCCGGTGTACTTAAAAAGCTGATCAAAAAATCCATTGTTTATTTCCCTCCCATAATCGTCTTATCCTAAATCGGCTAAAACAGCTTCTAATTTTGTTTTGATCTCATTTTTATCGACGATGTTTCCAATACCAATAAGCTTATAGGGTAAATTTTTCTGGGCTAATTCTTCGGCAACATCTGGCAGCGTAATAATCATTTGTCCGCCAAATCCTTGAACACCATCTAGAGAAGAATGCTCTACCTCAATGGGGAAATTGTTGGCTTTGATTACCTCTATTACTTTGATTTTTAACATTAAACTTGACCCTACTCCTGCTCGACAGGCTACTAACGCTTTATACATAATGACGCTCTCCTTTTCTACTGTTAAGTTTTTTTATAATTAGTTTCGCGAAAACTATTTTTTGTTTCTGATTCATTTAGTAAATAGAAATCTTCTTTTATTCTTTTCCAAAATAATTGATGAACTCTTGAGTGGAGGATACCTTTTCTAAAAACTCAATAAACTCTTTTTGACTTAACAACTCCGCCAGCTTTGACAGCAATTCAACGTGTTCGTTGCTTTCTTTTGCACTAAGAGGGAAAAGATATTTTACGGGATCGTTGGTCTCGTGTCCCGAAATAACAGGACGCTTCAATCGAACAAATCCTAAACCCAGCTTATTTGCACCATCTGCTACTGGTGCATGAGGCAGCGCAATGTTTTTGGTAATCACGATATAGGGCCCTGTTTTTTGATATATTTGAACAACTGACTCGACATATCCTTTTGTGACTATTGCTCGTTTTACTAAAGGATCAAAGGATTTTCTTATCGCCTCTTCGAAGTTTTCAACTTCTAGATCAAGCTGAATATATGATTCTTCAATACTTTCATGCAGCACTTCTTTCACCTCTTTATATATATTTCCTTTACATCTCCACTATATTTGAGAGCGAATACATCCGCAATGGCGAGTCGGTTCGCTTTATTTTTTTAATGACATAAGAAGTGAACCGTCTGAATAATTTAACAGCAAAGAAATCTGAAAAACTGAATTTTCAATGGCATTCGGTCTCTTTGATCCCATTTTGGTTCATTATTTTATTAAATGTCCAAAAAAATCGGTCCAACTTTTACGATAAATGAATGATCACAAAAAAGACCAACTAATCATTCATTAGTTAGTCCTGGTAGTCTAAATTCAATTATTAATCTTCCCTATGAAAAAATAATAAAATCTTCTTGATTTGCTTGATTGATCATGATTCCTTGAAGTATTTCCTCATACATACGCTGCAATGCTGGCTGTTTCAAAATGCGAAAAATCGAAATGGCTTGTTCACAGTTTTGTTTCCCTGATTTTAAGGAACCTGAGATAATTTTTACCCAGCCTTGGTAAAACAGTAATTTTGTACTATTTAATAAATCCCCCTGATTGTGGAGCAATTTTTCTGTTTCTACCAGTACCTCCTTTGCCCACGTCAGTTTTTGAAAGTTGATAAAGGTCGCACAGGTACCAAACAATAATTCAAATTTCATCCGTTGCATCAGCTGAACTCCAACCTCCTTCTCTATCCGCGAGACAGCCGTTCGCAATAGCTGATGGACGGTCTCAACGGGAAAGCTGAATTGGAAAAAACGAAAGAGGAGGACTTCAAAAACGCCCCAATTCTCAACATTATATAAATAGTTGACTACCGGTTCTGACAGCGTCTGTAATTCGTCAAAAAAAGCGTTAAGCTTGATTGGTTCCTCTTGCTCACGCCGATCATTCAATTGATAGCACAGACGTAATAACTGGCATAGCAGTTTTAGAAATTTTTCGCCTCGTTTTTTTTCTGAGAACGTTTGACTCAATTCCCTCATCTGATGAACGCCTTTATTGAAATCACGTGATGCATTCACTTCATCGTTGGATTTGAAGATCTGGTTTAAATAGAAGGTAAATTTTCCTGTCATAAAAAATGGCTGCTCAGACAGGTAATGATAAAGCTTGGGTTCTGCTGCTTGATCGCGCAAATAAAGGAATTCCTCTAAGGAAACATTGATTTGATCCAATAAATGCTCTAAGCGATAGAAACTAATATTCGAATTTTCCTTTTCAAATTTACTAATAAAAGATACGCTGTTGACCTCATCGGCGACATCCTGCAAACGTAAGCCACGGTCTTTGCGTAATTGACGAAAAAGCTTCCCATCCATCCTTCTTCCTCCTTCATAAAGGTCATTACTAAATTCCACTATAGTAGAATTATTAGTTAGCTACAGTGTAAATTATCTATGCTTAATGAACAAGACTATTTATTTTTTTCATACGATTCAAGCAGAACACTAAAGACTATTTCCTAAAACCATACAAACATTATTTGAGGAGTGATTTTATGAGAAGCGCAACGATGGAAGATCTACCGGAAATTGTAAATTTTATTTATGAGCGATTTTCAAACTTAGAGCATTTTAACTTTTTAACCGAGCATATGGACCATTCAGAAGAGGTTTTGAAGAAATTTATTGAAACAGAACTTCTGCTTTTTTTTAAGCATGGAAAGGTTCAAATCTATGGTGAACCGATTGTCGGCATGATCAGCAGTATTCCGTCGAAAAAGCTCACTTTGTTTCGCCAGTTTCTGTACTCCTTGCCTTCTAGAAAAATCTTAAAGGAACTTCCTGTGGAGGACCGGAGACGGCTCTTAAAAAAGAACAAGCTAGTCGCTGAAATTCATCACACGCTTCCCTGGCATAAAAAATATACCAAAAACAGCTATTATATTGCTCAGATCGCAGTCGCAAAAGAAGCCAAAGGTACTGGTGTGATGCGCAAGCTACTGACACCGATCTTTGCAGACTGTCAAAGACAGAATATGGATATTGTGCTGGAGACAATGACCGAAGCAAATGTCCCAATTTATGAACATTTCGGGTTTAAACTAGCGGAAATCCACCAAAGTCAGAATGTTCCTTATGAGGAGTATTGCTTGATTAAACGAGCTAAGAAAAATTAGAAAAAGAACTGGCTCTTCATTGATAGATTAAGAGCTAGTTCTTTTCGTTATGCTTAAATATTTGCTAACAACGGGCACTCGTTTTCCTCTGCAACGCCCACTTTTTGCATTTTCTGAACTCTTTTACGATAAATCAAAGGAGAAATATGATATTTCTGTTTGAAGCGCTTACTAAAATAAGCTGAATCATTATAGCCGCATTGAAAAGCAATAGTTGTAATTGAAAGATTCGTTTGATACAAAAGAATCGCCGCCGTTGTTAAGCGCAAATCATTCAAATAGTGACTGTAGGACAAATCCGCAGCCTGAAAAACCTTTTGCAGCGTTCTGATCGAGATCTGGCAATAGGACGCAGTCTGCTCTAACGTTAACCCCGCATCCTGCAAATTTCTGCGCATAAAATCTGTTGCCACGATTAAAAGTTCATTATAGTTTTCACTGGCTAAAAAGGGCTCTGCTTCTGGCAGCCAATCACAAAAAAGCTGAACGAAATGCTTTAACAGCACGCGATTCTCTTCTTCAGAACAAGAAACAAATTGATCCGCAAGCTGAAAAATCATTTCCAACAACACCCGTCCCATTCCTTTTTCTGCACTAATAATTCGGCTAGACATCAAAGTGGGCAGCAGTCTTTTTGTCTGATAATCTTTTTGAATAAATAGATTAATCCCTTCAGTAGTTCTTTCTCTTTGATATCTGCTGGTTGCCTGCAAATCAAAAATTCCGATGGTGTAATCCTTTAAGATGCTGGTCTTTTCTCCATTCGAATGACGTTCAAATCCCTTTTTGATAAAGCGAAAACCTATATAATCATTTTGATCTTTTGAGCGACGAGTAAAAATTCCTTGCGAACGATCGACAATACTGTGGGTCAGCACCATGTGATCCAATTGATAAATTCTAGAGACAGACAGTGTTTCTTTGGGACTATTAATCGTATATTGAAAGTTCAGTTGAGATAAACCATTCGAATAGTCCTGCGACTTAGAAAACTGAGAACAATGGACTCCTCGTTCTGTCATCGGCTCTTCCGCTCCCCTCGCGTAATAGTTATATTCCTCGGGCGCTAAAATCATAGTGAACTTCGTCAGATATTCTATACTTGAATTATACTATTTGTATAATATTTCACAACTCCATTTAAAAAAAGCGCTGCCTTGCTGTTTTGTGCTTCAATAATACAGCCAAAGGATAGAACGCTTGAAAATAGATCCATAAAAAAGAAAAGGAGGAATTATTGTATGACGTCAAAATTTGAAAGTTTGTTTTCCCCTTTGAAAATTGGTCCTGTTGAAATTCCTAATCGGATCGCCATGATGCCTATGGGTGTCTTTTCCCCGCGCTTGCTGAATATGGAAACAATTGCTTATACCAAAGAAGGAGCCGATTACTACATCGAAAGAGCCAAAGGTGGCACAGGCTTGATCATTACTGGCTTGATGCCGGTGGTAAACAATATGGGCTTTTGTATTCTAAGTAATCCTGAAGGTTATGTCAGAGATATGAAATATTTAATGGATGGTGTTCATGAAGCTGGCGGGAAAGTATTTGTCCAACTAACGGCGTTGACTGGTCGTGCCAATCATGGTTTAGTCGGTATCTGCCCTGCTCCTGCACCCATCCAAAACGTTTGGGACCCGACAAAAACCGATCGTGGCATGTCGAAAGAAGAAATCAAAGAATATATTGAAAACTTTGCCAAAGGAGCAAAATTGGTTCAAGAGGCTGGTGGTGACGGTGTTGAAATCCACGCGGTCCACGAAGGCTATCTGCTGGATCAATTCGCGATTTCCTTTTTTAACCGACGCACTGATGAATACGGCGGATCGTTAGAAAATCGGCTGCGGATCATCAGAGAAATCGTTGAAGCTATCAAGGGTGCCTGCGGGCCGGACTTCCCTGTTTCGATGCGTTACAGTGTGAAAAGCTATGTCAAAGACTTTAACCGCGGCGCGATTCCAGGAGAAAAATTTGAAGAAAAAGGCCGTGACTACGAAGAATCTTTCATTGTGGCAAAAAAATTAGAAGAATTTGGCTACGATATGCTGAACTGTGACAACGGCAGCTATGACTCCTGGTTCTGGGCTCATCCGCCAATGTATATGCCAAAAGCCTGCAATTTAGAAGATGTGATGAAGGTCAAAGAGGTCGTTTCGATTCCAGTCGCTTGTGCCGGCAGATTTGATGATCCAGCATTAGCCGATCAGGTAATTGCCGATGGAAAACTAGATATTATGGGGATGGGACGTCCATTATTGGCTGATCCATATGCGCCTGTGAAATTCTCCCAAGGTCGCTTAGACGATGTGCGCCCATGTATTTATTGTCATCAAGGCTGCTTGGGAAGGATTTTCCAATTCAAGGATATCTCCTGTGCAGTCAATCCAGCTTGTGGACGAGAAAAAAGCTATGCCTTAACTCCTGCTGCGAAAAAGAAAAAAATCTTAGTCGTTGGCGGCGGGCTTGGTGGGTTGGAAGCGGCTCGCGTTGCAGCGATTCGCGGACACGCCGTTGATTTGTATGAAAAAACCGACCAGCTAGGCGGTGTATTTGTTGCTGCGGCAACGCCTGATTTCAAAGAGGATGATCGGCATTTACTGGATTGGTACAAGAAACAAATGAATGATCTAATGATAAATATTCATCTGAACAGCGAGGTTTCACCTGAACAGACACAAACCTATGATGAAGTATTTGTTGCCACTGGTGCAAATGAACGCCGATTAGATACGCCAGGCTTTGACAGTGAGCGCGTGACCTACGCTATTGATGCCTTGCGCTACAAAGAAATCAACGGAGAAAACGTAGTAGTGGTAGGCGGCGGCTTAACCGGCTGTGAAATCGCTTATGATTTAGCTAAAAAAGGGAAAAAGGTCACTATCATCGAAGCCAGCGAAACAATCTTGAATGCCTTTGGTTTGTCCGCTGCCAACTACAATATGATGATGGAGCTGTTAGATTACTACCAAGTAACTGTTTTGAAAAATTCAGTTGTTGATAAATTTGCCGATGGTACAGCTTATGTAACAGAAACAGTCAAGAACTATCCAAATGTCGCAAATCGTGCACAGCACATGTTTGCTCTCGGTGTTCAAGGAATGCCAAAGGCTCATGAGATTCCAGCCGATGATATTATTATTTCTGTCGGCTACACTCCAGATGATGCGTTATATCAAGCGATTCAGGCAGACCATGTTCATTTGATTGGTGACGCGAAAAAACCGACAAATGTAATGGACGCCATTTGGGAAGCTTATGAAGCAGCAATGAATGTGTAATTAAACGTTAAAAGGGAAGCTGCAATGACTTCCCTTTTAACATTTATTTTTCGTTTGTTCCAGCTTCTGCGTAGGCTGTATTTCCAACTTCTTTTACTTTGAACTTCCCATCTTTATAAACGATTTTGGTAACACTGGCATTCGCTAGCTGACCGCCTTCTGGAGTTTCCTCTGTCATATCCGAGATCATTGATAATATAGACATTCCATGGGCAACAACGAGAACATTCCCGCCTCCATCTTCGGCAGTTTCCTCAGCAATTTCTGTTAGTTCCTTTTGCATCCGTTGTCTAACACCGTCCCACTCTTCAGACATCCCCGATTTATCAATTTTTTTCAACGCACTCAGCATTTCTGGAACAGTGGCTTCTCCAGAACTGATAGCTTTCATGAAGTCTTCATATGAATTATAGCCTAATTCTTTTCCAGCATCTCCCCACATCACTTCATCGTGTTCGCCTTCATAGGACCCAAAACAAACTTCTCGCAAATTTTTACTTTCTTTCACTTGAAGATCAGATTGTCCATTATTTTTAAGCGCTAGTCTTGCAGTCTCACGTGCACGGCCAGCATCGCTTGAATATGCTGATTTAAAGGTAATCTTCTTTTCCTTCAACCCTTTCCCTAGTTGTTCGGCAACCTTCACACCGTCATCAGTCAACGGTGTATCTGACCAGCCTTGCGCCCGATGGACCGTATTAAACATAGTCTTTCCATGACGTGTCACGTATAACACTACTTCGTCAGTTTTGTCTGTACTCGCATTTGAATCGCTTGTCTTGGCTCCACTGGTACTACAGCCAGTCAGCATCAATAAAATGATCGCCAACAAACTAAAAATCCCTTTGAAATTCTTACGCATTTCTTTTTTCTCTCCTTACATGGCTAATTGATTTTTATCACTAATAGTTTCCAATAGAATGAATGTCCCACTTCTTCCCCCCTTGTATATTAGAGTTAGGGTTTTAAC
>CWHE01000042.1_pt1 | contig 56038 bp, 56 predicted proteins | sample 685091 | NCBI WGS metagenome assembly CWHE01 (sample SAMEA3735855, study PRJEB9488) | human gut metagenome | biome: ENVO:mammalia-associated habitat; material: ENVO:feces | place: Malawi | collected 2009-02-27
TCTTCACCAACACTCATTGACGAAGAGCCTTCTTTTTTTGCATTATCATTTTTTTTAAGTTTCTATTTTGTTAGATTTTATTCATTCTTTCTTAGTATGCAATTTTCAAATGTATTTATTGTTATGCTGGCTTTCAATCTATTCATCTTAACAAGAAATGATGCTGATTTGAAAACAAATAATTACTATCTTGCTTTTTTTATTGTAGGGTCAATAACAAATTTTATAGATTTATTGACTGTACCCATGATAACTTTGGGTGTACCTTTGATAACTCTTCTTTATTCAAAAATTAAGTTATATCATTATAGGGAAAAATCTATTATTCAATTTTTTAAAGAAATCCTATTAACTATATTTTCTTGGGGGATGGGTTATGGATTTACCTGGATAAACAAATGGTTACTTGCTTCGGTAATTTTAAAAGAGAACACTATCAAGGTAGCTATAGATCAAGCGGTTTTTAGAACTGAAGGAAACAAAGCCTATCCTTTAGATAGAATAGACATGATAAAGAGTAACGCAGGCCTAATTTTAGATAAATTGAATTTTTTAGCATTAGTTCTTGCTGTTTTACTGGTTATTTTTTTAGTAATCTATAAAAAGAAAGTTATCAAAGGGAGAGTTAATCCGCAGAGTATCGTCTTATTATTTGTAAGTCCCTTTCCTTATATTTGGTATTTAGCGATGTCAAATCATTCGCAAATCCATTATTGGTTTACTTATAGATTACAAATAATTACAGTTTTTTCATTGTTTTCTTTTTTAGCCTATATTTCTAGCCAACTCTTTCCAATAGTAAAACTAAAGGATGATAATGCAAATGAAATTAATCAACTAAAATAATGTCTCGATGATTTTATGTATATCGTTAGCAATGTTTTAAGTATGGTTAATTGTAGTCAAAGAAGATTCTCTATATATTTCCTTAACTAAATAAATTTTACATTTCCCTCCTCTTTCATTTCATGTATAATGGTTTAAGTTATGACATGAAGTAAGGAGGAGTTGTTTTTGTCTGAGGATCAAAACCAACACTCGGAAGAAGGATCTTTTAAAGAGCAGATCATGCGGGCTTTAGAAGAAGGCCGAAAGAACCGCGAAGTAGAACCAACAAAAAAAGCGAGTTCAATATCCGCTGGGCCTTCGAAAACAAAAAACGATACTAGTGATGATGACGATCTGGCTTCGTCCTATGAGCGTTTATTTGGCAATAGACAAAAGAAAGAATCAACTACTGCTGAGCGAAAGTCTAAGCCGATTGAAGAAGAGATAAAAAAAGAGGAACCTCTGAAGAAAGAAAAAGAATCAGAGGAAAAGGGTCCTATTGATAACTCTGAAGCAAAGTCTAAGATAAGAAAAGCGAGAAAGAAGTCTACAGCAGAGAAAACGAGTCCGATAAAAAAAGAGCAAACCAAAGAACCTTCAGTAATTCAAGAAAAGAAAGCAGAGTCTCGTCGTGACGAATCAAAACGAGCGGCTAAGACTGTCCCATCTAAGAAGAAAGAAAAGGCAGAGGGGATAAAACAGTCGAAGCATGATGAGCATGTTGAAGAAGAGCCATCAATTTTCCAACGTATTGGTGAGAAATTTGATGATCTTCGTAATATGGATGAAGACTTTGAAGGTGATTTAAGTGAGGAGAGCAACTTGAAACGAGCAGAACGTCGCAAAGAGGATCGAGTCGTCCGCAAAATTGTTTATATATTGACGGTTGGTATTTTGATCGTCGCAGGGATTTTAGCGATTTCGGGTTATAACTATGTTAGTGCTGGTTTGAAACCGCTGGATAAAAATGACAAAAAATTGGTTCAGGTAGAGGTGCCGAGCGGCTCATCGAACCGTCAAATCGGTGACATTTTAGAAGAAGGAGAAGTGATCCGAGATGGAATGGTTTTCAATTTCTACACGAAATTTAAAAACCTAACAAACTTCCAAGCGGGTTATTATCAATTTTCTCCTAATATGACATTGGACCAAATTAGTAAGGAGCTGCAGCAAGGCGGAAGTGCGGAGCCGTTAGATGATGCTTCAAAATTGACCGTTCCTGAAGGTTACGATGTTGATAAAATTGCTAGTTTAGTCGCGAAGAAAACAGACTTTAAGAAAGAAGATTTCATCAAAGTAATGAAAGATGATAAATTCTTTGATCAGCTGAAAGCACAGTATCCGGATCTATTGACGGATGCGGGTAACGCAAAGGATGTTCGTTATCGCTTAGAGGGCTACCTGTTCCCAGCGACTTATAATGTTCATAAAAATAGGAGTCTCGAAGATTTAGTAACTCAAATGGTAGATACAACGAATCAAATATTAACTCCTTATTATAGTCAAATTAAGGAAAAGGGATTAAATGTTCAAGAAGTTATGACATTGGCTTCATTGGTTGAAAAAGAAGGGGTCACTCAATCTGACCGCAAGAAAATCGCACAAGTCTTCTTTAATCGGATCGAAGCGCAAATGCCGTTGCAATCAGATATTTCTATTCTTTACGCTTTAGGAGAACATAAAGAAGTTGTCACGATTAAGGATACTGAGGTTGATTCGCCATATAACTTATATACGAATACCGGCTTTGGACCTGGGCCATTTGACAATCCAAGTCAAGAAGCGATCCTAGCTGTCCTCGATCCAACTGAGAATGATTACATTTATTTTGTTGCGGATATCTCAACAGGAAAAGTGTATTATGCTAAGACTTATGAAGAGCATATGGAATTGGTAGAAAAATATGTCAATAAAGAGAAATAAACAATTTACAATACAGTAATTACGTGGTAATCTTTTGTGGATTAAATCTATAAAGGATTACCTTTCGTAATTTTGTTGATTGAAGGAGAAGAAAAATGGTAGAAAAAACATATCCAATGACTCTAGAAGGAAAAGAAAAATTAGAGCAGGAATTAGAAGAACTAAAAACAGTTAAACGTGGAGAAATCATTGAGCGAATTAAAATTGCACGTAGCTTTGGTGATTTATCTGAAAACTCTGAGTATGAATCTGCTAAAGATGAACAAGCCTTTGTTGAAGGACGTATCAGTACTTTGGAAAATATGATTCGTTTCGCACAAATTATTGATAACGAGAATGTTGATTCTGATGAAATCTCAATCGGTAAGACAGTTACTTTTGTGGAATTGCCTGATGAAGAAGAGGAAGAATATACGATCGTCGGAAAAGCCGAAGCAGATCCGTTAACTGGAAAGATATCTAATGATTCACCGATCGCGCAGGCATTGATTGGTAAAAGTGTTGGGGATATCGTAACGATCGCAACTCCCGGTGGTAACATGGAAGTTAAGATCGTAGATGTCAAGCAAAACTAAGAATGGTTGAAAGAGGCGCTGGTCGCCTCTTTTCTTTTAGGGTTTAAAGAGGTTGCGACTTTAGACCGATAGTATTTAGACTTTAAAAAAAGTAGAATAAGGTATAAATAAAAAGTTGGGAGGAAAGACAAGATGAAAAGTCCATGGCGCTTTTTCATTGTAATTGAAGCCTTACTTGCAATTTTCTTATTATGGCAACTATCTTCAAATCCTGCGATGTTGATCATGCTGCTTTTTGGCACATTAAATATATACTGGGCATTGCGTAAACACCGTCGTCGAAAATTTCAATTAATCTTAGGTTCAGTAATTTTGATTATTTGTTTAGTGAATAGTCCTGCGACTTGGTTGATGTTGATTTTTGCAGTAATATTTCTTGGACTTAAGGGTTTCGAAATTGCGGGTATTTCAATGCCAAACCATTCTTTGAAGAATAAAAAAAGCATCGTAATGGTTGAAACAACAGATCCGACAGGACATAATGGTGAACGAAGGAAACAAAGCTGGATCGGAAATGATCGAATCGGAACACAAGTTTTTGAGTGGGATGATATTAATGTAGCAATCTTAGCTGGAGACACAATCGTTGACTTAGGGAATACATTGTTGCCTAAAGAAGATAGCATCGTAATTGTACGTAAAGGCTTTGGTCGAACACGAATTTTAGTTCCTTATGGTATTGGAATTCTTTTTGAGCACGCAACGCTTTATGGCAAGGTTGATTTTGATGAGGATACGCAAGTTCTCCGCAATGAAACAATCAAAATGTATAGCGAGGATTATGATGAGAGTCCTCGTAGATTGAAAATAGTGACCAATACATTGGTGGGAGATGTCGAGGTGATTCGTGTATGATGGGGAAATATTCTCGTTTACAAATTTCCCTTTATTCGGGTCTGATTTCTTTTTTACTGATTTTGACAACCCTCTTTCTGTATATGTATGCGATAGGGAAAAGGCAATTATTTGCTCAATTATTTGTTGCACGAATTTTTTACATTCCTTTATTTGTTCACATTATTGTCATTTCTTTGACGGTATGCGCAGCGGTCTATTTTCTCGTGACATTTTTAGAAAAGCGGCAATTGGGGAAAATAGAAGGAAAATTGCAAAACTTGGCTTCAGGTGACTATGAACAACCTTCTTTGGATGTAGCGATTTCACAAAATAAAGAGATGCTGTTAGTCGATCATGATATCAAACGAATTAAAGAAAAATTAGTGAGCATGTCACGGGAGCTGCAGCAGTTAAGCAGTCAGCCGCAGATGGTTGATGGTACGACAAGAGAAAAAATCTTAGAAGAAGAGCGTCATCGTTTAGCAAGGGAACTGCATGATTCAGTTTCTCAGCAGCTTTTTGCGGCAATGATGATGATGTCCGCCTTGAATGAACAATCCCAGCATTCTGAAGAATTGGAGCCTTATAAGAAGCAATTGGCGATGGTAGCCGATATTATTAATGCAGCGCAATCAGAAATGCGAGCATTGTTGCTTCATTTGCGCCCAATCAGTTTAGAAGGCAAAAGTTTGCGTCAAGGAATTGAGCAATTATTAAAGGAACTACAGACTAAAATTCAAATTCAGTTAAAATGGGATGTTCAGGATATTTGTGTTTCACCAAGTATTGAGGACCAACTATTTCGAGTAGTGCAGGAGTTATTGTCTAATACATTGCGTCATGCAAAGGCGAATGAATTAGAGGTTTATTTGAAAATCGTTGGTCAAAGTATTTTGCTGCGTGTAATTGATGATGGTGTCGGATTTGAAGCCAAAGATGAGCACGCTGGTAGTTATGGATTACGCAACATTCGTGAACGAATTGCAGGCGTTGGCGGGTCAACTAAAATAATTAGTTTTAAAGGTCAAGGAACAAGTATTGAAATTAAAGTTCCTGTTGTAGAGGACACTGAGCCTGCTTAACGGTATGCTAGACAGCATAGAATAAAATAGATTATTAAGAACTAGGAGGCAGAGGATGATACGAGTATTGTTAGTTGATGATCATGAAATGGTTCGATTAGGCGTTTCTTCTTACCTATCGATTCAATCAGATGTCGAGGTTGTGGGGGAAGCTGAAAATGGCGAAGATGGCTACGAGAAGGCGATGGCTCTTCGTCCAGATGTAATTTTAATGGACTTGGTGATGGAAGTGATGGATGGCATCGAATCAACCAAGAAAATTCTAAAAGAGTGGCCAGAAGCAAGAATCTTAATCGTGACCAGTTTTATTGATGACGAAAAAGTTTATCCTGCTATTGAAGCGGGTGCTTCAGGTTATTTGTTGAAAACATCTACCGCTCATGAGATCGCCAATGCCATTCGTAAGACCTATAATGGTGAGCGTGTCTTAGAACCAGAAGTGACGACGAAGATGATGGAGCAATTATCCAATCGAAACCGTCATATTCTTCATGAAGAATTAACGAATCGTGAACAAGAAATTTTACTATTAATTGCTCAAGGAATGAGCAATCAGGAAATCGCTGATGAATTGTTTATCACCTTAAAAACAGTCAAGACGCATGTATCGAATATTTTAGCGAAGCTAGAAGTAGAGGATCGTACACAAGCAGCGATCTACGCCTTTAAGCACGGGTTAATAAAATAGAGAGTCCATCTCTGTTTTATTAACCCGCTCTTTGTTATACTAGGAAATGTAAGTTTTGCTGGTATAGAGATTCAAGTTATTTGGATAAATAATATATTGAAAGATTAAGGAGATATCATGAAGCAAAGTTTTGTCATTATTGGTTTAGGAAGATTTGGCGGGAGTATTTGCCGCACATTAGTGGAATCCGGTCAGGAAGTTTTGGCGATAGACAGCAGTGAAGATCGTGTGAATGAATACATGAATATTGCTACTCATGCAGTTGTGGCGAATGCACAGGATGAAATGACTCTCCGTTCTTTAGGCATTCGAAATTTCGACCATGTCATTGTAGCGATAGGAGAGGATATTCAGGCGAGTATCTTAGTGACTTTAATGGTCAAAGAAATGGGCGTGCCAAATATTCTGGCAAAAGCACAAAATGAGTACCATGCTCGTGTCTTAGAAAAAATCGGCGCGGACCGTGTTGTCCATCCTGAACGGGATATGGGACAACGAATCGCTCACAACCTGGTTTCGAAGAATATATTGGATTATTTAGAGTTATCTGATGAGTTTTCTTTGGCGGAAATCAATGTGACCAATCGTAAATTTTATGGTAAAACCTTAGATGAACTAGATTTTCGTCAACGATTTGGACTAAATGTGGTAGCAATTCGTCGGGATAATCAAGATCCAATCGTGACACCACCTGCAGAAGAAGTTGTACAAAAGGACGATCATTTAGTGGTGATTGGTCGCGATGAAGACGTGGATTATTTAGATGAAAAAATGAATGGATAGGTGATTTTCAAATGAAGTTAACAATAACCCCAAAAGCGCAAGAATGGTTTAAACGTGAAATTGAATTAAGCGATGGCCAAGGAATTAAATTTTACGGAAAAGTCTATGGAAAAACTCAGGTTCATGATGGCTTTTCAGTAGGGATGTCGGTGGATACAATCGATAGTCCACTTGTAAAAACAACTATTGGTGATCAATTGTTTTATATTGAAGAAGCCGATGAATGGTTTTTTAAGGGATACGACCTCGTTGTTGATTATGACACAGTCTTGGATGAACCAAAGTACGACTTTATCCAAGTTTAGGAGTTGATACAAAATGATATCAGTTATTGTTCCTTGCTTTAATGAAGAGGAAGCGATTCCTCTTTTTTTTACGGAGATGGAGAAAGTAAAAAAAGAAGTCTCGCATAGCTTTGAATATATTTTTATTAACGATGGTTCAAAGGATGAAACGCTAAAAGTTTTGCGAGATTTAGCTAAAAGAAACGATTTCGTTCGCTATATCTCTTTTTCACGTAATTTTGGTAAAGAAGCTGCATTATATGCAGGTTTACAAGCTTCTAAGGGTGACTTAGTAACTGTCATGGATGTTGACTTGCAAGATCCGCCTGAATTATTACCGAGAATGATCGAAATGATCGAGACATCAGATATTGATTGTGTAGGAACGCGACGTTCAAATCGAAAAGGAGAACCCATTATTCGAAATCTATTTGCCAAAGCTTTTTATCATTTAATTAATCGAATTAGTGAGACAGAGATGGTGGATGGCGCTCGAGATTATCGTTTAATGACACGCCAGATGGTTGACGCGGTATTGGAACTGACTGAACATAATCGATTTTCTAAAGGGTTATTTAGTTGGGTTGGCTTTAAAACAGAATATATTTCTTTTGAGAATCAAGAGCGAGTGGTTGGAAAATCTTCATGGTCATTTTGGGAATTGTTTAACTATTCAATCGATGGAATCATAAATTTTTCTGATGTGCCCCTCAATATAGCTTCTTTTGTCGGAGCTTTTTCTTGTGTTGCTTCGGGAATCGCAATGATATTTATTATTGTTCGAGCATTATTATTTGGCGATCCGACATCTGGTTGGCCGTCATTGGTAACAATCATTCTCTTCATTGGCGGTGTTCAATTACTGTGCATCGGGATTATTGGAAAATACATCGGGAAGATTTTTATGGAAACAAAAAAACGTCCAGTTTATATTGTTAAGGAGACTGAAAAAAAGTTGGAGAAATAATCTCCAACTTTTTTAGTATCCTCGTTTCACTTCAACCTGGTTCACAGTCAACTCTTTACTTGAAACATAGCTTTTTAAATTACTCAAAAAGATTTTCATAAATTTATTTTGAAAATCAATAGTCATTCCTGAAATATGCGGAGTAATCAAAACATTATCAAATTCCCATAACGGACTTTCTTTTGGTAGCGGTTCTTCTTCAAAAACATCAAGGGCAGCAAAGGCAAAGTGTTTTTCTTCAAGTGCTGTTGTCAACTCTTTCGTATGAACAGTATCCCCACGTCCAACATTTACAAATACAGCAGTTTTCTTCATTTTTTCGAAAATATCACTATTAAAAATATGATAGGTTTCGTGTGTGCCAGGCAAAATCCCTACCACAATGTCCATCTCTGGGACAATTTTAGCCATATTTTTGATGGAATAGGTTTCTGCGAATCCCTCTACTGAATGTCCAGTTGTATTGATACCAAAAACATTTACGCCTAAGCTATGGATTGATTTCGAAAGTTGCTGACCAATATGTCCGGTACCAACGACTAGTAAATTTTTCCCAGCAAGCTGGTTATAGTGAATGGATTTTTGAGCCCATTCTTTTTGGGTTTGTTTTTTTACAGCTTCGTTCAAGCCGCGATAATAGCCAAGCAGAACGCCAATAATATGTTCGCTGATAGAAAGGGCATGAATCCCGCTGCCGTTAGATAATAAAATATCCTGTTCTGAGAACTTATCTAGTGGTAAATAGTCTACACCAGCGGAAATAGATTGTACCCATTTCAATTTTTGGGTTGCTAATAACTGATCTTCGAATTTCTCTGCCCACCCCACAGATATTTCTACGGCTGCAAAATCTTCTTCAGTCAAAGTGTTTTTGATTTGATAGTCAGGAGCGATGGATTGAATTTTTTCAGTGAAATCCTCGCGAAATTTTTTTTGTAGGAAAATAATTGGTTTTGTCATCTTTATGCCTCATTTCATGTTCAAATAGAATCGTCTCATTTATTTTATCAAAGCTTGCGAAAAAAAACTGCTTACAGAATCGTAAGCAGTTAATTAGTTGGCAATTCAATTTTTGGGAAGTGATTGATGACTCGGAAAAAGATAAACAAGCTGATGAACGTAATTAAAATACTTGAGTCAAAGTTTGGTTGAAACAATAAAATAAGGGTTGCTAAAATTGTTGGGATAGTTGCGCAATAAATAATTGTTTTGAAACATTCAAAAAAAGTCACACGGCGCAACCTCAATTTTGCTACGATCATACCAGCAATACCGGCAAAAATTAATGTAACGAATAAGTTGATGAAGGAAGGATAAAGACCTGCCAATAGCATCACTAAAGGCGTCCAAATTGGCATTCTCAAATCTTTTAGACCAGTTCTCAATTTATCCCCAGTCATACTTTTTAGAGGTTCCTGTTTATAGGAGAATTTAAGGACGTTATCGCCGAATAGTGCTGAGCTGACCCCACCGTAATCTGGAAGTACAATTATAGCTTGGTCCTTTAACAGTCCAACGCTGAAGTAATTTCCTATCAAGTCTTTCTCGACATCTTGGCGCGTACGTTTTCCTTCAGGATCGAAGGTCAGAATAATTGAATCTGTTTGATAAATAAATCCTTTCTCAGGTTTATCAGTTTTGATTTCACCATTTTCAATCCTAAAGTCGGGAATTTTTTCAACAATCTCTAGGCTGTCGGTTTTCAGTTGATCCATTACCTGAAGGGCCTGATAGACACTCGGAATTGCCAAAAGCAAACTCAACCCTAGTAGATAAACGATCGATTTCCAAAAGGGCGTGTCCTTTGCTGATTTTAGATCCTCAAAACGAATAAGGGATCCTTTGATTAATTGACGAAAAGTCATGTGATCGCTCCAATCTATTTATACAAGAGCCATTGTAGCGAAGTAAGGTTGAAATAACAAGGCGATCTGTAAAAATGTAAAAAGAATGCAAGAAAGAATTGACTATCGTACCTTGCTTCGTTATCGTATTTATGAAAGTGGATAATAAGAAAGTGAGTAATCATGAAATTTTATCAGATGTTTAAGGACTATTTAGAAGAAAAAAGACTTTGGGAAGTCTTCATTTATTTATTTTTTGGTGGATTAGCGACAGTAGTAAATATTGTGACCTTTGCTTTGGCTTATCAAGCTTTTCATTTAAGCTGGCCAGTTTCAAATGCTATTTCTTGGATTTGTTCGGTACTATTTGCGTTTGTCACAAATAAATTGTGGGTTTTTCAATCAAAAACAGAAAGTATTCCAGCTTTGGCGTGGGAGTTTGCTAAATTTATCTTCTATCGTGTGTTGTCATTTGGTATGGATATGGCTTGCATGTATTTGTTTATTGATATGTTGCACACAGGAAATTTGATTGCAAAGATTATTACGCAAATTGTCGTTGTCGTTGCCAATTATATTTTTAGTAAAGTCTTCATTTTCAAAAAAGTTGAGATTATTGAAGACGAGAAAACGAATTCCTCGCCATAGTAGGCATATATTTTGAAGAACATTGCATTGTTTGTTACAGTTAAAGCATAAAGATATTTAAGGAGGAACTTGAACTATGGCTTATACTTTACCAGATCTACCTTATGGCTACGATGCATTGGAGCCTTATATCGATGTTGAAACGATGCATTTGCATCATGACAAACACCATAACACATATGTAACAAATTTAAATGCTGCGATTGAAAAATATCCGGAATTAGGAGAACAGTCAATTGAAGAGCTAATGAAAAACTTAAATGAAGTTCCTGAGGACATTCGTACGGCTGTACGTAATAACGGCGGCGGACATGCTAACCACAGCTTCTTCTGGAAAATTATGGCTCCAAATGCTGGCGGTGAACCTACAGGCGCGATTAAGGACGCAATTGATCAAGCATTTGGCAGCTTTGAAAAAATGAAGGAAGAATTCAAGACTGCAGCAACTGGTCGTTTTGGTTCTGGCTGGGCATGGTTAGTATTGAACAATGGAAAATTAGAAATTACTTCTACTGCAAACCAAGACAGCCCATTAACTGATGGAAAAACGCCGATCATTGGCTTAGATGTATGGGAACATGCGTATTATTTGAAATATAAAAATGTACGTCCAGACTACATCGCTGCTTTCTGGGACGTTGTGAACTGGGATCAAGCAAATGAAAACTTAGCGAACGCTAAATAATCAACTATTAAAGAGGAAGATTGGCATGGTCAATCTTCCTCTTTTTTTAGCCTAGATTTTATGACCTTCCAAAAATCTTCATAATTTTATGGTATAAATCGAACGTAAAGAGCAAACCAGCTATTAATATTCTTTAAGTTTCTGTTATTTGAAATTAATTGTTTTTAGCTGTTGTTGATTAGATAGCTGATATATGAGAAAATAAAACGAAAAAATCGTTAATAGAGGTGTATGATGAGTCGTTGGAAGAAAGTGATCGTAGGGTTATTAGTCCTACTAAATTTATTTATAGGTGGGATTACCTACTATGCTGTCCAAGTGACAAATGATGCCAGTAAAATGGTTGATAGTATTCGACAAACTGTTAAACGTACAAGTTTGAAGCGAGAGGGTGACAAACCCAATATAGACAATGCGGAGCCTTTTTCAATTTTGCTCGCGGGAGTCGATACAGGAGACCTTGGCCGCTCGGATCAGGGGAGATCTGATAGTATGATGGTCGTTGCTATCAATCCCAAGCAAAAGAAATCAACAATTGTCAGCTTAGACAGAGATATTTTGACTAAAATTGTTGGGTATGAGACGAATGACAAATTGAATCACGCCTACGCGTTTGGTGGTGTGAAGATGTCAATGGATACAATTGAGACACTTTTAGATATCCCTTTGGACCATTATGTATCAATCAATATGCGTGGATTAAAAGACTTGATTGATGCGGTTGGCGGTATTGAGGTCAATAATAAGATTGATTTTACTTTGGATGGTATTCATGTACCTAAAGGAAAACAAACGTTGGATGGAGAAAAGGGCTTAGCCTATGCGCGGATGCGTTATGAAGATCCAGAAGGCGATGTTGGACGGCAAAGACGTCAACGAGAAGTAGTAACCAAAATTTTACGAAAAGCGATGTCAATCAATGGTGTAAGTAACTATAGAAAAATTTTAAAAGCAGTCGAAAAAAATATGAAAACCGATCTAACATGGGATGATATGATGGATATCGGAACGAACTATTTATCCGCATTTGATACTATCAAACAAAAACAACTGGTTGGTAAGAGTCAGATGATAGATGAAATTTACTATCAAATATTAGGTACAAATGAATTATTAGATATTCAGAACACATTGAAGAAGCAGTTAGATTTGCCTACAGCAAGCACTTTACCAAACCTGAAAGAACAAGATGCAGATAGTTTGTTCTATGATGACTCTGATGGCAAAGCCAGTGAAGACACCAGCCAATTTGCGCCAGGCTATGATAATCCGAATAATTATGACAGCAGTGGCGTTTATGGTGATTCTTCAAATACAACTAACGACTATCAACAATCCGATGATTATTCTACTCAATATGATCAAGGATATACAGATCCAAATCAAGGTTACGGCGGTGCTACTGATCCTAACGCAGGACAGCAAAATGATGTTTACGGCCAGCCCGCTGCTGGTTACTAAAAAACGAGCGTTCCTATTTCTATCACGTACGATAGAAATAGGAACGCTTTGTTTTTATCGATTTTTCAAAAGCTGAATCTCTGATAGTTACTATTTTCTAGACATTTTTACGACAACCTCACAACGAGCTGTTTGTGGAAACATATCAACAGATTGTAAATAGTCTATATGATAGATTTTTGCAAGACTGACAAGATCGCGAGCCAAAGTGGAGACATTACAGGAAATATAAACCATTTGGGGACTTGGTGATTCTTGAATCGCCTTAAGCAATTGATTATCCAGACCTGTTCGTGGCGGATCAACGACAATTGCATCTGGCGAAAAGCCCTCCTTTAGCCATTTTGGTAATAAGCTTTCAGCAGTTCCGACCTCGTATCGGGTATTGGTTAGGTTCATTGCTTCCGCATTTTTCTTCGCATCGTCAATGGCTTGTGGGATTACATCCATACCCCGGACTTCTTTGGCTTTTTTAGCTAATGACAGTCCAATTGTACCAACACCGCAATACGCATCTACTACTGTTTTAGGCATTGTTAAATCCAGAGCATTGATGGCTTCTTGATAAAGGATCTTCGTTTGCTGGGGATTCAATTGGAAGAACGCCCGCGGCGAAAGTTCAAAGCTGACTTCATTGATTTTTTCGTTGATAACTTCTTTGCCCCAAAGATGAATGGTTTCATCCCCCATAATGACAGAGGTTTTCTTCTCTTGGATATTTTGCATGATTGAAACAATTTCTGGCAAACGATTCGTGATTTCTCGAATCAATGTATTTTTTTGCGGCAACTTCGGTGTTTTTGTAATCATGACTAATTGGACCTCGCCAGTTTCAACACCAATTCGAACCATTAATGTACGCAGAATACCGGAATTTGAACGTTCATCATAAATCGGCAGATCATATTTTGTTAATAAGTTTACTACCGTATTGATGACTTTTTGCGTTGTTGGTTCTTGGACCAAGCAATCTTTGATCGGAACCAATTGATGAGAATCCGCCTGATAAAGACCAGCTTCGACTTGATTGGTTCGTTTATTTTTCCGCAATTGAAATTGCGCTTTATTGCGATAGTGCCAAGGCTCATCCATGCCAATCGTATTGCGCAGCTCAAAGGTCTGATAGCCTTCGGACTTGTATTTTTCTAAAGCTTGACGCAATAAATCTTTCTTAAAGTCTAATTGCTTGCTGTAGACTAGATGTTGAAGCTGACAACCGCCGCATTCTTTATAAACAGGACATGGGGGCGTGATACGATCGGGACTCTTTTTCGTAATTTTTACTAAGCGGGCTTCTGCAAAACGAGGAGTTGCTTTAGTGATTCGTGCGATAACCGTTTCATTTGGTAACGCACCAGTGACAAAAATAATCAGACGTTTGTAATAAGCGATGCCCTCGCCATTGATACCGAGCCGTTTTATTTTCAAGGTTAATGTTTGGTTAGGTTTAAGTTGAACAGCCATGGTTAGCCTCTTTCTCAAATTTTTTTTCAGCTTTTTATACGCAATTCATTTTAGCATATTTTTATCGATTGGTTGATTATCTGTGATAGAATTAGTTTTTGTGAGGAGATTATTACTATTCTCCACTAGGCGGATGATATATATAGAAATAGTAAATTGGAGGACATAAGATGCTGACGGTAGTAAAAATCAGTCAAGGTCGTGGACCTTACTATAAAGTAGAATTTTCTAATGGTGAAAAGCTGCGATTGTCAGAAGATACAGTTGTACGTCATCGCTTGCTTAAAGGCCAAGAGCTAGATGAGAAGATGCTAGATGAGATTAAGCAGGAGGGTAAAGAAGATCTGGGATTTCAACTTGCTTTAAATTATTTAAGCTATCAATTACGGACGGAAAAAGAACTTCGAACCTATCTAAAAGAGAATGAGATTGAAAGTGCTGATCGGCAAAAAATTGTTGTTCGTCTGAAAGAAATGGATTTACTGAATGATCTTGTCTATGGAGAAAGCTATGTTCGCACGCAAATGCGCATAGGAGATAAGGGCCCACGAGTTTTGCAGCAAAAGTTAAAACAAAAAGGGCTGAATGATACGGATATTCAACACGCGTTATATCTTTATGAAGCAGACGAACAATTTCAAGTTGCTGCGCATACAGCAAAAAAGGCGATGCGAAAATTTCATCATAGCAGCCCACGCGAAGTTCAACGAAAAATTCAGCAATTGCTGATGACAAAAGGCTTCAGCAGCGACATCAGCAAAAATGTATTAGCCGAACTTGATTTTTCTGAAATCGAGGAGCAAGAGACGGATGCATTAGAGCTTCAGGGTGAAAAGCTTTGGCGCAAGAATCAGCGATTTGAACCAGCAAAACGGCGACAAAAGGTCAAACAGAGTTTGTATCAAAAGGGATTTCAGTTAGATCAGATCGATGCCTTTATTCGTGGAAAAGAGGAAGCAGATGAGTAGAGGTTGGGAAAATTGGTCGGCTTCAGACGTGGAACAATTTCAAGAAGCTTTTCTAGAATGGTACCAGCAGGAAAAGCGAAATCTTCCCTGGCGTTACAACCAAGATCCTTATCGCATCTGGATCTCGGAAATCATGTTGCAGCAAACACGAGTCGATACCGTGATTGATTTTTTTTATCGATTTATGGAGCAATTTCCAACGATTCAAGCGTTAGCAGAGGCACCAGAGGACAAATTACTGAAAGTTTGGGAAGGGTTAGGTTATTATTCTAGGGCTCGTAATTTGCAGGCTGCGGCAAAACAGATTATGGAAGAATTCGGCGGAAAGTTTCCGAAAACGGTCGAAGAGATTCGTTCACTTAAGGGAATTGGACCATATACCGCTGGCGCTATTAGCAGTATTGCTTTCGAGATCCCAGAACCTGCAATCGATGGGAATGTGATGCGAGTCGTTAGTAGATTATTTTGTATTGAAGCAGATATTGCGAAAGCAAGTAGTCGAACCTTTTTTGATGAAGCGATGCGCAAGATCATTAGTCAAAAGCAGCCAGGCGACTTTAATCAAGCGATGATGGATTTAGGCTCCAGTATTTGTACACCGACGAATCCGCAATGTGAAATCTGTCCGATTCAGCAGTTTTGTCAGGCTTATCGAGAAGGGCGTCAAACCGATTTTCCAGTGAAATCGAAAAAGCAAAAACCAAAAGATGTTTATTATGTAGCTGGTATTATTGAAAATAAAGAACAAGAGATTTTTCTTCAACAACGTCCAGAAACAGGGTTATTAGCAAATATGTGGCTCTTTCCTTTAGAAGAAGTTTCAGTAGAACGATTCAGCGAATTGCAGGAGCAATATGATCCTAAAAGCTGGGATTTATTTTCTAGTTCACAGATTGCAGAAGACAGTCCTGATTTCTTTTCAGCTCAAAATATTATTTGGCAAAAAAAGGTTCTGGGAGAGGTTAAGCATGTCTTTAGTCATTTACGCTGGCATATTCTTGTTTTCTACGGTCGAAGTGCAGCACCTTTAACACTCAAAGGCCATTGGGTGAAACCAAATGAATTTTCTGGCTATGTTTTTCCAAAACCACAGCAAAAAATGTTGGAAGTTTTTGAAAATTATTTATCCGATGACAAAGATTAGTAGGCAATCTTTCATTTTATTGCTATAATAATTCTGATGTCGGTGTGATAACACCCAAACAAATGCGGAAATTTTTTCGCTGAGGGAAGGGTAGCTATGGGAGTTCCAAAAGAAGGAGAGTTTGTGACGATTAAAAGTTACAAGCACGACGGCAGTTTGCATCGAACGTGGCGTGATACCATGGTATTAAAAACAAGTGAGTGTTCACTGATTGGCTTGAATGACCACACATTGGTCACAGAATCAGACGGCAGAAGATGGGTCACTCGCGAACCAGCAATCGTTTATTTTCATCAAAAATACTGGTTCAACATAATAGCAATGATTCGAGAGAAGGGAGTTTCTTATTATTGTAATCTAGCATCACCTTATGTATTAGATGACGAGGCACTAAAATATATTGATTATGATTTAGATGTCAAAGTTTTTCCTGATGGCGAGAAACGCCTATTGGACGTGGATGAATATGAAGCCCATAGTCAGCAAATGCATTACTCTAAAGAAATTGATTATATTCTCAAAGAAAATGTCAAGATCTTAGTGGACTGGATCAACAATGAAAAGGGGCCTTTTTCTCAAGGCTATATTGATATTTGGTATGATCGTTACAAGCAATTGTCGCGAAAGTAGAAAGAAAAGGCTGTGCCAGAAATGGTACAGTCTTTTTTGCCAGCTTTTTATGAATGCATGGAAGTAGAAAAAAATTTTTAGTTTTAAGATGTTTGTAGCTCTTTCTTCATATGCACATGATCAATTCCAGCGTCTTCAAATATTTCACCGTAAGTAATGTATCCTAGTTTTTTGTAAAATTTTTCCGCTGATAATTGTGCGCCTAATTCGATTGTTTTATAATGCTGTTGTTTGGCAAATGCTTCAGCTTCTGTAATGATTTCAGAACCTAGATTTTTTCTACGGTATTCTTTTAACACAGCCATCCGTTGTAATTTGAATGTATGGTCATTCAGAGGTAATAGTCGCACAGTTGCTGCAGGCTTCTTATCGTCGGTGTAAAGTACGAAATGAACAGAATAGGCTTCATTTCCATCGATTTCTAAATTAGCAGGAACACCTTGTTCTTGTACAAAGACTTTTTGGCGGATACGAACGGCATCGAGATAGATTTCGCTCATTGTATCCTTAGTGATTAAAATTTTCATAATGACACCTTCCTCAAGGGGATTTTCTTTCACATGATGTATACTATAAACTAAATCTAAAAAAAGGAGTAGATGAATGTTTGAGAAAATTAAAAATTCAAAATTAATGTTCTGGTCGGTTGAACTATTGATTATTGCCACATTGATTTTGGTTTCTTCAAAAATTGATTTTGTTTTTCAGCCGATAGGCACATTTTTTACTACGTTGTTCGCGCCGATTTTAATTGCAGGCTTTTTGTATTACTTATTGAATCCTTTAGTGAACTTACTAATGAAAATGGGTGTCAAGCGCTTAGCAGCAATTGCATTAATCTTTATTTTACTGATTGGAATGATCGTGCTGATTTTTATGAGCATCATCCCTAATCTAGTTGAGCAGCTAGTTTCCTTAGCTAGGAATATTCCAGGATTTATCAGTAATATGCAAACTTGGTTGCAAGAATTGGCTAATAATGCGACACGTTTTCCGCTATTTAAAGAATTAGACGTTGACAAGTACATTAGCAATTTAGATGTCTCTGCAGGAAGCATAATCCAGCAGTCGTTAACGGGCGTGACAAACGGGTTAGGTTCAGTGATAGGCAAGATTACAACGATAGTCTTATTACTCGTCACGGTTCCCTTCATTTTATTTTATATGTTGAAGGACGGCGAAAAATTAGTTCCCAATATTGAACGTCTTTTCCCAGAAAAGCAAAGAGAAAATATCAAAGGACTCTTGCAGCAGTTAAATAAAACCTTGTCTGATTATATTAGCGGACAAGCAATCGAGTGTTTGTTTGTGGGAACATTTACGTTTCTAGGTTATCTGCTGATTGGCGTGGACTATGCGTTCTTATTTGGAGTAATCGCAGGACTGACGAATTTGATTCCTTATTTGGGACCGTATTTAGGATTGGCCCCCGCATTGATCTACACATTTTTTGATTCACCAACAAGAGCCTTACTCTGTATAGTGGTTGTAATTATTGTGCAGCAGATTGATGGGAATGTAATCTACCCGAATGTAATTGGAAAATCGTTGAATATTCATCCACTAACGATTATTTTAATTTTATTAGTAGCCGGAAATCTTTCTGGCATATTAGGTGTCTTTTTAGGTGTTCCTGTTTATGCTATTTTACGCACATTAGTTGTTTTTGTGGTTAAAATAGTTAAACAAAGCAAACAAGAAGAACGAGAGCAAGAATTTTTAAGTTAGCAAATCGCTCTTTATTCGGAAAAGATTGCATAAAAAGAAGCGATGTGATACGATTTTATCGTGGCCTTTGTGCCACTTTTTTTACACTTAAAAATAAGGAGCGAATGCAATTATGAATGCTGACCCCGATAGTCAGTCGTTAATTTTACAACTAGGTTTATTAGTAATTTTGACGTTAATCAACGGATTTTTAGCTGCAGCTGAAATTTCGGTGGTATCGGTCAATAAAAACCGAGTAGAACAAAAGGCGGATGAAGGAAATCCAAAATCAAAAAGATTATTAGAGGTTATTGAAAGTCCGAATAATTTCTTATCAACGATCCAAGTTGGGATTACTTTAGTCAACATCTTGTCAGGGGCCTCCTTGGCTGATAGCTTGTCTGCTCGTTTGACGCCTTTATTAGGCGGAAGTGCGATTGCGCGGACAGCTTCTGCGGCGATCGTCATGATATTATTGACCTATGTATCAATTGTATTTGGAGAATTATATCCCAAACGAATTGCTATGACCAAGACCGAGGAAGTCGCACAATTTACCTCTGGCGTGGTTCGCAAATTAGGAGTAATCACAAAACCTTTCGTTTGGTTGTTAACGGCTTCAACAAACTTATTGGCAAAGATTACGCCGATGAAGTTTGATGATGAAGACACTAGAATGACCCGTGACGAGATGCGTTATATGTTAGAAAATGAAGGTGTGCTGGACAACGACGAGATCGAGATGCTGCAAGGTGTCTTTTCATTAGACACAAAGGTCGCTCGCGAAGTGATGGTTCCTCGAACAGATTCCTTCATGATAGATATCAATGATCCGGTATTGGAAAGCATTGATGAGATTTTGAATGAAAGCTATTCACGAATTCCAGTATATGATGATGATAAGGATAAAGTTGTAGGGATTTTACACACTAAAACCTTATTGAAGGCAGCCCGCCAATTCGGTTTTGAAAATGTCAATTTACAAAAGATTTTACAAGAACCGCTATTTGTACCAGAAACCATTTTCATTGATGATTTATTATATGAGTTGAAGAAAACCCAAAATCAAATGTCGATTCTACTTGACGAGTATGGTGGTATGGTAGGATTAGTCACATTAGAAGATTTGCTTGAGGAAATCGTTGGAGAAATTGATGATGAATCTGATGAAGTTGAGAAGCTTTATGAAAAAGTCGCGGACAACGAATACTTGATCAATGGGAAGATGCTGATTGACGAGTTCAACGAAGAGTTTGGCTTGAACTTGCATATGAGTGATGTCGATACGATGGCAGGATATCTGATCACAGCTTTGGGAACAATTCCTGATCAAGGGGAAAAGCTTTCATTTGATGTTGACGATTTGACTTTGATCTCAGAAGAAATGGAAGGATCTCGTGTTTTGACCTTGCGTGCAATTTTCCATCCGGAAGAACATGAGAATGCTGAACCAGAAGAAGAACGTCGCCTATTTACTAAGGATTTTGAGGATGACGAGCCTCGTCGTTAGATAAATGATAACTAAACAGGTCTTAATCTCTTATTCGGAGATTAAGACCTGTTTTTTTCAAAACTGCTTTTTCCTAGATTTTTAAAAATGCCTGATAATGTATGCGTTAGGCAACATTTAAGAATGAGCGATTCAACTTTCCAATAGAGTAAAATCCATGCTATACTGATTGGGTTGAAATTTGAAAGAGATGAATGGAGCAATAGAATGAATAATCCTAATTTAAAACAACAAGTGGACAGCCGTCGTACCTTCGCGATTATTTCCCATCCGGATGCTGGTAAGACGACCATCACTGAACAACTATTATTATTCGGCGGAGCGATTCGCCAGGCGGGAACAGTTAAAGGGAAAAAAACGGGAAATTTTGCGAAATCTGACTGGATGGATATTGAAAAGCAACGGGGAATCTCAGTGACGAGTTCTGTGATGCAGTTTGATTTTGAGGGAAAACGAGTAAACATTTTAGATACACCAGGGCATGAAGACTTCTCTGAGGATACCTACCGTACATTAATGGCAGTCGACAGTGCCGTAATGGTTATTGATAGCGCAAAAGGGATCGAGGCACAGACGAAAAAGCTTTTCCAAGTTGTTAAGCGTCGAGGAATTCCGATTTTTACTTTTATTAATAAGCTGGACCGCGATGGCCGCGAACCATTAGATTTATTAGAAGAGCTGGAGGAGTTATTAGATATAGAGTCTTATCCTATGAATTGGCCGATAGGTATGGGAAAGGGCTTAGAAGGAATTTACGATATCTATAACGAACGAATTGAATTTTATCGCCCTGAACAATATGAAGGGGAACGATTTGTAAAGCTGACGGATGGTGAAATCGCTGGGGAACATCCCTTGAAAGAGAAATCAATTTATGAAGATGTGATCGGTGAAGTGGAATTAGTTCGAGAAGCTGGAGATCAATTCAATCTTGAGAAAATTCAACGAGGAGATCAAACCCCTGTCTTCTTTGGTTCTGCATTAACCAATTTTGGTGTTGAAACATTTTTGGAAACATTCGTTGATCTTGCACCGAAACCGCATGCTCATAAAACAGAAGAAGGAGAGGCAGTCTCTCCTTATGAAGAAGAGTTCTCTGGATTCGTTTTCAAAATTCAAGCTAACATGAATCCAAATCATCGTGATCGGATTGCTTTTGTTCGGGTATGCTCGGGTACTTTTGAACGTGGGATGGATGTAACCCTTGGTCGTACCGGTAAAAAAATGAAATTAAGTAACGTTACCCAATTTATGGCGGATGCTCGTGAAAATGTCGAGGAAGCTGTTGCCGGCGATATTGTTGGAGTCTATGATACAGGAAACTATCAAATCGGGGATACTTTATATGAAGGAAAACTGAAAGTCGCTTACGAAGAGCTGCCATCTTTTACGCCTGAATTATTTATGAAGGTTACTGCTAAAAATGTGATGAAACAAAAATCCTTCCACAAGGGAATTTATCAATTGGTTCAAGAAGGTGCGATCCAGCTGTATAAAACCTATTTAACAGACGAGTATATTATTGGCGCCGTGGGGCAGTTACAGTTTGAAGTGTTCCAACACCGTATGCTAAATGAATACAATGCGGAAGTAGTTATGACACCGATGGGTAACAAAATCGCTCGCTGGATTGATCCAGAACAATTAGATGAACGAATGAGCTCAAGCCGCAATATTTTGGCGAAAGATCGTTTCGATCAACCACTATTCTTATTCGAAAATCAATTTGCGATGCGCTGGTTTGCGGATAAGTATCCAGATGTAGAATTGAAGAGCCTGATGTAAAAAGATTAGAAAGGGATTTTTGATGCAAAAACTAAAAAGTGATACGACTTTTGCTTTAAAAAAAGTGATACGACCAAGTAATTTATTCTGGTTAATTATTTTGATCGTGTTAACGATGTTTCGCCTAATGTTGAGCATAAAATCCCCCTATTTTATCAATTTATTTGCTGGTTATGATGATCAATTATTTATTCATTACAGTGAAGAATTATTAAAGGGAAATTGGCTAGGTGAATATTCAACAAAAACCTTATCTAAGGGAGTATCTTATTCGTTTTTCATGGTTTGGGCTAATAAGCTACACCTGTCGTATGGATTTCTTTTGGGTCTGTTCAATATATTCGCTAGTTCGATAGCAGCAATCGCTTTACGACCATTACTAAAAAATCGTTGGATTCTAACGTTTGTTTATACATTCTTTTTATATTCACCAGTGACTTTTACGAGTGAATATAGCACTAGAATTTATCGGAATACGCTCGTGGTTCCGGCTGTTTTATTAGTAGTTGGTTGCCTTATTGGATTATATTTTAGAAGAAATGGAAAGCTAAAACCGTTTATTTTGTGGTCTCTGGGCTTATCAATAATTTTTTCTTTTTATTGGTATATACGAGAAGATTCATTATGGTTGTTACCGTTAGTGAGTGTCGGTTTATTGATTATTGCCGGCTCTGTCATTTTTGAAAATGATTCTAGCTTCAAAATCAAAAATATCCGTATAGCTATCAAAAAATTCTACTTTAAGAAAAGGCAATTGGCTAAGTTAATTTTTTGTATGTTACCCTTCGTTTTGCTTTTTTCTACAACAAAGTTACTTGAAAAAATAAACGAAGAGCATTATGGAATCGCCGTGGCTAATGACCGGACAGGTGGAGCTTTTGCCAATGTCTCAAAGCAGTTAATTCGCATGGATGATGGGACAAATTTGAATCAAACGAACAGCAAGGTCTGGGTATCAAAAAAAGCATTGAAAAAGGCTGAAGCGGCTTCACCGACACTTAAATCAATCGAAAAAAATATTGACTGGATTTATCAAGGAAGTCCTTGGAGCGGCGGCGAAGATATCGCTGGCGATATCATCTTTTGGGCATTAAGAGATGCTGCAGATCAGGCTGGGTATTATAAGGATGGAAAAAAAACAGAACGATTTTGGGAAAAAGTTGACACAGAATTAGCCAAAGCATACAAAAATGGACAAATTAAAGAGAAAAAAGAGATTTATCTTACTGCTACGGGAGACGGCAAATTAATGAAAGACCTGCCATCAGTAGGGGATTTCATGCAAAGCGGTTTGAAGTATAATCTTTTTTACAAAAACTATGGTCAGGGATCAGACACAACCCTTGGGCCAAAAGAGGATGTAGCTAAAGCAGAAAAATTACTAAATCAATCTTTTGCTGAAAACTGGCAAGATGTGAATAAGCCTCGTTCTGAGCCGGTTAAAATTACAAATTCTGCCAAGTTATCTAGTCGTATCATTCAAATTTATCGTGATTTAAATCCAATTTGGTTAGTTTTATGTGGATTTGGGGTTTTAATAATCTTAGTGGGCAGCCTTTTTTCAAAGGCACAGTTAAAAATTTTTCGCGGATTGTTATTGCTCTTACTAGGATTAACATTGTCATATTTAATTTTTATTATTGGTGTTTCATGGTTTTGCTCTTGGGCACCAGAACGTAAGGATATGTTTATGATGATTTATACAGGGGCAGGTGTGCCAGTGATTCAATGGATTGAAATTTTGGCCTTTGTAGGAATTCTACAATTACCGATTATTGCTAAGAGAATCAACAAAAAATAGTTGAAGCTAAGTTTTTTTAGCTCCAACTATTTTTTATTGATCGACATTTCAATTAAACCAGGGGACTCCAGGTAAGAGATATTTGCGAAATCATAAGTTCCCTTGTCTAGTTTTCTTTTAAAATATTTATGTACAAAATCAACTTCTGATGGCAGGATGTTTCGATTATCGTTTTTTAATACAATTTCGGCATGCTTATAGGCATCTGTATAAATCACAGTCGTATTGCCGATTGTATAGACTTTAATCATGTTTGCATCAGTGTTTTCCAGTTGATTATAAACCAATTGCGAATGACTATTGGTCACGTTAATAAGTTTCATCCTGAAACACCTTCTTCCTAAACCTTACTCCATAATGTAATTATATAAGAAAGATTAAGAAAAAAGAAGGATGTTGCTCACTTTTATTAGAATATTTGAAAAATTTGTTAAAAAGGAAAGGATTCTCGCGAGAGAGAATCCTTTCCTTTTAAACTTTATCTTCTTTGGCTAAGCGTTCAGGCTTTGACGTGATCACAATATGATCTTCTTTATCAAGCTTTGCTTTTAGATCGGTAATCGTTGGATGATCTAAATAGAATTCAGCGATTCCGTCTTCGATATTTTCTTGAATCGTCCGACGTAATGGACGAGCTCCCATTGCAGGATCATAGCCAAGATCTACTAATTTTTCTTTGACATTATCTGGTACATCAATATGAAGTTTTTGCGAAGCCAACATTTCGTTGACATCATCTAGCATAAGCGAAACGATTTTCATCAAGTTTTCTTTTGACAGTGAGCTGAACTCGATGATACCGTCAAAACGGTTTAAGAACTCAGGAGCAAAGAAGTCTTTTAGTTGACCCAAAACAGAGCGGGTAGTTCCTTCTCTTGCAGCTCCGAAACCGACATTGGCTTCGATCTTGCCAGTTCCAGCGTTACTAGTCATGATAATAATCGTGTCCTTGAAGCTGACTGTTCGACCTTGAGAATCAGTTAAACGTCCATCATCAAGAATTTGCAAGAACATATGAAGTACATCAGGATGCGCCTTTTCTATTTCATCCAGTAAGATCAAACTGTAGGGATGACGACGAACTTGCTCGGTCAATTGTCCAGCTTCTTCGTATCCAACATAACCTGGAGGAGAACCGATCAATTTAGAGACACTGTGTTTTTCCATATATTCACTCATATCAAAGCGAATCATGGAATCACTAGAGCCAAATAGTTCTTCAGCTAGTTGACGAGCCAGCTCAGTTTTACCAACACCAGTAGGTCCAACAAACAGGAAAGAACCAATTGGACGATTTTTCTTATTCAAACCGACACGATTACGACGAATAGCTTTGGCTACTTTATCGACTGCTTCATCTTGTCCAATAACGTGTTGCTTCAAGTCGACGGCAAGATTCTTCAATTGTGTTTGTTCTTTTTCTTTAAGTTCGCCCACTGGAATGCCAGTCCGTTTTTCAACGATCTGCTCCATGTCCTTTTCAGAGATGACCGGTGTTTCTTCATCCGTCAATTGACGATCTTTCATTTTTTGCAATTTATTGATTTGATCACGGTAGTAAGCGGCTTTTTCAAAATCTTCTTCTTGAGAAGCTTGTGATTTTTGTTGTTCAGCTTCCGCTAATTTCTTGTCAATCGTCTTTGGATCGACGATTTGAATCGTTAAGTTTTTCTTTGAACCTGTTTCATCTAGCAAATCAATGGCTTTATCCGGTAAGAAGCGGTCTTGAATGTAACGATTTGAAAGCTCAGCTGCTGCTTTGATAGCATCATCCGTATATTTTACATGATGATAATCTTCATAGCGTGGCTGTAAACCCTTCAAAATTTCGATCGTTTCTTGAACAGATGGTTCTTCCACTCGAACAGGTTGCATCCGACGTTCTAGCGCCGCATCTTTTTCAATGATTCGGTATTCGTTTAACGTGGTGGCTCCAACCATCTGCAATTCGCCACGAGCTAAAGCAGGTTTTAAGATATTACCAGCATCCATGTTGCCATCTCCGGCGGCACCCGCACCAACAATTTCATGTACTTCATCGATGAAGAGGATAATATTTTCAGCTTGACGTATTTCTTCGATCAATTTCTGCATCCGTTCTTCAAATTGACCACGGATTCCAGTACCTTGAACAAGCGAAGCAACATCCAAACGGATAACATCCTTGTCCATTAATTTTTGTGGTACATCGCCGTCAACGATTTTTTGAGCCAATCCTTCAACAACCGCTGTTTTACCAACACCGGGTTCTCCGATAAGAACCGGATTGTTTTTTGTCCGGCGATTTAAAATTTCGATGACGCGTTGAATTTCATCGTCTCGACCAACGACTGGATCGATATTTCCTTCACGAGCCAATCCTGTGATATTAATTCCGTATTCACCTAATAGACCGCCACCATTATTCCGGGGTGGTTGATTGTTAATACCATTTCCGCCACCGAATTGGGTAGGTGGTGTTTGATCCGCAGCTCCTTGACGCTGTTGCATTTGTTGGGACATAGAGCGGAATAAGTCATCTAAACTTCCAAAACCAAAAGGATCATTTCCTGCCATTTGCGGCGCACCTCCAGCTTGATTCTTCAATTTTTGATAGCAATTTTGACAATAATCTAATTGCTTTCGTTGACCATTGACATTTGCATATAAATGAATCGTTGCTTCATTTTCATGACAATTTTGGCAAAGCATTTTTTTCACCCTTTCAACAGTTAATTGTTTCTTCCATTGTACATCGAGTAAGCGAATCTCGTAAAAAGATACGCTGATCAGTTATTTGACTTTTACTGACCTTAAGAATAATTATAGCGAGAATCTCAATAAATGCAAACAGTTTGTTTCATTTTTTAGCAGACAGAGATATAGAGTGCTAAAATGAGTGGACAATTACTTTTTCCACAAGTCATAGTTGTTATGTAAAAAAGATGAAAACAAGAATAATAAGGGTTTAAACAGTTAATCAAGATATTTTAAGAAAGGGCATACAAATTGAGAGAATAAATCGATTAAAATTGTTGTATCCACCGCAAAAAAATGGTAATCTAAGAAAATGAAGGGCTCAAAAAGATGGATGTTATCATTAAAGCCCTAACATAAAAAAACATTTTTTTTATAAAGGAGAACGGTCAATATGGAAAAAAAAGATTTTCACGTAGTAGCAGAAACAGGGATTCATGCACGTCCCGCAACTTTATTGGTGCAAGCTGCAAGCAAATTTAACTCTGATATTAACTTAGAGTATAAAGGAAAATCAGTTAACCTTAAATCAATCATGGGAGTTATGTCTCTAGGTGTTGGCCAAGGCTCTGACGTGACTATCTCTGCTGAAGGTGCTGACGAAAAAGAAGCAATGGAAGCAATCGTAGAAACAATGAAGAAAGAAGGATTATCTGAATAATGGTTGAATTACTAAAAGGTATTGCCGCAAGTGACGGAGTTGCCGTTGCGAAAGCTTATCTGCTAGTACAACCGGATTTATCTTTCAAACAAAATAATGTAGAAGACACTGCTGCCGAAGAAAAGCGTTTAGACGACGCTTTGGCGGCTTCTTCTGCTGAATTAGAAAAAATTCGGGATAAAGCAGCGAAAAGCTTAGGTGAAGAAGAAGCACAAGTTTTTGATGCTCATTTAATGGTTCTTTCAGATCCAGAAATGATTGGTCAAATTAAGCAACATATTCAAGATAACAAAGTGAATGCTGAAAGCTCACTTAAAGAAGTAACTGATATGTATATTGGCATGTTCGAGGCAATGGATGATAACGCTTATATGCAAGAACGTGCAGCGGATATTCGCGACGTAACGAAACGTGTTATGGCGCATTTATTAGGAGTATCTTTGCCAGATCCATCAATGATCGACGAAGAAGTTATCGTTGTAGCGCATGACTTGACGCCAAGTGATACTGCTCAACTAGATAAAAATTTTGTTAAAGCCTTTGTTACTGATATTGGCGGACGTACGTCTCACTCAGCAATTATGGCTCGTTCATTAGAAATCCCAGCAATCGTTGGTACGAAAGAAATCACTTCTAAAGTAAAGGAAGGCGATGTACTGGCAGTTAATGGAATCATCGGTGAAACGATCGTTAACCCAACTGAAGAACAAGCGGCTGAATACAAAAAAGCTGGTGAAGCTTACGCAACGCAAAAAGCAGAATGGGAAAAATTAAAGGATGCTGAAACAGTTACAGCTGATGGCAAGCATTTTGAATTAGCAGCAAACATCGGTACACCAAAAGATCTTGAAGGCGTTCATAATAATGGCGCTGAAGCAATTGGTTTGTATCGTACTGAATTCTTATACATGGACTCTTCAGATTTTCCAACAGAAGACGATCAATTTGAAGCTTACAAAGCCGTTTTAGAAGGCATGGGCGACAAACCAGTCGTAGTTCGTACAATGGATATCGGGGGAGACAAAGAATTACCTTACTTGACTTTACCTCACGAAATGAATCCATTCTTGGGTTATCGTGCATTGCGTATTAGTCTATCCGAACTAGGCGATGACATGTTCCGTACACAATTACGTGCATTGTTGCGCGCTTCTGTTCATGGTAACTTACGCATCATGTTCCCAATGGTTGCGACATTAAAAGAATTCCGTGCAGCGAAGAAAATGTTCAACGAAGAAAAAGAAAAATTGGTTAAAGAAGGCGTGGAAGTTTCTGATACGATCCAAGTCGGAATCATGATCGAAATTCCAGCTGCAGCTGTACTAGCTGACAAGTTTGCCAAAGAAGTTGATTTCTTCAGTATCGGAACAAATGACTTAATTCAATACACGATGGCAGCTGACCGTATGAACGAACGCGTTTCTTACCTTTACCAACCATATAACCCATCAATTCTACGCTTAATCAAAAACGTGATTGATGCAGCGCACGCTGAAGGAAAATGGGCTGGTATGTGCGGCGAGATGGCCGGCGATCAAACTGCTGTTCCATTGTTAATGGGTATGGGCTTAGATGAGTTCTCTATGAGTGCTACATCTGTGCTTAGAACTCGTAGCTTGATGAAACGTCTAACAACAACTAAGATGGCTGAATTAGCTGAAAAAGCATTGAAAGAATGCGACACAATGGAAGAAGTTCAAGAATTAGTAGAAGAATATGTAAAATAAAAATGGTTTATTGAACCGTTGCCTTTTAAAGGCAACGGTTTTTTACATATCTTCTTAAAAAAACGAAGCAAACGTTTTCATTGTAAAATCAGACTATAGGTTGAGAAAAAGCTGAAATGCTTATGATATAATTGATTTGTTTTAGAAGGAAGTCAATTTTCGATTTGCTTACTGCTTTAAGAAGTGAATCGAGAAAATAAAGATAATTATGCAAAGAGTCATCATAGTGAAATGTAGAAGGAGGCGCTTATGAAAATATTATTATACTTTGAAGGTCAGAATGTAATTGGTAAATCTGGCATTGGTCGAGCGCTTAGCCACCAAAAAAGAGCGCTAAGCTCCATTGGCATTGATTATACATTGGACCCTAAAGCGACTGATTATGATATTTTACATATTAATACGTATGGACCGAAAAGCTTACGTTTAGTAAAAAAAGCCAAAAGACTCGGTAAAAAAATTGTTTTTCATGCACATTCAACTGAAGAGGATTTTCGAAATTCATTTGTTGGATCGAATCAGCTTGCGCCCTTGTTCAAAAAATGGCTTGTCTCTTTATACCAACAAGCAGATCATTTAATTACGCCGACACCCTATTCAAAAAAATTGTTGCGCAGTTATGGCTTAACTCAGCCGATCTCGGCTATTTCAAATGGGATTGATTTAAAAAAATACTATCCTGACGAACATAAAGAAGCAGCCTTTAGGAAACATTTTAATTTGACGGAAACGCAAAAGGTCATCATTTGTGTGGGACTCTTTTTTGAACGCAAGGGAATTCTAGATTTTGTTAAGATTGCAGAGAAAATGCCTGAATATACATTTATTTGGTTTGGTGATGTACCAATGATTTCGATCCCGGCGAATATTAGACACGTTGTAAAAAAAGCACACCCAAAAAATGTTATTTTCCCTGGCTATATCAATGGAGATTTGATTGAAGGGGCCTATTCGGGAGCTGATTTATTCTTCTTTCCTTCTTATGAAGAAACTGAAGGGATTGTTGTACTAGAAGCCTTAGCTAGTCAGCAGCAGGTCTTATTAAGAAATATTCCTGTCTACGATGGTTGGATGGAGGATCGAAAGAATTGCTATATGGGGGATAACAATCAAGAATTTGAACAATTGATTCATCAATTAGTCAATCATCGTTTACCTAATCTTTCTATGGCTGGTTTTAGAACAGCTCAGGAAAAAAGTATTACGCAAATTGGTGAAGAGTTGAAATCTGTTTATCAAGCGGTTTTGGAGCTGCCGTATGATCATCAGGTCTATGCAAAAGTTACAAAATAGTTTGGAGGAGTGGACGTGCGGATCGGTTTTTTTACAGACACTTATTTTCCCCAGGTCAGCGGGGTAGCAACATCAATTAGAACACTAAAAAATGAACTGGAAAAGCAAGGCCATGAGGTTTATATTTTTACGACGACAGATCCCGATGCAGATGAATTTGAAAAGGATATTGTACGTATGCCTAGCGTTCCTTTTATATCCTTTACAGATCGGCGGATTGTAGTCCGTGGTCTTTGGTTTGCTTATCAAATTGCCAAGGAATTAGAATTAGAGATCATTCATACACATACAGAGTTTGGGACCGGATTTTTAGGGAAAATGGTAGCAAATCGTTTGCGTATCCCAGTCATTCATACCTATCATACGATGTATGAAGACTATCTTCACTATATTGCGAATGGGAAAGTCGTAAGACCATCTCACGTTAAACATTTCATAAAAATGTTTGTTAATCATTCAACTGGCGTCGTGTGCCCTAGTAAACGTGTGGTGGACACACTAAAGCGTTATGAAGTTGATGTTCCAATGCGAATTATTCCTACAGGCATTGATGTATCTAGATTTTCACGACCTGATATAACGAAGAAAGATACAGATCAGCTACGGGATAAGTTAGGATTACACACAGATGATTTGATGATTTTATCATTGAGCCGGATTTCTTATGAAAAGAATATCCATGTCATTGTTCAACAATTTCCGGAGGTTTTAATGAGTTATCCTAACGCTCGACTAGTAATTGTTGGCAAGGGGCCTTATCGTGAAGATTTAGAAGAGTTAAGTCGTCAATTAGGTGTCGAAGACTATATACAATTTACTGGAGAAGTTCCTCATGAGGATGTCGCATATTATTATCATGCTGCAGATTATTTTGTTAGCGCCTCTACTTCAGAGACACAAGGCTTGACTTACGCCGAAGCAATTGCGTCGGGGACACAATGCATTGTTGAAGGAAATGATTACTTAAATCAATTGTTAAACGATGAGTCTTTGGGAATCACATTTGAACAGGATGCGGATTTTAGTGAAAGTTTTGTTAGTTATGTTCAACAACAGATCGCTATAGATCCTAGGGTCCAACAAAAAAAACTAATGGAAATTTCGGCTGAGCGCTTCGGTGATGAGATGATCAAGTTCTATCAAGAGATGATTGCTTATTATGCTGAAAACTATACGGAAGTAAGATTGCCTAGTCGAACAGTTCAAAAAATGCGGGTTCGAATTAATTCCCTTAGAAACAACGAAGATAAATAAAGCTGAAATCCACCTCTTCATGTATACTGGAGGTGGATTATTTTTTATTATGGAGGGTTAATAGCATGAGAATAGGATTTATCGGTACTGGTGTAATGGGAAAATCAATCGTTAAACATTTTTTAGCAAAGGGTCATGAAGTGATGGTGTACAATCGTACAAAAAGCAAATCAGATGAATTAGTTGCCCAAGGTGCGATTTGGCAAGAGACACCAGCAGAAGTTACGAATGATAGCGAAATTATTTTTTCAATGGTAGGTTATCCTAGCGATGTAGAAGAAATTTATTATGGCGCAAACGGAATCTTCTCAGTAGAGGTTAAAGATAAGATTTTGGTTGATTTAACAACTTCAACTCCAACACTGGCTGAAAAGATTTATCAAACAGCTAAAAAAGAGGGCGCAGCAGCTTTAGACGCTCCGGTATCCGGGGGAGATTTAGGGGCTCAGAATGGAACATTATCGATAATGATAGGCGGAGATCAAGCAGTATACGATAGTGTTGTACCTCTTTTCGATATTATGGGCAAAAGCTATTCTCTTCAAGGAAAAGCTGGTGCTGGTCAGCACACAAAAATGGCAAATCAGATCATGATTGCTGGAACGATGACGGGGATGACAGAAATGCTGGTCTACGCTAAGGCGGCGAACTTAGATGTAGAGAAAGTTTTGGAGACATTAGGTGGCGGCGCAGCACAAAATTGGTCCATGAGCAATTATGCACCACGGATTCTAAAAGCTGATTACTCCCCTGGCTTTTTCGTCAAACATTTTATCAAAGACTTAAAAATTGCTTTAGATGAAGCAGAGAAGATGCACTTAAACCTTCCTGCAACAAAATTAGCGACTGAATTATATGAACGGTTAGCTGACCAAGGATTCGACAATGACGGGACACAAGCATTAATTAAATTATGGTGGTCGAAATCTTAAGTTAGATTTAGTAAAAAAAACATAAATTTATTGATGAAAATCAATGCAAGATACGGTCGGATTTGATACAATAAGACAGAATTGAGAAGAAGGGGGGCACCTAGATGAAACATTCACAATTAGTTGCCATTATTAAACGCTTAGAAGCAATGACTGAATCGACTGATAATGAAGTACAAGTACGTCGTTTTGAAAAAGAGGGCGTAGAAAAATGTACTGTAACTTATGATAATACGACAGAAACATTTGAGCTGACTGAAAGCGACAGCAAACAATCTTATCAATTTGATAACATCGATATTGTTGCGATGGAAATTTATGATTTGATTCAATAAAACGGGGAAACCCGTTTTTTTTGTACACATTTTTACTTGTTTAACTAATAGTTAGTAAGAGTGCTACTCAGACTAGTAGCTTCATTACTTCCTATTTTTAGATGGTCACCTTTTTCTTTGGACTAAAGGGTTTTCAGATAATTTTTGATTATAATTTTATGAGTAATTCCTATTTTTTAAGCCAACTCAGGTCAAATCTTTTGAACTTATTAAGATTTAGTCAGAAGATATTATGAGGAGGTAATGATATGTTAGACAAAGAAGTATACAATCAACTATTTAAGCCATCTTTTTCAAAGAGAACGCAAGTTACTTTCTGGGATGGTTCTGTGAAAGAGTATGGTGATTCTGAAAGTGAAGTAATCTTCAAAATTATTTTCAACGAAAAGATCCCTGTTAAAGAACTCATAAATAATGCTTCATTAGCATTAGGCGAAGCTTATATGGAAAAGAAAATTGAGATCGAGGGCGACCTGCAGGCATTGATTTATGATGTTTATAATCAAGCGGATGGTTTTTTTCATAATACGAATTTTAAGAAATGGATGCCAAAGGAAAAGCACACAAAAAAGCAATCCGCTCATGATATTCATAGTCACTATGATTTAGGAAATGATTTTTATGAGATGTGGCTAGATCATACTTTGACCTATTCTTGTGCATTTTTTGAGTCGCCAAACGATACTTTGGAACAAGCACAAATAAATAAAGTTCATCACATCTTAGATAAACTATTTACTCAACCAGGTGAAACATTGTTAGACATCGGTTGTGGTTGGGGTACGTTGATTTTGACAGCCGCGAAAGAATATAAGGTCAAGGCTAAAGGTATTACGTTAAGCGAGGAGCAATATCAGCATATCCAAGAAATAATCACCAAAGAACAACTAGAAGATACTGTTTCAGTAGAACTTATGGATTACCGTGATTTAGTTGGAACTTTCGATCATATTACAAGTGTCGGTATGTTTGAACACGTTGGTGCCGAAAATTTGCAAGAATATTTCAAAGTGATTAAACGACATTTAGCGCCAAATGGTACGGCTTTGATCCATGGTATCAGTCGTCAGCAAGGTGGTGCGAAAAATGCGTGGATTAATCAATATATTTTTCCAGGCGGGTATATTCCTGGTGTGACGGAATTAGTCGGACATATCACAGAAAACGATTTACAATTAATTGATCTTGAAAGCTTGCGACGTGATTATCAATTAACCTTAGAACATTGGACAAGAAATTTCCATCAAGTTGCTGACAAAGTTATGGAGCAAAAAGACGAAGCTTTCTATCGAATGTGGGATTTATATTTACAAGCTTGTGCAGCATCATTTCAGGCCAGCAATATCGATGTCATTCAATATTTACTGGTTCATCCAAATAATAATTCAATACCTATGCATCGGAATGTTTAAGAAGCGGAACTCCCGCTTCTTTTTTGAATTAAAACAAGTGTAATATAGATTGTGACTATACATATTCAGTATTCTCAATTACTGATATAATTATTTTATAAAAATTACGTGTTTCTTTTTTTAAGGAGGAATTATGGTAGAACAAATAAAAAATAGCATGAAGGAAAAAATCAAAAGGCTCATTGAACTCCCCTACGTTCTAAAATTCTTTTTAGTTTTTTCAAGTTTTTTTGGTGTGTTGATGATAAAGACAATTCCTCCACTGCAAGCGCCAGATGAGATTGGGCACTATGTAAAAGCAGAAGCTTTTTCGGATTTTAAAATTCGTCCACGAGAAAAGTCTTCAACTTCTAGTAAAAAAGGAAATTCAACCTGGGGAGAATATGGATTTAAGGTCTCTTCTGAAATTTACAAAATGAATGAGTATGCCAATCAGACACAAGGAAAAGAGTCTAAACCTCCCTACCAGATAAAAGAAAAAAATATTGCAGAAAAAATGTTTATTGGTACTGGTGGTATTACCAACTATTCGTTTATTAATTATATACCTCAATTAATAGGCATTCAGATTGGAAAATTATTTCAAAAAAACTATGTCTGGCAATACTATTCAGCGAGAGTGTTCAATTTAATTTTTTATATTTTTATTGTTTTTTTCGCCCTTAAAATTTTCCCTTTTTCTAAGTGGGGAGCAGCAATACTTGCGCTGAATCCAATGGCCTTATTTCTGACCTCTTCTGTTTCAGGCGACGGTATGATAATTGCTGGAAGTTTTTTCTTTACTTCTTGGATGTTGAAATTAATTAGCGAGGCAAAAATAACAGATCGACAAATGTTAGTCAGCGCTCTGATGATGGTGAGCCTTGTCTTGATGAAACCAACGTTAATCGTATTAGGAATATTGTTCTTTTTAATCCCTAACAAAACTTTGGATCTAAAAAGAAAGGGTATTTGGGGTATAGGAATTTTTCTTATTAGTATTTTACTTTATGTTTCCTGGAATAAATTAATGATTGATCAACAGCTTCTTTATCGTGATTTTGCAAATCCTGAAGCTCAGGTAAAAGCGTTTCTCAATAATCCCCAGATATTTTTCGTAAATTTTTTCGAGAATTATCTATTTGGAATAAAAGGGGATGGCATCATCTATTCTTTTGTCGGAAATTTTGGATGGTTAGATACGCCACTGGGATGGCATTGGGTGATTATTTATTTTATCAGTCTGACCATCGGCTGCCTAGTCCAACAAGAGGGAGATCATTCTTTATTGATCCTCCAACGTGTATTGATGATACTGGGAATTGTCGCATATATATTTCTTACTTTTTTTGCTTTGTATCAGATATGGAATAAGGTTAATCGCAAAAGCTCTATTGAAGGAGTCCAAGGAAGATATTTTATCCCAGGAAGTTTACTCATTGTTCCGCTATTTTCCAGTAAAGAAAAAATCTTGAGTTTGTCGAATAAAAAAATTAATATGATTTTGTCTTTATGTATGTTGACTGTTTTACTCGCAACCATGATTACATTAAATAATCGCTATATTTAAGAATCGCTAATATGCGGTTCTTTTTTAATTACTTTGACACCCAAAGTATTTTTTAATGACTAGATTTATCTATATTGAGTGTTAATCATTAATTTTTGGTTAATTGAAAAAATCTTGTTGCATTCAGAAAAAAAATAAGATATAGTTTGAACATCAAATGATTTGATAATCAAACTAATTAGGTGAGGACATGGAAAGAAACTGGGAAGAATTAAATACCTATTTAGTTTCAATTTTCAACGACGTTTTGTCGATTGAAGAAAACGAACTAAAAAAATCACAATTCAGCGATTTGACGATCACGGAGATGCATACCATTGATGCGATCGGGATGTACAAGAAGAAAACGACCACGGAGGTTGCTAGAGAGCTATTAGTAACTGTTGGGACTTTAACGACATCGATCAATCGCTTAGTGAAAAAGGGCTATGTAGAACGAATTCGCAGTGAGGATGATCGCCGCGTTGTCAAATTAGGTCTAACGAAAAAAGGAAGACTCGTTTTTCGTATTCATCAACATTTTCATCATGAAATGGTCAAAAGTGCCATTAAGGATTTAGATGAGGATGAACAAGAGGTTTTCTTAAAGGCGCTAGTGAATCTATATAGTTACTTAGAGGAGATCAAATGAGTATGAGTTTCGGAAAAATAACCGCAACAGCCCGTTATTTACCTGAGAAAATCGTGAGTAATGATGACTTGGCTGAATGGATGGATACTTCTGATGAATGGATTCAATCACGTACTGGAATTAAACAGCGTCACATTGCAGAAACTGAAAATACTTCAGATATGTGCGCGCTAGTTGCAAAAAAATTGATTGATAAATCTGGGATTGATCCAGTAGATTTAGACTTCATTATCGTTGCAACGATGTCACCAGATTACACTTCTCCTTCTGTCGCTTGTCAGGTACAAGGAGAACTTGGAGCTAAACAAGCAATGGCCTTCGATATTGCAGCCGCTTGTGCGGGGTTTGTCTATGCACTGGCGACAGCTGAAAATTTTATGCGTGCGGGAATGCAGCGAGGCATTGTGATCGGCGGTGAGAAAACTTCGAAGTTGTTGGATTGGCAGGATCGTTCTTCTGCAGTTCTTTTCGGCGATGGTGCAGCGGGTGTTTTGCTAGAAGCAAATGAAAAAGCTTCTATTATAAAGCAAATGTTGCGAGCAGATGGTGAGCGCGCCAATTCGTTGACATCTGGTTTCCGCAAAAACAGTAATATTTTCCATGAAGGACCAGAAACGAGTGCGACCTTAGCAATGGACGGTCGCGGCATCTGGAATTTCGCCTTGAATGATGTCACTAAAAGTTTGAAGGAATTTATTGGTGAAGAAACAGTTGATTATTATCTGCTGCATCAAGCCAATAAACGAATCATTGAAAAAATTGCTCGTAAAATGAATGAGCCAATTGAAAAATTCCCCATGAATCTGATGAATTATGGGAACACTTCAGCGGCGAGCATCCCCATTTTATTGGATGAACTCATTGAAGCAAATATTTTGTCATTAAATAGCAATCAAAAAGTGGTATTGACAGGCTATGGCGGTGGATTAGCGTGGGGAAACCTACTTATCCAGCTGTAAGTTTGTTAAAAATATAAAAACTAAAACTTAAAATTATCGGAGGAAACAACTTATGACATTCGAAAAAATCCAAGACATTATCGTAGAAGAACTAGGGGTAGAAAAAGAGGAAGTTAAATTAGAAACAAATATCCAAGAAGATCTTGAAGCAGATAGCTTAGATTTATTCCAAATCATCAACGAAATTGAAGACGAATTTGATGTGAAAATCGAAACAGAAGATGGCATCACAACAGTTAAAGATTTAGTTGAATATGTTGAAAAACAACAAAACGCTTAATTAATAAAATTTCGGGAAAAGGCTAGGCGTAAGGCCTGGCCTTTCCTGCTATTAGGAGACGATCATGAAAACAGCATTCTTGTTCAGCGGGCAGGGCGCTCAATATGTCGGGATGGGTAAAGAGTTGTACCAGCAAGAAACAATTGTGAAGGAAACGTTTGAAGAAGCCAGCGATTTGCTAGGTTTTTCGATGGAGAATTTATGCTTCGAAGAAAATAACCAGCTTAACGAAACGAAATATACGCAACCAGCAATATTAACAGTCAGCACCGCTTTTTTACGTGTGTTAAGGACTAAAGGCTATCAGGCTGATGCAGTTGCAGGATTGAGCTTAGGAGAGTATACAGCATTAGTTGCTTCTGGTGCATTAGCATTCAGTGACGCCGTTCAGTTGGTTCACAAACGAGGGCAATTTATGAGTGAAGCAGCACCGACTGGCAGTGGGAAAATGGTGGCTGTGATGAATACGCCAGCAGAGATCATTGAAGACTGCTGTAAGCAAGCTTCGGCTTTAGGTATTGTTTCGCCAGCAAACTATAATACTCCGCAACAAATCGTGATTGGCGGTGAAGTGGCCGCAGTTGAAAAAGCGGAAGAATTATTGCAAGCTGCTGGAACAAAACGGATGATTTCATTGAATGTCAGTGGACCATTCCATACAGCGCTATTGGAACCAGCCAGCAAGCGTCTAAACGAAGTATTGCAGACAATCACTTTTAATGAAATGCAAGTGCCTGTGATTTCAAATACGACAGCGGAAATTATGCCACAGGATCAAGTCGTGGAGCTTTTGACAAAACAAGTCATGTCGCCAGTTCGTTTCAGTGATAGTATTGTAACTCTGAAAGAACTTGGTGTGTCTCAATTGATTGAGATTGGTCCTGGAAAAGTCTTGACGGGCTTTATCAAGAAAATTGATCGCACGTTAGCAACCAGTCGTGTAGAAGATGTAAAGACATTAGCTGAGACGGTCAGTTTTTTAGGTGAATAGTATGAGTAGTGAGAATAAATTCCTTAAAATGAATTAGGAGGATCGAATGGAACTAACGAATAAAACAGTGTTTATTACCGGCAGTAGTCGTGGAATCGGCTGGGGCATCGCAAAGACTTTTGCTCAAGCAGGTGCAAATGTCGTTTTGAACGGTCGAAAGGAAATTCCAGCAGACAAGATTGCTGAAATCGAAGCGTTCGGCGTAAAATGCATTAGTATTTGCGGAGACATCAGCTCATTCGATGAAGCGGGCAGAATGATTAAGGAATGTGAAGAGTCGTTGGACTCGATCGATATTTTGATCAACAATGCTGGTATCACGAAGGATCAGTTGCTTTTACGCATGAAACCGGAAGATTTCGATGCGGTTATGGATATCAATTTGAAGGGAACCTTCAACATGACCCAGCAAGTTTTGAAAAAAATGATGAAAAAACGCGCTGGTGTGATCATCAACCTTTCTAGTGTGGTTGGTCTGATCGGAAATGTTGGACAAAGCAATTATGCAGCGAGTAAAGCTGGTGTGATTGGATTTACTAAAGCGGTAGCTAGAGAAGTTGCTCCGCGAGGCATCACCTGCAACGCGATCGCTCCAGGTTTTATCAAAACAGATATGACAGATGAATTAAACGATAAAGTAAAGGAACAAATGGAAGGTCAAATCCCGTTGAAATGTTTCGGCAGTGTAGAGGATGTAGCGAATGCTGCGTTATTCTTAGCTCAAAACAGCTACATCACTGGCCAAGTGCTAAATGTGGATGGCGGAATGGTCATGTAAAGAAAGGACGGAAGTAAATGAATCGTGTTGTAATTACAGGCTTTGGTGTCGCATCACCAATTGGTAACGATGAAGAGACATTTTTAAAGAATTTAAAAGAAGGAAATCATGGTTTTGGACCGATCACGCGTTTTGATGCCAGCGAAACTGGTATCTCGGTAGCAGCAGAAGTCAAGGATTTCCCTTTGGAAAAATATTTTGTTAAAAAAGATACGAAACGGATGGAAACTTATTCATTATATGCCATCTATTCTGCTCTTGAAGCGTTAGAAATGAGCGGTATTAACACAGAAGAGGAAAACATGGAACGTTTTGGCGTGATGATTGGCTCTGGTGTTGGCGGTTTGGGAACAATCCAAGATCAGGTACTAAAAATGGATGCAAAGGGCCCCGCTCGAGTATCACCAATGTTTGTTCCTTTGGCTATTGCTAATATGGCTGCAGGAAATGTGGCATTACGAATTGGTGCAAAAGGAATTTGTACTAGTACTGTAACAGCTTGTGCTAGTGGTACACATTCAATCGGTGAAGCGTTTAGAAATATAAAGCATGGCTATTCTGATGTAATTGTCGCTGGTGGTGCTGAATCATGTATTAATAAAATTGGAATAGCTGGTTTTGCGGCTTTAACAGCTTTGAGCACTTCGGAAGATCCTGCTCGTGCATCCATTCCGTTTGATAAAGATCGTAACGGATTTGTGATGGGAGAAGGTGCCGGTGTCTTGGTCTTGGAATCTTTAGACCATGCGCAAAAACGCGGTGCAAAAATTCTAGGTGAAGTTGTTGGTTATGGTGCAACCTGTGATGCATACCATATGACATCGCCTACACCTGATGGTGATGGTGCTGCAAGAGCGATTACTGAAGCAATTAAAGAGGCTGGGATTCAGCCAGAAGAAGTGAATTATGTGAATGCTCACGGTACAAGTACGCCACCTAATGATGTTCCTGAGAGTCGAGCGATTGCAAAAGCATTGACTGACAATGCTTATGTCAGCAGTACAAAATCGTTGACTGGCCACTTATTGGGCGGTGCTGGCGGAGTCGAAGCGGTAGCATCCCTAATGGCTTTACAACATCAATTTATTCCACCAACTGCAAATATTAAAGAGATCGATCCAGAGGTTGTAGCAAATGTTGTAATTAATGAAGCAAAAGAAACAACAGTCAACTACGCTGTAAGTAATTCTCTAGGTTTTGGCGGTCACAACGCTGTGATCTGTTTGAAACGCTGGGAGGCATAACAATGGAAATCAATGAAGTCAAGGAACTGCTGAATCAATTCAACGATTCGAATCTCACTGAATTTGATTTACGAGAGGGCAGTTTTGAATTATATATGAATAAAAATCAAACAAGTCGTCAAACTGCGGCACCTAGTCAAACGGAACAATCCGTGGAAGCGCCAGTCGCTGTAGCAACTTCGACTAGTTCGACAACGGTTGAACCGGAAGCAGCACCAACTGTGGCAAAAGGAGAAGGTCAAGTTATCACTTCACCAATCGTAGGGATTGTCTACTTACAGCCATCTCCAGATCAAGAGGCCTATAAATCAGTTGGTGATTCAGTGAAACAGGGAGAAACTGTTTGCATCATTGAAGCGATGAAATTGCTAAATGAAATCACAAGTGATTTTGATGGCACTGTTACTGAGATCTTAGTAGAAAATGAAGACGTTGTTGAATACGGCCAACCACTATTCCGAATTGGTTAAATAGGCTGTTCGTTATGAGTTACACTTGGGTGTTTTTAATGGTTAGTGGACTCGGATGCCAACGACAATTAAAAGGTTGTTTTTTGAATTGATTTTATTTTCCAAATTCTTCGGGTTTCTAACTTTAGTGAATTAGGCTACGTAGAGAAAATCAGACTGATAAAAAAACAATCCGTTAATATGAACGAGGAGGATTTAAAATGCTAACAATTGAAGAAATTAAAGAAATTATCCCGCATCGCTATCCAATGTTGTTGATCGATCGCGTAGAAGAATTAGAAGCAGGTAAAAGTATCAAAGCAAAGAAAAATGTTTCTGTTAATGAACCATTCTTCCAAGGACATTTCCCTCATGAACCAGTAATGCCTGGTGTATTAATCGTTGAAGCAATGGCCCAAGCAGGTGCTGTCGCTTTATTATCAATGGAGGAGTTCAAAGGCAAAACAGCTTATTTTGGCGGAATCGATAAAGCGAAATTCCGTAAGAAAGTCGTGCCGGGAGATACTTTAGTATTAGAAGTAGAATTAACAAAGGTTCGTTCTTCAGCTGGTTGCGGAAAAGGCATCGCGTATGTCGATGGCAAAAAAGTAGCCGAAGCAGAATTGACTTTTATGATTGGATAGATGTCTATGTTTTCAAAAATTTTGATCGCCAACCGTGGCGAAATTGCCGTACGAATCATCCGTGCCTGTCGTGAATTAGGAATTCAGACAGTCGCGGTTTATTCTGAGGCGGATAAAGAAGCATTACACACTGAGATGGCGGACGAAGCGATTTGCATCGGTCCGGCTCGTTCAAGCGAATCCTATTTAAACATGCAGGAAATTTTAAGCGCAGCAATTGTGACCAATGCAGAAGCAATCCATCCAGGTTTTGGTTTCTTGTCAGAAAATAGTTTGTTTGCAACGATGTGTGCCGAATGCAATATCAAATTTATCGGACCAAGTGAAAAAACCATCGACGCGATGGGAAATAAAATCCACGCGCGACAATTGATGCAAGAAGCCGGTGTTCCAGTCATTCCCGGCAGTGATGGAGCGATCGATACTTTAGAGGAAGCTGAAAAACTAGCAGATAAAATCGGTTATCCAGTCATGCTGAAAGCTGCTGCTGGCGGAGGCGGGAAAGGCATTCGTAAAGTTCCTAAGAAAAGTGAACTTGAAAAACATTTTCTATCTGCGAAATCAGAAGCTAAAGCAGCTTTTGGCGATGATGCGATGTACATGGAAAAAATTATTTACCCAGCGCGCCATATTGAGGTGCAGATTCTTGGGGATCAGCAGGGTGAGGTCATTCATCTAGGCGAACGAGATTGTTCATTACAACGGAACAATCAAAAGGTTTTAGAAGAAGCGCCTTCTGTAGTGATTGGCGAAGAGAATCGTAAGATGCTTGGAGATATTGCTGTTAAGGCAGGAAAGGCTGTAAATTACGAAAGCGCTGGAACAATTGAGTTTTTACGTGATGAAGAGGGCAATTTCTACTTTATGGAGATGAATACGCGTATCCAAGTGGAGCATCCCATCACAGAAATGATCACGGGAATCGATATTGTCAAAAAGCAAATCAAGATTGCTGCTGGCGAGCCTTTAGGTTTAAAACAATCAGACGTAAAATTTCAGGGCCATTCTATCGAGTGTCGGATCAATGCTGAAAATCCAGCGTTCAATTTTGCGCCTTCTCCAGGGAAAATCAAAACGTTGCTATTACCAAGCGGTGGTTTAGGCTTACGCGTAGACAGTGCGATGTACAGCGGAGTGACAATCCCACCATATTATGATTCAATGATTGCGAAGATTATTGTTCACGGAGAAGATCGTTTTGATGCTCTAATGAAGATGCAAAGAGCCTTAGGTGAATTTGTTTCAGATGGTGTGATTACGAACGTTGAATTCCAAATGGATCTGATCAGCCACCCAAGTGTTTTATTTGGAGATTATGATACAAGCTTCTTACAAAAAACATTTTTACCTGAATGGCAACAAAGCGAGTAGGAGGAATTTAGGTGGGCCTTTTTAATAAGAAAAAAAACTACATTCGGATCAATCCTAATCGCGACAGTGTACCGACAACGAAGCCAACTGTCCCTGACGATATGTGGGCGAAATGTCCAAATTGTAAACGAACACTCTATAAAAAAGAGATGGGTGCCGAAAAAGTTTGTCCTCACTGTGGATACAGCTTTCGAATCAGCGCTTGGGAACGATTGGCATTGACGATTGATGAAAAAAGTTTTATCGATTGGGACAATGATTTAGTTCAAAAAAATCCGATTGATTTTCCTGGGTATTTGGCTAAAATCGATAAAACAAAAGAAGCAACTGGGTTGGATGAAGCTATTATAACAGGCAAGGCAACGATTAATGATCAAAATGTTGCAATCGGTGTAATGGATGCTAACTTTATTATGGGCAGTATGGGAACTGTGGTTGGTGAAAAAATCACGCGACTCTTTGAAAAAGCGATCGTTGAAGAATTACCAGTCGTGCTTTTTACGGCTTCTGGTGGTGCTCGAATGCAAGAAGGAATTTTTTCTTTAATGCAAATGGCTAAAATTTCGGCGGCGGTTAAGCGCCATAGTAATGCCGGCTTACTTTATATTACTGTCTTAACTGATCCGACAACTGGTGGCGTGACCGCTAGTTTCGCGATGGAAGGCGATATTATCTTAGCTGAACCACAAACTTTAGTTGGATTTGCTGGTCGACGAGTGATCGAACAGACGATTCGTCAACAACTGCCGGATGATTTCCAAAAAGCGGAATTTCTTTTGCAGCATGGGTTTATTGATCAGATCGTTCCGCGTTTAGAGCTGCGCGATCGTTTAACGCAATTATTATCATTCCATCAACAGAAAGGCTGGTGCGAATAATGGGTCTGACTGCTGGAGAAATTGTAAAATTAGCGAGACATCAAGAACGTCTGACTAGTCTGGATTATTTCGAAAAAATTTTTACCGATTTTCAAGAATTCCATGGTGATCGTTTATTCGGTGATGATCCTGCGATTGTTGGCGGAATTGCGAATCTTGCAGGAAAGCCAGTCACTGTGATCGGGATTCAAAAAGGAAACGATCTAAAAGAAAATATGGCGCGTAATTTCGGTCAGCCCAATCCTGAAGGTTATCGCAAAGCGTTACGTTTAATGAAGCAGGCAGAAAAATTCAAGCGACCTGTGATTTGCTTCGTGAATACGCCTGGAGCTTTCTGCGGTGTTGAAGCCGAAGAGCGTGGCGAGGGGGAAGCCATTGCTCGTAACCTTATGGAAATGTCTGATTTAAAAGTACCAATTATTTCGATTGTAACTGGAGAAGGCGGTAGTGGGGGTGCTTTAGCCTTGGCTTTAGCTGATGAAGTCTGGATGATGGAATACAGCATTTATGCGATTCTTTCACCCGAAGGCTTTGCATCGATTCTTTGGAAAGATGGAAAGCGCGCGGATGAGGCGGCAGAGCTGATGAAAATTACCGCAGCTGAGCTTTTAGAGCTAGATGTTATTGATCGAGTCATTCCTGAAACGTTGAAGGGAAAAAAACTCAGTGAAGATAAGATTATTCGCATGATGAAAAAATTATTGATTGAAAAAATTACTGAGTTATCAAAAATTTCTACTAAAGAATTGATCGAAAATAGATATCAACGATTTCGTAAATTTTAACCAAACATCCGACGACGGCAAAGGCCGTCGTCTTTGTTTTTATATAATGAAAATTGAGAGTAGTCAGAAGTTTTCTATCAATCATGATAAAAATATTTATACATTTAGGGGTGGGATATATGCAACAATAGAACTTATTTCCAAAAATATTTTAATATTTATACATAAAAATGCTTGTTTTATGAAAATTACATGCTATAATAAATTCATTGAAAAAAGCATTCAAAAATAGGAGGAATTAGGATGAAAAAGATTACCGGCTTAGTTATGACATTAGTAGCATTATTTACCCTAGCAGCATGTGGTGGAGGCGGCGATAAATCATCGGACTCATCAAGTGCTAAAACAGAGGATCAATTGGCAGCAATCAAAAAAGCAGGCGTATTAAAGGTAGCAACTTCAGCGGACTATGCGCCGTTTGAGTTCCATACCATGGTGGACGGTAAAGATAAAATTGTCGGTGCAGATATCGATTTAGTTAATGAGATTGCCAAGCAATTAGGAGTCAAGGCGGAAGTTTCAGACATGAGCTTTAACACCGTTTTAGCTTCATTGAAGGAAGGAAAATCGGATATCGCTATCTCAGCGATTTCTGCTACAAAAGAACGTCAGGAACAATTTAACTTTACGGATAACTACTACAATCCGCCACAAGTAGTGATTATCAATAAAAAGAATGAAAATAAATTTACAAGTTTAGATACGTTAAAAGATAAAAATGTCGGTGCGCAAAAAGGTTCGATTCAAGAGGATGTTGTAAAAACACAAATTAAAGATGCCAAACTTGTTTCAATCGAAAAAGTACCAAACATGGTGATTGAAGTGAACAGCGGTTCGTTAGATGCAATGGTTGTAGAAAAAACAATCGCAGAATCTTATGTCCAACAAAATCCTGAATTAATGATCGCTAATATTGATTTAAAGGCAAATGAAGATGAAGCCTTCGCAATTGCTTTACCAAAAGATGGCAGTGATAAACTACAAGCAGAAATTAATAAGATTATCAAAAAGTTGAATGATGAAGGCAAGATTGATGAATATGTTCAACAAAATCATGAATTAGCCGAAAAATCAGCAGAAGAATAGGGGAAACAGGTTTTGAACTTTTCTTTTTTGGATAAATACTTATCTTATTTCGTTTCAGGAGCGGGAATTACCGTTATTATCTCGCTAGTAACAGTTTGTCTTGGGACTTTAATCGGTCTTGCAATGGCACTATTAAAGTTATCTAAACACAAGCCCTTAAACTGGTTAGCAAATATCTACATCGAAGTGCTTCGCGGCACTCCGATGTTATTACAAATTACAATCGGATTTTTAATTTTACAAGGCTTTTTTCCTTCCAAAGATTTAGATGTCGGGGTGTTAACAGTTAGCCTGAGTCGCTTATTTCCAGGGATGATTGTCCTATCTTTGAATTCTGGAGCCTATGTTGCAGAAATTATTCGTGGCGGTATTACAGCGGTGAATTATGGTCAGATGGAAGCTGCGCATTCATTAGGATTGCGTCCAGCGCAAACAATGCGTTATGTGATCTTACCACAAGCGTTGAGAAACATCCTACCGCCATTAGGAAATGAATTTATTACTTTAATTAAGGATTCATCTTTGCTTGCAACGATTGGGATCAATGAATTAATGGGCTCTGCCCAAATCGTTGTCTCAAACTCTTATATTCCTTTAGAACCATTAATTGTCGCTGCGGCCGTTTATTTCGTGATGACCTTCATCACTTCCCGTTTAGTAAATCTGTGGGAGAAAAAACTTGGAAAAGGCTATCAGCGATAAGGAGCAGAGGTGAATATAATGACAGAAGCATTGATTCAAATTGAACATCTAAATAAAAAATTTGGTGACAATGAAGTCCTGAAGGATATATCTGCGGAGATTCTCCCAGGCGAAGTGGTCGTGATTATCGGGCCCTCTGGTTCTGGAAAAAGCACGTTTTTACGATGTGTCAATTTATTGGAGGTTCCGACTTCAGGCACTATTAGATTCGAAGGAACAGATATTACCGATAAAAAGAATGACATTTTTAAAACACGTGAAAAAATGGGGATGGTTTTTCAACAGTTCAATTTATTTCCCAATATGACGGTTTTAGACAATATCACTTTATCACCGATTAAGGTTAAAGGATTGGCAAAAGCTGAAGCGGAAACGATTGCGAAGGAATTGCTTGAAAAAGTGGGCTTGTCGGAAAAAGCTGGGGCGTACCCGCAATCGTTATCTGGTGGACAACAGCAGCGTATTGCTATCGCACGTGCATTAGCAATGCAACCAGATGTTATGCTCTTTGATGAACCAACTTCAGCACTTGATCCTGAAATGGTCGGCGACGTATTAGAAGTTATGCAGCAGCTGGCTAAAGAAGGAATGACCATGATGATCGTGACTCACGAAATGGGATTTGCTAAGGAAGTTGGCGATCGTGTCATCTTTATGGATGGCGGTGTAATTGTAGAAGAAGGAACTCCAGAGGACGTTTTTGACCACACGAAAAGCCCTCGAACGATTGATTTTTTGTCAAAAGTATTATAAGAATAGTGAGACTAGGCAAAGAAAGCCTAGTCTTTTTTTAAACCTTTGTAGCGAAATGTAGAGTTTTCAAAAAAATTGCGTTATAATCAGGTTTTGTAGAAGTATAAATAAAGTTATAGGAGTTGCCATGTTAGATAAATACAAACCAACGTGGATGGTCGAAGCCATTTATCAAATAACCCCTGAGCAATTAAAGATGCATGGATTCAGAGCGGTTTTGACGGATTTAGATAATACCTTGATTGCTTGGAACAATCCTAACGGTACAAAAGAGCTGATTGATTGGCTGAAAATGATGGATGACGCAGGAATTCCTGTGGTTGTTGTTTCGAATAATAAGGCTAGCCGCGTGGCTAAAGCGTTAGAAAGCTTTCAACTAGGCTTTGTTGCTCGGGCAATGAAACCATTTGCGGTGGGAATAAAGAATGCTCAGCAGCAATTGGGCGTTTCAAAAGATGAGATTGTTATGATTGGTGATCAAGTGATGACTGATATTCGCGGAGCTAATGCAGCTGGTATACGCAGCATTCTGGTTCGTCCCATTTTAAACACAGATGGTTGGAATACGCGAATCAATCGTTTTTTTGAACGTCGTGTGATGCATATTTTGTTGCGCAAAGATCCTGATATGAAATGGAAGAGTGAACTATAAATGGAAGAAGAATTATTTTGTATCGGCTGTGGTGCGAAGATTCAAACAGAGCATTCAAATGAATTAGGCTACACACCGCTTTCAGCTTTGGAAAAAGGCCTAGCCAGTGGCGAAGTTTACTGTCAGCGCTGCTTTCGTTTGCGTCATTATAATGAGATTCAAGATGTGTCATTGACTGATGATGACTTTTTACGTTTATTGAATGAGTTAGGAAAAGCAGACGCCTTGATTGTAAATGTGGTGGACATTTTTGATTTTAATGGCTCATTGATTCCTGGGCTGCACCGTTTTGTCGGTGATAATCCAGTGCTGTTAGTCGGAAATAAAGTCGATTTATTACCGAAATCCCTGAAGAGAGGGCGTTTAACACAGTGGATGCGAGAGCGTGCTCATGAAGAAGGCTTGCGTCCTATTGACATCTTATTAACAAGTGCGCGTAAATCAAATGAAATGGCTGATTTATTAGAAAAAATTGAAGAGTATCGAAATGGTCGAGATGTTTATGTAGTGGGTGTAACAAATGTTGGGAAATCGACATTGATTAATCAAATTATTAAGCAAACTGCTGGTGTACAGGATTTAATCACAACCTCTCAGTTTCCAGGTACTACTTTAGATAAGATCGAAATTCCTTTAGACGATGGACACTATTTATTTGATACGCCGGGAATCATCCATCGGCATCAGATGGCGCATTATCTTGGAAAGAAAGACTTGAAGATTATTGCTCCGCACAAAGAAATAAAGCCTAAAGTCTATCAGTTAAACGCCGGTCAAACATTATTCTTAGGCGGTTTAGCTCGTTTTGATTTCATTCAAGGGGATCGCGCTCCATTTGTTGCTTATGTGTCAAATGATATTGATCCGCATCGAACAAAATTGGAAAAAGCGGATGCCTTCTATGAAAAACATATTGGAGGATTACTACAACCACCGCGTCCAGATGAAGTCGAGAGTTTCCCAGAACTAGTTCGTTTCGAATTTTCTATCAAAGAAAAGTCGGATATTGTTTTTGCGGGACTTGGCTGGGTAACGGTGACGAAGCCCGCCGTTGTAGCTGGCTGGGCACCTAAGGGTGTAGATGTCTTGACCCGCAAAGCATTGATTTAAAATCTATCATCTAAATAAGGGGAGTATGAATGGAATTAAGAGGAAAACAAAAACGTTTCTTACGTAGTCAGGCCCATCATTTACAACCGATTTTTCAAATTGGAAAAAATGGGATCAATGACGCAGTAATTGTTCAGATCAATGAAGCGTTAGAGAAAAGGGAATTGATCAAAATCAATTTATTGCAAAATACTGATGAGATTGCTGAAGATGTGGCTCACGTATTAGAAGAAAAAATTAATTGTGAGATTGTTCAAATCATTGGACGTGTATTGGTTTTATACAAAGCTTCAAGCAAAGAAAAGTATCAAAAAATCTCGAAAGAAGTGCAAGGGATTTAAACAACTTTTTAGAATAATGAGGGGGAGTAACTGTTGTATCAAGATGTCTTAACGATTCCAAAAGTCAAACCAATGACGGATACTATGATGCCTAAAAAGCAGGTTGGTCTATTGGGTGGTAACTTTAATCCGATTCATAATGCGCATTTAATGATTGCGGAACAGGTCGGACAGAAAATGGGATTTGACGAAGTACATCTACTGCCAAGTTATTTACCGCCGCATATCGACGAAAAGAAAACGATCGATAGTAAGCATCGATTGGCGATGGCCAAATTGGCGATTGAAGATAATTCTTTTTTATCAATAGATACAAGAGAGCTTGCTCGTAAAGGTAAAAGCTACACGATTGATACGATGCTGGAAATGACTGCTGAAAACCCTGATACGGAGTATTATTTCATTATTGGCGGGGATGAGGTTGCTTATCTGCCTAAATGGCATCGAATTGATGAACTGGTTCGCCTCGTTAACTTTGTAGGGGTGAAGCGCGCAGGATATTCATCGGAAAGCCCATATCCAATCATTTGGGTTGATGTACCCGAAATCCAATTATCGTCTTCCTATATTAGAAAACAGGTTAATCAAGGTTGTTCGATTCGCTACCTTGTTCCAGATCGAGTGCGGGAATATATCACAGAAGAAGGATTGTACCTTGATGAAATATGATGAAAAGTATACAGCATTAGATCGTGAAGCACTGATGCAAGCTGTTCAGATGCGAATGAGTGAACGTCGTTTCAAGCACGTTTTAGGTGTTGAAGAAACAGCAGTGGCTTTGGCAGAACGCTTTGGTGGCTCACCTAAAAAGGCAAGTATTGCAGCACTGACGCATGACTATGCGAAAGAACGTTCTGATGAAGAATTTAAATTGGCAATTGCTCAAGGAAATTATGAGAATAAAACAGAGCTGTTAAAGTACGGCAATGCTATCTGGCATGGGCTTGTAGGCGCGGACTTTGTTGCGCGTGAGTTAGAGATTACAGATGAAGAGATATTGAATGCGATTCGTCTTCACACTACAGGAGCAGCAGAAATGACGTTATTAGATAAGATTATTTATGTAGCAGACTACATCGAACCGGGAAGACATTTTCCAGGAGTAGAAGATGCGCGTGTCATTGCTTTTAGTGATTTAGATCAAGCCGTAGCATTTGAAACGAAACATACACTGGCTCATCTAATCGAAAGTGAAACGCCAGTTTATCCTAAAACGATTGAGACATATAATCGTTGGGTATCCAGAATGATGTAAAATAATGATAATAGTGGCAATATTGAATAAGCAAGTGATTTGGAATAAGGAGGAGAATTATCATAGATAGTAAAAATATGTTAGAAATCGCCGTGAAGGCAGCTGATTCGAAACGAGCAGTTGATATTGTGGCTTTAAATGTCTCACAGGTCTCATTATTGGCGGATTATTTTCTGATTTGTTCAGCTAATTCGGATCGTCAAATCAATGCGATTGTCGATGAAATTATTGACAAAGAAGAAGAAGCACAAGTAGAAGTGAAACGGGTTGAAGGAAAAGATGGTGGGAAGTGGGTCTTGATCGACTTAGGTGATGTGATTGTTCATGTCTTCAGTACTTCAGAACGTGAATTTTATAATTTAGAAAAATTGTGGTCAGATGCACCGCTTGAAAATATCGAGGCTTGGTTAGATTAATGGCCTATGAAACATTCGCCTTTGTATATGATGAGATAATGGACGATTCTTTATACCAGAAATGGTTGGACTTTTCAATGCGTCATCTGCCAAAAACAACGAACCAAGTTTTGGAACTAGCTTGTGGGACTGGGGCATTAGCGGTAGAATTTGCTAAAAATGGATTTGAGGTAACAGGATTGGACCTATCTGAAGAAATGCTGACACTGGCCAGTAATCGTGCTATTCAAGAAAATGTCTCTATTAATTGGATTGCTGGAGATATGTTGGATTTAACAGATATCGGAAACTACCAAGCAGTTACCTGTTTTTCAGATTCCCTTTGCTATATGCAGGACGCAACACAAGTCAAACAAGTTTTTGAGGGTGTATATGATTTATTAGAAGTTTCAGGAACATTTGTTTTTGATGTCCATTCGACACATCAAATAGATGAAATTTTTCCCGACTATAGTTTTCATGATCAAACTGATGATTTTGCTTTTCTGTGGGATAGCTATTCAGGCGATTTTCCTCATAGTGTTGAACATTTTTTGACATTCTTTGTTAAAAGAGAAGGCGAAATGTTTGAACGAATCGATGAATTGCATAAGGAACGGACATATCCATTAGAAACATATCAGAAGATGTTGACTGAGGTTGGTTTTAAGTTTGAAGTCTTTGCAGACTTTACAGATGAAGCACCGAGTAAGACAAGTAAACGTTGGTTTTTTGTCTGTCAAAAATAGCCGAGAGAAATCTCGGTTTTTTTGTGAATTTATCTTCGCTGCTTAGCGTTAACAAAGAGAGAAGGAGGATCAATATGCGCAGCTGTGGAATCGTAGTAGAGTACAATCCCTTCCATAATGGACATCGATATCATGCTGAAAAGGCACGTGAATTAAGTGGTGCTGATGTGGTGGTGGCTGTAATGAGTGGGAATTTTTTACAACGAGGAGAACCGGCGATCATAGACAAATGGGCACGAACAAAGACAGCCTTGCAAAATGGGGTTGATCTCGTGGTGGAACTGCCCTTTTCATGGGCGGTACAATCTGCAGATTATTTCGCTAGAGGCAGTATTAAGCTACTGCAAGCTTTGAAGTGTGATGCCCTATGTTTTGGTACAGATAGTGATTCTCTTTTTGATTACGCCGAATACGGTCGTTTTTTTATTGAAGAGAAGACAGCGATTGATCAGCTTTTTCACGAACTTCCAATTGGCTGGAGTTATCCGGAAAAAATGGCTGAAGTTGTTTCACGTTTGTATCCAAAAGCGAAGGCGTTTCCTCCTAACCATATTTTAGGATTAAGCTATGCAAAGGAAAATGCAATGTACGAACAGCCAATGGAAATTTTTCCGCTAGTGCGTAAAGATCAAGGCTACCATGATGAGCAGTTAGTTATTGATCAATTTGCAAGTGCAACAGGGATTCGGCAAGCTGTTCTGGCGGGAGAAGATATCTCAGCATTTGTGCCAAAGGAGATACAAGCTGAAGTGAGTCAGTGTCATATCTCATGGTCAGATTTTTGGCCGTATTTAAATTATCAATTACGGGCAAGTTCATTGGACAAACTGCGAGATATTTATCAGATGAGGGAAGGTCTAGAGCATCGCTTAGTTGAGCGAGATCTTGGTAGTTTTTCGAATTATTTAAGAGAAATCAGTACGAAACGCTACACACAGTCTCGATTACAACGTCTTTTAACCTATGTTTTGCTACAAGTCAAAGAAGTTGAGATACAAATGGAGCAGGAGAATACAATGCTGCATATTTTGGGCTTTACTGAAAAGGGACAGACTTATTTAAATAATATGAAGAAAAAATTTACGTTACCAGTGGCCGCGAAAATAGGTCAAAAGGAAAAAGAAAAACATTTCTTAACTTATCGTGCAGATCAAGTTTACCAATTAGTTCACCCTATGGAACAAACGATTGGTCGATTTCCGATTCGAGTATAAAAAATACTTTGCAAAGCGCAAGTGAGTCGTTATAATGAGAAAGTATGAAATTAACGAAAGAGAAGTGAAAACATGGGACGTAAATGGGCGAATATCGTAGCTAAGAAAACTGCGAAAGATGCAAACAACAGTAAAATTTACGCTAAATTTGGAATTGAGATTTATGCAGCTGCTAAATCGGGTGAGCCTGATCCGCATGCCAATCAAAAATTGCGTTTTGTTATCGAACGTGCGAAAACGTATAATGTTCCAAAACATATTATTGATCGAGCGATTGAAAAAGCAAAAGGTTCTGGCGATGAAACGTTCCAAGAATTACGTTACGAAGGCTTCGGCCCGAACGGTTCAATGGTAATCGTAGATGCATTAACAAATAATGTAAATCGGACAGCTTCAGATGTTCGTGCTGCTTTTGGTAAAAATGGTGGGAACATGGGTGTTTCTGGTGCGGTTGCTTATATGTTCGACAATACGGCACTATTTGGTTTTACTGGAGAAGATGCTGACGAAATTTTGGAATACTTAATGGACAAAGAAATCGATGTACGCGATGTAGTAGATGAAGAAGGTCAGATCATTGTCTATGGTGAACCTGAAGATTTCAATGCGATTCAAGAAGCCTTGAAAGAAAAAGGTATTACAGAATTTTCCGTTGCTGAAATGCAAATGATTCCTCAGAATGAAGTCACTTTAACTGGTGCTGATTTAGAAAAATTTGAGAAAATGATTGATGTGTTGGACGAGTTAGAAGATGTTCAACAAGTTTATCACAATGTCGAATTAGATGATTAATAGAAAAAAGACCAGAAAGAATCATTTTTCTTTCTGGCCTTTTTTTATAGTAGAGATTGTTCTTTATATAAATTTTCTGGAATCATTTCCAACAAAGGACTTCTTTTCCCAATAACTAATAAATTCAGTTCATGCATCGCACGTGTGCAGACAGTATAGAGAATTAATTTGTCTTGTTCAGTATGATAATTTTCTGGCGAGATATTCCACGCATAAACACGATCAAATTCTAATCCTTTTGCTAAATAAGTAGGAATGATAATCAGACTTTTCTTCATGAAGTCTTCTTCATCAGTCAATAGTTGCACGTATTCTTTTTGAGCTGTAGTCAGTTGATTATACAATGCCTGACATTCTTCTACTGTTTTGGCAATAATAGCCGTTCGCCAATATTTCGCCATTTCAGCCGTTTCTTCAATTTGATGAATCAAGCCTTCAATCATTTGGCTAGATTCATTGGCATAATAGACTTGCGGCAGGTTACCAACACGAGCAGTTAGTTCCACGCGATTTTCTTGCGTTAAAAACTGATTGGCGAAGTTGGTGATTTCTTCTGTTGAACGGTAACTTGTAGTTAATTCAAAATGAGTCAGTGATTGTTCTGGAAAAATCTCCTCTAATGAATGAACCATACTTTCATTTCCAAAAACTTTTTGATTTAAGTCGCCGCATAAGGTATACGTCGCCTTCGGATATAGGTGACGCAATAACGCAACTTGTGCAGGTGAGAAATCCTGCATTTCATCGATAAAGATGAAGCGGGCTTTTTGTTTCACATCTAATGGATGAATGGATTTCATCAAAAGAAACATCAACGTACCATCCTCTAAACTAATATCTTTCCGTTTAAAATCGGTTCGTAGTGCCTCGAGCATATCTTTCCAATTTTCATCAGTCAATTGATAGCGAGTTAAGAGCTGGTTTGGAATGCTCTGTAAGAAATGCAGATATTGTTTGGCGTAATTAATAAATCCAAATCGATTAATCACTCTACGGATCGGACGCATTTTTTTATGTAAAATTTTTTGTGCCATTTGGCGGCGTAGGCGGTGTTCAGCCTTTTCTGAATCTTCCATATTAGGGTTGTTAACAAATACAGCTTCAACCAACTCATCTGCAGCCTTTTTAACCCAATCTTTTTTCATTTCGTCTTTTTCTAAGCCACCAATTTTTTTCAAAAGCTTGGTTTGCAATAATTGCATCCGTTGATACATTGGAAGCTCTGGATTAGCTTCTTGATACCAATTGCGAATTTGCTTCTTAGAAATTAATACTTCCTGATTCAATTTAAGATCACGAAAGAGTGGACCAAACTCAGTAATACGATCGACATACTTGTACAATTCCTGAACAATTGCAAAACTACTCTTCGTTCGCAATACTCGGTCATCTTGTCCAGAAAGAAAAACTTCCTCATGGCTTTCTTCTGTATGAATTTGATAGGTCGGAAGTAGGGCGCTTAAAAAGGTTTTAAATGTTTCAGTCGGAATACCACTCTCACCAAGTGAAGGTAGGACTGTTGAGATGTAATCAGAAAAAATATGATTAGGAGAAAATAATAAGACCTGCTCATTATCTAACCACTTACGATTGTGATACAGCAGGTAAGCAACACGCTGGAGTAATGCGGAGGTCTTTCCGCTTCCGGCGATTCCCTCTACTACTAAAACTTTACTTCTCGTATCTCGAATTATTTCATTTTGCGAACGTTGAATCGTAGCTACGATATTCTTCATATGATTAGAAGAGGCTTCGTCCAAAATTTCCAATAGAAAATCATCATTGATTGCTTCTGATGTATCTACCATTGATAGTATGTGACCTTCACGGATTTTAAACTGGCGCTTTAACAATAACTCAATCGGGATGATAGCATCATGAGCTTCATACTGAGTTTGTCCCAATGTTCCCTCATAATAAAGGTTAGCAATCGGTGCTCGCCAATCAATTACTACGGTTTCTTCTTGGAGGTCCCGTAAAGAAGCGATTCCTAAATAAAGCGTCTCAGCTTCTTGATCTTCTTTAAAATCGATTCGTGCAAAATAAGGATTTTCCAACATCAATCTCAAAGCTCGTTGCCGTTTTTCCTGAGAGGCTAAAGATTGGTAGCGTACAAGTAGTTCTGCTTCATGCTGCCGAGTATCGGCCATTGTTTCAGCCAAAGCTTCAAAAGAACCACCTTGGATTCTTTGTCCGGCATTTTCTAACATATCAGTATCAAATTTTTCTTTTGTTTTTTTCTTTTGGCTGTCCAAAAAAACTATTTCTTGTTGGATCAAAGCGCTTGTCTGTTGGACGTGCTCTTGTTCGTACTCTCTTGCGTTCATTGAGCATCCCCCTTTGTTTTTCCATTAGCTGTTTATAACAGCATAATAGTATAGCATATAAGGTCAAAGAGAAGCAAAGAGCTCGTTTTGACTAGCAGGAGATGGAATTAGGGTTCTATAATATTTTGTGTTGGTGGAA
>CWHE01000063.1_pt1 | contig 52984 bp, 50 predicted proteins | sample 685091 | NCBI WGS metagenome assembly CWHE01 (sample SAMEA3735855, study PRJEB9488) | human gut metagenome | biome: ENVO:mammalia-associated habitat; material: ENVO:feces | place: Malawi | collected 2009-02-27
GTTGGGATGAGGCGGAAGTGTGTACGATTTAAAAAGGTGCGCGCAAATTTTAAACCCGCAAAAGCTGCGGGCTATTCGTCGTGTTTTGTTTAGAAAGTTGCGAATTAGACAATCAGGATTTTGTAAATAGAATGGGGCGGATCATTCTTTATAGTGATCTGCTTGCTTGATTTATGAGTCTCTCTGCCTTGAGACTGTCAACGATTTGGGCCAAAATGTTTAGTCGAAAATCGGCCTTTTGCCCTATGCTGAATGAAAGGAGATTCGGCATAATATAGTCATAAGGAAAACAACTTCCAGACAAACAGGAGCAGGAAGTATGTTTTAAAAACTAAGGGTAACTAAAAGGAGAAAAAGAAAATGAATAAGAAAATGACTAAATCACAAAACAATCGAGTATTAACAGGTACATTGGCAGGAATTGCAGAGTATTTCGGGGTTGATCCGACACTCGCACGTGTCATCTATGTTTTTGCTAGTGTTTTCTTGATCGGCGCACCAATTCTTTTGTATATCCTGTTGGCAATCCTGATTCCAAATGCAAAAAACAGCATGCGCAACTACGAACACAGCTATTACCAATCAAGTAAAAGCCAACCAAAACAAGCAGAAACAACCGCTGATGATTTTTGGGGAGATTTCTAAAAATAAGCTTCAAAAAACGATTCAAATTACTTGAATTTCAATATAAATCGCAAGGGTGGACGACTAAAACAGTTGTTCACTTTTTTTTCTTTTTAGAATGCTTCAAGCTAGGCCGAAAAAATCAATTTCAATTTTGGAACAATCGACAAAACTAATATCATTTGTTATTTAATATTTTCTGATAATCAAAAAATATAAGTTGTGACATATGTTCCGTATGAGTGCATATGCCATAAAAATGAAAAAAAGTTCTAGGAAAGCGTTGACAAACACTTTTTCGATGTTATACTGGGAACTGTTAAACATTTGCCAAATACATTGGCATACGACAAAAAGATGGAGGGTTCAAAATGACGTTATATGGTAAGTTATTAGAACGAGAAAAAAATGGTGCTCCAATCAAAGTTGGAGTAATTGGTGCAGGACAAATGGGGTTCGGAATGATCTCGCAAATTTCGACTATTCCAGGGATGATCGTCGCAGGTATTAGCGACATTAATTTAGACGCGGCGAATCGTGCAGCGGAGGCTTACAATGCAAGCGCTGATAAAAAAGTCGACATTCTGATTAGCGAGAATTTTAAAGACATCATTCATTCTGACAAAGTTGAAATCATTGTCGATGCGACAGGCGTACCAGAAGCTGGAGCGCAAATTTCATTAGAATCCTTGATGGCTAAAAAGCACTTAGTTTTACTGAATGTTGAAATTGACATCACAATTGGACCATTGATGAAAAAAATGTACGATGCGACAGACTTGATTTATACGGGTTCAGACGGAGACGAACCTGCTGCAACGATGCAAATGTATGAATTTGCTAAAAGCATGGGGATGGAAGTATTAGTTGCTGGTAAAGGGAAAAATAATAAGCTGATGGTTCATGCTAATCCTGATACGGCTGCTGAAAAAGCCAAAGCACAGGTGATGAGCCCTAAAATCCTAGCGTCATTCCAAGATGGCACGAAGACAATGGGTGAGATGAACCTTTTATCAAATGCGATGGGCTTTGTTCCTGATGTTGTTGGGATGCATGGTATTTCAGCAGATTTAGACGGCACCGTTAAAAATCTAGATTTAAAAGAAAACGGCGGAATTTTAAGCAAGTTTGGCGTTGTTGAATACGTTGACGGCATTGCGCCAGGGATCTTTTGTATCGTAAAAGGACAAAATGAAGGCGTTGCCCATGAAATGAACTACTTGATGAAGAAAGGCGATCGTGATCATCATATCTTATATCGCCCATTCCACTTATGTTCGTTAGAAACACCGATCACTATTGCTCGTGCTGTTTTGGAACAAGATACAGCGATCGTTCCAATGGGCGCACCGGTTTCTGAAACAGTCTGTGTGGCGAAGAAGGACATCAAAGCGGGTGAAAAAATTGACGGGATCGGCGGCTTCTGTGTTCGCGGTGTCTTAGAAACCCATGAAGACATGAAGAAAAATGCAAACATTCCAATCGGTTTGATTGCTGGTGCGGTTGCTAAGAAAGATATCAAAGATGGCGCGTTCTTAACGATGGACGATGTTGAGTTAGACGAATCAACCACCGTTTACAAATTACGCAAGCTGCAGGATGAGACATTCGCTTAAAAGTGAAAACGATTTAGGACGCAGATAGAGCCGCTGCTCTATCTGGTTCTTAAGAAATGAGGGTAATAGTATGCAGATTCTATTGATAATTCTTTTCCTATTAATGATCGCGCAAAGCTTTACGAGCATTATTCAAGTGAAATACTATCAGAAATTTAATGCTAGTATCACAGATGAGTACAAAGAGAACTCTTCCTATGAGTTTTACACGGATGTGTCAAAGGGCAAGCTATTAAAGACCATTGTTGCGGTAGTCGTTGATTCAGAGGGAAGGATTGTCAGTTGTCATGTATGCAGAGGCTTTACCGTATTTGCTCGCTTTAAGGAAGATACGAGTTACCGAGGCGTTTCATTGAAAGGGTTCTCTGAGGAAAAGGCTAAAAAGGCTCGCTTATCTCCAGTAGAGGCTACTCTTGCCAATGTTTATTCCAGAAAGATGGAAACGGTTACTGGTGATTAATAATTAGGAGGAACATTAATGAAGTATATTGAATGGTTTGGTAAAAATTTTATTGGCTTATTTGAAGCTGGTGGGGAACAATTTATGGGATTCATGACAGGGATTGTTCCTTTACTTATCGTATTGTTGACATTCACTTATTCAGTCATCGCCTTTATTGGTCAGGATCGAGTAGACCGTGCAATCCGCTATTGTTCAAAATATATGCTTCTTCGCTACTCGATTATGCCGATTTTATCAGTAATGATGTTAACAAATCCGATGGCCTATACATTTGGAAAGTTCGTTAATGAAGAAGAAAAACCTGCGTTTTATGATTCGGTTGTTTCGTTTTTACATCCAGTTACGGGACTTTTCCCATATGCCAATGCCGGTGAGCTCTTTGTTTACCTAGGGATTGCCAACGGGGTCATGAAAGCAGGCTACAGTCAGTCAAGTCTAGCTGTTCGTTATTTCTTGGTAGGGGTAGTAGTGATTTTATTTAGAGGAATCGTCACTGAACGGCTGACGAAGTTCTTGATCGCAAAAGAGTCAAAACGTGCGAATGCGTAAAAACGAAGCGTACTCTAAATGGGAGGGAAACAAATGTATAAATCAGTTTTTGTAGAACCAGGAAATAATGGCTGGGGTGTGGGCTTCACCCTTACACCATCAGATAAAAAGAATAAGGTTGTGTCAGTAACAGGCGGCGGGATTCATCCGGTGGCTCAGAGAATCGCGGATCTTACTGGTGCTGAGGCTTGGGACGGCTTCAAAAATCAAGTGCCGGAAGATGAAATGCTTTGTGCGGTCATTGACTGCGGCGGGACCGCGAGAATCGGCGTTTATCCGATGAAGCGCATTCCGACTGTCGATATTTTACCATCATCACCGTCAGGACCTTTAGCCAAGCATATTACCGAAGATATTTTTGTTTCAGGGGTAAAACCTGAAAGCATTAAGCTCGCTGACGGGCAGGCTGCTCCTCAAGCGGCTGCTGAAGCGACCGTAGCAGAAGAAAAGCCTGCGGAGTCAGAAGAAAAATTTGAAGAGAAATATGCCAAGGCCAAAGAAGAGCACGCCAAGGAGAATGCGAAGAAGGATGGCTTTTTAGTAAGATTCTCGCGAGGCATTGGCGGGGTTATGGGAGTATTCTATCAATCCGGTCGTGACGCGGTGGATATGCTCTTGAAAAATATCATTCCATTTATGGCCTTTATTAGTATGATGATCGGGATTATCAACTATACCGGGATTGGTGATTTGATTGCAAAAGTGCTGTCGCCTCTCGCAGGTTCACTTCCGGGGATGATTGTTTTAGCCTTAATCTGTAGTATTCCAATTTTATCGCCGATTTTAGGACCAGGTGCTGTCATTTCTCAAGTAATTGGGGTATTGATTGGAACGCAAATCGCGAATGGCTCGATCCCTGTTCAATATGCGCTACCGGCTCTTTTTGCTATCAACGCCCATGTTGGTTGTGACTTTATTCCTGTAGGCTTGTCCTTAGGTGAAGCAAAACCTGAGACCGTTCAAGTCGGTGTTCCAGCGATTCTATATAGTAGAATGCTGACAGGCTTTACGGCAGTGATTCTGGCTTATTTTGCCAGCTTCGGAATGTATTAATCGAGAAAATTGGAGGAATCTGACATGGTAAAAACAAAAATTGTAGAAATCGGCTCAATGGTGCCGGCGTTTGAAGAGGAACGCTTGATTATTCTTTTCGGACCAAAGGCGACGCCTGAATTACGTGACATCTCGGTGATCCATGAGGTCCAAGAACAGCCAAAAAATTCAATTCAAGTCGGTGGCAAATTGAAAGTCGGAGAAAAAGTGTATACTATAGAAGAAGTTGGATCTCAGGCGAATCCGAATTTTGATGAATTGGGTCATGTTTCGATTTATTTCCGCAATGAAGTTGGGGAAATTCTGCCTGGGGCGATTATTGTTAGTCCGGGGGAATTTCCAACGATTGAAGTTGGGGATGAAATAGCGTTTATTTAACAAAAAACCTCCCTCATTTGATTGGGAGGTTTTTTTACACAGGAGGTTATCATATGGATATTCTGGCTGATCGTGACTTGGTTAGAGTGGCAACGATGTATTACAAAGAAGAGATGAAGCAATCAGATATCGCTAAGCAATTAGGAATTTCGCGGCAATTGGTTTCAAAATACTTAGTTGACGCCAGAAGTAAGGGAATTGTTGAGATTAACATTAACAGCTCAAGTGCCTATTCAGTTCAGTTGGAGCTCAAATTACAGAAGGCTTTTGGGCTCAAACGGGTGGCGGTATTGGATACGAGCTACTTGGAAAAACAAGAAATTGAAAAATTGATTGTTCAAACAGCCATCGCGGCGTTTCGCAAGGACATTGCCAAGGCTCGTAGAATCGGTGTTTCTTGGGGGAAGGTCCTGCGCAGATTAGTTGATGAATATCCTTATGTGAATCAGCCTGAGTCCACGATTATTCCGCTGATTGGCGGGATGGGATCAGATAAAGTGGAGGTTCACTCGAATCAGATCGCCCATGACCTATCCAGAAAAATGCGGGCAAAATGTAAATATTTATATGTCCCAGCTTTGGTAGATAGCAGGGACATTAAGAAAAACCTCGTTGAAAATGTGACGGTCAAGGATGTCCTTGAAGACGGGAAAAAGGTAGATTTTGCTTTAGTCGGGATTGCCTCGCCATTTTCTAAAAGCAACACGATGACCGAAATCGGCTACATTGATCAAAAGGATATTGCTGATTTAGCTGAGGCGAAGGTCATTGGCGATGTCAACTCGCGTTTTTTTGATCGTGACGGGAATGAAGTGCGCTGTCGCATCAATGAGAATGTCATTGGCATTAATTTACATGATATTCGCAAAATTGAAAAGGTTTGCGCCATTTGTTTTGAGGATGAGAAAAAAGATGTTTTGTTCACTGCGGTTGAATCAAAAATCATTAACTGTATCACACTTACCGATGGATTAGCCGAATATTTACTGGCTAGAAAAAATCAGACGTAAGCCGGTGAGATTATCTGGCATCATTTTATAAGAGTGAAAGGGAAAGCAAATGAGTCTAGCTGACGACAAAAGGCTATTGGTAGAAATAGCCTCATTGTATTACGAACAAAACAAAACACAAGAAGAAATTGCCCAAAAAATGAACATCAGCCGATCGTTGGTTTCAAAGTTCTTGGCTAAAGCCAGAAACGAAGGAATCATTGAATTTACGATCAATGATCAGTTTGCGGGACCCTATAGAGAGCTGGAAGAGCAGCTAAAAGAAATGTACGGACTAGAAGAAGTTGTCTGTGTGGAATCCACCGATCAGCACTTTCAAGGCAAAGTTTTAGGACTGGCTGCCGCGAAATACTTATCCAGGATTCTAAAATCTCATGATGTCGTGGCTGTTTCATCAGGTACCACCGTTCATGAAGCAGCAGAAAATTTTTCTAAACAGCATCAATTGCCAAATGTGAAGTTTATTCCATTAGTCGGAGGTCTGGGAACAGAACACCTTACGATCCAATCAAATCGTGTCTGTGAACTGCTGGCTACTAATTCTGGCGGGCGTTCAGTTGAATTGCACGCGCCAATCACCTTAGATGATATCGAAGCCAAACAGGTCTTAATGAAGCAATCCTTTATCAAAAAAGTCTTGGATGCAGCTGAAGCAGCGGATGTCGCGCTAGTAGGAATCGGTGGGACGCCTGAATTTTCTACCTTGACTAATGCCTATTTACCCGAACAAATCGACAATGACCCAGAATACTCACAGGAAAAAATCGCCGGCGATATTTGCTACAATTTCATTGATCATTCTGGAAAAGCAGCGAAATGCAGCTGGAACGATCGAGTCGTCTCGATTGAGCTAAACAAGCTAAAAAAAATCCCCTCCCGAATTGGTGTTTCAGGCGGTCATAAGAAGCTCAGCGGGATCAAAGCAGCTTTGAACGGGCAATTGATCAATGTGTTGATTACTGATGAGAAGACGGGGAGAGAATTGGTTAACGTGTAATGGCTTTTTTATTCAGAATAATATAAGAGATGGTAGGTACAAACATATATAAACACCCCTGCGACCAATTATTGCAGGGGATATTTACCTTTTAGTTCCACATGAACCCTTATGCATTGACGAAAATGCTATAAAAAAATAAATCGTGATCTAGTAGGGAATGATATTTTATCATTTCCTATTTGTTTTTTTAATAGTTTGAAATATTCCTGAGAAAATCAAAATCCTATTGTTAAATCATTTATTTAAGCAATTTTAGGATGTAACAACAACTATTGATGCTGTTATATAGATCCAATTTTGATATTTTTTTCAAAAAAACGCTTGCAAACGATTTCTTTTTCATTTACAATTCGATTGTAAAAATATTTTCATAAAAAAAATTATTATGAAAAAATTATCAACAGGAGGTGCGAGAGATGTTAGAAGTAATAAAAAATGGATTAATTGTGTCTTGTCAGGCTTTGGAAGGCGAGCCATTACACAGCTCATATATTATGGGAAAGATGGCATTAGCAGCGAGACAAGCAGGAGCAGTCGGAATCAGATCAAACTCACCGAAAGATATTAATGAAATCAAAAAAGAGGTTGATTTGCCGGTTATTGGTATTTTCAAGAAAGAATATGAAGATACACAAATTTATATTACGGGAACATTAGCAGAAGTCAATGAATTAGCCAAAACTAATTGTGAAATGATTGCTGTAGATGCAACGCTTCGACCAAGACATAAGAAACAATCTCTTGAAGAGTTTCTTTTAGGAGCAAAAAAAATAGCCCCCAATAAGCTATTTATGGCAGATATTTCAACTGTGAGAGAAGCTGTTCATGCTGAACAAATTGGATTCGATTGTGTCTCTACAACTTTAATGGGATATACAGAAGAATCTAAAGATTACACAGCATTAAAAAATGAGTATGAAAAATTGAAAGAAGTGATCTCTTCGGTAAGTATTCCGGTTATTGCAGAAGGACATGTAAGTCAACCGCAACAAGCATCAGATTGTTTGAAATTAGGAGCTCATGCGGTTGTTGTAGGAGGTGCAATTACACGTCCGAAACAAATTGCAGAATCCTTTATCGAGAAAATGAAAAATGGTTAAAACACATTTTTCTTAAGCAACACCTTCAAAGTTTCCTGATATTTATCATTATATTTTTCATCACTTAGCAGAAGATAAGTAATTACGTCAATTAGGAAAAGTGAAGATAGTTGATCGTTAAAGAATCTTTTATCAGAAATAAAGAAGGATTGACTAGTCAAATAAGTATCATTCGCTGTTCTTGCTAAAAAACTATTTTCATGTTTTGAGATTGCTTGAATGTTGGCTCCTTTTTTCGAAGCAATAGCAACAGCTTCAACGATTTCAGCAGTTTCTCCGGAATTAGAAATAGCAATTAGCATATCACCCTCTGTTAATAAGTTAGATTGGGCAACCATATTATAACTGTCAGTTATGCTTTGAGCGTTGATTCCCATTCGAGCGAGTCGGACAGAGAATTCGATAGCAGTAAGACCAGAACTCCCAATGCCAATCACTAAAATCTTATTTGCATTATTAATGTTCAAGATAAATTGTTGAAGTTGTTTTTCCTTAATTATCTTACTAGATTCCAAAAGAATCTCTTCGTACGAAGAAGTGATAGTCGCAATGGAGTCAGAGGGTAGATCTGTATCTCTTAATTCGCTCTCAATGAGAGTTTTGAACTCATTATAATTACGGTACTCAAGCCGTTTGCAAAAACGCGTGATTGTGGCTGGTGAAGTATTAATTCTATCTGCTAGCTCCGTAATGGAAAGTGAACCCAATTCATTCTCATGTCGCAGAATATAGGAAGCCACAAGATGTTCGCTTTTCGAAAGATCGGCTTCAATTTTTTGCAAACGCATACGAAATGATTGATAGTTCATTATTTATCTCCTCAATAATCAGTTTTAAATATCGTAGTATATTTGAATAATAAAATCAATAACAAGGTAAAAGAAAGGATGAATTACATTGGAAAAGAAATTAAGAGTGGGAGTTATTGGCGTTGGACAAATGGGGACATATCACGCTCAAATCTATAACCGTCTCCCACAAGTAGACTTGGTTGCACTTTGTGAGTTTAATGATGAAAGGCGTGCTGAAGTAGAGAATGAATTTAACACCAAAGTATATAAAGATTATAAAGATTTATTAGAAGACGATCAAGTTGATGCAGTGAGCATCGTACTTCCAGATAATATTCATCGCGAAGCTGTAGAAATCGCTGTTAAAAATAACAAGCATATTCTATTGGAGAAACCATTGGCAAAAGAATTAGTCGATGGAGAAGCAATTTATGAGATTGTAAAAGATTATGACAAAGTATTTACGACAGGCTTCTTACTTCGTTATGATCCTCGTTTTGCGATGATTAAGGATCGTTTAAACGCTGGTGAACTAGGAGACATCATCCACTTATATTGTCGGCGCAACAGTCCAATTATTGGACCAAGGAGATATATTGGTGCATCAGATTTAAGTATGCATGTAATGATTCATGATATTGATTATATCAACTGGTATATGGGTTGTAATCCGGTGAGCGTGTTCGCAAAAAGCCGTAGTGTTTTATTAAAAGAAAACAATATGAATGATGTAATTTATGCAATTGTGACTTACGAAAACGGCGCGATCGCTTGTTTAGAAGCATGTTGGGTTCTTCCAGAGAATTCGCCTACGATTATTGATGATAAATTGGAATTAGTAGGAACGAAGGGGGTTGCTTATGTTGACTCATGTGATAATGGAGTAAGATTTATTGGTGAATCAGGTATAGAGTATCCAGACACTCGGCATTGGTATTACACAAATGGAGAATTGTTTGGCGACTTATCGGTTGAAGTTGAGACGTTCGTAAACGATTCAATCGCAAACAAGAAATCAATTATCACCCCCAAAGAATCCTTAGACTCGCTAAAAGTTGTAGATGCTATTGAAAGATCACTAAAAGAAGGCAAAGAAGTTTCCATTCATTGTGATTAATAATAAAGATTACTAAATTTTTAGAAGTAATTGATTCTATTGGATTTGTGGTTGATCTAATAGAATCAATTCATCCAATAATAATAAAGGAGTTTAGAAGATGGCATCTATTAGAGTACAAGCTCAAAAAGTTGGTAGTAAACTAAGCGGAATGGTTGTTCCAAACTTAGGAGCATTCATGGCCTGGGGAATGCTGACAGCTATTGGTATTGCATTAAATAATGATCTTTTAAGAGAATTTATTGCACCAATGCTAAATTATTTACTACCGCTTTTGATAGCGTTTGCAGGAGGGCGTGCTGTTTACGGATATCGTGGCGGGGTGATCGGGACTGTTGCTACCATGGGAGCGATTGTAGGGGCCGATATAACTATGTTTTTAGGCGCTATGATTTTAGGTCCGTTTGCGGCATGGATTTTAAAGAAATTTGATGAGGTAATTGACGGTAAAATCCCAACTGGATTTGAGCTATTAATCAATAATTTTTCTGTAGGAATCATTGGAGCTGTTATTTCCATTATCGGCGCAATTGCTGTTGCGCCAGCATTGACAGAACTGACCAATGTAATGTCTATCGGAGTTGACTGGATGATTCAGCATAGGGTATTGCCATTTACCGCAATTTTTATTGAGCCTGCTAAAATCCTTTTTCTAAATAATGCAATTGGGCAAGGGATACTGAGTCCCTTGGGCAGTACCCAACTGGCGGAGTATGGAAAGTCTGTGTTGTACCTTTTGGAATCAAATCCTGGACCGGGTTTGGGAATTTTACTTGGATATATGGTAGCAGGAAAAGGAAACTCAAAGGCCTCTGCTTTTGGAGCGAGTATCATTCATTTATTCGGAGGAATTCACGAAATATATTTTCCTTTTGTTTTGATGAATCCTGCTTTGTTGATTGCATTGATAGCTGGAGGAATTACTGGAACCTTTATGTTCACGCTGTTAAATGTAGGTCTAGTCGGAGTGGCATCTCCGGGCAGTATTATCACTATTATGATTATGGGTGCCGGTGGAGATCATCTGAAAATTCTTCTGGCAGTTCTTGCATCAGCAGCTGTTTCGTTTTTAGTTGCTCTTCCATTAGTAAGACGTTCAAAAAATGATGATGAAGAATTCTCTTCAGCAGCAAAGGAAATGGAAAATTTAAAAGGGAAAAAAAGTAGTATTTCATCGGTATTTGAATCAGATTCTCAAACGACAGATTTTAAAAATATGAAATTGATTGCTTACGCCTGTGATGCCGGTATGGGATCTAGTGCGATGGGGGCAAGTATTCTTCAAAAAAGAATTACTCAAGCCGGTATTGCTGATGTGAAAGTTTTTCATATATCTATTGCAGAACTTCCAACTGAATGTGATCTAATCGTTACTCAGGAAGCTTTAAAGGACAGAGTGAGTGATAAACAACCAAAAACTCAGTGTATTGGAATAACAGACTTTCTAAATGCTCCTGAGTATCAAGAAATTGTTACCTCACTGGTGGAAGCAAAAAATGTTGCTGGAGGATAATCCAATGTCGTCTTTAGTTATTATGGATTTTGATGGAGTTATTATTGATACAGAGTACGTTTGGTATCAGATATTTGTTGAATGGTTTAAAAAGAATTTTGATTATACTCTCACCGAAGAAGAATTTATGATGTCAATTGGTGCAGATGCACATATTCTATTTAACTATTTGAGAGAGAAAAAAAATATTAATGTGGATTTGGTGTCATTTAGAAAAGAGACACAAAGCCTTTTTATCGAGAAAAGTAAAAATCTACCATTAATTGATGGAGTCGAAAATTTTATTAAACAGGTAAAAAGTGACGGTTGGAAGTTGAGCCTTGCGACGTCAGCTACAAAAGAAAAGCCTTTGTATCATTTGAAGCGTTTGAAATTACTAGATTATTTTGATTATTTAGTAACAGCTGATTTAGTAGAAAATATAAAACCTGAACCAGATCTATTTTTGAAAGCTATTGATTTAGCTGGGGTAGATAAAAGCGATGCGGTTATTATAGAAGATTCGAAAAACGGACTTATTGCAGGTATCAAAGCAGGTATAGATGTAATCATTTGTCCAAATCGTTTGACTAAAGATGATGATTTTACTGGATGTCTAAATATTGTTGATTCTTTGGATAAAATTGAATTATAAAAGGGATGTGAGGATACAATGCTACTAGATAATTTAACTCAAAATGATGTACAGATTGGCGTGCAAGCGACTGATTGGGAAGAAGCTATCGAAAAATGTGCACAACCTCTTGTTGAAAAAGGCTCCATTGAACAAACTTATGTCAGAGGAATCATTGATTCTGTGAAAGAAAACGGGCCATATTTTGTATTAACTAAGCATGTTGCTTTAGCACATACTAGGCCAGAATTTGGAGCTAATTGTATTGATCTAAATTTTGCTGTTTTAGAAACGCCGGTTGAATTTGGAAAGGAAAGTCTAGATCCTATCAAGCTAATTATCACCTTAGCTGCTGTGGATTCAACTTCTCATTTAGATGTTATCGCTGATTTGACAGATATTTTGATTGATGAAGAGTTATTAGAAAAAATATTTTCTGTTGATTCATCTAAAGAATTGTATGAACTACTTTGCTCGAAAGGATAAGGAAGCATATGATTCTAGGTATTGATATAGGCGGAACTAATATAAAAACCGCGTTAGTTTATGAGAACAATGAGTCAGTTGATTTCAAATACTACAGTAAAACTCCGACATTAGCAAAGAAACGACAAGGAGAAGGCATCCTAAAGAAGGTATTAGAAATTGTTTCCGAATACCAATTAAAATTTGCTATTACAGGAGTCGCTATTTCTACAGCTGGTGTTGTAAGTGGACAAACATTTGAAATTTTATATGCTAATGAAAATATTCCTTATTACAAAGGAATAAATTTTTCCACTGAAATTATGAATACATTTGGGCTTCCGTGTGTTGTAGAAAACGATGTGAATGCTGCCACTCTGGGTGAATGGAAGTATGGTGCTGGAAAGGAAGGCTCTTCAATTCTATGTTTAACAGTTGGAACAGGAATTGGTGGGGGGCTAATCTTAGAAAATAATCTATATAGAGGATTCTCATATTGTGCTGCTGAGATTGGATATATGAAGTTGGGGGATAGTACCTTTGAGAATCTTGCCTCAACACAGCAGCTTATAAAAAGAGTAAAAAGTAAAAAGAATGACTCACAAATTGATGGAGAAGATATCTTTCGTTTGGCAAAAGATGGAGATGAAGATTGTCAAAAAGCGATACAGGAACTAATAAAGCAACTTTGTCTGGGTATAAGTAATTGTGTTTATTTAATAAATCCAGAAATAGTAATTCTTGGTGGAGGAATCATGGAACAAAAAGAATATTTATTACCTCGTATTCAAAGAGAGTTTGAACAAATATTCAGCAATAGAATTGGGAAACCAGAGATTCTTGTTGCTAGTCTGGGTAATTCTGCTTGTTTAGCTGGGGTTTATTGGCTCTTTAACTCGTTTTATGGAAAAAATAAACTGTAACTAACGGAACAACAACCTTTGAATAAAACTGAGGTTGTTGTTTTTTGAACTTGCGAAGAATTTTTCAAAAGATAGTAGGCGAAGTAATTTGAAGGTTTATACAAGAATAAAGAGTAAGTATGATTCCTTAACAATTTCTGAACAACAAATTGCTGATTTTATTTTGTTTTCTTTTGAAAAAATTCAGCATCTTACTCTTTTTGATATTGCAGTAGCAACATCCAAAGGACAAGCTACAATTATTAGACTTTGTAAGAAATTAGGCTTCAATGGCTTTACTGAACTGAAATATAAGATTGCTTTAGAACAAAATGATCAGAAGAAACACGTTTTTCCACTCGCGGAAGAGAGTACAGAAAAAATAAATGTATCCATCACCAAAATAAATCAGCGAATTGATAAAAATCAATTCGAAAGAGCTATCCAACATATGAATAATGCACAACGAGTGTACATTTTTGGAATTGGGTCGCTTAGTGCTAGTGCTTTAGATTTGGAATACTATTTTTTAAAATATTTCAACATCAAAGCTATAATTAGTGAAAATGATCAGGAAATTTATGCATCTTTAATTACGGAAAGAGATCTGATTATCGTCTTAGCTTCAAGTGATAATTACTCCTCAATTTTAATAGCAAAAAAAAGTAAAGCTCAAATTATTATAATCAGTAATTCGGTTTATCCGATTAGTTTTAGTGCCAATGTGCTATACTTACTGGGAAATTCTGCAAATGAAGAAGATTATCCTCCCAATCTATTATTAGATAAAATTATATATATGTTTATCGTGAACATATTTGTAGATTTTTTTGAGGAAAGTATTTCAAAAAATTCAATGATTATTGCAACAGATACTTCAGAAATTTATGGAAAAACGGGGAGAGAATTGGTTCATGTTTCTAACAAGAATAAATAAAGACTATCAAAAGGATAGCTAGAGATGTCGACATCTCTAGCTATCCTTTTTAGGTTCATTCATGATTTCATGTAACAAGCGTTTTAAGGCGTCATTTCCAAATTGTTCCGGTAATGGAGAAGAGGGGTCCATCAAGCTGGAATTTAGATTGGTGTGAGAATTTTCTTCCCGGTATTGCGAAGGTGTTAGGCCATTTTTTTGTTTGAACAAGCGCATAAAATGCTTGGCATCCGCGAAAAAGGCTTGTTCTGAAATCTCACTGATTGTGAGGGTGGTCGTTGTAAGGAGTCGTTTGGCGTAATCGAGTTTGATCGTTAAAATATACTCTTTTACCCCCAAACCTTGTTCCTTTTTGAATACCCTGCTTAGATAATTGGGATTCAACTCAAACTGATTGGCGATCGTAATTAAATTCAGCTCTGTCGAAATATTTGTTCGAATCCATTCAGCAATCAGAGCAGTCTTTTTGACCTTGTTTTGGGAGTTTCTCGAAAGGTATTTTAGATAATCATCACAAATATAGATCAATAGAAGGGTTAGAAAATAGTCATTACTTCTCTGAGTATAGTGATACAGTTTCTGATTATTCAGCAATTGATTCATCATAACTAGGATTTTCTCTGGTAGATTTAGCGAAAAACGTTGCGGTAAGACCACAAAATTATTTAATACAGTCGCTGGCTGCAAGGCGGCGATTTCTTGAATCCCCTGTTCTAGTTGTTTATCTTCATCAGGAATGATAGTGTAAGCGGCTAGGAAATGAAACCAATAAAAGTCAAGGGCATAGTCAATTGTTGCTGCGGGCTTTATCTCAGCCTTTGGCGGAACTAGAAAAAATTCATTCTCTTTTACCAGAACCTCTTTGCCGTTGATGGTTAGCTTTAAATCATTGGTGATGGGGATAATTGCTTCAAAATTTTCCGAATGCTCCGTTTGTTTGTGTCTCCATGGTTGTTTGTCATTGTTGGTAAATAGTCCGCCCCATAAGAAAAAAATGGGTTTGTTTAGATCGATTTTGTATAGCATTCCACACCCTCCTCTTATAGGTCACATTCTGACACTTATTATATAGTTCCGTCAGTTACTTTTCAATCTAATTGCTAATAGAATAGTCTTGTAAGCGCAAACTGAATATAAATGATTGAAACCGCGGTGATAAAATTTGCGCTTTTTTAAGTTTTTTTTGAGGAGCCGACTAATGGAACAGAAAAGAAAAAAATTTTTAGTAACAGATTTTGGAGCATGCTCTAATACCCAAAAGATTCAAACAAAGGAGCTGCAACAATGTATCGACGCCTGTCGAAAATCAGGTGGCGGAGAAGTTATTATCCCCGCCGGAACATACGTGATTGGTTCTTTGAGATTGTATTCGAATATCACGTTACGCTTAAAAACAGGCGCAATCTTATTGGGCAGTAAAGAGTTAAAGGATTATTGTGATTTTAAGATTCCTTCGACCATTCAGTATTTGAAGGACCCTTACTACAAAAAGCTGTGGAACCTGCCAGACTATTATTTTTATGCTCTAATTACTTCCTATGAGGCAGAAAATATCCGTATTATCGGTGAAACCGGTTCTGTTATCAACGGACAGGATACCTTTGATGCCAACGGAGAAGAGAAATTCCGCGGACCAATGGGAATAATTCTGTCAAAAGTGAACGGGGTACATTTGGAAGGGTACTGTTTTGAAAACAGCGCCAACTGGAGTCACACGTTAGACGGCTGTCAGAATGTCGTGATCAATAATGTCGCGATCAAAGGCGGTCATGATGGCTTCAATTTGCATCATTCAGAAGAAATAAGTATTTCTGATTGTCGCTTAGAATGCGGGGATGATTGTTTTGCCGGATATGATATTCGAAAGATGACCGTCGAACATTGCTACTTAAATACCGCATGTAACGGCATGCGGATTGGAGGAGAAAAACTGCTCTTCAAACATTGTATCTTTAGCGGTCCAGGAAGGTACCCGCATTTGTCTGAAAACACCTATCACACGCATGCAATCTTCAAGTATTATGCGATTCGACCGGATAACATTCAAAAGGATGCACAGGAAATCAAGTTGGAAAACTGTATGATTAAGGACGCTGATCGACTGTTTGCTTATGACCAGGGAAAAGAAGAAATGAACCAAAACAATCGACCTCTAAGAGATTTGACCTTAGAAAATGTCTCTATCACTGGCATTAGACACACTTCCTTGTTTAAAGGAAATGGGGAAAAAGCGACATTGTCGTTAAAAAATGTCACGATTGATGTGGATTCGAAGGAAGCATTTCTAAGGATTGATAAAAGCATTCGTCTGGATTTTGAACAAGTCGATTTTAAAAATCCTGTGATCATTGAGGTAGAGGATAGTCACATGTTGCAGCTTGAAGGAATGACAACCATGAAGTTTTTGGTAGAAGACGAGCTGTACTCAGACGACGTGTAAGCATTTTTTAAAGTTAAGGAGTTTATGAGATGGTAGGAATTATTTTAGTCAGTCATGGATTGATGGCACAGGGGATGAAGCAATCCTGCGAGATGATCGCTGGAAAGAGAGAAAATATTCACGCGTTGGCACTAACGGAAGAGGGCATTGTCCCGTTTGAAAATAAATTGAGCCAACTGTTAACGAAATTAAAGAGTCAGTATAAAGATATTTTGATCCTAACAGATCTAGTCAATGCGACACCGTTTTTACAGGCTTATCGGTTAACTTCCGAAGATAAAAGGATCAAGCTGGTTTCAGGGATGAATCTGCCGACTTTGTTAGCTTTCGCATTGGCACCAGAAAAGTATGATGATTTTGATGGATTTGTTAGAGAAACGGTGAATGAACAGGCCTATTCAGTCGCATTGTTTGAGCCGTCGGTATCAGAAGAGGATGAACAAGAGCTTTAGGAGGGGAAAAGATGAGTTTTACTTTGGTAAGAGTCGATGATCGCTTGATCCATGGACAAGTCGTTTTGTATTGGTCTAAGGTCCGGCCAGGAGATGGCATTATTTTAGTTGTCGATGATCAGCTTGGGCAAGACAATTTTATTAAGTCTGTTTTTAAAGATGCAGGGAAAAAAATGGGAAAGAATGTTTTTATTTTTACGGTGGAACAAGCGAAGAAAAAAATTCCCGAAGCGGCTGCCAGTGGGAAAAAATATTATTTGATCGCAAAATCAATCTCGTTTCTTTCAGAATTGAAAAAAGCAGGCGTTGATTTTGGCGATGAGGTAATCATTGGCAATGTGAGCAATCGTCCAGACACGAAGAAAATGTACAACAATATCTATTTTAATGAGCAGGAAATCCAAGATGCGAATTATTTAAAAGCACAACAGATGAAATTGACATTCCAATTAACACCCAATGATGCTGGTGCTGATTTTTAGGAAGGAGGAGGAAAAATGGATGTTTCGATTTTTCAAGCGATTTTGATTGGTATCGCTTGCTGGTTAGGAAGTATAGAAAATCCCCAGCCTTTGGGACTGGCTCTTTCAGATATGCTGGCTCGACCAATTGTCGGAGGAACGATTGTGGGGCTGATCCTTGGTGATTTGGGAACAGGTGTGGCTATTGGAGCGGCTATTCAGGCGATGTATTTAGGAAATGTGGTTGCTGGGGGAGTTGCTGCAGCAGATATGTCCTTTGTGTCCTATCCCTCGATCGCCTTAGCAATGATCGCAGGAGCAGATACGACAGTCGCAGTAACACTTGCGACGACGATAGGTGTTCTGGGGGCGGCTTTGTTTACAGCCTATGAGACGTTTATGTCAGTGTTTAATGCAATGGCGGATCGTCAATTGGACAAAGGAAATATTGAGGGTATGAAGCGCGTGTATATTTTCGGCCCGCTGCTGACATCCTTTACGATGCGATTTGGAATTACTTTAGTAACGGTTCTATTAGGTGCGACATTTGCTCAGAATTTCTTGAACGGTATCCCAGATATTATTCTTCATATTATGTCTGTACTAGGCGGTGTTCTACCAGCGGTCGGGATTGCGATCCTGTTGTCAAACACGGTGAAGGACAAAAAAATGTTTGCCTTCTTTTTACTTGGAATCATCATGATTTCAGCAAAAATGAATATGGTGACGGTCGCTGTCGTAGCCGGATGTCTAGCTGTAATCTTCTATATGTTATCAGACAATAATGGAAGCAACGATAACCAGCAAACTGCTGTTGATGACTTGAATGATGAGGAGGCCGTATTATGATGGAAAACTCTTTTAGCCAGGAAGCGAATCCGAAAAGGCAGGTTTCGAAAAAGGCATTAGATAAAACGTGGTGGACATGGTTTAAATATTGTTTAGGGGTCTTTGGTTTTGAACGTCTAGAAGCGCCTGGCTTTGCCATGAGCATGATCCCGCTATTCAAAGACTTATATAAAGACGATCATCAAAAGCAAGTAGAGGGTGTAAAGCGCCATACGACCTTCTTTAACACGCATCCGTATTTGGGCGGATTAATTAACGGGATTGTGGCATCGATGGAAATTGAGAAGGCAAATGGCGCAGATATTTCAGATGAGATGATCGAAAATCTGAAGGTGGGGATGATGGGACCTGTTGCCGGAATTGGTGACTCCTTGTTTCAGGCTACACTGTATCCAATTGTCTTTAGCGTAGCCATCGGCTTGTCTGCGGGAGGAAGTCCATTAGGAGCAATCTTCGCTGTGGTGACCGTTTTTACCTTACAATTATTTGTTACCCGCTTTACCTTTTATCAAGGGCTAAAGCTCGGTCAGGAAGCCTTCCAATCACTGCTAGGAGATAAGATGGACAAGCTCCAAACCGCCATGGCTGTTTTAGGATTGACTGTAATGGGGGCTGTCACTGCCCAATTCGTTAACTTTAATCTGAAATTGACTTACAAATCTAAAATGAATGAAGTGAATTTCCAAGAAATATTAGATGGTATATTTCCAAGTATCCTACCGATCTGTTTGGTTCTTCTTGGCTATTATTTATTGCGAAAGAAAAATATTTCTGCGATTAAATTGATTCTGGTTTATGTCGTAGTTGTTGCGATCAGTGCGGTAATTGGAATCGTTTAGTGGAAAGAGATTGTGACAGAAGTGGTCAGCTTCAAGAAATAAGAAGGAATTTCCGAAAATTGTTTCTCAAATTTTTGTGAAATTTCGGCTTATTTCCGAATGCTAGTTCTGCTTAGTGAAACTTAGCAGTAACTGTATGCGGAGCTTGCGTAGAAGAAGCTACTTCTGGAACACCGTTTGTTCGGAAAAATGGGCTGTGACAATTACCTTTGTCACAGCCTTTTTTCGACACATTTTGGAATAAAACTTGCTTAATTAATCAAGTGAAGGGAGGAGCAATGTGATGAAAAGAATGAGTGCATTTACGCTTGGAGATATGGTGATTGAATATTATCAATCGTCTGAATCAGTAGAATGGCTGCTTGTACCGAAAATGCTCCGAGAAGCGATTGTTTTACCTAAGAAGAAAAAATACGATTCACTGATCCAAGTGAAGCTTGTAGGGGATGATTATCCCAAAGGATTTTGTACAGGAAGCACCATGCGCAACAGCCAAACAGTTAAAAAACTGCGATTTTTTGATCAAACCCTTCTGTCAACAGAGGACGAAAAAGAAATCCAGACCTGCTTGTTTGATGAGCGGGGGAATCAGTATATTCATCATGTTATATGGAAGATAGGTTCAGCCGTCTTAGAAACGTTTGTCTCTTTTGAAAATCATACAAATAAGCTTCAAAGGATAGAAATGCTGGCGAGTTTCTCATTAAGCAATTTAAGTCCTTTTTATGAGCGTAATCCAATTGGAAATTTGAGTCTCACTCGTTATCAGAGCAAGTGGAGTTTTGAAGGGAGGAAAACGACGCAGCTGATTGAAGAATTACAGCTGGAGCCCTCTTGGAAACCATCGGGGGTGGGGCTGGAAAAGTATGGACAGGTTGGTTCGATGCCAGTGAGCGGCTGGTTTCCTTATGTGGCCGTTCATGATCAGAAGAAGGGGGTTACTTGGTCGGCATGTATCGCTCATCCGGGATCATGGCAGATTGAAGCGTATCGCCTAGACGAAGATTTATGTCTATCCGGCGGTCTAGCGGATCGGGACTATGGGCATTGGGTAAAAGAGGTTCCGCCTGATGAATCATTTACTTCACCAAAGGCCTATATTACAGTCGCTCAAGGAGATGAAGAGGAAGCCGCACAACGATTGACGGAAGCTTTGTCAGAGGCGCTACGTAAGAAGGAACACCCTAGTGAGACTAATCTAGCCGTGCAGTTCAATGAATTTTGTACTTCTTGGGGCAGACCGACTGAGGCGTCTATTTTAAAGAATTTGGCTTCCTTAAAGGATAAAAATATTGACTATTATGTTATTGATGCTGGCTGGTATGCGAATCAGCACGGGTGGGAAAAAAGTCACGGGGATTGGCAAATCAATCAGGAACAATTTCCCAACGGCTTAAAATCAGTCGTTAAAGCCATCAGAAAAAACAAGATGATTCCGGGTATTTGGTTTGAAATTGAAACGGTCGGCAGCGAATCTATCGCTAGTTCTTTTTTTGACCATTTACTAGTCAAAGATGGCTTTCCGCTAACTGTAGGAAGTCGCCGTTTTTGGAATATGCGTGATCCGTGGGTGAAGCGCTATTTGCAGGAGAAGGTGATTGATTTTCTTAAAGAACACGACATTGGCTATCTAAAAATTGATTACAATGAGAATTTTGGCATTGGCTTTGATGGCGCTGCTTCTTTTGGTGAAGAAAGCCGGCAGCAATTAGAAGCCAGCCAGCAGTTTATTCGAGAAATCCAAAAGCAACTGCCTGACTTAGTTATTGAGAATTGCTCCTCAGGCGGTCATCGTCTGGAATACTCGATGATGCAGCTGACAGATCTCTCCAGCTTTTCCGATGCACATGAAGCGCTGTGTATTCCGATCATTGCAGCCAATTTGCATCACCTGATGCTGCCTTGTCAAAGCTTGATTTGGTCGGTCATCCGAAAAGAAGATTCAACGCAACGCCTGTATTATTCTATGACCAGCACCTTTTTAGGAAGAATGTGTCTATCTGGCGATATCAATGAGTTATCTGAGACGCAATGGGCAGTAATTGAGGAATGCCGGGCCTTTTATGAGGAATGCAAACTCTTAATCAAAAAGGGACAGACGAAAATTCTTCGTGATGAAATTTTATCTTATCGTCAACCAAATGGCTGTCAGGTTGTCTATCGCTTTAACGAAAACAAAGCACTGCTGGTCATTCATAATTTCGATCAAACTGTAGTTGAGCTTCCTTTTGAGATTGGTGAGATCACCCGCAGCTGCGGGGTTGAGACGCAAAAGATAGTAGTTAAAAAAATGTTGAATAAGTGTCGAATTGAATTTCCCCGTGAGTTTATGGGGTGTGCGCTGCTGGTGGATTTAGGTTAGTTCGACAGAATGTGGCATGGATTTTGCTTATTTAAAAGTGAATAAAAAAGGAGTGTTATAGGAATGCAAAAAATGGAAACCCGTTATACCCACAGTCCAAAGGATATTGAACATTATTCGACGGAAGAATTGCGTCGAGAATTCCTGATAGAAAAGGTTTTTGTGCCAGGTGATATAAGATTGACCTACACTCATAATGATCGAATGATTTTCGGCGGTGTGACGCCAACGACTGAAGCTTTGGAGATTGTTTTAACAGATGAGTTAGGCGTCGATTATTTCTTGGAACGTCGTGAATTAGGTATCATCAATATCGGCGGATCAGGAACAATAGAGATTGACGGGCAAAAAGAATCTATGAAAAAGCAAGACGGTTACTATATCGGAAAAGAAACTAAGCAAGTGATTTTCGCTTCAGACGATCCTCAGAAGCCCGCAAAATTCTATATTAGCTCCGTGCCAGCTCATAAAAAGTATCCCAATGTAAAAATCAGTATCGATCAAATTCGACCAATGGAAACTGGTGCTGGAGAAACATTAAATGAACGCAAAATTTATCAATATATTCATCCCAATGTTTGTGAAAGCTGTCAATTGCAAATGGGCTATACGATGTTGGAGCCTGGCAGCGCATGGAACACGATGCCTTCTCATACTCATGAACGCCGGATGGAAGCCTATGTTTATTTTGATTACGCCAATGAAGATACTCGCGTTTTTCATATGATGGGTAAACCGGATGAAACAAAGCATTTAGTGGTGAATCAAGAGCAAGCGGTTATTTCACCAAGCTGGTCGATCCACTCAGGCATTGGGACAAGTAACTATTCCTTTATCTGGGCGATGTGCGGAGAAAATATCACCTATACAGATATGGATATGGTTGCAATGGAAGATTTGAAATAGAAAAAAGGAATGAGGAAATAAAATGACATTTACTATGGATATGTTTCGTTTAGATGGAAAAATCGCTTTGGTAACAGGAGCTGTTTACGGGATTGGTTTTGAAATCGCAAAAGCTCTTGCCGCAGCAGGCGCAACCATCGTTTTCAATAATTTAGATCAGGAATCTGTCGATAAAGGAATCAAAAATTATCAGGATAACGGAATCACAGCTCATGGCTACGTGTGCGATGTAACGGATGAGGAAGCAGTTGCAGAAATGGTGAAGCAAATCGAAGCAGAGGTTGGTGTAATTGATATTTTGGTAAACAATGCAGGAATCATCAAACGCATTCCGATGCTGGAGATGTCTGCTCAGGACTTTCGCCAAGTAGTAGATGTAGACTTGAACGCACCGTTTATCGTATCAAAAGCGGTATTGCCATCAATGATCAAGAAAGGTCACGGAAAGATTATCAATATTTGTTCCATGATGAGTGAATTAGGACGAGAAACAGTCGCAGGCTATGCGGCAGCAAAAGGCGGACTGAAAATGCTGACAAAAAATATTTGTTCTGAGTTTGGAGAAGCCAATATCCAGTGTAACGGCATTGGTCCTGGCTATATAGCGACACCGCAAACAGCTCCTTTGAGAGAACGTCAGGCAGATGGCTCTCGCCATCCTTTTGACCAATTTATCGTATCAAAAACTCCAGCGGCGCGTTGGGGAGAAACTGGAGATTTAGCCGGACCAGCAGTTTTCTTGGCCTCGCAAGCCTCAGATTTTGTCAACGGGCACATTCTTTATGTAGATGGCGGTATATTAGCCTATATCGGGAAACAGCCAGAATAGAATGTATAGGGCAGTCTCAAAGGAGTAAGGGCTGCTCCTTTTCCATATTTTCGACACAAATTGCAATTAGTGTAGAAGTGTCGAAAGTTATTGATTATACTAGATTTAAAGAATCAAACTGTCCGTTAATTCATGGTAGGAGGTGTTTGTGATGTCAAAGAAAAAAGTATTGGAGTTATTGCAGACCAATACAGAGACGGTCGAAAAAATCGCAGCAGATGATCACTTAACCGCTGAAGGGCTGTCTGAAATAATCGGTATCCAACGCAATACGACCAGTCAATATTTGAACGAGTTTGTCAAAGAAGGAGTGGCGATCAAGGTAAAAAGCCGGCCAGCGTTGTTTTATCACAAGGAAGCGTTTAAGCAACGTTTTTTTGAACCGCATTTGACCGTTTATGATGGGTTTAATCAATTGTTAGAGGAAAAACGCAGCAACGACAGTAAAAATAGCGAAGTTTTTTCATCCGTGATTGGCGCACATTCTAGTTTACAAATGGTGATTGATCAAATTAAGGCTTCTGTATATTACCCAGGAACCGGACTGCCCATTATGTTTCATGGCGATACTGGAGTCGGTAAAAGCCTGTTAGCACGAAAAACCTATGAATTTTGTGTCGAACAGGGTTTGGTCGAGCAGGATGCTCCGTATTTAGAACTGAACTGTGCTCAGTATTATCACAACGAAGAACTGTTAAGCAGTATTTTGTTTGGTTATAAAAAAGGAGCTTTTACCGGTGCGGAAGAAAATCAAGTCGGGTTGCTTGAATCGGCAGATCAGGGTGTTTTATTTTTAGATGAATGCCATCGCTTATCGCCTGAAAGTCAGGAAAAGCTGTTCACCTTTATTGATAACCAAACATTTTCACGTATGGGAGAAAACAATAAGCTCCGTAAGTCCAAGGTGCGTTTGATTTTTGCCACGACGGAGGATATTCAAGAAAATTTTTTACGCACCTTTGTCCGGAGAATTCCCATTACCATTAATATTCCTTCGTTGCATGAGCGAACAACGCAAGAAATTTCAGAATATATCTACACCTTCTTGATTCAGGAGAGTATCAAATTTAATAAAGAGATTGTCGTGACACCGTGGGTCTTGAATCGACTGATGTCTCTGAATTATCGAGACAATGTTGGAGAACTTAAAAATTTGATCAAGATCATTTGCGCTGGCGCTTACGGCCGCCAAACCAATCAAGCGCAGGTAATGATCAGTGCAGAGTCTCTGGAAGAAAGTCTGATGACTCGCTTCTTATCCTTAAAGGAAATCGATAATATTGAGGATAGAGATCTATTGATTTCACCGGATAGCAAGATTACCGATTTTATTCATACTGATACGGTTGAAAGTCTCATGATTAACGGCATATTCAAGGTGTTTGAAAAGCTGTTTCAACAATACCAAGCAGAAGAAGTGACTGACGAATACTTGGTTCAACAATTATCAAGAGAAGCGACGACGGTTGTTGAAATGCTAGTTTATGAGGATAATGAAGAAAAAAATACGCTGAAGCTGCTTAGAAATACGGTCAAGGAATTAGTAAATTTCCTAGAATCCAGTTTTTTCATCAAAATGCGAGGCAACTCCATTGTCGCGCTAACCAGCTATTTGTATAAAAGAAGCAGCTTTATTTTGGATCTGCCTAAATTGAGCCAGAAGCAGCTAGAGGAGATCAAAGAATTTATTGCCATCAATCTTTTGATGGAATCCAAGCTTTTGAATGCACTATTAGAATTAGTCGAATCAAAATTAGATGTGACGCTAACGGATTCTGAAAAAGTCCTGCTGACCTTCTATTTAAAAGGACTAGACTTAGAGGTCAAAAAACCAGAAATTCGTGGAGTCATTTTGGCACACGGCTTTTCTACCGCCAGCAGTATCGCGGATGTGGTCAATCGTTTTATGGATGAGCATCTGTTTGACGCCTTTGACATGCCCTTCAATGTTTCCTTGGAAAAGGTGAAGGAGTATATGAATCATTATATTAAAAGTAATGATTGTTCAAAGGGACTGGTGATATTAGTAGATATGGGTTCGCTAATGTTTTTGGCGGACAGCTTGGAGCAATTATCTGGTCCACTATTGATTATGAATAATGTGACGACGCAGCAAGCATTGTTTGTCGGAGAAATGCTGAAGAAAAAGACCGATCTGGAAATAATCGCTGAAAAAATCTCAACAAGCATGCCATTTGACTATAAAATGACCTATCCGTTAAAGGAAAAAGAGCTGATGATCGTTACTGTTTGCCAGACGGGTCTAGGTGCTGCACAGCAGTTAAAAGAATTTTTACAGTCAAGTATTCCAAAAGAAACAGGCTTTCAGGTGGAGGCTGTGGATTATCACTATTTGAAAAAATACGGACAAGAGAATTCCTTATTCAAGCTGTACGAAGTCCAAGGAATTGTCGGCACAGCTGATCCTGGTGTACCAGAGATTCCTTATGTGGCTTTAGAAGACTTGATTTCAGGTCATGGACAGGAAATGATCGATAAAATTTTCGCTGAAATTAAAGATGAAGAAATCAGAAAAACGATCAATAATAATTTGGTGCGTAATTTGTCCATTGAACGCTTGATTTCGGCAGTAACGATTTTAGACGTGAAACGTGTCATCTCTTATATTGATGAAGTGATCGATCGTTTTGAACGCCACGCAAAATTTACCCTGACCAATAGCAAAAAAGCCATTTTGTATGTCCATATTGCCGGCTTAGTGGAGCGTTTGATACGCAACCAAGAGGTGACGCATTATAGCGGTGAGACACGTCCGCAGAATCGTAAATTGATGATCCTGTCAGAATCGTTGGAAATTTTAGAATCCGCCTACAATATTGAAATCAGTGAATATGAGTTGAATTATTTGTATGACATTATTTTTGATTGCTAAAAGGTTTATGCAGGAGGCAGTAAATGAAATTAGCCGCAATTGATTTAGATGGAACATTATTAAATAGCCAGCATCAGTTACTAGAGAAGAATACCCGAGCATTAAGGCAGGCACAAGCACAAGGCATTCAGCTGGTTCTTGCGACAGGGAGAAGTGTTGTTTCCGCCGTTGATATGCTGGAGCAAATGGAATTAGAGGGCTTTATCCTCGCCTTGAATGGTACATTTATCGCGCAAAAAACGAGTGAAGGCTTAAAAACGCTTCGAAGCTCTCAGCTAGAACAATCAGACGTTAAAAAAGCTTTTGATCTGGCACAAGAAGAAAAGATCACTTTTATCGCCAGCAATCAATTAGGCAGTGATCGAGTTGTAATGGATGGCCCAGAAGAGCTTGTCCAAGAATTTCTGGTGAAGCGTACTGACCTGAGATGCTTCACAGCAAAGGAAATGCAAGAAAAAATTGATGATGCCAGTAATCACTATTTGAAACTAGCTTTTACGAATCAAAATCGGAAAAAGCTGTTGAACTTAAAGCAACGACTGGAAAAGGCAGGACTGCCTACCATTTTCTCAGATACACATTATATTGAATACGTTCCTCAAGGAGTCAATAAAGGAACTGCCTTGCAATTTCTATGCGAAAAATTAGGAATCTCGTTAAGCGAGACCCTAGCAATCGGTGACCAAGAAAATGACATAGAGCTGTTGCAAATGAGCGGCAGGGGAATTGCGATGGGAAATGCGCAAGAGCATGTGAAAGCCGTGGCGGATCAGGTAACAGCGACAAATGATCAGGCAGGAGTAGCAAAAGCGCTGCTGCGCTATTTATAAGCTATAAGAAAATTATGAGATTTTAGCATGAATAAGTCGCTTTATAGCAGGTATATCCATGTCCGGCTTCACGAACTAGCTTTTTCGGCAATAAGCAAAAATATTTCGAAATTTGAGGAGCAATTTAGAAATATTTTGGTCTTATTGCTCAAAAGCTGAACGAGTTCGCGAAGCCTTTCTTACTGAACTGAACTCAAAGAAGACTCTTGAGTTCAGTTTTTTAGTAGAAAGAGTATCTCTGTGCCGACACAAATTTTCTACTCTATCGACAGAAGAACTGTGAGTATAAATGCGTCAATAAACCGCAGGAACGACAATTAACAGCAAACAATAAATGCAAGGCCTTTTCTTCCAAAGCCTTGTTACATAAGGAAAACGCTTAATTAAAAGCCAAGAAAAAAAGTTAAAATTGGAAATGATCAAGTTGCTCGACTAAATTTGGCATGGGACTTGCTAATAATAAAGTGAAATGAAAAACAAGAAATGGAGGAACAAAAAATGATTTCTATGATTCGAATTGATGACCGTCTAGTTCATGGACAGGTTGCAGTGAAGTGGTCAAAGCAATTAAGTGTAAACCGCATCGTGGTTGTAAGTGATTCTATCGCTAAAAATGAAATTCAGATCAGCGCCTTAAAGATGGCAGGACCGGCAGGCGTGAAGGTCGCGGTGCTCCCGTTAGAAAAAGCGGTGAGTATTCTGAACGATCCTCGTTCAGAAAAGTTGAATATCCTAGTGGTAACGAATGAACCAAAATATGTGTTGGCGTTATTGCCTAAGCTAAATGAAAAGCCCGTGTTAAATATGGCAAATTACGGACGGATTGGCGGCTCATTATCAGACAAGGAAAAGATCACCGAGACTGTTTATTTATCACCAGAAGATAAAGAAGTAGTGAAGCAGGTGTTTGCTCTTGGTTATGATTTCAATTACCAGCCGTTACCAGACGATGCGCCTCAATCACTGAAATCGTTAATAGGGGGATAAAAACATGTTAGTAAATGCTTTAATTGTTGGGTTTGTTGTTGCTTTAGCTAAATTTGTGGATTGGTGGGGTTCGACTCAGCTGTCTCGTCCAATCTTTATTGTGGCCTTATTAGGACTTTTATTAGGACATCCAACTGAAGGAATCATCATGGGTGCTCAATTGGAATTGATCTTTTTAGGAAATGTTAGTCTTGGTGGCGTGATGCCTTCAGATATCACATTAGGCTCAATCTTCGGTGCCGCCTTTGCGATGATCGTAGGCTCTGATCTGAATGTGGCTATTGCGTTGGCAGTTCCTATTTCTATGTTGGGGACCTTGCTTTATTCTTCAATGAAGATGGTGGTCACTTCGTTGGTGCCTCGTTTTGAAAAACATATTCGTGAACACAATTATAAAGCCTTCAATCGGCTGTGGCATCTTCAATTCTGGGGATTTGAACTCTGTTATTTCTTATTAGGCTTTATTGTCATTTTAGTTGGTGCAGATGCGGTGAAAGCTTTTGTAGAATGGCTACCTGCATGGGTACAAACTTCTATGACAGTTGCGGCAACGATGCTTCCAGCAATTGGTCTGGCGTTATTGTTGAAAATGCTATGGCAAAAGTCTTTAGCACCGTACTATTTCTTAGGTTTTGCTTTAGGCGCATTTTTCTTTTATCAAAAAGCCACAGAAGTAAAAGATGGCGTTATTACGACAGAGTCCAGCAGCATTTTGTCTTTAGTTCAGATTGCCTTTGTCGGATTTATTATTGCGGCTCTGGTTGTGATGTCTGAATTAAAAGCAAATAAAAAAGACGTAAAAGTTGCAAGTAATGCGGTTGTTGATGCTGACGATGAAAGCGAGGATTTTTTCGATGACTAAAAATGAGATGTTGAAACTGAATAAAGATGAGCGGAAAATCGTATCAAAAATGTTTTGGCGAAATCAGTATTTAATGTTTTGTACTAGTTATACAAAACAGCAGGGGATTACCTATGGCTGGTTGATGGCGCCTTTCTTACAAAAAGTATACGGCAAAGATACAGAGGAATTTTACGATGCGATGGGGCGGCACCTTGATTTCTTTAATACAGCTCCGGCAATGAACGGGTTTATTTCGGCACTGACACTTTCGATGGAAGAAGAAAACAAAGAGCTGGTCGATCGTGGAGAATCTTTTGATACATCAGCGATTCCCGCATTAAAAACCGCCTTGATGGGGCCTCTAGCGGGGATCGGTGATGCTATCTATCTCTCAGTTTTACGCGTAATCGCAACGGGGGTCGCCTTAGGACTTAGTGAGCAGGGGAATATTTTAGGACCGATTTTGTTCCTGTTAATCGTTAATGTACCCAATATGCTGATTCGCTGGTTCACAACAGTGGTTGGCTATAAAGCAGGGGGAACTTTCATTTCGGAGGCCATGCGATCAGGTACTTTCGCTGCCATTACAAAAGGCGCGGCAGTCTTAGGTTTAATTATGACCGGAGCGATGACGGCACAATTTGTCACATTCAAAACCACTTTTGAGGCAAAATTATCAGGAACGACTTTCAATCTACAAAATGTTTTTGATTCGATTATGCCAGGACTATTACCGTTAGCGATCACCATGATTTGCTTTGCCTATTTGCGCAAACATAATCGTCCCGTACGTGCATTAGTTGCGATCTTTGTTTTAGCTGTAATATTTACTATTTTAGGTATTGCAGGTTAAAAATATAAGCAATCTACTCCGAGCAGTTTTTATATGAACTGCTCGGAGTTTTTGTCTGTAAGCAGGTTATAAAATTTTTACATGATTAAATCGCTTTACAGCAAGCATATCCATGTCCGGCTTCACGAACTAGCTTTTCTACGCAAGCTACGCATACAGTTACTGCTAAACTCCGTTAAGCAGAACTAGCATTTCGGCAATAAGCAAAAATATTTCGAAATTTGAGAAGCACCAAGTAGGTACCAATCAACATCAGTTCTCTTCGATCACTGTGTTTCTTGGCAATTTAGAAATATTTTGGTCTTATTGCTGAGACACACAGCGACTGCTTGCAGAGCTGATGTGGAACAGTACCTACATGGTGCTCAAAAGCTGAGCGAGTTCGTGAAGCCTTTCTTAATCTTCGACAGATAGTTGGCACGCCAATTGCTTATTTATAAATGAACAGACTATCAAAGGAGTGACGAATTTGAAAAAGAAATTTTTTCTAATATCTCATAATGAATTTGCTCATGGATTAAAAAAAGCATTGGAAATGATTATAGGACCGCAGGAAAATTTGTATTCCTTTGGACTGATGCCTGGTGGACATCCTGATGAGATTATTCAAAGGATTGAGGCCTTTATCACCGATGATACAGAGGCTGTAATTCTAGGAGATATCGCAGGCGGGAGTGTGTGTAATTCCGCGATGCGCTTAACTACCAAAAGAAATGTTGTGTTAGTTACAGGAACGAACTTGCCTTTAGCGATGGAAATTATCGTCGGACAAACGACATCACCAGAAGCAATCCAACAGATCATCACCGCAGTCAGAGAAGGAATGAAAATTTTGACACTCGAACCTGCTTGTCAAGAAAGTACAGAGGATTTTTTCTAGCATGACTCTTAGTAGAAAAGCAGTCCTTGAATACCTGTTGGATTTGCTGCCTGAGGATGATGAATACCTTACTCAAAGCGGGAGCGCTTATTTAATTGAGATCCGTCAGTTAGAAAGTATTCTGCGCCCGCTTTGGGGAATATTGCCAGGATTCAGCGGTTCGCTGGAGACGCTTAAAAGTTTCGACGCTATCGTGAAATTCCAGAAATGTGTCGAAAACAAGCAGCTGCCGACTATCTCTACTGCAAATCGTCAAATTGCGGTAGAAGCAGGTGTACTGGGTTACGCTATCGGCCAACATGGCGAAGAATTTTTAGAATTGTTTAGTGAAGAAGGCCAGGTTTATTTGATTCAATGGCTGAATCAGTTGAATCAGATTGAATTTCCGGCAGGCAATTGGTATTTCTTCTTAATTCTAATCAACGGTGCGTTGAAGGAGCAGGGCTTACCGTATTCGGAGGAACGCCTCGCCTTTGCAAAAGCAGGAATCGAGTCCTTTTATTTAGGTGATGGCTGGTATTCTGACGGGAAGAATCAGCAGCGAGATTATTACGTCGCCTTTGCCTTTCATTTTTACGGTCTGCTTTACAGCCGTTTTTCCAGCGATGCGCAAGGGCAGGTGTATGTCGAGCGTGCAGTTCTGTTTGCCAATGATTTTCAACATTGGTTTGATCCTGTGGGTCGTTCACTGCCATATGGACGAAGCTTAACGTATCGCTTTGCGCATATCAGCTTTTGGAGTGTGTTGGTCATTAGCGGGGTGTATCAAAAGACGGATCTAAGTTTAGCTGAAATTAAAGGGATAATTGCCCGGAATTTACGATTTTGGCAGAAGTGTCCGATTCAGTTGCCAAAGGAAAAAAATCTGTCGATTGGCTATGCCTATAATCAATTGATCTTGTCGGAAGATTATAACGCACCAGCGTCTCCGATGTGGGCGTTTAAATCGTTTGTCTTATTGGAATTACCAGCTGACGCACCATTTTGGACGCTTGATGAAGCGGCTCTGCCGATCCAAGCGCATAGTGTCCAAGCACACGCCGGCTTTCACGTTACTCAAAATAAGGAGCAAACGATTGCTTTGAGTAATTTACAGTATTGCAGTAATCAGAAACTGTATCATCAAAGTGAAAAATATACGAAATTTGCGTATTCAACTTATTTTGGCTTTAACTTGACCCGTGACAATCAAAACATTGAATCATTTGCGATTGATTCTACGTTAGCCTTTTCTCTGAAGGGGCACAATCAATACCAAACACGCCAGCGAATTTTAGCTTCAAAAATTTTTCCAACCTATAGCTGGAGCAGCTGGTCGGTTTGGGAAGAGCTTAAGGTACAAAGCTATCTCGTTCCGATTGATGGTCATTCGCATGTGAGAATTCATGTGATTGACACACCGTATCCTGTTGAAGTTTTCGAAGGAGGGTTCCCATTAGTTGATTGGAATCCCAAATATAATCAACCAACCTTCACTTCAACTAGCAGTTGTTTAGAAAATCGCTTTGGCTTTAGCTTAATCAAGGATATAAAGGGCAACCGTCAAGCAGATCTTGTTAGTCAGGGTCCTAACACCAATATTTACTCATCAGAAAAAAATGGTGTTCCGGTTTTGAAAACAGAACGATCAAAAGGAAGGGTCACATTTGCGGCACTCATAGCTGGTGGGCCTAAAAAAGTAGCACTTCCCAAGCTGCAATTTTTTGAAACGGCAGCTGATTTTCAAATTTTAACCAATGATCAAGAATACATAATCAAAAAGGAGCGATGGATATGATTAATGAAGAAACGACACAATGGGCAAAGAAGATTTTCAAAAAAATCGACGAAAAATTAACGGTCGAAGCAAAGCGTCTAGGAGGGAAAATTCCTTATATTCCTAGTGCAGAAACGGGACTTTATGAAGAAGACCTAGGGACATCTGATCCTGTTTGGTGGACCAACGGTTTTTGGTCAGGCTTGATGTGGCAAATGTATCATGCCACCGAAAAAGAACTTTATAAAAAAACTGCTGAACTAAATGAAGCAGCTTTAGATAAGGCCTTTGAGATTTATACAGGTCTGCATCACGATGTGGGCTTTATGTGGCTGCATACCGCCGTAGCAAATTTTCGTCTAACAGGAAATGAACGTTCCAAAGCCCGGGGCCTTCATGCGGCTCATCTATTAGCAGGACGCTACAATCCTAGAGGAAAGTATATCCGTTCTTGGAATCGGGACCGTGCTGGTTGGGTAATCATTGATTCAATGTTGAATATTCCAATGCTCTATTGGGCAGAAAAGGAGATCGGTGATCCGCGTTTTCGTTATATCGCTGAAGATCATGCGGATAAGGTGATGAACCAGATTGTAAGACCGGACGGGTCAGTCAATCATATCGGTGTTTTCGATCCAACAAACGGCGAACTAATCGAGACGCCAGCTGGTCAGGGCTATGCCTCAGGTTCTTCTTGGTCGCGCGGACAAGCCTGGGCGATTTACGGATTTGCATTAAGTTATCTTCACACGGGAAAAACAGCCTATTTGGAAACTGCAAAAAAAGTGGCCCATTATTTCATTTCTGAAGTCGCGAAAACGGATTGGATTCCAGTAGTTGACTTTAGAGCACCACAAGAACCAGTGATGATTGATACGTCAGCGGGAATGTGTGCTGCCTGTGGTCTTTTGGAGATCTCTAAGCATGTGGATGAGTACGAAAAAGCGTTGTATATTGATGCCGCAATAAACATCCTGCAAGCAACAGAAGAAAAATATGCTATTTGGGATACAGAAAAAGATGGTCTGATTGATTATTCTACGGGTAGCTACCATGAAGAAAAATGGACCGAGGTGCCGATTATTTACGCGGACTATTATTTTGTTGAGGCCATTTTGCGTCTATTGGATAAAGATTTTCTAATTTGGTAAAAAATAAAGACTTAAGGGGTTCCTTAAGTCTTTTTCCGCAAAGGATGAGGAAATAAATGACTATAAAAGGATTGAAAACCATCACTCTAGCCACAGAGTGTACTCAGATTAGTTTTGTCGTATTAGAAAGTGGTCATTTAGCATTAGCCTATTTTGGCGAACGCTTGCCTGACACAGATTTAGCCTACGTCATTACTGAAATCAAAAGAGCCAGCTACTTAGCTGATACAGATGGGATAAAAGATTTTAAACTAGAGCAAATTCCGCTAGTGTATCCTGCTTTTGGAAATCCCGATATGCGAATGCCTGCCCATCAGGAAAGCTATCCAGATGGCTCCCGTTTAGCAGATTTTCGCTATCATCATCATGAATTTTCAACTGAGAAGGAGCCTCTTGAGGGATTACCCTTTGCTCAGCACGAAGAGCAGCGGGTCTTGAGGATTGTTTTGCAGGATGAATTGACGAAAAATGAACTGCTGCTTCAAATTACCGCTTTCGTGAAGCAGGATGTATTTACCCAATCAGTGAAATATACCAATCACTTGAAGGAACCGATCTTTCTTCATTCATTGATGTCGCTCAACATCGATTTTCTCACAGATAAGTTCGATTTACTGACACTAGGCGGCGCATGGGGCAGAGAAAATCAGTTATCCAGACGGCCAATTCGTCAAGGATTTCAAGGCATTGATAGTAAACGAGGGGCCAGCGGTCATGGTCAAAATCCCTTTATGGCGCTGATAGCTCCTGAGACCACCGAAGATTCGGGACAAGTGATTGCCGCCAATTTGATCTACAGTGGGAATTTCTCTGGAAAAGTAGAAGTAGACATGCATCAAAATTGCCGATTGCAGCTTGGAATCAATCCCTTTGAATTCGGTTGGAAATTAAACTGTGGAGAAGCCTTTCAGACACCAGAAGCAGTTTTTTTAACGACTGAGGCTGGATTAACTGAAATGAGCCATCGTTTCCATCGTTTTTTCCAAGAATGTCTGATTCAGAGTTCGCACCGTTCAAAAGAACGCCCAATTTTACTCAACAATTGGGAGGCCACCTATTTTGATTTTACCCGCACAAAAATTATTGAAATGGTTGATCAGGCCTGCAATCTAGGGATTGAATTGTTTGTGTTAGATGACGGCTGGTTTGGGAAGAGAAATGATGATACGACCTCTCTGGGAGACTGGTTTGAAAATGAAGAAAAGTTAGGCGGAAGTCTTTCCTCTTTAGTTGAGGAGGTCCATCAGCGTGGATTGAAATTTGGGATATGGGTAGAGCCGGAAATGATTTCCTTATCTAGTCAGCTGTATGAAAAGCATCCAGAATGGCTCGTTCAGGTACCCAATCGTAGCCCGCAAATGGTTCGAAATCAGTATGTGTTAGATCTTACGCGAAGGGAAGTTCAGGACTACTTGATCTATACCCTGAATCGACTGTTTGCAGAAAATCAAATTGATTATGTCAAATGGGACATGAACCGCAATATAACCGACAGTTATTCAGCCAGTCTTGCATCCGATCAACAAGCAGAATTTTCTCATCGTTATATTTTAGGACTGTATCGTATTTTAGCGGCAATCACCTCTCATAATCCGAAAATTCTCTTTGAGAGCTGCGCAGGCGGTGGGGGACGTTGCGATGCTGGAATGCTGTATTACATGCCGCAAACATGGATTAGTGATGACACGGATGCGATCGCTCGACTGGCAATTCAAGAAGGAACGGCACTTGTTTATCCTCCTGTAACGATGGGCTGTCATGTGTCCGCAGTGCCCAATCATCAGGTCGGTAGAAGTACTCCACTCAAAACAAGAGCACTCGTAGCACAACAGGGAAATTATGGTTACGAACTGGATATTTTGAAGCTGACAGCTTCTGAAAGACAACAAGTAAAAAAACAGATTCAAGAATACAAAAAAGAGCGAGCAACCTTGCAATTTGGTAAGCACACCCGCTTAGCAGTCTATGATCCAGCAAATGAGTTTGCTTGGCAAAAGGAAAATGAGCAAACCGGTGAGCTGATCGTCACGCATATAACTATTTTAGCTAGACCCAATACCGTTCCTAAGAGATTAAAGCTGAAGAGCTTGGAAGCCACCGCTCGTTACCTGGTTAATAAAGAAATGCATAGCGGTCAAGAATTGATGAAGATTGGTCTAATGATTGACCAACCAGTAAATGATTTTTACACGACAAAATGGAAGATCGAAAAAATGGAGGATAGTGAGCATGCTGACATTGAAATTGATTGATTCTGCAGGAGCTATTGTTGGAGAGCGATCCCACGAAGAAGAAACATATCTTGCCTATAAAACACGAGAATACGCAGCCGGAGAAAAAATTATCTTAGAGTCCAGTGAAACCGAGTGCTTTGTTTGGGTACAGGTAGACGAAGCCCTGCCGGTAAGTTTAATCTACTTAACCACCAATCAATGGGAATTCCCTATTATCACGGATGCTGAATTAAGAAGAGCATACTCCCCAAAACTATTTGCTGGAGAGAGACATTATATTCGCGCATTTTTACCGAAAGCCTATGAGGTAGAAAATTATCGTAATTTGGCCTTGAATGCCCACGATCAAAAGAACGATTCAGGTGCCTATCCTCATGCATTCGCCAATGTAGAAACACGCAATGATTCAACCTTTTTTGCTCGAAATGCCATCGATGGCATGATTGCAAATGAAAGCCATGGCTCATTTCCTTATCAATCCTGGGGGATCAATCAGCAAGCAGATGCCCAGATCACGATTGATTTTGGACGTGAAATCGTTACGGATAAGATCGCGCTTGTTTTGCGAGGGGATTATCCACATGATAGTTATTGGGAAGCAGTCACTTTAGTATTTTCAGATGGAGAACAGCTAGAATTAAAAACGACGAATGCTCTTGATCGTCAATATTTTTCCTTTGAATCAAAAAGAACGAGTATTGTAACGTTAAAGAAACTGACGAAACACCAAGATGACTCACCATTTCCAGCACTTACAGAATTAGAGGTTTATGGATATGAGTTGCATAAAAGGGAGGCAAGTTGTCATGAATAAAGTAGTTAATCCAATTCTACGCGGATTTCATCCCGATGCGAGTGTCGTAAAAGTTGGAGCCGATTATTATTTGGCAACCTCAACATTTGAATGGCTGCCTGGAGTGGAAATCTATCATTCAAGGGACTTGGTAAATTGGCAATTGATCGCCAATCCCCTTCAGAATAGCCTTCAGGCATCATTGATTGGAAATTATAATTCGGGTAGCATTTGGGCACCGCATCTAAGCTATGCAGAAGGACGCTTTTGGCTGTTGATTACAGATGTAAAGACAGGGAATGCTTTTAAGGATACGTTGAACTATGTTTTTTCTTCTGAAACAATCACAGGTGATTGGGGAACGCCAACCTTCGTGACGGCTAGTGGCTTTGATCCAGCCTTTTTCCATGATGATGACGGCCGTCATTATATTATGAGTATGCTTTTTGACCACCGTTTGGAGCAGCCAAATTTTACTGGTTTAGTCATTCAGGAGTTCGATACTGAACGCATGCAATTGATTGGGGAACGCGAGCACTTTTACACGGGGACCGATTTAGGGGTATGTGAAGGACCGCAGCTGCTAAAAAAAGATGGCTGGTATTATTTATTGTGCGCAGCAGGTGGAACAGGCTACAGTCACGCCGCGACAGTCTGCCGATCAAAAAATATTATGGGACCCTATGAGCTTTCACCCTATCATCCGTTTTTGACCACCAAGCCAGCACCGGAAAATCCGTTACAAAAAAGCGGACATGCATCATTTATCGAAGTTTCGCCAGAGGAATGGTATATCGTGCATATTTGCTCTCGTCCGCTTACTGAACGTGGAAACTGTACTCTAGGTCGTGAGACCGCACTGCAGAAAATTGATTGGATTGATGGCTGGCCGCGGCTCAGCAACGGAACAATGTTTCCAGATTTAGAGGTTGACGCTCCTAGTATTGCTCAAAATAGTAAGCAGCGGCTTGATTTTAGTACCCAATGTGATTTCACAGATTCAAGCCTTCCAAGTTACTTTAAAACATTAAGACAACCGCTTTCGGAATTGTCTGAAAAAATTACGTTATCTGAGCGTCCCGGATATTTACGCTTGTATGGTGAACAGAGTATTACCAGTCTGCACCGCCAGACTTTGATCGCACGCCGGTGGCAGCATTTCTGCTTCAAGGTGGAAACAGAAATGGTTTTCGAACCGGAGAATTTTCAACAAATGGCCGGACTGGTACTGTTTTATGATACAGATAATTGGCACTATTTGCAGGTTTCATATGATGAAAGGCTACAGTCGAAAGTCATCCAAGTAGAGACAGCTAGAATCCATCAATTCACTTATCGCTCTGAGCGAATCGCTATTCCATCAGACAAGTCCATTCGATTAGCGGTTAAGGTCGATCGAAACCAAGCCCAATTCTTTTACGGAATCGGCAATGGCGAAATGCAGCCAATTGGCGAAATACTAGAAGCAGATCATCTGAGTGATGATTATATCAAGGCAAGCGGAAAACTGGCCTTTACAGGTGCGATGGTAGGAATATGTGCACAGGATTTTGATTGCCATCGCTCGTTTGCTGATTTCAAGTATTTCAATTATTTAGAAGACCATACACAGGAGTAAAAATATTTGATTTGGAACGAAGTAAAGCTCTTAAATAAAAAAAGAAATTCCCTTTTATCCGCAAGCTGGATTTCATGATTTTTCGCTGTGGAATAAAGATTTAGTGAGATTTTTAGAGATATAAGTTAGTGGAGAAACTTTTGATAGATGAAAAAAGAGGTAAGACATTCAAACGTTCATAAGAAGGACTTTCTAATTGATATAATGGCTTATTATAATAAACCCAATGACAGATGAAAACTGTCATTGGGTTTTTCTAGGGATAATGATGATGAATGTTTCCCAGTAAGTCCCATGTCGTCCTTCTCAAGAAGACGTATTATTTTTTATGTTTTAAAGTTGAATTGTTTAAAGGTTCGTATAAGTAAAACTGTGTACTAAAAACCCTCATTCCACTATCTTAACTAATCATCTTCTTTCGATATCTAGCGGGAGTCGTACCCACAAACGAACGGAAGATTTTGCAAAAATAGCTCGTTTGTGAAAAGCCAATTTCCTTTGAGATGGCGTTTACGCTTAGGTCTGAATGAGTTAAAAGAATTTTTGCTTGTTTCACTCTTCGTTGGTTTAAATAGGTGTTGAAGGGAACCTGGATTTCCTTTTTGAATACGCGACTAAAATGGAACGGACTTAAATAGACATGATCCGCGACATCCTTAATCGTTAAGTCAGAGGTGAAATTTTGGTTTATGTAAGTGATCGCTTTAGAAATTTCTGCTTTTTTGGGATCATTCACAGCTTGTTTTTCTATTTCTAGTGTGGGAAGCGTAAATTTCATTTGGTCATGCGGATCGATCGCTTTAAATTGATAATCGATGATTGTTTCGAGTAACGATGCAGCAGCTTCAAGCTGAGTTTTAGTCACTGTTTTTCGTGTTCTTGCCTGTCGTAAGTCGGGATAAAATTGCCAACGAGTAATCGTCGGCTGTAGTTGAGGAATTTGATTTTCCTCGTCCTCCTTTAGATCTATCTGTCCAAAAGAAATAGCTCCCATCAAGTGATTATTTAGAATAATAGGTAACGAAACATTGACAAGCCCAGCATGACAACGATACATACAAACCTTCTTATCTTGATATGCTTTCAGTTCGCCAATAGCATGACATTGTTGACAGCGTGATTTGAATGCGGGCTTTGAACGCACTTTTTGGCAAAAAGTTGAGAAACTAGAAAAATCAGAAATGACCTGTCCTTGTCTGTTAACAACGACTAAGGAAAAATTGGTTGCAGCAGAAAATGCTTGCAGAGTGTTGAAAAAATCCAACAAGCTGTTTGTCTCCATTTTATTACCTCCATTCTTTATTGAAAAATAATTAGATCAATTGATTGTAAAAGTTATGCTTCGTCGATAGCTCAAACAGATATTCTATTTACTACTATCCTTCTGCCACTTTCTTAAGTGTTGCGTCAACAGTCTCCTTAAAATAGGCGCCAGCAAAAGATAAAAGACAATATTCCCAAATCCATGCATAAAGTCAGTCGGAAGCCCCGCCAAGTAATAGGGGAGGAAGGCCGAAATGCCGAAAAACGGCGCCTGTATTGCGGAAATAAAAAAGCCAAAGAGAATTCCTGAAATACCGGCATAAATGGCCTGCAATAACAGACTATTTTTAAAGGTAGGGCTCATTTTTAATACACCGGTTAGAAAAATAATCAAACTGTAGGTAATAATTTGCGCAATTGTCCAGACGCCCATTCCCATGTAGAAATTTGTAATCAAAATGGAAAAAATACTGACTAAAAGTCCTTGATAGCTTCCCCAATAAATGGTGATGATTAAAAGAATAGCAGTTACTGGCTGGACATTTACGATAAATTGGAAGAAGGTCCGGCTAACCACACATAAAGCGATCATCATTGACAGCAGGCTTAACTCTCTTACTCCAAGTGAAAAGAAGACAGCTGTCTTACTATTAGAATTGTTCAAGCTTGAACACCACACGATCACCTTCCTGCAGAACAACATCCTTTGCTCCAGAATTTACTTGCTCATCGTTTATTGTAAATACCCAATATTTATTGTTTTTATCGTCTTGAGCTTGCCCATCAATGGAAGTAATCATTCCATCCTTATCCTCAATCGCATAATTGTTCTTGAGTACATCAAATAGTTTTTCTCCCTTATTGAAAGTTACGTCTTTTTTCGATAATTCCTTTTCTCCATCCAATAAGGTAATGGACGCCTTAATCTCTGTTTCTTGACTGCTGGAGATCGTTTCTTTCGGCGTTGAACTAGCTGTCGAATCAGCTTCTTTTGTTGTGCAACCGCTAAATAGCACAAGGACTGCTGCTAATACAAAAAAACAAATTTTTTTCTTCATAATTATCTATCTCCTTTTGTAAAAAAATAAAGACACCTCAAAATATAAGGGTGTCTAAAATGATTGAAACAAACGACCCTGATATTGCTTGTTCTTATCAATCAGGATTAGTGTCTGACTTTGCCTAAAGCATTTACAGTAGAAAGGGGCTGTAAAGGAATTTCACCTTTTTCCTAATAGCTGATTGAAATCTATTTAGTTTTTAAAAACACGATCACTGTTGCGATAAAATACTTCCTCTTTATTTTTCAAGGTGTTGGCATAACGAGCTGTCACAAACAAATAATCCGATAGACGATTAACAAAAACATAAGCGTGAGTGTTGATTTCTTCTTGTTCCATCAGGGTGACAATGCGGCGCTCGACTTTACGACAAACCGCGCGAGCATAGTGCAGCCATGAAGCCAAGGCATTTCCGCCAGGTAAAATAAATTTTTCGATTGCTGGAGTCTTATCAGTGTACCAATCAATTTGCAGCTCCAGCCATTTTGTTGGCTTTTCTGTGATGCGCAGGGGAAGCTCCCCGTCTATATTTGCTAAATCTGTTCCGACATCAAACAATAAGTGTTGAATTTCAGTCAGTTCCGTTGCCAGCTTACTGAAGGCTTCTTGCTTGATTTCATCTTGGCTAATGATTAAGCCAATGAGTGAGTTTAGTTCGTCGACTTCTCCATAGGCTTCAATACGGGGAGAGTCTTTCATAAGACGAGGCCGCCCGATTGCACTGGTTTTTCCTTTATCACCGCTACGAGTATAAACTTTCATTGCAACAAAACCTTTCTCTAAATTATTGGAAACGCATACAAATAAAGTAACAGATTAGTACAAGAAAAGAAATGCCAAATACGAATGTTTAGTATGCCAATTTTTATTTCTTTTTAAATATTTCAAAAAAAGATTCAAAATAATCAATTTTCGAATAGTAACTATGCAAGTTTGTGAATTTCCCGTAGAGAAGAAAAAGTATCATATTGTTGAAAGCGCTTCATAATAACATGGAAGGACGAATGCTATGAAAAATCCGAGAATCGTTGTTGATCGGACAAAGTTAAGAGAGAACATTTCATTTATTGTAGCGAAATTAAAAGAACATGACTTAACGATCACGGCCGTAACAAAAGTATTCAATGCGCATTCACAAATTATTGCTTTATATGAAGAATTTTCTGACATTATTTATTTTGGAGATTCCCGCATTGAAAATTTAATGAGCTATTCCCACTCAAAAAAGCAGAAGATTTTGATTCGGATACCGATGATCAGTGAAATTCCTGAAGTGATCCAATACGCGGATATTAGTTTTAATTCGGAGTTAAAAACGATCCAGCTGCTTGATTGCGAGGCACAGAAGCAAAAGAAGCTGCACAAAATTGTCTTAATGGTAGACCTGGGTGATTTGCGGGAAGGCTTTTTTGAAAAGGAAGAGCTGTTTGACTGTATTCGTGAAGTCATGAAGCTGAAAAACATTCAAATTTATGGTCTAGCCGTGAATTTGACCTGTTACGGCGCCATCATACCTAGTTCGAAAAATCTTGGAAATTTGGTCGCTATTCAAGAAGAAATCAAGGAACGGTTTGATTTGTCTTTAGAGATGATTTCTGGCGGCAATTCTAGCTCACTGTATCTGCTGGATTCACCAGAGGATCAGCTTCCTAGCGGGATCAATAATTTGAGAATTGGTGAAAGCTTTGTATTAGGAAGAGAAACGGCTTATGGCGCCGATTATCAAGTAATGCATCAAGACGTCTTTACTTTGGTGACAGAAATTGTCGAAGTAAAGCAAAAGCCCTCCTATCCGATTGGCGAGATTGGCGTGGATGCCTTTGGTAAAAAGCCTCACTACGTTGATAAGGGAAAGATGTCGCGGGGCATAGTAGCGATTGGCCAACAGGATATTGCATTGGATGATATTACGCCGAAGGATTCGCAAATCGAAATCTTAGGAGCCAGCTCCGATCATCTGCTGTTAGATCTAACACAGAGTGAGAGAGAGTATCAGGTGGGAGATGAGATTGAATTTTCAGTTTCCTATGGATCGGTATTAAGCACATTTACGAGCAAATACATCAAAAAAGAGTTCATAAATTAAAGGAGGAAAAAGAATGTCACTCAAAGAACAGCAGGAGAACCAATCAACAGATTCAGCTTCGTTAAAGCGAGGGATGAAGATTCATCACGTTGCGATGTTGAGCGTAGGCGGAACGATTGGAACAGGATTGTTTCTGGGAACTGGCTATGTTGTCCAGCAATCTGGTCCCGGTGGAACCTTTATAGCCTATGCCTTTGGGGCGCTGATCATGGTTCTCATGATGTTAAGTATGGGAGAAATGCTGGTACAAATGCCCGTTGCCGGTAATGTTCAAGCCTATGCGACCCAGTTTTTAGGCTATGGCGCAGGCTTTACTGTTGGATGGGTAAAATGGCTGCAGCTAGCGGTTACTGTTCCAACACAGATTGTGGCTTCAGCGATTATTATGAAAAATATTATTCCGCAGGTACCATCAATTGTCTGGATCATCGGCTTTGGTCTGCTGCTATTTTTCTTAAATTCGCGCTCCAATGAAGAGTATGGTTCCTCTTCGTTCTTCTTTAGCAGTATCAAAGTGATCCTAATCGTTGTTTTCGTGCTGGTTGGTTTAGGGATGATTTTAGGTGTTGGGGGAAATGGTGTGGGCTTAGCGAACTACACCAATGACGGCGGACTATTTCCGACAGGCTTTCGTCCAATCATGATGTCGATGATGACTGCGGTTTTTGCTTATAGCGGCGCAGATATGTTCGCGACAGCTGCCGGTGAAAGTGAAAATCCCGAAAAGAATCTGCCTCGAGCAATCAAGATCAGCTCTTTAAGTATCATTATCAGCTACGCCTTGACATTGTTTGTTCTAGTTGCGGTTCTACCTTGGCGTGAAGCGGACTTGATGGGCAGCCCGTTCGCCTACGTATTTGGAAAGCTTGGTATTTCTTCAGCAGAAATGATCGTGAATCTGGTTGTTGTTACCTCAGCACTGTCTTCAGCGAACGCCCATGTTTTTGCTGCCGTTCGTACTCTATGGTCAATGGGGCATTTTGAACAAGCGCCTGGTTTCGTAAAAACAGTGAATAAACGCAAAGTGCCGATCAATGCCTTGATCGTGACGATGATTTTCGCCGTATTTGCGGTGGCATCAAGCTTCATTTCGCCAGATGTTGTGTATTTATTTTTGACATCGTTTATCGGAGCAGCAGAATTGGTGGTTTATTCGATTACCGGAGTCTGCGCTTTGAAGCACCGAAAGGCCTTTTTAGCGAAAGGCAATACAGTGGCAGATTTAAAATTTAAGATTCCACTGTTTCCAGTCGTCCCAATTTTGTTAGTCATCTTATGTATTTTAGTGGCTACAGGGATGCTCCTTGATCCGACTCAGCGAGGCGCGCTGACAACAGGCGCACCGGTCTTTATTGCCTTGTTTGTTGGAAGCACCATATGGGCAGGAATGAAAAGAAAGAACAAAGAAGAAGCACCAGACAAATCATCAGTAGAATAAAAAATTACTTAGGAGGATTCAACTTGAAAAACGTAAAAGTCATTATTTGGGGAATGGGTGCCATGGGAAGCGGCATGGCAAAAATGCTAATGAAGAAAAAGGGTGTCGATGTTGTTGGCGCGATTGATATCGGCGATAAGATCGGAAAACCAATCTTTGAAGTGTTGGGAGAGGAATTTCCTAACAATGAAAATATAAAAATTAGTACGGCAGAGGATGCGATTACAGAAAAAGCAGCGGATATTGTTCTGCTATGTACAGATTCCTTTACAGTAAAGGCCTTCGATAAAATTAAAAAAATCGTCGAAAACAAGATCAATGTCATCACCAGCGCTGAGGAAATGGCCTTTCCAATGGCACAAAATCCAGCGTTAGCAGAGCAATTAGATAAATTAGCCAAAGAAAATGGCGTGTCAATTCTGGGAACAGGCATTAATCCGGGATTGATTATGGATGTATTGGTGCTGGTAATGACGGGGGCTTGCGAGGATATCAAACATATCACTTCTCGTCGTGTAAACTCCCTCTCTCCATTTGGAAAGGCGGTAATGGAGGAGCAAGGGATCGGTATTTCTGTAGAAGAATTTGAACAAGGGAAGAAAGATGGCACCTTAGCGGGGCACGTCGGCTTCCCAGAATCGATGCTAATGATTGCGAAGGCTTTGGGTGTTGAGCTAGACACTGTTAAACAATCCATGGATGCGATTGTAACGGATGTTGATCGTGTGGCTCCATACGGCGAAGCAAAAGCAGGCGCGGTTGCTGGTGTTTCCATGAAGGCAAGCGGAATCAAGGACGGCAAAGAGCTGATCGCCATGGATCATCCGCAACAGATCGAACCAGAGCAGGTAGGGGTCCAAACGGGAGATTATGTCATTATTGACGGAAATCCTCAGGTTAATCTAGTGAATTCACCAGAAATTGAAGGCGGAGTTGGAACGATCGCCATGTGTGTCAATATGATTCCTCAAACAATCAATGCGCGTCCAGGCTTAGTCAGCATGATTGACTTGCCGATTCCTCATGCGATTTTAGGAGATTTTAGAGATCAAATCCATGAAGAGGCAAAAATCGTTTAAGAGACAGGAAAGGGTAGAAAAGATGATAAAAAGCGGAAGTTGGGTGCAGATTCATTCAGTTGTGTTAAAGACGAATGAACGGGCACCGCAAGTACCAGACAGCACCAAAAAAGTCCCGCTGGAAATGTGGGTCAAGGGTTTTTTACAAGAGGATGGCAATATCGGAGAAGAAGTAACGATCAAAACCGTCACCGGTCGGATGGAAACTGGGCGATTGGTTCAGGTTGATCCGACATTTAATCACAGCTTCGGAAATTTTGTCCCAGAAATCGTCGAGATTGATCAGATGCTGAGAAAAGAATTATTTGGAGGTGCAGATTAGTGAGAGACGACAGTTATCAAGCCGTCATGGCACGTCGCGGAGAGCTGATGGAGGCCTCATTGCAAATCAATTATGAAGAATTTGAGCTAGAAGGTGTAGCCTTTGATTACGAAAAAATGATGTCAGAGGCTGCCTATTCGATGGAAGAAATGATTGAGATTCAACGCTCGTTAGGTGTGGGGAATACGCCAATTGTCGAGCTGAAGAATTTAACCAAGCTCGCCAGAAAATATGCGCCACAAGGAAACGGTGCGCGGATTTTTGTAAAGGATGAAGCGGCTAACGCTTCAGGAAGCTTCAAGGATCGACGCGCGGCCATCTCGGTGTATCATGCCAAGAAATTAGGCTACGAGGGTGTGGTGACTGCAACTAGCGGAAACTACGGTGCGGCAGTCGCTTGTCATGCCGCAAAACTCGGCTTGAAGTGTATTGTTGTTCAGGAATGCTTTGATTCAAAGGGTGTCGGACAGCCAGAAATCGTTGAAAAGGCTCGCAAATGTGAAGCATTAGGTGCGGAGGTTGTCCAGCTGACAGTTGGACCGGAATTATTTTATCAATTCCTAAAACTAATTGAAAAAACCGGCTTCTTCAATGCTTCCTTATATACACCCTTTGGAATCGCAGGTGTTGAGACATTAGGCTATGAAATCGTCCAGCAGTTTAGCCAGCTTGGTCAGCAGCCAGACATCGTTGTGGCTACAAATGCGGGTGGTGGAAACTTGACTGGTACTGCCCGGGGAATGCGCAAAGCGGGAAATACAGAGACGAAAATTGTTGGCGCTAGTGTCGATTTGCAGGGACTGCACATGGCATCAGATGTAGATTTTAATCGGAAATCATTTACGACTGGACATACCGGATTTGGTGTGCCTTTCACGACTTCACCAGATCGTTCAGATGTTCCGCGTTCGGCCGCGCGTCCATTGCGTTACATGGATCGTTACGTGAAAATTCGTCAGGGTGAAGTGTTCTTTATCACCGAAGCTTTAGCCAACTTGGAAGGATTAGAAAAGGGTCCTGCAGGAAATACGTCCTTAGCTGCCGCCTTTGTCTTGGCGCAAGAGATGCGGGAGGATCAAATCATTTTAGTTCAGGAAACGGAATATACCGGCGCTGGCAAGAGTGTTCAGCCCCAGCTATCCTTTGCACGAGAAAATGGGATCGATGTTCGCTTTGGCGATCCAGCAGAGGAGATCCCAGGGAAATCGATCATCTTACCTTCTTCACCGGAAAAAATCTCAGTGAACGACATTGATTTGGCTTATCTGAAGCAATCGCTGGTGAAGAATGTACTGAAAACGACTGATCAGCCATTATCTGAAGTTGAACTGAAGTACTTGGCAGAAGAGATCAATGGGACTGTTGAGCAGGTCCAACAACTCATTAAAAATTTGAACTAAGAGGTGACGGAATTGGAAAATATAAAATTTGAGGATGCGAGAAAGCATTTAGCCGATTTAAGCGATGAGGAATTGAAGGCACGTTTTTGGCAACTAGCAGAAGAGGTCGTTGAACCGATGCTAGAGATGGGGAAAAAATACACCTCGCCGTCAATTGAACGTTCCGTCTTATTAAGAATGGGCTTCTCATCAATTGAAGCAACAGAAATTGTTAAACGTGTGCTGTCCCATGAGCTGATGGGTAAAGGAGCCGGACACATCGTTTATCGTATCGCCAAAGAAAATGGTATGAGCGTCCGAGATGCCGGATTAAAACTAGCCGATGGCGAACTATGGGAACAAGTAGATCGTATCTTCAAGGAGGCAAACTAAGATGTCAAAAGAGATGAAGCTTGATGAAAATAAAAAGTTAGATATACACGAAATTTTGGATGATTTAGCCAATTATCGTCCAAGACGCCGCGGCTGGTCATGGCGTACCCCAGTTCCACGCTACAAGATGCACAGCTTTGAATACCATGACATGGCGGAATCCTTAAAAAAATATGTTCCCTTACCGTCTGCAAAATATTTTGACAATATCGATCCCCAAGGTACTTCGTCAATTACAACGGAAATTGCCTCAGGTCGTTTTGAAGATGATATTCGCAGAATGCGGATGGCTGCTTGGCATGGTGCCGATCATCTGATGGTGATTCGTACGGCAGGCCAGTCCCATTTTGAAGGGCTGATTGAGGGCACACCGCAAGGAATCGGCGGTATTCCAATTACGCGAAAACAAGTTCGAGCGCAAAGAAAAGCGTTGGATGCGATTGAAGACGAAGTAGGCCGTCCAATTAATTATCATAGCTACGTTTCAGGAATCGCTGGTCCAGAGGTTGCGGTAATGTTCGCCGAAGAAGGAGTCAACGGCGCTCACCAAGATCCGCAATACAATGTATTGTATCGCAATATTAATATGATCCGTTCGTTTGTCGATGCCTGTGAATCGAAAAAGGTGATGGCTTGGGCAGGAATAGCCCAAATTGACGGGGCGCATAACGCGAATGCTACGGCACGTGAAGCCTGGAAGGTTATGCCTGAGCTGATGGTCCAGCACGCGATTAATTCGATCTTCTCCCATAAAGTCGGAATGGAAAAATCAGACATCTGCTTGTCCACTGTTCCGCCAACGGCACCGCCAGCACCGTCAATGTACCTAGACTTGCCATATGCTGTTGCTTTGCGGGAATTTTTCAGCGACTATCGGATGCGTGCGCAGCAGAATACAAAATACATGGAGGCCTCAACCCGTGAAGCTACTGTGACTCATGTATTGAATCTATTGATCTCAAAATTAACCAGTGCCGATATCCAATCAACTATCACGCCAGATGAGGGACGCAATGTTCCTTGGCATATTTACAATATCGAAGCCGTCGATACCGCGAAACAGGTTTTCCAAGGTTTAGATGGCTTTGGCGATATGGTGAAGCTGCTTGATGATGGTCCGTTGCGAGAAACAGCTCGTGAAATCAAAGAAAGAGCGGTCCTATTCTTTGAAGGGATCATTGAAGCAGGCGGCTACTTCCAAGCAGTTGAAGATGCTTTCTTCGTGGATTCTGGAAATTATCCAGAGCGAAATGAGGACGGAATTTCTCGCAAAATTAATGGCGGTGTTGGAGAAAATACAGTTTATGAACGAGATGAAGATTATTTAGCGCCCGTTACCGCTCATTACGGCTATAACAATGTCGCTCAATACGATGAAGGCGCGGTAGATGATCCTGCGAGTCTAATTGGCGGCTCTACTTTTGAAAAACCGGAGAAAATTATTTTTATCGATGAACTGGATGAAAATGACAACGTCAATGTTCGTTTAGAAGAAAACAAAGAGCTTCGAGAAAAGGAATTGATCAAACCAGAAGCAGAATGGCAGGGCGATGGGATTATCCTACTAACAATGATGCTTCCAGAATCAAAACGCGTGGCAGAATTTGCGGCGCTAGAAATTGGGAAGAAGATGGGGCTGGTCGATTGCGAAGTGATCAATAAGGAAGTGATGCAGGCCGCCGAAGGAACACGAATTGAGCTAAAAGGCCGGGTACCATTTACGATTGATAAAGCCACTTTAGTCATTCCTGAAGAACCAAAAACATTGTCGGACGATGAAATTCGCGAAGAAGTAAAACGCAAAAAAATGGTAATTGTCGCAGGAACAGTAGGCGAAGATGAACATTCTGTAGGATTGCGCGAAATCATCGACATCAAACACGGCGGAATTGAAAAATACGGAATGGAAGTCCATTACTTAGGAACGAGTGTACCAGTCGAAAAATTAGTGGATGCGGCGATCGAATTAAACGCCGACGCAATTCTAGCTTCAACGATTATCAGTCATGATGATATTCATTATCGCAACATGAAACGGATTCACGAATTAGCGATTGAAAAAGGCGTTCGTGAAAAAATCATGATCATGGCTGGAGGAACCCAAGTTATTCCAGAGATCGCTGTTGAAAATGGGATGGACGCTGGCTTTGGTCGAGGAAGTAATGGAGCAAATGTCGCAACAGCGTTAGTAGAGCGCAGGAAAGAAATGGAAAGAGAAGAAGTCTAATGAAAATTGATATCTTAGTAGCAGAGATCGGGTCCACGACAACCGTGGTTAATGCTTTTCAAGGTATCCACGGAGCGCAGCCTGTCTTTTTAGGACAAGGACAGGCTGCAACAACGGTATTAGAGGGTGATGTTCGAATCGGTCTAGAGAACAGCATCAAGGATCTGCAGGAACAGCTGGAGGTGGATCATTTATCCTATGACGAGATGTTCGCCACATCCAGTGCGGCCGGCGGGCTAAAAATGACTGTTCATGGGTTAGTCTTTGATATGACTGCACGTGCGGCTAAAGAAGCGGCGCTGGGAGCAGGAGCAATTGTCCATATGGTGACCGCAGGAAAATTACGGCGAACAGACATGAAAAAAATCGCGGATGCTTCGCCAAACATTATTTTGATCGCAGGCGGAGTTGATTATGGCGAACGTGAAACGGCATTAGACAATACAGAAAAAATCGTTGATTTAGGTATTTCAATTCCCGTGATTTATGCGGGTAATGTTGAAAACAATGAAGAGATCAAACTGATTTTTGAAAATAGTCAACAGGAGCTGTACATTGTTGAAAATGTTTTTCCTAAGATTGACGAGTTGAATGTCGAGCCGACACGCAAGGTGATTCAAAATGCCTTTGAAAAGCATATCATCCACGCGCCCGGAATGGAGCATATTCACGATCTGGTAAATGAAACCATTACACCAACTCCCGCGGCGGTAATGAATTTGAGCCAGCTAATCTATGAAAAAATCGGTGATGTCTTAGTCGTCGATGTGGGTGGCGCAACAACAGATGTTTATTCTGTCACCGAGGGAACCGATGCTATTTCAAAAATTCAAGTTGCTCCTGAGCCAGTAGCCAAAAGAACGGTTGAAGGCGATTTGGGTATGTTCGTCAATATGGAGCATGTCATCGAGATTGTTGGTGAAGAGCAGCTTGTCAAAGAAGGACATCATCTGGAAAAGCTGCGTCAGGAGTATCACTCGATTCCTAAGAATAAAGAAGAAAGAGCATTTATCGAACGATTGACCGAAGTAGCCGTGAAGACGGCGGTAGATCGGCATGTTGGTGCTCTGCGCTATGTTTATGGGCCTTCTGGAAGAGACACGTTAGCCCAAGGGAAGGATCTGTCGAATATTCGCTATGTCATTGGAACCGGAGGCGCATTGACACGATTGAAGAATGGTTCAGACATTTTGAAGAACATTCGCAAAGAAGATTCGGATACAAAATTGCTGCCAACAGGTATTCCGAAAGTTTTGATTGATCGTGATTATATTATGTCCTCATTGGGAGTATTAGCATGTAAATATCCCGACGAAGCCTTGAAGCTACTAGAAGCTTCATTAGGCTATCCGCTGTTAAATGAAGAGTTAATTTCTAGTGCTGCTGCTTCTCAATAAGAAGCTTCTATGCTAAAATGATGGTAGTTTAATACAATTGAGTGCGTAATAGTCGTTATGACTTGATGGAAGTTGGTGAAAATCCAACGCTGTACCCGCAACTGTAAGGATCGTAGTATCCAAGTCAGGAACATCGTGAGTGCTCAATCACTTTTTCGGGAGTAAGAAAGTGGCTATAAAACCATGAAAGTAGCCGCTTTGTCTCAAAACAAAGCGGCTTTTTGTTGTTTAAAAAGATTCCCCAATCTTCTTAAATGCTTGAATAGAAATCAGATCCATTGGACTTTGGCGGTCTTTGAGTGGGCCTGACTTTGCTGACAGATAAGCGAATACAGATTTTGAATACTTTCATGGTTGCTGCTTGCTTTATTGATTACTACATTAACAGGTTCATTTGTCGAAAGCTCTTTGATGATCGAAATTTGTTTTGAATCAATCAAATGTCGAATTCTTCCTGCTCGAACGATGCCCAGCATGCTATTGTTCAAGACGGCTTCTTGCACCACTTCATCACTTGTTGAATCGATGATTTGCGGTGTGTTAAGTGATTGCTTAAAGGAGTTGTGGTAGTTATAATATTCAGATTGATCCACAACGATTGGATAACGTTCAAAATAATCCTCCAGCTGGAAATTAGAACGATAATATTTTGTGTTGATACATAAGACAACGCTTTCATAATCGATCGTTTCATAATTCAAATCAGAAGATGCGATATTGCCTGAAATAATTCCTATATCGATCTCATTTTTTAACAACTGACTGATTGTTTCTTCGTTGCTAGAACCATGCAGCTGAAAAGATAGAGTCGGATTTTTTTTGCTAATTTGACGAATGGCCGGTAAAAAATAGCGAAAGCAATAGTAGTCGTGTCCCTGTAGCTGGATTAGATAATTTTTTCCATATTCGCTAGGAATTCCTTCGATCAGATTCACTTCTCTCAATATGTTGATTGCACGTTTATATAACTGTTCTCCTGCGTAGGTCAATACATATTTTCCCCTGCGTTTCTCTAATAAAATGGTCCCTAGATGTTCTTCTAAGCTACGTATATGCTTCGTGACTGTTGGCTGTGAATAATTCAATTTGATTGCGGCTTTAGTAAAATTTAATTCCTCAGCAACGACTTGAAACGTTTGCAATGTTCGAAACTCCATAATCTCCCTCCACTTATATTTATTCTAAAAATAATTTTCACAAAAAGCATTTTCGTTAAAATTATTTTTAACATTACTTCCATTATAATATAAATAGAGCCTATTGTATAGGGAACGAACGGTGGTCTAGCCTAAGAATGAATGAGGATAAAAAAACTTATTTTTACTTTGGAAGCGCATGACGTCAGGATCAAGAAAGGGTAAAATGATATATATTTTATACGAATTGTTCCTCATTAATAGCTCGCCGAAAATAAAAAGAATAACTAACTAAAAAATAGAAGACTCTTGATCCTGTTTTTATTTTTCTATTTTGGCTCTAGTAGAGGAGTGAGGCACTCTCAGGATATATAAAATAACTTAAGTTGTTTGTCACGTTGTAGGATATTTTGAGTTCTTATTGAGCTTATACGGCGTTGATTAAATGAAAAACGGCATATTTTTTTGTAAACAGACGATTTGTTCACTTCTTTTAGCGAGTAATCTGTCATAGCGAAACAAACTCCAGCAATATTTTCAACTATAAGAAATATTTGATAAAGGATAAACAACGAGAAAAAGCAACGAAGAAAGAATCTCTTGTTATTAGGAAATATCAGCAGTTTTTCTGAAGCGGGTCAGAATACGATAAACATAAAACTAAAAATAACAACAGATGTTTTATAAAATCAGAGAATTCCTTTTATAGAAAGCGACACTACTGTTATTATTTGTAAATCATTCTGTCATTTTTTTGCCTTTATTTTAGTTAATAATCAGTGAGGAAACGTTGTTAACTGAAATTATAGAAAGAAAAGGTTGAGAGTATGATGAAATTATGTATTGGAATGAAGATAGAAGCAGTAAGTGTCCATGGCGACTATGTTGAAGGAGAAGTGTTGAGTATTTATCAACGAACCTTTGTAATCGTTTCGACAAAGGACGCAAAACGGTATTTAGTTCGGCTAGACACACTAAGTGAAGACTTATATACACAAGATGTCCCTGCCTGATGGAGCAATACTACATAATAAAAAAAGGAGCTGCCTTAAAAGTCTGTTAACCTTTGGCTCTTCGTCAAATCGTGTTGGTGAA
>CWHE01000010.1_pt1 | contig 47926 bp, 47 predicted proteins | sample 685091 | NCBI WGS metagenome assembly CWHE01 (sample SAMEA3735855, study PRJEB9488) | human gut metagenome | biome: ENVO:mammalia-associated habitat; material: ENVO:feces | place: Malawi | collected 2009-02-27
AAAAGCTAGTTCGTGAAGCCGGACATGGATATACCTGCTAAAAAGCGATTTATTCATGTGAAATTTTATACTTTATTTATTGGTCAAGAAAAAGCTGCCGCATTTTTACGACAGCCTCATTAACACTCTTATGATTTTTTACGATTAAATAGGAAATACATTCCCGCCAACAATACACACGAAGCTAACGATACGATATGTCCGTTGCTTAGTCCTCGCAATAAGTGATGAATGAAATGATCCTCCACCAGCATAGTGCCTGCCGTATACGCGATCAATAAAGCACCAAGCCAGATTAACCATGGGAAACGATCCATCAGTTTCAAAATAACCTGACTGCCGAAAATAACAATCGGAATACTAATAATCAAACCTAAAACGGCTAACATAAAATGACCATCAGCGACACCAGCAATCGCCAAAACATTATCCAGACTCATCACTAGATCCGCAATAATGATCGTACGAATCGCGGATAAAAGTGTCGTCTCGCTTTTGACTTCAGTCTCTTCCTCATTTGTTTTCAGCAAATCATAGGCCATATAAAACAACAAGATAGCTCCAATGATCTTCACATAAGGCATCGTTAATAGCTCGACTGCGATCAGCATCAACAAAATTCGCAATACGACAGCACCAGCAGTCCCAATTACAATTGCTTTATTCTGTGATGAAGCTGGCAGTTTTCGGGTTGCAAGTGCAATCACCACCGCATTATCACCGCTCAATACTAAATTCAATACAATAATCGAAAGAATCTTCGATAAAATTGCAATACTCATTTACCTGTCTCCTCAGTTTTTGAATATTTATCTTTTCTAAGATACCACCTTTTACTGAAAAAAACATGAAAATGAGTAAATGATTTAGTTTGAGAATCCTTTTTTATCGCAGCAGTGGTAAGCTTCCGGTCAGCTTATTAACCTGTTTCTTATTGCCAAAAAGAGTTAGACCAAAATAATCAATTGCGGATTCTGGAACGTGAGTCATTTTTTCGATATATTCACTATAAGTTTTACAGCCTTGGGCCACGTCAAAGAAATCAACGACTGTCAGCTGTTCAAAATTTGGTTCATATAATCGTTCACGCATGTCTCGCAAAAAATCACGATTGCCTTTTAAGATCGGGATGGGAAATTCGATGATTCCTTGGTGACGATAGCCAGTCTGATCAACGACATCTTGACCAACGACTTCAGGAAATAATTTCCCAATTGTTACCCCCATAACGGCCGTACTGTTCGCAATAATTCCCTGAGGCATTGCTTCATCTACAACCATGACACATTTTAACTCATTTGCTGGCATCTTCTTCCTCATTTCCTTTCGCAAAAATGTTGCGATATTGATTAGGGGTCAAGCCGATGAATCGACTAAAATAATTGGTAAAGTGGCTCTGATCATAAAAGCCAGTCCGATTTGCAGTCTCGATCAAGCTGCAGCCTTGCTCCAATAATTCCTTTGCTTTTACGATCCGATAAGTTTCAAGATAACGATAGGGTGTAATGCCTTTTTCTCGCGTAAACTGCCGAACCAATGAATGCTTATTGAGATGAACCAATTTGCAAAGCTGATCCAACGTGACTTTCTGATCGTAATGAGCTTCTAGATACTCACAGATGACAGCAATTGGTTCTGGTGCCGGCAGCATTTGATTTTGTTTGTCTTGTGCGTAGTTTTGCAAGAGCTCCTCAATCAATAAAATGAACAGCGTTTCTTTCTCAGACTTGTCACCTTCATTCATGATTAGCTGATGTAAACGATTGAAATCTTCAGCCAACGCTGTCTGACTCTGCATTGGCGCAAGAAATTTTGGCAGCTCCGTTCCTGTAAAGGGCTGAAAAATTTCTTTTTTTAGATTGATACAATGGTAAGTGAGTCGGCTATCATCGATTCCTTCGCAACTATGATTGTCATAGGGATTAAAGGTCAATAAATCGCCCGGTTCAAGTGTATAGGCTTGATTATTCACTACCATCTTTCGAAAACCTTCTTCAATTAACCCCACTACATAGTAATCGTGGAAATGATTGGGAAAATTTTGCGATACACCAGTGAAGGAATAAGCTTCAATCCCTAGATCCTCGTCATAACAAATAATTTTCTGATTCAACGCCTCGCCCCGTTTCTTTTTCCTATTGTAACAAGTCTGCCGAAGCAGTGCTTGGAAGATATTGACTTTATGGTATCATCGAATCAAAGTTAAAATTGGAGGCGAATACATTTGAAGCATAAAGATCATTACAACGATCAATACATTTTAGAGCTAACAGAAAAATTGACACAAGTCGTGCCTGATTTTGATAAGGAAGCTTTTTCTAGTTCTCTAATTGGCAAACTGGAGGATAAGGAATTGTTTGCGCGCTTTGATTTTATTGTCGATGCCTTAGAGACAAATCTTGGATCAGACTATCGAGAAACGCTCCAAGCTTTCTACCAGATTCTCGGACCTGAATTAGAGCAATCATCGGGGATGTTTAGCTTTGGTTGGTGGCTGTGGCCACTCGGTCGTTACGTGGAACGACATGGAAATGAAGATTGGAAAGCTTCTCTGGCCTTTTTGAAAGAATTGACTAAACGGTTTACTGGTGAATATGCGATCCGTCCTTTGTTAAAGGAGCATCCGCAGGAAGTGATGAAGGAATTGATTGACTGGAGCAAAGATCCGAATGTTCACGTGCGTCGCTTAGCTTGTGAAGGAGTGCGAATTCGTCTGCCTTGGTCGGAAAAAATCTATGTCGCTTTAGATGAATTTGAACATTATGCTGAAATTCTTACAAATTTGAAGGATGATCCGGAAAAGTTTGTACAAAAAAGTGTCGGGAATAATCTCAATGATCTCTATAAAGATGCTCCGGAAAAAGCTGACTTTCTCATTAGCGAATGGCAAAAAACACCTACTACAAAAGCACAGGAATGGATCATAAAACACGGACGCAGAAATCAAAAATAACGATAGACACAAAAAGCTTCCTTCAAAAATAATGAAGGAAGCTTTCTCATATTAATTTACTTTTCTTGATCGTTTAAGCACAAATGCTAGAAGTACCATGATACCACCGATCATAGCAACCCATAAGCTGCTGGATTCCTCACCGGTTTTCGGTAATTGTTTGTTAGTTTGAGTGCTCATACGTGTAGGAACAGTCTTATTATTTGTCACATTATTTCCTGTACCTGCTACATTTTTGGTTTCATCGTTTGTTTTAGTCGGTTCTTCTGTCGAACGATTTTTTACAGTCAAAGTGATTGACTTAGTACTCGTTTCACCTTCTGGTGTAGAAGCATAAAACTCAATAGTGTGCTCGCCAGCTTCAACTAACGTATTATCTGCAACTTTTACTTTAATCTCACCATTCGTTACCTTGAATCCATCGATCGTATCTGCTGGATTCTCTGTTTTAGCCCAAGCCATAATCATCTTTTCATCTAACTTATCGCCCACATACATCACTTTGTCTTCAACTAAGATTTTCGGTGTACGTTTTTCAGCTTTTTCTTTTACTGTAACATCCATTATTTTCGTAATCGTCGCACCTGATACTGCTAATGCTGTATAGGTCACTTTATAGTTGCCCGCTTTTGTTGTATCGACAGTTGATTCTGCCCACACACCGATACTGCCTGCTGCACTTGCTTTGGTAAGTTTATCTTCTTTGCCAGACGCGTTTAGCGCATAAGCCTGAGCAAAATTGTAGGGATCAAAGGCCTGACCGATTTCAAGGCTCAATGTCTTTTGAACGTCTAATCTGATTGTTTCATTCGTATCAAGAATGGTAATATTTACGATTTTTTTTGTCACTGTATTGTATTCAGAAACCACCGCAATCTCGACTGCAAGCTTGCCAGGCGCATCTGTTGAGTGATGAGCAGCAACTACAATATTCGCATCTGTTGTTGGCACTTCTTTTCCATCAGGTTTTCTAATCACGATCCGCTCACGAATCGCTTGAATATAGTCGCTGCCTTTTGGCAAACTAAAATCTGCGATCTCGATTTCATACATACCGATATTATCCTCAACAACCTGGATAATAGTGCTTTGAGTCGTCGTATTTCCTTGTGAGTTCGTCACGGAATACGTCAAAAGATACTCGCCAACTGTATTAGTATCCACTGTTCCAGTGACTGTAATCTTCGAAGTCAAATCCCCATCGGTCTTGTCGCTCGCACTGACACCTTGCTTTGGATCAAAGCTGCTGCCTTTGCGAATACTTTGAGTCGGTAAAATATTTATCGCAGGATGTGTATCCGTTGGTTTATTAGGTGGGAATAGATTAACGTCTAACGGCTTCACTTCTACCTTTTCTGTTTCTACCGCTGATGAATTTGTTTCATTTTTTATCTGACTATCCGTAGTCGTCTCTGTACTTGTTTTTCCGACTGGCTTCACAGTACTGCTTTCAGTAGTCAACTTCTCCGTTGTATTTTTGCTGTTCCTAGTTGTATTTCGTTTTTTACCCTGTTGGTTAGAAGTCGCTGTGTTTTCTTTTTCAGGTGAAGTATTGCTCGATTGAGTATTGCTTACTTTCTTCGCAGATTTCCCCATTTCGCTAACTGTTGTTTGAACTTCTTCTGTCGCAAGTGCCGTTGGTGCAGCAAGCAGAGCAGATACTATTAATCCCGCAAGTGCTACACCTGTTAATTGTTTTCTTTTCATTTTTTCTCCCTTTCTCTCTTTTTTATCAGAGACTTGTTTCAACTTAACCCCGTTCTTAAGCCACTTGCAAAACGCATTTAATAAATCTAGTTATTTAACACACAGACGAATAGGTGAAAAACAGTCGTAAAATAACTCGAAAAATATACATATAGTGACTCTTTTTCAAAGATACCACACAAAAACCATTGAATCAACGGTAGTTCCATCGTATAAAATTCGTAATTATTTTATTTTTGCATTGTTAAAAAAACAATAACAAAATTTTCTCTTGTTAAAATATTGTTACTTTTTCTAGCAGAATAAAATTACGAAAGAAATAAATTTAATAATTAAATCCCTTTGTTCAATATTTGATTTCAAAATTTTTTTCAGCATATACAAGAAAGAATAAAAAAGCAGAAAACAGCTAAAATTAGCCGTCTTCCGCTTTACCAAAATCTACCACGATAATAAGCAAATATCTGAAAAAAAATAAGTGGAGTTGTATTTGTCTATAGGAACTCAATTAACTAATGGGCAGTTGAAAAGAAAAGCAAACGCCAAAATTGCTGCAAGCTGATTCGATCAAGCGATTTTGTTCCCATTTTCTAAAATTCTTAAGTCACAGTCAGGATCATTTTTTCCGTTGGATAATTGACCTCGACAATTTTTTGACTAGGAAGAAATCCAAGATTCAACAATCGCTGTCGATGACCAATATCTAATTTGTCGGACTCTCTAAAGGTCGTCGTGTAAAGCAGCCGCGGTCTTTTATCACTAATTACACTCGTAATAAGTTTTTTCTCCGGCTCTAACTTCCAACATGCCGGTAATGCCGTAAGGTTCTCGATTTTTTGTACCTTTGGGTCAAATAGCAGCAATCCCACAATTCGTCCTTTTGCCCAAGCCAGATAACAATTTCCTTCATTAATAAATAAGCGCAGTGAATGAAGATACGCCTCTTTCTCTAAATAAGGAAGAGCACCTCGCATCAATTGAACAAACGCAAGAATCATTTCACGCTCCTTCCATTTTCCCTGTCGAATACGAATATCCTGATTTTCAACCCAAAGCAGATAATCAATTGCGCTAAAGGGTTCCTCAATCAAGAATTCTTTTTTCTGTAAACGAAATCGGTATGGTGTAAGCTTGAAAAGCTCTTCAAATGCCTTGCTAAAGGCCTGCTGACTTTGATACCCTAATTGCAGCGCTATTTCAAGGATTCTCTGATCCGAATAAAGTAAGGCCTTTGCTGCCTCATTCAATCGACGGCGCTTGATATAGTTATAAAGAGATTGATGGGTCGTCTCCTTGAACTCATGCAGCAAATAATATTTGGAATAATGAAGCTGCTTCGCTAGTTCATCAAGCGTCATTCTTTCTTGAAGATGTGCCTCTACATAATCGGTGATAGAGGCTACTAACTGAAAATTGTTCAATGCTTCTCACTCCCTTTGGAGAAAATAGAGCGCGTGCATCGCTCGTGTGGCGGCAACGAATAATTGCTGTTTTCCTAATAAGCCAGGATATGTTGCTTCATCTGCGTCAACGACGATCACCGCATCAAATTCCAGTCCTTTCGACTGAACAAGAGGACAAATGGATAGATTTTCCTGTAAGCTTGTCGATTCATCCGTCAATACTTCACAAGCTAGCCCTTGATTTTCTAATAACCCTCGCCATTCATATGCTCGTACTAAGGTCTTTGTGATCAAAGCAATCGTTGCTAAATCTTGTTTTCTTAACTGTTCTACTAGTTCTAGTATACTTGATATTTCCTCTTCCTGAGAACTAACCACCCATTTTTTTGGTTTCATGCCATGACGCAACACCGGTTCAATCATGTGATCATCAATAATTTTTTTCGCACAAGTTATAATTTCATAGGTCGAGCGATAGCTTTTTGTTAAGAAAATCGATTGTGCGTTTGGATAATAGTTTTGCACGTCAGGCAAATGCATCTCATTAATCGTAGTCAGAGATTGCGTAAAATCACCAATTAGCAACACCGGACAGGTAAACATTTTCTTGAATACTTCAAATTGGATCGGTGTATAGTCCTGCATCTCATCGATAATTAAATAGTGAATTTTGGAAAACTCATCCATTCCTTCAAGAAATAGCCGAATATAAATAATCGGGAATAAATCAGAGTAGCTTACAGCCTTTTTCATTTCGAATCCTTGTTCTGTTAAAAAATCTCGATAAAGTTGATGGCTGTTGGTCTTATTGAACATCTTTTTCAAACGATTAACTAGGTGTTTTTTCGTTGGTTTTCTTTTTGGTTGAAATGGGCGAGTACGCAGATTTTCAAAAATATCCTCTGCGATTAGTTGAAACCGTTGAAAGATTGATTTCTTCTCGTACGCTTTGTATCGTCTCAGAATAAATTCTGCATTGTACTCGTAATCGCCGATTAGGATCGATTGAGGAGAAAATGCTTCGATTTTTCTAAGATAGCCCTTCAAATCAGCAACACATTTTTTGGAAGAGAGATAACGGACTCGTTCGTTTAGTTGCGGATCTTTTTCTAGATAAAGCAGCTCAATTTCTTGAAAGCGAGAAGGAACATCGGCAATGTCAGATAGTGTTTGTCCAAACTGATCGATCGTCCATTCAGTCACCGGCTCTTCTCCTAGCTCAGGCAGTACCTGTGCGATAAATCTGCTGAAGGTACGATTGGGAGAAAGAATCATCACTTGATCTGACGTGATACGATTACGAAAATGATAAAGTAAAAAAGCAATACGATGCAATGCAATAGATGTTTTACCTGATCCAGCCACTCCTTGGATGATCATATCCTTTGAACGGCTATCACGAATGACTTGATTTTGCTCCTTTTGAATCGTACTGATGATGGTCGACATCTGTCCACCCTTTTGCTGCCGCAATTCATTTTGCAACACCTCATCAAAAACGGTCGTATCAGACTCCACTACATAATCGATTGTCCCATCCTTAAACTTGATCTGACGTTTTCGTTGAATGTCACCAGAGGCTGTTCCTGCTGGCGTTCGAAAATGTGCTTCGCCTAAATCATAATCATAGAAAATACTCGCAATCGGCGCCCGCCAATCATAAATCAACAGTCTCTCTTCCTTCGTCGAAAATGAAAAAGAGCCTATATATATTTTTTCCGCTATCTGTTCACCATCACAAACAAAATCTACTCGGGTAAAATAAGGATTCTTTTTTTGCTTCTCCAATCGAATCAACTGCTTTCCGCTAACCGTTTCCGCAACTTGCTGCTGATCTAAAAGTCGTGAATTGATAAACATTTCATGAGGATCGATTTCTCCTTTATAATCGACTAGATACTGATGAAACTGCTTCGTTTCCTTTGAAAAATGAAGTAACTCATCTTTAAGAATGGTTTCCTTTTCCTCAATCTGCTTGCGAATGACTTGCCATTCCTGTTGCTCTTCCATTAAAACGTCCATCTTAATCACCTCTCACAATTGTGGTCAAATAGATAGTATAAATGAGAAGTAAAACTTTTTTTGCATCAATGTTGCGGTATTTTTATACAAACAAAAAGAAACGAGTGCTTATTTCGTCGGCACTCGTTGGTTTTCTATCGTTTGATCATTTCATTTTAGACCAGCAACAAAGCGTTCTGTGATCTCTTTTGGTCGTGTGATCGCCCCGCCTACAACAATACCGCACACACCCATACCTTGAATCTTTTTCGCTTGTTCTGGTGTATGGATCTTTCCTTCAGCAATCACAGAAAAATCTGCCTCCACCAATTTTTCTATTAATTCATAGTCCGGCCCCTGAGCAGTCCGATTAACAGTCTCTGATGTATATCCGCTTAACGTCGTTCCTACAAAATCAATCCCTGCTTTAACGGCATTTTCGCCTTCATCAAAAGTAGCGATGTCTGCCATCAATAATTGTTCTGGGTATTTTTCTTTAATCTGTTGGATAAACTGATTGATCGTCAGTCCGTCATGCCGTTTACGCAGGGTACAATCCAAGGCGATCACCTCCACACCCGTTTCCACTAGTGCGTCAACTTCCTGCATACTAGCAGTAATAAAGGGTTCTTCTGGCGGATATTGTTTTTTGATCAAGCCAATCATAGGCAGCTGTACTACTGCTTTGATTTCTCGAATATCTCGTACAGAATTTGCTCTAATCGCTGCTGCGCCGCCTTCTTTTGCTGCCAGAGCTAATAAGGGCATCACTTCACCTTTTTCACTATATAATGGTTCGCCGGGTAAAGCCTGACAAGACACGATCAAGCCATTTTTTATGATGGTTAGAAATTCTTCTTTTTTCATTTTCTTCTCTCCTATCCAATCTTTACATGCTTCTTATGATTTTCAATAATAAAAGGTTAACACGGCTAAAATAATCTGTATAGACAAAAAAATCTCACCTAAAAAATTTTAAGGTGAGAACATGTTTACGCTTTTCCTGTTGTAACAAAACTTTGCTTCAACGTCATCACTTTTTCCGTGTAGGAACCTGGTTGATCATTGAAAAGTGCAGATGTTCCAACGACATAGAGATCCGCACCGATTTTACTGATAGCAGCAGCTGTTTCTGAATGGATATTGCCATCTACTTCTATCAAGGGTTTGTTTGGTTTCATTTTTAGTTGCTGATTCAAGCTTTTGAGTTTTTCTAAAACATTCGGTTGAAACGTTTGACCCGCAAATCCAGGATTTACAGTCATTACCAGAATCAGTTCAATGACATCGAGGTAAGGAAACAGACTTTCGATTGGGGTTTCAGGATTGATAGCAATCCCCACTTTTATTCCCAAGTCATGAATTCTTTGTATTAATATCTCAGGCTCTTCTGTTGTTTCAATGTGGAATGTAAGAAAATCTGGTTTCAGCGGTGCAAACATTTCAATATACTTTTCTGGAGTCACACAGGCTAAATGAATATCGGTGGTAAATTTTCCTGTCTGAATAATCGGTTCCAATACATAAGGAGCCATCGCCAAGTTATTTACATAAACACCATCCATCACATCACAATGGAGCCAATCAATCCCAGCAGCGCGTATATTCTGCAGCTCCTGTCCTAGTGTCAACTGATTTCCACACATGATCGATGCAACTATCCTTTCCATCTTCTCCCCTCCATCATTCATTTCACTGAAAAGCTATGGCTTCATAAAAATTTCCATCGCGGCTTTTACATTGTCCTTCATTGCTGCAGTAGCCTTTAGTGACAGCTCATCAAAGAAAACAGCGTCTTCTGTATTGTTTTCCAAACACTCTTGAACAGCCTTGCCAGCTGCTTTGTTCATATAGGTGTAATAGTTGATTTTACATATACCATTTTTTATTGCTGTTCGATAATTTTCTTCGGATACACCTGACCCGCCATGCATGACAAAAGGTACATCGATTTTTTCTTTGATTTGCAGAATTCGATTTAAGTCAAGCTTCGGTTCTTTCAAATAAATACCGTGAACAGTCCCAAAACCAATAGCCAAGCAATCAACACCGGTTGCTTCAACAAATTCTTTGGCCAAATCAGGATCGGTATAGACATCCTCCAAATCCTCGTAATCATCGCTAGAGTCTGAGCCTCGTCCTTCACCGCCACCAACAGCTGAGGTGAAAATATGTCCTAGTTCCGCCTCAACACTAACACCAGCTGCGTGAGCGATTTTCACAATTTCTTTCGTTTCTTCCAAGTTTAATTCATATTCTTTGCTAGAGGCATCATACATGACCGAAGTAAAACCCAATCGAATCGCCTTGACGCACATTTCATAGGAGGCTCCATGGTCTAAATGCACTGCTACAGGTACCTTCGCCGCCTTAGCATACTGAAGCATAATGGGTCCAATTTCTTTCAAGCCAATCAAATTTTCATGTACCTCGGTGTGCTGCAGAATAACCGGAGACTCAAGTTCCTCCGCTGCTTGAATGACCCCGCGGATTGCTTCGAGGTTCGGTACATTAAACGCCCCAACTGCATATTTTTCTTCTTTCGCATCTTTTAAAAGCTCACTCAATGTTACTAACATGAATCTTCCTCCTCGTTTTATTTACTAAAACGATATTCAAGATTTGTTGAGAAAACATCCGTATAGACATAGGAAAGTTCAATCGGTTTACCATCCCAATAGGCCATGTTGTTTACAACCATGACCACTGCAGGATTAGAAATATTCAAATATTCAATCTCTGAGTAATTCGCCATCCGAGCATTCACTCGTTGACTAACGATTTCCGGATAGATTCCAAATTGATTTAACACCTTCCAAAGAGATTTATCTGTTAAATCAAAGGAACCAATCTCCGGGCAGCGATTGAGGGGAATAAAACTTTCAGATAAGGAATACACCGCGCCATCGACACTCCGTAAGCGCAAAAGATAGAAAACGTACTCATTTTCCGCTATCTTAAGTTCCTTACTTAACTTTTGATCTGCTTGGATCACGTTTTTTTTCAACACTTTAGAACTAATTTTCTTTTTACGTGAAACAATGTCCTCATAAAACCCAGAAATATGCATACTTGAAACGATCTTCACATCTCGATTGGGAATAATATATCCTTTTCCTTCTATATAAGTAACAATGCCTTGTCTTTCCAGTGACTCTAAAGCACGCTTAATTGTCGTTCTGCTCACCTCAAAGGTTTCTGATAACTTTCGTTCACTGGGAAGCGGTTTTCCTTGTCCGCTCAACACTTTGGCTAAATTTTGAATATCATCGCTGATTTTTTTATACTTTGGAATAAATTCTTCCACTTAATAATCCTCCCTTCACTCGTCTTGTCTTGGATAGGGAGATCTATCAAAACAGACAGGCAGCTACATAATAAATAATTATCTGATCAACTAACATTTCACTATTGATTATAACTGATTTTTTATACAACTACCTATCATACTATAGTTGCCAATATTCCTTTTTTTATTGTATAGCTAAAATTTTATTACTACACGATATTTATCACCCTTAATCGCTGATTCAAAACCTGCTACAACCTCTTCAAAAGGGATGATTTCACTGATAAACGGTCGCATATCTATAACTCTTTCACTGATCATTCTAGATGCCCGAATAAAATCACGACTGTTAGAATTAGCTGTACCAGCGATCGAATAACCGCCTTTATGCAGCTTGTCAGGACTAAAGCTAACAGGCTCATCTGGATAGAAGGATGAGTAAAGAATCACTTTACCAGTATTCGACACCAGTTCTACTGATTCTTCTGCTACACTATGAATCGGCGTCGTATCGAAAACTACATTCGCGCCCAGATTATGACTAATTTCTTTGACCTTCGCTAAAAGATCTTCCTTAGAAGAATCAACAATATAGTGAGCCCCAATTTTTTTAGCCAGTTCCAAACGTTCTGGATTTAGATCACAAGCAAGCACGCGCGCGCCGCTTTTCACTGCCAATGCAACATGTAATAAACCCATGATGCCGCAGCCGATCACTACGACCAAATCTCCGTATTGGATATTGGCAGTCTCGCAGCTATGAACCACGCATGACAATGGTTCGGTTAAAGCCGCTTCTTCGGGCGTTACACCAAAATAATGAAAAAGATGCTTCGGCTCTACCAGCATATATTCTGATAGTCCCCCCATCCCCTTATGCGGCAGACCTTCAAGATGCTTGCTATGATTGAAATCGATACAATTTTGTTCCTCGCCGCTCTTACAAAAATCACAGTCTCCACAAGCAAGGTTGGTACCAAATACAACTTTATCGCCAATCTGCCATTTTGTCGGATCAATTTTATTTCCTAGCGCAACAATTTCTGCTGCTATCTCATGTCCGCCAATAAATGGATAATCAACTTTTTTTACTCCTGTATATACTCGCTGCTCCCAAGTACAAAGCGCACAGGCCTCAATTTTTATTAAAATTTTATTTTCAGATACTTCCGGTAACGGACACTCCTCAATTCTCAAATCCTCAATTCCGTAAAAAACTGCTGTATTCATTTCTATCCCCTTCCTAACAATTGACTAGAATATATTAAATGCTCCAAATAATACCCCAATAGCCACTAAGACCAGCATTACTCTCGTTGACTTCATTTTCCTGTTTTTTAGCAGGTATAAGGTCAGCAAGGTAATCCCCAGAGGTAAGATACCTTTGAATAATTTATCGAGAATGTCTTCTTGTAATCCCAGCTTCACGGCTCCGACTTTGATCACAAAAGGAGAAGAAACAGAAACAAAGTTGGCTGTCAAAGCTCCTAAAACAATCGCTCCCATTGCCGATGCTCCAGTGATTAAATACTGCAAAATATTACTGCTTAAGATTTTTTCGATCCCAGCTTTCCCCATCTTGTATCCCTGCATCCAAACAAAATAAGCTAGAGAAAACATGATGCCAAACATCAAAAGCCCATAGACAACTGGTCCCATCAAATTTCCTTCAGCCCCCAGGCTGACACCAAAGGCTAAAAGAATAGGTGTCAATGTTCCTTGCCACAAGGTATCGCCGATCCCGGCAAAAGGTCCCATCAAACCAGTCTTGATCCCATTGATGGCATCATCTGTGATCGGCGCACCATTTGCTCGGTCTTCTTCCATTGCAATCACCATGCCGCAAATAATTCCCCCAAAATGCGGTTCTGTATTAAAAAAGGCCATATGTCTTTTCAGAGCATTTTGATATTCCTGCGGATCATCTGCATAAAGCTTTTTAATGATTGGACTTAGCGAATGGACAAGACCCGTTGCTTCTAACCGCTCATAGTTATAATTAGCATGACTGAAAAAAGTCCAGCGCCAAAAAGAACGAGTGACATCTTTTTTCGATAATTCTTTTTTTGGTTGTTGACTTTCATTTTCTAATGATTGCTCCATCTCTTTTCCTCCTAACTAAACCCGCCGATTTCATTTCTAGGTGTGATGGTATAAAGATATGCAATAATCGCACCTAAAACAGCAATTACAATAACATCCAGACCCATATAAATCGACATGACAAATCCTAAAATGAAAAACAGCATCGTATTCGGACGATTGATGGAACGTAAATTCATTGCAATCCCCAATGCTGGTAATAATCCACCGATTACTTGGAGCACATGTAACGGTGTGCCATCCAAGTACCCCAAAATGGTCGTTACTGCCCCAGCGCCATAATAAGCAGCTAAGGTTACTGGTATCACACTGATTAAGAAAAGAATGATTTGCGGCGGCACTACATGTAAGAAATTGATCCGATCAAGATCACCTTCACCGGCTGCCTTATCTGCCATATGAACAAAGAAAACATCGATCGTCATATGCGCGACCCAGATAACCGTTCCTAATAGTCCAATCGGCATAGCTAAGGTTACCGCAGTTTGCGGATCAGCCCCCGATGCAATCGCTAAGGCTGTTCCTAAAGTCCCAGCCAACCCAGGATCAACCGGTGCTGTTCCCCCTGCTGAAATAAAAGCGATATAAGGCAATTGGATCGCAGCTCCAATAATGACACCTTGGACTGGATCACCTAAAATAATTCCTACAACGGTTCCAGCAACTAAAGGTTTCTGCATAAAAGAAATACTTCCCAATAACGACAGCCAAGGTGTTCCAGTTACCCCAAGATAGTAAACAACTCCAATTAAAATTGCTTGAATAAAAGAAATTTTCATTAATACCCCTCCCTAGGTTAATAGCTTCGCTACGTCGATCGCCTTATCTTCGGCAATAATCTGGATAGTCACTGTTGCTCCAGTATCAATTAATTTTTTGAGACTAGCTTTTTCTGCCGAAGAAGCAGAAATATTTTTATAAAATTTTGTTCTGCCTTCTTTTGCACCCATACCGCCAATGTTTACTTTCTCCAATGCGATACCTTGATTCATTAATTCAACGTATGCTTCAGGCGATTTAGCTAAAAGAATCACTTTATCCGATGCTGCTAATTGTTTAATAGTCTCGGCACCTTCATGAACGCTAAAGACTTCTGTTTTGATATTCGCTGGAGCGACAGATGTCACAATCATCTTCAAAAATGTATCATTCGCTGTTTCATCATCCACGATAATGATTCGATTAGCGCCAGTGTAATTAAGCCATGAAGTCATAACCTGGCCGTGAATCAAACGATCGTCAATTCTTGCTAATACAATACTCATTATTATTCCCCTGCCTTTGCGATTAAATTGTTATATACTTCATTCAAATCTTGGAGACTTTCTTTACCGCTTTGTAGAGCCGTTTTAGCCAATGCCTCAACATCTGTCGAAAATTCACGATTCACAACAATTTCCAGCAGCATTGCCATATTCACTCCAGAAAGCACTTTCATTTCATTTGTCGTTAAAAGCTTCATCACTTCATTCCCAGGAGTTCCACCATAAAAATCTACTAAGACAAGTACGCCATCTCCTGTATCTAATTTTTTTACTTTCTCCTGAATCTCCTCCCTCAATCGAACCGGACTATCTCCATGATACAAACCAACAGATGCAGAACCCTTTACTTCCCCCGCAATAATAGCAATTGACTTTAAAAGCGACTCTCCTAAATCCCCATGTGTAACGACTAACAGACCAATCAAACAAAACATCTCCTTCCAAAAAGCCTTTGGTTCTAAAAAAGAACCATTGGTACTATTCACAAATCAAATATATATCCGTTTCGCTTCTTTGTCAACGAAATCTTTGAAAACATTTTCAAAACAAGAAAAATGGCTTCTGTTTATTAATAAAAGAATCATTGCTATTTTCAAAAAATATCTTTTATTTTTATAATTAGTTTTATAACTAACACGATTTTCACATTCTCTGTTGGATATAAGTCGTCTGCTTAATGTTTTTATCTAACAAAAAAAGCCAGCTCTGCTTTTTTTGTTTAAAGCAAAACTGACTCTCTTAACTATTTAATTGTATAGAAATAACGAAGTTGTTTTATTCCTTAATCTTCGTCGCTGCTAAACTAAATTCCGAAATCGCTGTCCTAGTTTTTACAATATCCGAAACATCGTTAGTTAGTATGACAATCACAAATGGATTATCTTTGGTTAAAACGATGCCGATATCATTTTCAACATTTTGCTGTTCACCAGTAATATTAGCTACAGTGATATTATTCGGCAGTTTTGCAGGAATCTTTGTGCGAATGACTTGCCCTTTCAAAATATCTAACATGGTCTTTTGCGGTTCTTTATCACGACCGTCATAGATTTTTTTCAGCAATTTCATGCAATCATTCAAAGAAGTGTAATTGTCCTTATCCGTACTTCGGACATTGATATCCACCATACGGCGTTCAATGTATGTGTCGGGGTATCCTTGATCCTTGAAATAGCTGTTCATATTCCCCATTCCATAATGATCGATCAAAACATTAGTAGCGTTGATATCATTTTGTTGAATCATCGGTGTTAACCACTCATTCAGTGGTTTGTCTTCAATTACTTGATTGCTGCCATCTTTTTGAGCAAGTGCATAATCCATAATGAAAAGTTCGATAATATTCGCCGCAATCGTTCGTTCAGAATTATTACTAGAAAACTCCTGCTTGCTCTTCAAATATTGCACACCGTAATAGACTTTCCCCGCACTTTGCGTTAATGCTGAAGCATCTAGTCTAGCAGTGGTCTTCTTTTTAGCCTTTGAAGTTGATTTTTTCTCAGAGCTTGCCTGTTTTTCACTTGAATTTGAGGTCTTAGTTTTTTTCTTTGAAGATTCCGTTGTTTTTTTCGTTTTTTCTTTCTTCTCGGAACTCTTTTTTGTTGGTTTCTTTGCTGACTTTTTTGTGCTGCTTGCGGTAGATTCCTTTTTTGACGATGATTGACTTTCTCTAGCAGTGACTGCTTCCTTTGGTTTTTCAGCTGTATTATTTAAAATGCGCGTCGCTCCAAAATATACACCCCCTGCCAATAGAAGCGCCGCCAGACCGACCACGACATATTTTCCTTTGTTTTTTTCATTTGGATCCGTATGTCTTCCCAAATCCTTCACCTTCTCCCTTTCAGTACTTACGTTTCATTCAATAATTAGTTTATCATATTTCATTTATAAAATAATTTCTTTTAGAAAAGAATATGTGATTTATAATTTCTTAACATTATTGCTGAACGGCTTTTTTACTTCTTTTAGGGATTTCTCAACTTGGTGAATATATTAGAATGTATTTTTATCATAGCTATGAATCAATGCAGCCAGTTTATTAATTCTTCCCGGAAAGAAGCCCATCCTATGAAAATCACAAGACAGGCTTCTTCGTTTATTTATTTTTGATTTTTGGATCAAGGTAATCTCGTAACCCGTCACCGACAAAGTTGGCGCCAATCGACATAGAAAAGATTGCAACACCTGGGAAAGTGGATATCCACCAATAGTTCATATTATTTACACCATCAGATACCATCGAACCCCATTCAGGTGTTGGCGGTTGTGTTCCCAAGCCTAAAAAGCTTAGTCCCGAGAAGGTCACAATCGCATTCCCAATATCCAGAGTCGCCATAACTAATAATGAGCCTAACGCATTTGGTACAATTTCTTTGACTAGGATGCGTAAATGACTTGCTCCTAAGACTTTTGAGGCGACGATGTACTCATTTTCCTTCAACGTAATCACGAGACTTCGCATCAGTCGAGCATAATTGGGCCACCAAATAATCGTCATTGCCAGCACAGAGTTAAAAATACTTGGTCCTAAAGCCGCCGCAATCACCATCGCTAAAATTAATGGTGGGAAAGCAGCAATCAATTCCGCAAAACGCATCATGACATCATCGATGATTCCGCCAACATAGCCAGCAATACCGCCGTAAATGGTTCCGATAACAATCGTAATACAGACAGTTACCAGCCCAGCGGTAATCGACACCCTACTTCCCATCAAAACACGAGAAAATACATCACGCCCTAGCTCATCTGTTCCTAAGAAATGGCCTGCTGAGCCCGGAGGTAAAAAACGTTCCATCATATCTTGTGTCAACGGATTCCTCGGTACGATCAGCGGAGCAAGAACTGCAATGAGCACCCATAACACACAAATAACGATTCCTAATTTGAATAAAAAGTTTTTTTGTTTCAGTAATCGTTTCATTAGCTGTACCTCACTCTCGGATCAATGACCCCATAAAGAATGTCAATCACGAGATTCAGTATCACATTAATCATCGCGATCAATAATGAAACGCCGCAGATTGCCGGAAAATCTAATGTCGTAGCGGACAAATACGCGTACTGTCCAATTCCCGGCCACGAAAAGATTTTTTCAACAAAGACCATCCCGCCTAATAAGTTGCTAAACCCCATTCCCATAACAGTAATAACAGGAATCAAAGCATTTCCTAGCGCATGGCGCAAAACGATCTGACGCTGTGAAAGTCCCTTCGCTTTAGCTGTTCGGATATAGTCTAATGAAGAAACTTCCAAAAGATTCGAACGCGTCTGCCGGGAAATCAGCCCCATCGTAAAGAATCCAAGGACGATCGCGGGTAAAATCAAATGGGAGAGAGCGTCATTGAATAACGCCCAATTGCCACTGGTTAAGGCATCCCAGACATAAAGTCCCGTTCCCCCTGTCGGTGCCGAGATTCGCGAACTGACTCGCCCGCCGCCAGGAAACAAATGCCATTTGGAATAAAACAACAGCAGCATAACTAATGCGAACCAGAAATTCGGGATCGAAACCCCGCTGATTGAGATCGTACGAACTAGATAATCAAACGGCTTGTTGCGATAGACTGCAGAGATAATCCCAAATGTGATCCCGAATAGAACAGCGATCAGCATCGCCATGATGGATAGTTCTAAAGTCGCAGGGAAAAACTGTTTCAAATCACTGATAACAGGATTACCGGTGCGAATCGAAGTTCCTAAATCTCCCCGCAACAAATTACTTAGATAAATAAAGTATTGTTCCATTAGCGGCTTGTCCAAACCCCAGCGTGCTTTGTAAGCCGCAACTGCTGCAGGATCGCTCATCGCATTTGGACTCATATTCGATGCAATCGGATCACTGGGAACGAGATGCGAGATCATAAATACTAAGAACGTCACCCCAATGATCAAAAAGCAGACAAATAGTAAGCGCCGTAATAAAAATCTAGCCATATTCCTCATACACTTTTGCCCCTTGCTATTTGGTTAGTTGATACTGACATCTTGGAAATTGATTTTTTGTACTTCGTAATAGTTAACGCCCTTTAAGTTGTCACGATAAGCCAATACTTTCGGATGCTGAACTAAGAAAGCATATGGCATATTATCTGCCAGTAATTTTTGTAACTCTTCTGATGCGGCAACCCGTTTTTCTTCATCTGATTCTGTTTGAATTGTTTGCTTCAACTCTGCCATCTTCGTATTTGAAGTGTCTGTCCATTTCGCACGCTCACCGACTGTATCACCTGGTAAGAAGACCAGCTGGTTATTGATTTCCATATAGTCTGGGTGCCAATGCATTAGCAAGAAGGCTTCTTTTCCTTCACGGTAAGAATCGATCACGACCCCAATCTCAGATGTTTCAATCTTGGCATTGATGCCGATTTTTTCTAGATCGTCTTTGATTTTTTGACCGAGAGTCGTCCAAGACATCCCCTCTGTATCAAAGTTGGCAACCGTGAATTTCACTTCGAAGCCATCTTTATAGCCAGCTTCTTCCATTAATTTCTTCGCTTCATCAAGATCCTGATAATCCTCATCCTTTTCTAAAGCGCCAGTAAATCCTTTTGGCACGATATCTAGCGGCAACACAGCTTTATCGCCAGAGATTTTCAATAATTCTTTATAATTGATCGCTTTACGAACGGCTTCCTGCACTTTCGGATTGGCCATCGGTCCGCCGATTTCTTCATCTTGGTTCATTAATAGGAAGGTAGTTGTTGAACCAACGTAGTTTTTGATCTTCACGCCTTCTTGATCTTTTAATTGCGAGACATTGTCTACACCAATACCTAAAGCAATATCAATGTCCCCTTGTTTCAACATTTGAATCTGTGTGTTCACATCTGGGATTTCTTTACAAATAACTTTATCATTTTTCACTTCGCCCCAGTATTCCTTGTTCTTCGTTAAACTAAGTTCTTCGTTTTGTTTCCATTTGTCCAAGACATAAGCACCTGAACCTGCTGAATTTGAATTCAACCATTTTTCAGCTGTATCTTTCGAAGAAGCATCCTCTGCATCCGTACCGCCATGTTCTTTGACAACTTCAGAATCAACGATCGCAAAGGAGTTATTCGCTAATTTTGACAAGAAGGCTGCATCTGGTTCCTTCAACGTAAACTTCACTGTATAATCATCTGGTGTTTCGACACTTTCCACATTTTCCGTATGATGCGTCGTATTACTCTTCAGATTTTTGGTCCGCATCACACTGAACTTCACATCTTTAGAAGTCAAGTCATTTCCGCTTGAGAATTTTACACCTTCTTTGATTTTAAAGGTATGGACTTTTTGTGAATCATCCATTTCGTGAGATTCTGCTAATGAAGGCTCTGGGGTTGACGATTCATAGGTACGATACAGATAATCATACATTGCGTAATACACCATATTCCCGTAAACTTCATAGCCATGGTGAGGATCCAAAGTCTTTAAATCAAGTGATTGTCCTTTACTTCCAATAATTCAGGTATATCTGTCTTACATTTTTCCATCGCAAATGGACAGCGGGTATGGAACTTACAGCCTTTAGGCGGATTCGCTGGACTTGGCACGTCACCAGTCAATACGATCCGGTCGATTTTTTCCTTATCAATCGTCGGTGCAGCTGAGATCAAGGCTTTTGTGTAAGGATGTAACGTATCATTATATAAGGCATCCCGATTCGCCAATTCTACGATATTTCCTAAATACATCACGGCTATACGATCACACAGATGATAAACGACTCCTAAATCATGAGAAATAAAGAAATAAGTTAAATTCATCTGTTCTTGCAGCTCTACCAGCAAATTAATGACCTGCGCTTGGATCGACACATCCAGCGCTGAAACGGGTTCGTCACAAATAATGATATCCGGCTTTAACGCTAACGCGCGAGCGATTCCAATTCGCTGTTTTTGTCCTCCTGACATCTCATGAGGATAACGGTTTTTGTATTCGGGGGCTAATCCGACCATCGTTAATAAGCGGTCAATCTCGGATTCAATTTCATCCTTCGTCATATCCTTCTTATGATGAATCTGGAAGGGTTCAGCTAAAATACCTCTGATTTTATTTCGTGGATTTAAACAAGCAGACGGATCTTGGAAAACGAGTTGAACCTTTGAACCAAAAGCTACTTTTTCTTTCCGATTCTTAAAAGCGCTAACATCTTGTCCATCAATAATAATCGTTCCATCAGTGATCGCCCCAAGATTCAACATCGTTTTACCTAACGTGCTTTTCCCGCAACCACTTTCACCGACGATCCCGAAAGTCTCACCCTTTTTTACTGTTAATGTCACATCATCAACAGCTTTTAACTTTCCCTTTTTACCTTTACTGTCGCGAATTTCAAAATATTGTTTGACGTGCTCCATTTGAATAATCGGTTCTTGCGTCATCATTTACGTCGTCACCTCAGTTTCTTCTTCTGTCGAATACTTAAAGCAACGGACTTTTCGTCCATCTTCACTGGTTGTAATTGCCGGCCTTTTCTCCTTGCAGATAGCCATCGCGTAAGGACAACGAGGATGAAAGCTGCAACCTTTAGGCATCTCATTTAATTGAGGAACCATTCCCTCGATACTGCTTAGTTTCCCTTTTTTATCATTGATAGTTGGAATTGCCGCAATTAAGCCTTCCGTATAAGGATGTTTGGGATTGTCCAATATTTCACGAATCAATCCCTGTTCCACAACTTTTCCAGTGTACATTACAACGACGCGATCACAGATTTCTGACACCACACCTAAATCATGAGTGATCAAAATGATCCCCATTTTTAGACGTTCCTTTAATTCCTTCAATACTTCTAAAATTTGTGCTTGAATCGTCACATCTAATGCGGTAGTCGGTTCATCTGCGATTAGAAGCTGCGGATCACAAGCAAGCGCCATCGCAATCATTACCCGCTGCCGCATCCCACCGGACATTTGATGAGGATATTCGTTGAAACGCTGCTCAGGTGCGGGAATCCCTACAAGCTTTAACAATTCTATCGCTTTTTCCTTCGCATCTGTCTTTGAGATATCCGTATGGATCAACATGGATTCGACAATCTGTTTTCCGCATTTATGAAGCGGATTCAAAGAAGTCATTGGCTCTTGAAAAATCATCGCTAAATGATTACCGCGAAAATGCTGTTTCTCCCTCTCTTTCATAGCAATCAAATCTTCGCCTCTAAATAGAGCTTTTCCCGTAACTGTACTGGTTGCTTCATCTAATAGGCCCATGATGCTTAAAGAAGTTACACTTTTTCCGCTACCACTTTCCCCAACAATACCCAATGTTTCATTTTCATTTAATAGAAGCTCTAAATTATTTACGGCAGTCACTTCTCCGTTATAGGTCTGAAATTTGACTGTAAGCCCTTCGACCCTTAGCAGTTCTTTCTCCATAAAATAATTAACTCCCTACTTTTTGATTTTTAAATTATGGTTAAAAAATAACTATATATTCTAATTTTAAAACTAGCCATTTACAGTTTAATTGTTCAGAATTTTCGGAAAATATTTTATTTTTTGATTATACCAGCTGACAAAAGATTGTCAACTTAAAGTTTGATCCACTATTTTTGAAAATCAAGCAATAACAACTCTCATCGTCCTTTACCCAAAATCATTATTTTTAATATGAAATAATGATGAGCGTTTCTAATTTTAAAAAAACGAAATTTATTATCAATCAAATTATTGTCTGTATTAATGCCCCGAAATAACAAAACAAGAGTTTTCGACAGTTTGCTTTTAAAAACTGTCAAAAACTCTTGTGTAAAGAATTGATTGGGTATTACATTAATTTCTCAAAGCGGCTTTCGATCACTCCTAAGTGCAGCTGATTGAAGTCTCGGAAAGATTGACAAGGCACAGTTGCTTTGTCACAATTTTCTGCAATGTACAATGGTTTAAAGCCTAATTTCTTTGCTTCATGCAGCTGTTTCAAGGAATTCGAGATGAAATTGACCTTTTGATGCGCCAACTCCACCTGCAGAAAATCCACTAATCCATGAGGAACCGTCTCAGCTTTTTCACCGTTGATCGAAAAATCTAAATAGTCAGCTAGGTGATGCTCTAATAAAACCTGATTCATCATCTCTTGATCATAGAAAACCATGCCGATTTGTTGCTTACGACTTTTCAGATAATCTAGCAATTGCTGGACCTTTGTTTGATCTTCTTCTCGTAAAAAAATGCTCTCACTTGAAAATACAAAAGTTTCAATCATTCCGTTTCCTCCTACCTTTTTAATTAGCTTGCTCATGTTTTCACTAAAAAACTGCTTTGGTACTTGAATACTGAAATTAATTTATAACTTACAGCACTTTTAAAGCGCTGTCAATTGGTTCTTCGTAATCTTTACAAAGGAATAGTTAAAAAGAACAAGCTTACACGAGGTATTTTTTTACTTTCTGATGATATGCCATTGTATTGAATCTGACAAAACGTTCCCTTCTGTCGCTGTCCTTCATTTCGATAAAGTAATCAACATTCAAGATCTTAACTAGTTGACAAGCAGATGCTAATTGGTTAGTATACTACTCAAAATAGTTAGTGTACTAACTACTAGAGAGGATGATATTTTGAATACTGGTTATTTATTGATGAATATTTCAAAGCAATTGAAATATTCATTGAATCAAGAATTAAAAAAAAGAGGTCTTACTGTCCAACAATGGGCCATCATTCAACAGCTTTCCCACTTAGATGAAGCTACATCCGTAGAATTAACAAAGACTCTTGATATGGATAAACCAACGATTTCCGGAATCATCCAACGATTAGAAAAGAAAGGCTTACTGCAAAAAAAAGAAAACTTCATGGATAAACGCTCCTACTTAATTTCATTAACACCATTAGGTTATAAAAAGCATAAAGAAGGTCAAGTAGTCAGTGATCACTTAATAGAAAAATATTTAGCCACTTTATCTTCCGAAGAACAACAAACATTGAAGACTCTACTAATAAAAATAAATCAAGAACACTAAAAGAAAGAGGAATTCCTTTGGAAAAAATTCTTATTATCGGCGGTACAGGCAATATTGGCTTCCCTCTAATCGAAGCTCTATCAAGCAATAAGGATATTAGTATCACAGCAGGTGTCCATAATGTAAGCAAGGCGGCAAAAACATTTGCTCCATTTGACAATATTTCGGTGGTTCATTTCGATTTTCTTGAACCAAAAACATTTCCAGACGCTCTGAGAAATGTTACAAAAATCTTTTTCGTGCGGCCCCCTCAGTTATCAGACCCGCAAAACGACATGCTGCCTTTTTTAACGTTTGCCAAGAAGCAACAAATTCAACAAATTGTTTTTGTTTCACTAATTGGTGTCGAGAAAAATCCTGTGACTCCTCACCACAAAATCGAAAAAATAATTCGTGAACTGGAAATTCCCTACACGTTTATTCGGCCTAGCTTTTTTATGCAAAATCTAAATACCACTCATCAAAAAGATATCAAGGAAAATCATGATTTGTTTATTCCAGCCGGAAAGTCAAAGACGAGCTTCATTGATACCCGAGACATCGGCGAAGTCGCTGCAGCCTGCTTAACCGATGGGCACTATTTGAATCAGGAATTGGAGATTACTGGTTCAGAAGCCTTAACTTATGAACAAATTTCTGAAGCTATGAGCGCAATTTTAAAAACCAAAATTACTTACAGTAAACCTAGCTTACTAAAATTCCGAAAAGTGATGATAAAACGAGGAATGCCTAAAGAGTATGTGAATGTCATGGTGATGCTTTATCTTATCACTCAGTTAGGAAATGCTAAAAAGGTGACAAATACAGTCGAAACTGTTTTACATCGTCCACCAAGAACCATTCAAGAATATATTCATGATTATCGCACCTTTTTTATTTAAATCTAACCACTAAAAAGTCTATCGATCCGTTTTAAGCAATCAGACGGATCAATAGACTTTTTAAACTATTTAAAAACAAGGAACCGAAGCTTACCTAATTCATAAGATAGGATTAGATTTTTTCTTTATTGGTCATTTTTACAAAAGGCAAGTAGATTAAAACACCGATTGCTATTAAGATTATTTGTAAAAGCGAGGCTTTCCAATCCCCATTGGTTGCTAAATAACCCGAAATAATCGGTGGTGTCGTCCAAGGTACCAATACCGAAGTTTTAGCAATAAATCCTAGGCTAGTCGCGTAATAGGCGATCGTTGTCGTAACCAGAGGAACAATAACCAACGGAATGCCAAGCAGCGGATTGAAGACAACAGGAAGTCCAAACATCATGGGTTCACTTACATTAAATAGTGACGGAACTGTCCCAACTTTAGTGATCGAACGATAATCTTCACGTTTAGAACCGATATATATTGCCACAACTAAACAAATCAGCATTCCGCCGCCACCCATCCAGCCGAATGCGTCCAAAAACGGTTTCGTTACGATATTAGGCATTTCAGCACCTTTTTTTAAGGCGTCCATATTTTGCTGCAAAGCGGTCAACATAATCGGTTCGCCGACTGAACCTAAAATGAAGGTTCCATGAAGACCAAAAGCCCAAAGCAAATTACACAACAGTACATAAAGAATAAGCCCGCCAATTGACTGGAAAGAAGCAACTAATGGCGTTTGGAAGAATTTGGCTATCAGCGTCGGCAAGTCAGTCTGAGCTCCCCAAATTACCAAAACCTCGATCAGTCCCAAGATCAACGTAACTAAAAAAACCGGGATTAGGATATTAAATGATTTAGCGATTGAATGAGGAACACTTTCAGGCATCCGAATTTTTAATTTTTCCATTTTTGAGAATTTGCAAAGTAAGGTAACCGACAATAATGCAGCAATCATTGCTAAAAACATTCCGGTAGCACTGGTTTGTGTTTGAGTTAAAACACCGCCGGCAGTGACTGAATTACCCTCAAGATCCGCTAATGTTGTTTGAGCTGGCAACATCAAAACAGCAGAAATCAGTCCAACAACACCGCCAATCAACCCTTCTTCTTGATAACTAATTGCTAATTTATAGCCAATAGTTGTTGCAATCAATAATGCCAAAATACCTAAAGTAGCGTTATAAACTTGATTTCCCAAGTCCATCCACTTTGCTGCTGCCGCAACATTCTTTAGAAGACCATTCGTTGGGCTCAAGATCAAATTATTAATCAAAACCCAAAATGATGCAATGATCGTAACTGGAATCAAAGCGACAAAACCATCACGAATAGCAGTGATATGGCGTTGTGCTGAAAACTTATTAGCCAACAATAACATCTTTTCAATCATCTTATTCGAATCATTCATTTTTTTGTTTCCTCCCTATTTTTTTGTGATTCTACAATTTATCTCGAACATCCTATTCCAAGGCGACGACAGCTCCTGAATCACAAAATCCTTTTTAGCAAAACTATTAGGTACATACACTTGAGCCAACGCTAACATTTCATGACCAATCATATCCATCACATCTGGTGCTTGATCCTTGAGATCAAAGTAAGACAAATTCAGACTTGGCAATACTTTCTGAGTGAGTGACATTCGAATTTCGGCTTGATAAAAAGCATCCTCAAAAATATTGCTGAGCAAGTTATCCACTAAAGTCTGCTGATCAACCTCGGTTTGAGTAAATGACAACGCTGAAAGGGTACTGCCTAACGAATTACAGTTTGTATTCCAAGCCTTGTAGCACATCAATTGAGATAATACTTTCTTTTGATCTAACAGCTGAATTAATTCTAAATCACCTCCATTGGCAAAAGCACTATCACAAAGCCCTACTTTCTTTCCTTGTTTGATATCTCTTTCAATTTGTTCAACAAACGTTAAGAGATGCCTGTAACTATCATACGTAACGTCTCGTTTGTCCGTAAATTGATCCCAAGATTCCTGCATCTTTTTCCCAGGCACATTGTAAGCTAAAATGAAATCTGCGGAATCTGCCTGATCAACTAGCCGCATCCCAACTGCCATTACATGAGCTTTCAAACTTTCATTGATCAGACGGTCTTCATATAATGGAAGCAATTCCGGACCCAGCGTCGAAGCATAACGAACGAAAATAGTCGGCTGTCTTTTCAGCCAATCGTTATAGGCGCGAGCCATTAACGTAAAGCCCACCTCATCTGCCCCAGGATATACCATCACTCGATCTTTTAAATGATTTTTTTGAATGGCCTGATAAACTTTCTTTTGATCAATCGCAGTGTAGCCGAAGATAGCTGAGTCATCTTGCGGAATAGCTAAAAAATCGACGATCGCTTGTTCCGTTAAACGAATATTCAACAAATTGACGGAAACATTAAATTGACGTCTCGTTTCATAATCTGAAATAATCTCCTCCGGCACATCAGCAATTAAGTCAGCCAATTCTTGCTTCTCATCTGGCAATAAGCCTTCTCTGTCTTTTTTGTCATTTAACCAACCAAAGCGAAAAATCCGTTCACCGTATTCTTCATAATAATCTGGCTCCTCATCAGAGCTGTTATAACGTGGTGTACGCATAATCAAGTTTGACAGGAATATTTTCTTTTCAGGATAACGCTGCTTTAATAAACGCAGCTTTTGCTCATACTCAGCTAAGTCGTTCTGCGTAAGATGATGCAATCTTGAAGGTAATAGACCGCCGTATAAAAGCATTTCAGTTGAAAGTACCGCATAATCCGCATCAACAATGTTGGCTTGAAGAAAATCCCAGATTTTTTTTGTGTCGGCAGCTTGTTTTTTCGCCCCCATTAATGCGGTTGGCAGTGAAACCACTTCAATCTCACTGGCAGCTTCCGCAGTCGTTACCGGATAAATAGCATTACAAGGTCGTTCATCTAAAGGAATATATAAAATTCGCAACTTTAAACAGCTCCCCTCATTTTTGAATACATCTCATCAACTACGTGTCCAACAGTTTCCTGATAATCACTAGCTTGCGCAATCACCGCAGCATGTGCCTCTCTTACGGCATAAGCATGTTTGGTCAATTCAAACATGGATACATCACTTTGGGCATCCCCTACAACATAAATATCCTGTCCAGTCATGTTAAGCTGTTCCATAATAAATCGGACCGCATTTCCTTTTGATACATTCACCGAAAAGACTTCCAATGAAGTAGGACTTGTTTGCACAACATTTACTTTTTGCGTCCCTAGATTTTTTTCTATCCGTGTTCTGATCGTTTCAAATTCCGCAGCCGTTCCAAAGGTCAAATAAATAGTCAGTTCATTTTGATGATTCAACACATAATTTGGTAAATCTTCCACTACTATCGAAGTATCAACAAATTCTGCCACATCCTTTGGATCTCTTGGACTTGGAAAAAGTCGATTTTTCACAGTCGAAACTTCTGTCCGTAAATTCATCTCAAAGATGGCCTGATTTAATGAAGCAATGTATTGTGCTGGTAAACATTCAACGAAGATAAGCTCATCATGACTATTTTTGATCACTGCACCATTTTGACTAATTCGGTATTCGCCTTTAAACCCTAATTTTTCTTCAACATATTGGATATCGCTATCCATGCGTCCAGTACAGATAACAAAATGTCCGCCATCTTCACAAAATCTTTTTATCTTCATTAAGCTATCTTGATCTACTTTTCCTTCAGCATCTAACAACGTGCCATCCAGATCACAAACTAATAATTTTTTCTCCATCAATTTCACAGCTAATCGCCCTCTCTAACACTTTTCGCTGCTGCAACATAACGAGCAGTGATAAGTTGTGGTCGTGTAATGATTGAACCAACGACGACTGCATAAGCGCCAATTTCTAACGCCTTAGTCACCTGTTCCGGTCGGTCTGTATGACCTTCCATAATGACTGGTATGTTGACATGATCAACGATTTCTTTTAATAGTTCAAAATCCGGTGTCTCGGTCTTGCGTGAATATTCGGTATAACCAGCTAATGTGGTTGAAACAATATCAAAACCGTCCTTTTCAGCAGCAAGCGCCTCTTCAAAGGTCGAGACATCAGCCATCGCTAAACGATCAGCCGCATGAATTTGCTGTATCAAATCTTTCAACCGCTCGTCTTGAGGGCGCTTTCTTTTCGTTGCGTCTAGAGCAATGATTTCCGCCTCCGTAGTCAATAATTCTGTGACTTCTTGATTAGTTGGAGTAATATACACGTCAGAATCAGGATAGTCTCTTTTAATAATGCCAATAAGAGGCAGGTCACATACTTCTTTGATTGCCTGAATATCTTTGACTGAATTGGCGCGAATTCCTGCGGCTCCCCCTGCTTTGGCAGCAAGTGCCATTTTGCTCATAATAAAAGAACTGTGTAACGGTTCATCTTCTAAAGCTTGGCAAGAAACAATTACTTTGCCTTTTAGTTTTTCTATCATACTCATATCATCCTTAGTTCATTTTTTTATATAAATCAATAATTTCCTTGGCCATATCTTTAAAAGTAATCGCTGTCATCAAATGATCTTGACTATGTACAGTCAAAAGTGTTAATTCCACATTCTCACCTTGAGCCTCTTGTGTTAGCATCGCGGTTTGAGCATGATGAGCTTCTACCAGCGATTTTTCTGCGGCGTTCATCTTCTGCTCGGCTACCTCGAAATTGAACTCTTTTGCTGCTTGTATCGCCTCCATTGCATCACTTTTTGCATTTCCGCTATACATAATTAACCCCATAACAGCTTCAAGATTCTTCTGATCCATTCTCACTTCACCTCTTTTCAACCTGCTTTATGGATTTTTCTTTAGAAAAGACAATTTGATAGAACGCTACAAAGAGAACCTTGTTGATAATTTCTACTTATACGGCTCTTTTTGAAAGAATATTCCGAAAAAGTTTTTCTTTTGGCATAAGTTTACACCATTATTTTATTTTTGTAAATGTTTTCCACGATTTTTTTTTTGCTAATTTTAAGCTTAACTTCTAGTGTAAGTCTTCTTAAGGCACAAAAAAAAAGCTATAATAAGCATAGCTTTATACGTTGATTCAACCATTTTAGAAAAGAGGTAAATGATGGATATTCTGGCAATTATCAGCAGCTACCTTCCTACATTAAGTAAGTCTGAGAAAAAAGTAGCACAATACATCTTGAGTAACTCCGATGAAGTTGTAAATCTCTCTATTAACGAATTAGCGTTGCTTTCAGAAGTGGGCGAAAGTACGATCGTTCGTTTTACACGAAAAATTGGTTTCGGGGGTTTTCAAGATTTTAAAAAGGAACTGATTCGTTTTGAATCTGTGCAAACAAAAATCGATGATTCATTGATCAATACACCAAAAGAAGTCACTTATGCTCAATTTGTAAAGAGCCTTAGCGAAACGAAAGGCTTTATTGATGAGGAAATGATTCTCCGCGCTGCGAAACTGCTTATTCAGGCCCGAAAGATTTATGTTTTTGCAGTCGGTACTTCTGGTATAACAGCACAACACATCAGTAATCGTTTAATGAGACTTGATAGAACGGTGGAATACATACAGGACAGCCACCTACAAAGCATTAATGCTACTTTGACTAAAGAAGATGATGTAGTGCTAGCTATCAGCACCTCAGGAAATACCAAGGATGTGTTGCAATGTATTCAACTTGCTCAGAAAAACGGAACTAAAGTTATTAGTATTACCAATTATCTAAAGTCGGCGATTTCAAAACTAGGAGACATCTCGTTGACCGCTTCGTCAAAAGAATTTCCTTCTGATTCGGGTTCATTCAGCGCGACTATCAGTCAGCTTTACCTGATTGATATTCTTACAAAATATATGGTTGAGCAAGAGCCCAGCTATTTTCATGAAATACGTAAAAAAACAAATCAAGCTTTGATCAAACGGATTTGACTAAACAACGAAACGCCTTCAACAATTTGATGTTGAAGGCGTTTCACATGGTATGAATCTTCTTATTTTGTTTAGAAAGTTCAGCGAATGAAAAGCTAAACAGGGATGGAACTTAAGCCAAAATTCCCTCAACCTCTCACTGCCTCTACTTTCACAGTAGCTCTTTTACCATATCTAATAAAGCTTTGACATCTTCAGGTCGTGTATCGCCCGTCACAGAATCAATAATCGAACTGTAAACATGAGGAATAACCTTTTTTACCCCGGCATCTAAAGCGATTTTAACGATCTCTTGAAAATTCTCCAAATCGATCCCGCCTGTTGGTTCTAAATAGAAATCATTTTCTGCACAGGCTTTTGCAACTGCCTCGTATTCTTCTTTATGAGCAAGGCCCTTCATTGGAAAATATTTCACTGAGCTTCCGCCCATATCCTTTAATAAAGCGATGGCTGTCTCAATTGGAACGATGGCTTCTTCTGTTTGAGAGCTCAAAGGTCCGGTCGCGATATTAACATAGCCGACTTTACCGCAAGGAGAAACCAATCCATTGATCACTGTGTCCGCTTGGTCTAACAACGCTCGGGAGGTTCCGACACCTGTGAAGACTTGATTTACATGCTGTGGCTGCAGCACGCCAGAAATCCGCGAAACCATTTGGCTTTGATTTGGATCACCGGCACCAAGACCGACAGATAACGCATTTTCTGTTGCTTCCTGATAGTCTTTCATCGCTTCAATCGCGGCTTCATCGCTGTTATAATTTTTTGACAGCACTCCTAAAACAACGTGTCCTTCTGCCGCTTCATAACAGTCACAAGCATTTTCGACAGAGTTGGCTAAGACGTTTAAACAAACACGATCTTGATAGTAATTTGGGGTTAAAGACATTTAGATTTGCTCCTTCAATTTATAATTTGGTTTGATATCTCTACATGATTTCATTCAATCGTGTAATGATCTTTCCTAGTTCTTCCTCATTGACAGCGCGGATATCAAACTCGATGATGCCATTATTGGCTTGGTATTCTCGTGTATAGATCGCAGGGTTTTCTGCTTTTAGCGCGTTAATCACTTCTGTCGCCGGTTTATTTTGGACTTTTACACTGGCCCGATAAATGTCTCTGCCAGCACCATCTTGAACAGTTTTGGCTTCGAGTCCTTCAATTTTATTAAGCTCTTCAATAAAAGGCATTAAACGCTGTTTCATCGATTCGCCTGACTCGCTGCCATTTTGTAAACGATCCTCCAAAGCCTGCGTGAAGCCTAAAATATTGTCCTTGCCGATCTTCATAGCCCGACCGATTCCTTTGCCCTGCAGGCGAACCCATTCAATATATTTTGCTGTGCCAATCACCAATCCGCTGCTAGGGCCTTCAATCGCTTTGGCGCCTGAATAAATAACCAAATCCGCTCCGGCTTGAGTATATTTATAAAGGTCTTCTTCCGCTGCCGCATCAACGATCAACGGCACTTGATGCTTCTTAGCTACTGCAGCAGCATCAGCGACTGTCAGCATACTTTTTTGTACTGTGTGATGGCTCTTGATATAAAGCAGTGCTGCAGTATTGTCGGTAATCATCATTTCCATTTGTTCGGCTGAACAGCCATTGGCATATCCCGCCTCAACAACTTCACCGCCGCCTAGCTCCACCATTACTTCAACAGGAGTACCATAATCGACATTGTGTCCTTTAGGCACAATGATCTCGCGTTTTTTGATCCGATCGGTATAAGGGTGATAGGCATGATACAAACTGCCTTGTCCAATAATCGCAGCGACAGATTGTGCGATGCCGGCTGATGCAGAAGATACAATCTGCGCATCCTCAACCTTTAAAAGCTTTGCCAGATAGGCGCCGGTCTGAATAAATAATTCACTCATCTCAAAGAAATGCTCTCCCCCAAAGCGCTGTGCTGCTAAGACATTTTCTGATATTTTCGATACACCGAGGATCGTCATTTTTCCTGATGCATTGATAACTTCCTTTAAGCCAAATTTGTCATAACTAATTCTCATAAACGGTGCCTCCAATAATCGTTTTCACTGGTTTGATCAATTCCTTCGCAGTACGCGTAAAGCCATTTGAATCGGTCAATGTCTTTTCTCCGTTGAACAAATCAAAAATCGTTAAATCAGCATCATACCCAGCTGCCAATTTACCTTTTTTCTCTAAATGGAAATAGTGTGCCGGTACATTTGTTACCTTATCCAAAATCTCTTCCCACGAATATCCTACCACACGCAGCTTTTCCATTGTTGTTGCCAAATCGTAGACAGGTCCATTTTCGCGATTGCGATGATAGATGTCAGTACTAATTGATGTGGCTTTGATACCTGCTTTTAGCGCAGTCTCTGCAACGTGAAAGTTAAAACTGTCCGTGCCGTGGCCTATATCAAAAACGATTCCTTTTTCATATCCTGCTTTAGCAAAATTCTTGATTTGATCTGTCTCCTTGTCCAAAATCCCATTTGGTTTGCCGTTAAAGCAATGAGTCAACACATCGCCTTCATCCAATACTGCTAATATTTCCTGCAGCTCTGGCGGCGCTGACCCGATATGGATCATTAATGGCAGGTTTTGATTTTTCCGTTGAATATCTTTTGCTAATTCCAGCGGTGTAATCCCATTTTCACCAATAACGGTCTTACTCATTCGCGCTTTGATTCCTACGATAAATTGTGGAAGCTCAACCAATCGATCATGTACAAGATCCGCCTGAATCTTCGTCAAATCGGCTAGTTCATCCTGTTCAACGATACCCCATTTTGAAATATTGATGAGCGCGAAGACATTGGTCTTGACCTTTTTAGCCAGTTCATAAAAATCGCCAATATTTTCTGCACCAGTCGTTCCAGCATCAATCACGGTTGTCACACCTTTGGTTACGCCGATTTCATCCGGATAATCATAATAAAGCGTCATTTTTTCATAGCAATGAACATGATCATCAATCCAACCAGCGGATACATAATGCTTTCCTGCTAAATCGATTATTTTTTCAGCGGGAGATTCAATCGTGGTGTCTACATTTAAGATCACACCATCTTTGATTGCTACTTCGACTTTTTCCCCATTGATACGTTTCCCATTTTTGACTAATAAATCAAACATCCTTTGGCCTTCTTTCTACTGCAATGCAACTGGGAAGATCGTACCAAGTACCATCGCTCCAAGAATCGCACCGCCAGCTATAGGTTTTTTCCAAGCGTAAAATCCTAATGATCCCAATGTTGCGCCGATCCCAATCGGAATTGAAGCACCACAAGCACTCAAAATAATCAGTGGTCCTAAGAAACGTCCTGAAGAATTTCCAGCACCCATCATCACATCAGCACCAAAGGTTGAGTTCGCCTGATTGATGGTGAACTTACGAATCAAAATAATCACGCCACCAACTAATAACCCTAAAACAGCACCTGTTATCAGTGACAAGGCAAAGTTATCGATTGGTGCGCGAATCCCCATACTCAAGAAGATCGCCGGAATTCCGATACCGATCCCCGTTAAAATAGATCCGCCTAAATCCAGAATCCCTACCAAAGAACCTTCCAGAATACGTGCAAATAGAAAGCTTGCACCAAATGCCGCCGCTGCTCCATATGAGCCGCCATCTAATCCTGCCTTCAACATCGCAACAATTGACACTTCATTAAAAGCTCCTACTCCGTGTACGACATACATATGAGTCCCAGCAAAAACCGCCGCTGCCATGATTCCTACGGTGATCGGAAATGCCCAATCCGCATACCAGAAGCTTTTCGCTTTTTTCTCTTCAGAAAGCATTGCTTGTTCCCTTTCCAATTCCTCTGTGTTATCCATGTATTTCCCTCCTAATTAATGAATTACTTTTCCGTAAAAAATATGATTCTCATCACATATTTCAATCTATCTTCTACTCTTTTCAACAATTTTTTAACTAACTCACAATTCAAAAATACCTTAACTCAACCCAAGCATTTTATGGATATTTTCTAACCAATTTGGTGCTTGTAGTTTGAAGCTTTCCAAGACTTGTAAATCGAACCCGCGGAAGAAACCACTTAAGACAAATAGCAAGATGATTGCACCCATCATCATCTTCGTTACTTTTGACCAGCCGATTTCATCGACGCCTTTACCGATCAGGATACCTAATACCACGCCAGGAACGGCATTCCCCATGATCAATTGTGCGATACCGCCAAATAACGTGCCCCAGAAACCCGTACGTTTTCCTGCATCTAGTGCAGCTAACCAGAAAATGACTGGCATAACAACATTAATCAAGGTGGTAGCCGCTGGGACCAATACGGCTACAGCTGTTACCTGCAAAGCTTCTGGAATAGCTGCGGCAGTTGAATTTAAAAATGCAACAACAAGAGCTCCGACAACAGCACCAACAAAGCCCATTTTCCTAGGATCATGCATCGTTTCTGAAACATTTTTATTTTTCGCTAATAAGACCGAAGCTGCCCAATTGGGAATAATCCGATGCGTAACATCCTGTGTAAATGCGCCTGCTCCAACAGTCGAAGCCCAAGCGTTGAAGAAAAAGCCTAGTCCAAATGAGAAATGCGATGCTGGATCTCCCATACACGCGTTCATTTCTCCTAATGTACGAAAGGCTCCCAAGCCCTGCGTACTTGGAGCATGAAACATCCGCGCTGCTCCCATTGAAGCTGAAAACCCAAGCAACCCGCCAATGATAATTGATTTAATTAAGATAACTGTAAACTCCACTTCTTTACTTCCTTTCTATTTTTCCTTATATTTTTTTGGAAATAACAGGAATTTGAATACCATCAGGATCATCTGTCATTTCCTTGGTAAATTCTACTTCACTAACTTGAAGCGTTGTTATACTGACCGTTACTTCCAATTCCACATGATAGCTCGTTCTTTTTCTTGGAAAGAAGAAAAAGAGAAAGCGTTCCTTATACGTCTTTTCGATCGCTTTAATCACTTCTACTTCAATCGGTTCAATTCGTAAAATCACTTCTGATTCCTGCATCATCCTCTTTTGGATTTGTCCCAGTGCACTAGCAAACGCGTGCTGCTTAGAATCCCCTTCGCCTTCGACTGTCACGATGACTTGTTGGCAATCTTGAATACTCATTTACTCATCTCCTAATTGTGTTTCTTTTCAAAGGCTTCTACTAGACGTTTGCCTAATTCTTCCTGATCCATAAAGCCGAAGCCTAAGACAGTTTTTCCGTCATTAATCGCCGTGACTCCTTCTTCGATTGAACGCATGCCATGACGTTCTGGATAGCCATATTTTGTTGAGGCAGTCAATGCTCCTGCGCCGCCGCTGCCGCAAAATGAAATACCCATATCTGCATTTTCCTGCTGCATCACATCGCCTAAACGCATATCTGCGCCCATTCCTGGAACAACGACTGCTCGTGCGCCTGCTGCTTCTACCCCTTTTGCTACGTTTTGTCCTTTGCCCATACGGTCTGCAATTACTACTGTGATCATTTATATTTCCTCCTAAAGTTCATTTTGTTTGGCTGTTTCAAAATGGATCGATAAAACATACATCTCATCTTGAGACAAATTATCAATTTTTCTTACAACGCCGTCTGCTAACTGCAATGCTTCTTTTGATACTTCACTGAACATTTCCGGGTCAACCTCTGGAATTGTTTCCTGTTCCTTTGAACGCTTTAACATTTCATTCAAATGATTGATTAGAATTGTCCATTGCAGCTCAGTAGGTTCAATTTTCACTAATGCAAGTTCTTTTTTTAACCAATCAATCAATTCTTCTAATTCTTGTTGATATTCACTGGTTGATATAATTTGTAACGCCTCTCCAGTCACGGTCATTCATTTCCTCCTTTGATATACGCAAATAGTGCTGTGATTTCTGATTGATTAATCGCTAAGTTGTGTTCGGCAAACAGCTCCTCGATCTGTTTGTTGTATGATGTAGAAGTTGGTAACACTTCATCCACTTTATTTCCTTCCATCATATATTGCTGATCAAAGGTAATTCGATGGACCATTAGAAAGACATGCAATAAGAACGCTTCACGATACTCTTGGTTTAGCTGCTCTTGGAATAGGAGCAATAGCTTTTCGTAAATTGTGTATGCCTGTAAAATCAATTCCTTACTGAAATCTTCTAATGACGTTCGATTTCCTGCCGGCTCCCATCTCACTTTTCTGACACCGTGTTGCGGTGTTTGGCTCAGGATTTTTTTGACTGCTTGTTGAATCTTTTCCAAATCCTGCTTCGTCGGTAACGGGTGCACTTTGATAAACTCGCAATCTATTCCTTCAATTGGAAAAATGCTGATGACTAATTCAGGCTCTTTTTGCTTAATGACTTCCTTTGCATTCAGCACCGAAGCAAACGCTGCGATTTCGATATTCGAAAGCTCTTCTGATATTTTCTGCTTAATCAAACTCGTTACGCCTAATCCAGTAGAGCAAACATAGACCGCCCGAACACTGCGCATATCAGCCGCCTTTTCATAAGACACGAGAAAGTGCAAGGCGATATAAGCAATAAACGAATCATTGATCAGCAAGCTTTTTCCTCGAATCTCACGTCGAACGACCATTTCAATCGCATCGAACAGCTCAGGATACTTTGCCTTGATGTCATCCTTGAACGGATTGTATTCATTGACGAATTTTTGTTTACGAGATAATCGCATCGATAAATGTGCATAGAGATTATTCAGTAGCTGTGGATCATTGAAAAAGGAATAGTTGATCTTTTTACTCACCTTCTGAATCAGATTCTCGGTCAACACCATCACATCCTGCTGCAGATCATTTTCGAAGGTATCGCTGTAGATGTAGCGATATTCATCCTCAAATAGCGGCAGCTGGTAATGTGCAAAGACCTGTTGCATCAATAAGTAAGAGAGTTCCTGATGCTCTTTTGGATCATTCAGCAATTGATAACGGCCAATCGTATATTCATTTTGCAGTCGTATTGTGGCGATCGCTACTCGAATCAGCATGTTCAGCAGTTCCGCGTAATTTAACTCCGCCGTATCGATCTGCTTCAATAACTGTCGCATGTCCGCAAGAACCTGATTAAAAACTTCTTGAAAAGCTGTGCCTTTGGCTGAATAAAGCTCATAGCCTTCCTTTTTTTCACTCTGTAAAAGTAAGTCCATAATTTTGTAAATGTCATAATCGGTTAAGTCCTTTTGCAGCACTTCTTCAATCAACAATCGAACCTGATGCTCAGGACCTGTGATCAAAAAACCTTTGCGGGACAAACGTTCAAGCGTCATTCCCTGATCAGTTAGACGTTTTTCCAAAACCTCCAAGTCGTTAAGAACCGTATCCTTACTGACCATCAAACGCTCCGCCAATTCAAAAGACGTGATTGCTTGATTGGTCAGCATCAAAAAAATACTTAGGCGGTCCAGTCGCAAGGTTTGATCGGCATACAATTCCAGACGGTCAACATCCATCAGCTCACTTTTCAGCTTGATTCGTTCAGAATCGCTTAGTGTCAACCAAACACCTTGGCTTCTTTTACTTGTCAAATCCTGATTTCGCGCCTTTAGCCACAAACGAATCGTGTCCAAATCATATTTTATTGTGCGCACGCTTACATTTTGTTGAGCAGCCAATTCTTTTGTAGTCACCGGTTGCGAATCCTCAAGCAATTGAAGCAATACTTGGATCTGTCGTTTCGTAATCTGCTGCATGATGCTCTCTCCTTACACGTTTAACTATAGTCATTTATTTCTCCTTCAACAATATGAAATGATTGCACTTACTCTAGTGCAAAAAATCCATATTTTATAGGATATAGAGTGCCTTCGAGTAAAAAATAAAGTATAGTAAAGCAACTTTATCGTTAATAACTGATATACTCATTGCACTAACCACTTCATAAGGTATCATCTTTTACCTTAAAAATGTCCGTTTATTCAAAATATTTTTTTTCCATAAAAAAACGGACATGTTCCTTCTAAAAAAGGAAACAGTGTCCGTTTAGCTTGATTGATTCTTAGTGAGATCGTTCATAATGAGGCTTGATTGCTTCAGGCAGCTCCTCCGGTGTAAGGTTTTTGAGCCGTTCTTCATTGCCAAACTTCATGGCTTCATCATAATACCAACACTTGTAGTGAATCATATCGAGTACTTTATTCAACTTGGCGATTTCTTCTTCAACTGCTGCTTTTTGTTTCTCAAAAAGTTCCCTGCGTACTTCAAAAGTCTGACTTCCTTGCTTGCTCCATTCCATGAATTGTTTGATATCCTTGATTTCTAAACCAGATTTCTTTAGACATTCAATAACTCTAAGAGCTTCTAATTCACTGTCTGAAAATTTGCGAATGCCAGATACTCGCTGAATATCTGGAAACAAACCTTCTTTATCATAATACCTCAGCGTAGATACTGGTAAATCAAACATTTGAGAAACTTGACCAATAGTATACATTATTTTACCTCTTTCTATTCCGCTTCTTAACTTAAAGTCAAGTTTAGGTATCACTATAATAATTTGTTCAATTAGTGGTTGTCAAAGATTTTTCTATACATAATCTTTGCTTAGCTTATAAACCAAACGGATTCTTAATGTCAGAAAAAGAGATCGTACCATTCTCCTCTTCTGTTTTATTAAGTTGTTCAATTCGAGTCTATGTCATTTTAGAATTATTTCATCAGTTTCCGCAGAACATACGATAATCCAAACCACAAGAAGAGACTAACGATGATCGTAATAATCCAGCCAAAAGCATTGTGCTCCAATGGTAGCGGCATGTTCATTCCGAAAAAGCCAGAGACGATCGTAGGAATCGTCAAAAGAACCGAAAGAACAGTCAAAATACGCATCGTATCATTCAAGTTATTATTCAAAACATTGTTATAAGTACCTGAAAGCTGCTGTAAAATCTGCGATGACAGCTTTGTCATCTCCACTAATTGCTGTGCTTCAATCAGGACATCATCTAAACGTTCCTTTTCCTGATCACTTAAGCGACGATAGATGCCATGACTTTTGATCTGTTGCACTAATAGCACATTTTGCCGCGAAGCTGTTACAAAATAAACAATTCCAGTTTCTAAATCGGATAGCAGCAGCAAATTTTGCTTCGTCGTTTTTTCTTTTAACAAATTACTAATACGTTTGCGGTCGCGATCCATTCCTTCGACAAATGGGAAATACTGCTCCGAGATAATGAAGAGACTGCCAAATAGTAGCTCAAACAGCGTGCTCTCGGGATTTTTTTCTAAATAATTTTTAATTTCAAAGTACAAATATTTCGTTTGCTGATTGGTAACTGTAATTAGTGTTCGATTTACAACGATAAAAGTCATCGGTACTGTCTCATAATGATTGTCGATCTTGCGACGATTTGGTGCGTTAAAAATCAGCAACAGGACATCCGTTGCTTTATCATAATCTAAATGAGCACGTTCGTTGCGGTCTAAGGAATAATCCACAAATTCACGATCAATTCCATAATCCCGATAAAGATTCTTTAGTTCGTCTGTATTTTCCGCATCGATGTTGATCCAGCTGTTCATCTTATTATTGAAAACTTCTTTTGTATACATAGGCCTGTCTCCTAGCTATCGTTCATTCCGTTTGCATTCTATCATAGAATATGTGGATATACTAACAGAGTTTATAGTGGTTTTAGCGATGGGATCAAAATTAATTTTGGTGTTTCTAGGTGAGTAGTTCTATCAAGGAAATCCTACATAACTTCTTAATCAGTTCCAGCTAGTTATCCACTTGTGGATTATGTGGGAAATGTGGAAAATCCCGATACTTTTCCAACGAATTCCACAGAAACGAGCGGGGCTCCGAGTTATCAACAAAAGAAAATCGACAAACTTACTACTGCGATTGCTATGAATGGGGAATTTTCGGCTTAAAACAATGATTAGCATCCTACTTATCCCTTTCAACTCCACGCGTGGTAAAGACCTTTTGTGTACAAAAAAATAAAAGGCGAAAGATGCGCATTCATCTTCCACCTCTTATTTATGACTATCTACGTGCATAAAGCCCCAGTTTGTCGGCATATAGTAACCATCTACAGCCATGTTTTTCAAATCGCTGGAGACTAGCTGTCCTGTAATGTAGTATATCCTTTTTGCTTTACGTTCAGCCTCACCGAGTTTTGCCAACAGACCATTTAAGTCGTATTCAGGCATCAAAAAATAATGAAAATTGAAGCCCTTCAAGCGTTCATGTGTGATCGCTCCTTCAAAGGTCAATAATTTTTGTAATTCTTCATCACTGAAGGCCAAGTCTGTCGATTTTAAGGTCAAGCCCTTGTATTCAAATGAATCTGCCATTGCGCCACCCCTTAGACTCATTTTACCACATCCGAAAAAGTGTCACTACCCTTTCAGCCATTCGCGAGCGTTTTGAAGTTCGTCCATCGAGATTTGATGACCGTGGGGTGTCTCAATAACGGTGATATCTGCATCGCGATCGCGAAAGGCCGCGACTAATTTCGCAAAAGAAGCATCGCTAACGATTGGATCGTTGTCTCCGCCGTAAGAAACCCAAATCTTTTTATCGATTAAAGGAAATGATTGGGTGTGAACCTCTAATGACATTGGATGAAAAAAGACACCTTTGTTTAGCGTTGTTTCACGTTCCAGCAATAGATGCGCTGCGATATTTGCCCCATTTGAGTAACCGACTAAGATCCATTCCTCCAAGGGGATTGCTTTTTCTTCGCTGATCTCCTTGATCACTTCCAATAGGTTATCTGTTTCCTTTTCTAAACTTTCAAAATCAAATTGATTCAGTCCATTGCGTTTAAAGAAACGATTCATGCCATCCTCTATGATCTTGCCGCGAAAGGATAAGATCGTACTATCGGCATCTAAGAACCTAGCCAATTCAATTAACGATGTTTCATCGCCGCCTGTTCCATGAAGCAAAATAAACTTTTTTCCCTCTGGTTTTCCTGCTTTATAAAGATATTCCATCTTCACACACCTCACTTACTAATTGTAAGTTAACATGAATAAAAATTTGAGTCAATTTTCATGATTATTTCTTATTTCGCTTGATTCGAAAATAATTTAATAAGATAAATAATATCATTATAGTAGTCGTTATTAAGATCGCTTTTAGTAGTAAACAATCCTCATGACTAATGATATTTTTTTTCATTTTTTTCTGAGGACGATAAGGAATACGTTTTCCTCGAACCAATAGGCGATGAGAATTAACCCCGTAAGGTGTACAAGTTAATAATGTGGCATAGTCTTTCCCCTTAGTTGCCTTCAACACTTCAGTATGCTCAGGTTTAATCACTAAAATTTGATCAATTTTGTATGCTAAAACTCGATCTAACACATGAATATAAAAATAATCCTCTTTTTTCAACTCGGTCAGATCTGTAAATAACTTAGCGTCCGTCAAGCCAGTGTGAGAAGTCAAAACAGTATGGGTTCCTTCCCCGCCAATGGGCATGGCTGAGCCTTCCAAATGTCCGACTGCCTTTCGTAATACACTATCTTTTGTGCCATGATAAATCGGCAAGTCCACATCAATACTAGGAATTTTAAGCTGTCCCATTGTTCCTTTAACATTCAAAATTTGATAATAATTATCCGGCATGACGATTCCAGATCCTGGAATAAAAGGGTCATGAGCCGGCTGCCCTAGTAGATTCTCATTATAAGTCTGGGCTTTTTGAAAAATATTCGCAATATCTTCTGATGATAATTTATCGACATTTTTTTTGTAATTTTCTGCTACCTTTGTTGCATTTTTTTGATTCAAATAGTTACCGATAAAAGGATAAGCAATGATCCCGATACCCGTCACTAATAATAAGACTATCATGATGATTCGCTTCATTGCAAAATCCCTTCTGCTAGTTTATTCTTGCTCTGTATTTTTTTCGTTTTATGCATAAGAAGAGCCGAGCCTTTTGACTCGGCTTTTTATTAAATTCTCTTAAGCGCTCTTCTTATTTTTATTCATTGTCAAAATTACAGCTAAACCGATTAGAACAATTCCTACTACAACTAAAAGCATCGTTCCGATGCCCCCAGTATTTGGCAACGTGAACCCTTTTTTATTGATAACCGTCTCAGATAAGACAAAATCGGCTAAACCAGACTTGAATGTTACCTTGACAGGCGAACCTAACAAATTATAGTCTTTCGGTGCTTTAGTTTCTACTACCCAATAACTGTTCCAATTAGTAGTTGGGTTAGTTGGAGTACCTGAAACAGTATGTGTTTGTAGTCCTTCAAAAGAAGTCGCATAGAAGACTCCGCCTTGTAAGCCTAGCTTACTTGCATCATCTTCATGCGGACGAACAATCCAATCAATTGCACTATTGTAGCCTTCATCAGATTTATCCAAAACATCAATAATATATGTGTTTGTTGAATCAAGCTTAACCTTCAAGAAGCTTCCTTCTGTTGCCTTAGTATCGCTTGATGCTAATTTAAATTCCGCACCTTTTAAATTTGTCGTTTCATCGGAGTCTTTTTTATCAATCAAAATCTCTCCAGTATTAACTTCAGATGGCGGTGTAGGGACTTTTTCAATGCCAGTAGTCGAATCATTATCAAACTCAATATTCGCTTCATTTTTAATCAAATTTTCTAAATCAGAGGCAATATTTCCATTTACTGTTGTTTTAAAAGAAACAGAGATTTTCACAATATCTTTATTCGCCGCTAGTTTAGCAATTCCTGCAGATGTTAAAGAAATGATTACTTTTTCTTTAGTTCCTGCGCCAGCTGCCGCATGAGTCACAGTATAATCAATCGTCTTCGTTAATGTTTCTATGGTAGTGCCATCCGCCTGAAGCGCGTTCACGATGGCACTTGCATCAATATCACTAGCTTCAAAAACATAATTTAATCGTTTGTCTAGCTCATCAGTAACATTAAATACAGCGTACGTACCAATATCCGTTGGTACATTGGCAGTAATTGTCCACTCAACAGGATCACCGACATTAACAGAAGGTTTATTTGGTTTCTTTTCTGGATTCAATCCTTGGTTCTTTGGATAAACATGAACATCAGCATTCCACCCAGTTCCATCTGGTGTGGTCATCGGTACTGCCACAATAAATGGCTTTGAAGCAGAAGTAATCTTTTTGCCTTCATTACCAGTACCTTGTACTTGATACCCTCCAGAAGCCGACAAATTTTCTTCTACATAATAGTAACTAGGTTCCATGTTGGCATATTTCAGCGTACCATTAGTATCAGTTTTTCCTCCTACACCGTTATCTGGAGTTTTTAAAGCTAAAGTATATTTATATTCAATGCTACCTTGTTTTACAGTTAACTCAAGGTTATTTCTTGAATATGTCCAACCATCCTTATCTGATGGCGGAGTATCTGGAGCAGTACCAACTTTTGTCACTGAATACACATCAAATTGGATCCCTGCAACAGCGGGATTCGTTGGTGGTGTGGTCAACTCGGTACCATCACCTTCCCCCTTAACATCTGCTGCTGTTTCTGCCCAATACTTATGAATGGTCAAATTACCACTACTTGGTCGAATCGCCTTATCATCTGCTGCGTGCCCAGCCAGTGCGCTACCTAATATACTTGCTAAAATAAATAGCACAGCAATAATTTTACTAATCTTCTTTTTCATCACTCTTCCCCTTTGTTATTTCTTTTTTCTTTCTATTCTGGAAAATAAGTACAGCAGAACCTAATAATATAACTCCTAACACAGCTAAGTACACTCTCATATACCCCCTCCAGCATCAGGTAAATCACTCGTTAAATAGTTCGGTAAGTAATAGGTTCCTTCATCTATACGAAACGCTGGTGGCAACGGGTCTCCTCGGCCTCTGATTGTTTCGATTTCACCATACGAATTAACCGTGATTATCCAAGAACCCGCGGGTAGCTGATAGCCTGGAAGTGTCTTTGTTTCAACCAACAGATAGTCTCCTCTGGTTAGTTTTCCTAACATAACTTCTCCAGTATTGCTACTACTAATTAATTCTGTAGGATTTGCTACGTCCCATTTAGTATCGACAGCCTCTGGATCTTCACTACCTGATTCTCCAGCTTCTCCTTCTTTAGGTTTATAAAGTGAGAAATGAACTCCCGCTAACGGATTTTGTTTTCCATCCTCTTTGTTGAAGCTGATCGGTTTTGCTTTGTTTGTGAGATAAAGCTTGCTTGCCTTACCCTCTAGCTTAATTTGATTTCCGGGGTCATTTCCGTCTTTAACTTCTCCGTTGTCAATAACTTTATATTTCACTTCAAGTATTTCAAATTTTTGTTCGCTCTTATTCCATCCGGTCGCTACTAACCAGTAGCCATCTGGTTTTTCATATCCGCTATAGGTATTCTTCTCAACAATGGCATACCAATCCAGTTTTACCGTTCCTTTTACACCAGTTTTCCCAATATTAGCAATATATCCATCTTGAGCTGTCGAGATATCTGATTCAATTTTTTTCCATTGATTATGTGTATATGGTATTGGCTCTGGATTAGTCCCTCCATTTTCCCAACGATAGATGTCAAAACCTACTTTTTGTTTATCTGATGACGGCATTTCTTCTCCTTGTTCATTAACCTTGTATAGGTCAATTTCAGGTTGTCTATTTTTCAAAATGAACCGGTTGCCATTTGCTGCTGAAGCTTTTTCAAATTCACGTTTATCAAATTCATAAGGATGTACCCAATTAGGATAAGAAATTGCCTTATTCTCTTTCAGTTGAACAGCCCAAAATACCTGTCGTGACGAATCACTGTTATATGGCAGATCATACTCTGGATAAGTAGAGGTTTCGATAATCGCATAATACTTATCTAAATCAGTGATCTCAGGAACGCTTATTCTTCCTAATGAATCAGTCATTACAGGCGAATTATTCACCTTTTTCCAGTCATCAGGTACAGAAGCGGGACCTTTACCATTGGCATCTGCTAGAACGTTGCTACCTATATATTCATACACATCAAAAGTGATTTTCATCTCTCTACCTTGTTCATCAACCGAAGGCATCGGATTGCCATCGGAGTCATACTTATAAAGAGTGAAAGGTGGAGCATCAGAAATTGTATAATACAGCTTTAGTACTAGCGTTCCATCCTTCCTAATTACTCCGGTCTTAACATTATGAGGCAACGCATCATCATATTGATAGCCTAAGATCATTTTCGGACTTGCATTCACAGTTTCGTTGGCTTCTCCAAAAAGATAGTCGGTCATTTTCAAACTAAAGCTATTAATATTCTCTTTAGGTTCCCCCTCTTTTTGTATCCAGTGTTCGACTTTATAAGGATACGTCTCTTTTTGCTTGTTTCTAACAAAAACTGACGCGCCATTTGCTGTTCCTGAGATAACAAATTCTTTAGAAACAACGGCGCTACCATTCCAATCACTTGATTCTTCTGGATCATATCCCGTGGGCGATTCAATTTCTACAAAGAGATAGGTTCCCGGGAGTAACCCTTCAACCTTGATCCCTCCCTGTAATTTTTCTCCAGAAAGATTAGTAATCTCTCCTGTCGTTAAACTCGTTTGTCCTGAGACATCCGTCCAGGTTAAGCCGTCTTTCTTTTGCAATTTGAATTTTGCATTATTCAGAGGCTCGTTCGTATCTTGATCAATTTTCCATAGATAGGCGGTATCAGGGTTTAAAGCAATATCTCCATACGGATTTGATAATGAGCTTCTACCCGTTAAGCTTTTTGGATTTTCTAAAGCATTTTTTAAATCAAAATAAGCCGTATTTGATTTTTCTCCACTACTGCTTTCTGGCGGGTATTTTACATGAAGCGAAATATCATAAGTGGAAATTTGTCCTTGAATAACATTGGAGTCGCCATAAACTAAAGTGAAATAGGCTTCTAATAAGTCTCGATCACTTTCAGCATAAAAGCCTCGAGAAATGGCATTTTCAGCTGCTGCTACTGCAAAATTTGGGATAGGAACAGTTGATTCTGCTCCACTATCAGTGATTTTAGTCGTTGTTTTACCAGAATTAGGACTATCAGTTAATTGTGAGAATTTCCTTTGGTCGTTTCCACCTTTTTTTATAGCACCAAAATGAACCATTATTGTACGAACAGTTTTTAAAGGGTCTTGATCTACCGCTTTATCTTCGTAAATCCCGTATTGATAAGGAGCAGATTTTACTCGTGAAGAAAAGGCAGACTTTGATTCACCACTGTTTTGTTTTAATAATTTAAAAGAGTTAGCCTCTGTCGGTTTTTTGCTATCCTCAGCTGTACCTGATCCAGTATTATAAGTAGGACCTTTTCCATTATCCGATAGCACTAAAGGTTCAAAAGCAATGGATCCAGTTGGCCGTCCTCCACGCTTATCAGCCCAACTATTGCTTTGTAAGTCGACTGGAATTCTCACCATTCCCGAAATATTCAACCTCGAAACACTTACCCCAGGCTCTAACTCATCTTCAATATAAACATGATCATTCGTATCAACCAAATGTTCCCCCCATCGATGAGGGTGATTGGTAGGATCTTGATAAAATCCCGTTGCAGGATTACTTGACCAATTCACTTCATCCCCGCTTAATTCCAGTGAACTAGCAAGATTTACCGCTAAACTATATTGCAACTTACTATTACTACCTTGTCCTACACCACGTTTAAATCCATAACCATTAGAATGACTTAACTCTCCCTGGGTAAAACGAATCGCCTTTTTATTCCCACCAAAATCAACGAGTTGTGTTCCACCTTTCGATGTATAGCAAGATACTGAGTCTTTAGAAAGAGTAAATTTGACACCAGTTATTTTACTAATATCTAATCCTGTGACGCCTGTTCCAAAAACTATTCTTATTTCATTATCAGTTCCATTATGACGAACTTGCCAAGTTCCTATTTGTTTAGATACTCCGTTAACAGTCGCGTTAAAAGCAACAGGGTCTGATCCAGCAACCGACCATCCACCATCCACAGCCCATTCTGTATTTTTTAAAAAAGGAATTATTGCTGTATCATTTGGTTGTAATTTATCACTACCACTTAATTGTAACGACCAAGTAAATTCAAAATCATAGCTTTTATTACTTTGAGCTGGGTTCACTTCAGAAAGCGCTATCCCTGTATCGTCAAGGATTTTCCAATCATCTATCGTTACGTTTGGCGAATAATTCATCAATGGCATTACTCTTGACTGCATATCTGCTTCTTGTACGGCAGCTGTCATTTCAGACTCGATAGGTTCAGATGCCTTATGATCACTAGAGGATGTACTACCTGTCACAGGATCGGTTGGTAGCAGCTTAGCACTCGATAAAAATTCACTTGAAGAAACAGTTTCATTTGTAGAATTATCTGAAACTTCGGACTCTCCTCCATAGGTAAAACTAGGAAAAAGAAGCGATAAGCTTAAAGTAATTATCAGAAAAAACATATTTATTTCTTTTCTTAACACCATCTTTCTTCCTCTCCAACCCGTTTATTAAGTTTCTTTTAGCACCATGTGTTCATATTACAAAAAGAAACAATTAAATAATTTTTTTATGATTATTATGATTTAATTTTACTATTAATATC
>CWHE01000021.1_pt1 | contig 39506 bp, 52 predicted proteins | sample 685091 | NCBI WGS metagenome assembly CWHE01 (sample SAMEA3735855, study PRJEB9488) | human gut metagenome | biome: ENVO:mammalia-associated habitat; material: ENVO:feces | place: Malawi | collected 2009-02-27
TTGTTTGTCGCTTTGTTTCAGCAACTTTTACATCTTAACAGGTTGCCAAGCAAATGTCAATGACTTTTTTGAAGTTTTTTTAATTTCAAAATTCATCGTTCGGCTTTTGCTGTATCAGCAACGTTTATTAATTTACCATTTAATCATTCCATGGTCAACTATTTTCTTCAAAAAAAAGAAACTTATTATTCATAAGCTTCTTTTTCAGGTTTATTCAAATAATGGTACACCTTCAATTTCGATTGTTCCAAGGATTTTTCTGACGCTGTCTGGACTCTCCCAAGCAAATCCTTCGGGGAGCTCTGTAGCTTCTTCACTAGTCATTTCAAATACATATAACGGCAAACTAGCACCGTGTGATTGTGTATTCGTTAATTCGACTAGCCGAATATTATTAACATTAATATGTAGTGTCGCCTTCAAGAAATTCAAAAAACTAGCTAAAACGGTGTTTTCGGCTTTGGTATCAGTGCGAGCAAATTCTTTCTCTTTTCCTATTTCGTGAACTAAAAAACGCTTCGATCCATCTTCTAAATGCAACATGATTGTTCCTGACACTTGTTTTGTCACAATTTTCACCTCTGCAAAAGCTAATCGTAAATCGGAATCATTGTATCACGTTTTCAGAAAAAAAGATATTCTTTGCATAAAATAAGCCTTAATTTTCAACTTGTTCTTTCAATAGAAAATCGATTGCCTCATCCGTCCAAGCGGGCATGTTTTTCTCTAAGGAGCGGAAGCCGATGTTTTTATTGCGATTTGTAAAGTAACGTTTCCGATGGTAAGGCACTTCAGCGGAATGCTCTGCCAACGTTCGCAAAGATAAACTGATCTTCTTAGTATATTCATCAATATCAATAACTTGTACCTTCACCACTTGTCCAACCTCTAAAAAGCTGTGTATGTTTTTTGTGTAACCAGACTGTACCTCTGATATGTGGACTAATCCTTGTGTCTGAGCATCTAATGAGATGAACGCACCATATGGCTGAATACCTGTGACTTGCCCTTCGATAATATCTCCAATTTTATATCCCATTCATTTCCCTCTTTTCGCATGTTTCATTATACTGTATTTATAAACAAAATTGAAGTTAGCCATCAGGAGGAAGAGAAATGACAAATTTTGAACAACCGATCAATCGCCTTGGCTCTAACAGCGTCAAATGGGATGCGATCCTTAAGTCCTATAATGAAGAGAACCTTTTGCCGTTGTGGATTGCCGACATGGATTTCAAAGCGCCCGCCGGCGTCTTACAAGCCTACCAAAAATTGTTAGAACATGGAATCTTAGGTTATGCTGATACACCTGATACACTTTATACCGCTATCAGCAATTGGGAGCAGGAACATTTTAAGCTTGCCGTAAGAAAAGAAGAGATTCGTTTTTTCTCTGGTGTCTTAGCAGGAATTACTACAGCGATTCAAGCCTTCACAAAGCCAAATGACGTAATTTTAATCCACGATCCTGTTTACCCTCCTTTTGCAAACATCATTACGACGAATCGTCGGCAATTGGTTCGAAGCCAATTAGTCGAGGATAATGGACATTTTGTAATGGACCTGGCTGACATGGAGGAAAAATTCAAACAACACCAGGTAAAAGTTATGATTTTATGCAATCCTCACAATCCCGGTGGAAGAGTTTGGACGAAGAAGGAACTCTATCAATTAGGCGAACTTTGCCAAAAATATCAAGTGCTTGTCTTAAGCGATGAGATTCATCAGGATTTAGTGTTTCCGCCGAATAAAATGACTTCATTTTTTAATGCAGGCGATGGCTTCAGCGACTTTAGCTTACAATTTACTTCGATGACAAAGACCTTTAATCTAGCGGGAATCAAAAATTCCGTTGTTTTTGTCAAAAATGAGAAACTGCGCAGCCAATTAATCCGTAAGCAAGAAGAGAACTTTCAACAAGAAATCAATACCTTTGGTTTAGTCGGTATGGAAGCGGCTTATGAAACAGGTGAAGAATGGTTAGCCGAACTACTACCTTATATTCAATCCAATATTACTTATACAATGAACTTCTTCCGAGAACAGCTGCCAAAGGTAAAAATCATGGAGCCTGAAGGAACCTATCTATTGTGGTTGGATTTTTCGGAATACGATCTTTCTGATAAGGAATTAGAAGAGCGCTTCGTCCATAAAGGGAAGGTTGTCTTAAATACAGGGGTTAGCTATGGGCCAAGCGGGAAGCAGCATATGCGTTTGAATGTCGCCTGTCCGCGAGTAGTTTTAGAAGAAGGCTTAAACCGAATCGTAAGAGCATTAAGTTAAATTAAAAAAGGTTCCCTGCTCAATTTGCGGAGCAGGGAACCTTTTTCTAATCATTCTTATTATTCAGTAACCTCGATTGATTCGATGACAACATCATGCACAGGCTTATCTTGAGCACCACGTTTTACGGCACCGATGCTATCAACCACGTCCATACCTTCAACGACATGACCAAAAACAGTATGACGGAAGTCTAACCAAGGAGTTCCGCCTTGTTTATAGGTTTCAACGATTTCTCCCGGGAATCCAGCTTCTTCTAATTGTGCCATCATATTAGCTGGCACATTTTGATTGTTCACGATAAAGAATTGACTGCCATTTGAGTTCGGACCAGCATTTGCCATTGATAATGCGCCACGCAGGTTAAATAGATTACGTGAAAACTCATCTTCAAATTTCTCACCGTAAATACTTTCGCCACCCATACCAGTACCAGTTGGGTCGCCCCCTTGGATCATGAAATCAGGAATGACACGGTGGAAAATTACGCCGTCGTAATAGCCCTTCTTCGCTAATTCGATAAAGTTCTTAACTGTCTTTGGTGCTTCTTCAGGAAATAATTGAACCGTGATATCACCCATATTAGTTTTGATCGTCGCTTTAGGACCTTTTTCTTCTGTTAAGTTTAATTGTGGAAATTGAGTCACTTCAATGTCCTCCTTTATTTTTTTGCTGTGTCCATCATAACAAACTTTTTGCGTTTTGCCACCTTTACAAGCCAAGCGTTTCTTTCTCTCTCATTTATTTGTTACAATCGATGGAAAGAAAGGGTGTTGATATGGAAATTTTTGATATAACCATTGTGGGTGCAGGACCAGTCGGCATGTTTGCGGCATTTTACGCTGGGATACGCCAAGCGAAAACAAAGCTGATCGATAGTTTGCCACAGCTAGGCGGACAGCTGACGACACTTTACCCTGAAAAAAATATTTACGACATTCCTGGATTCCCGATCGTTAAAGCGGCGGATCTGGTAAACAATTTGGAAAAGCAATTACGGACTTTTTCCCATACTTACTGCTTAGAAGAAGAAGTTTTGGAATTGAAGCAGCATGAGGACTATCTTGAATTAATTACCACGAAGGATACTCACTATACAAAGTCAGTAGTGCTGGCTATCGGTAACGGCTCCTTTCAGCCAAGACGATTAATGATCGCTGATGCGGATACATTTGAAAATCACGGAATTGATTATTACATCAATGATCTGATGAAATATGCCGGCAAAAAAGTGGCCATCGCTGGCGGCGGGGATTCTGCGATCGATTGGGCATTAATGCTAGAGCCAATCGCTACTGAAGTTTCGATCATTCATCGACGAGATACCTTCCGAGGACATGAGCACAGTGTTGAAAAACTAAAGGAATCGTCCGTCAATATCTACACGCCTTATATTCTTAAAGAACTTCATGGCGAACAGGATTTGGAAGATTTGACTTTACAAAAGGCAAAAAGTGATGAGACAATTACTTTAAATGTAGATTACTTGATCGTCAATTACGGCTTTTCTTCTTCTTTGGATCATTTAAAATCGTGGGGACTAGAAAGCACACGGCAGGCGATCCTAGTTGAATCGGATATGCGCACGTCAATTCCTGGCGTCTATGCCTGCGGAGATATTTCTACCTATGACGGCAAGGTGAAATTGATCGCCACAGGAATGGGAGAAGCTCCGACTGCTGTCAATAATGCCCTGCATTATATAAATCCCAAAAACCGCACGCAGCCTGGACACAGCACCAGCCTATTTCCACAAATCTAGCTTCAGCTGGAGGTTGTGTCGTGCAATGTCAGCTGCACAAACTAAAAAGGAGGTACAATATGGTATTCGAAACGACTGCTCTTGAGCAAAAAGCACGTGAACTTCTTGAGGAACGCGGAGTCACTATTAGAGATATTGCAGACTTGGTGTTCTTTTTACAAAAGGATTATATTGAAAAATTGGACATCGAATTATGTATCCATAGTGTGAATCGCGTATTGACCAAGCGAGAGGTACACAACGCCATTATCACGGGGATCGAGCTGGATAAGCTAGCCGAACAAAAAAAGCTGGATTATCCATTGCAAAATATCCTTGAAGAGGATGAAGGTCTTTATGGAATCGATGAAATCATGGCTCTGTCGATCGTCAACGTTTACGGTTCTATTGGCTTCACAAATTATGGCTATATCGATAAAGTAAAGCCTGGAATCTTGAAGAAGCTTAACGAGCACGATGGTGTGCATGTTCATACTTTTTTGGATGATCTAGTTGGTGCGATCGCCGCGTCAGCTGCCAGTCGTCTAGCGCACGAGCATCCTCGCAAATTAGATTCAATCGTTAAATAAGGACAACAAAAAAAAGAGCTTAACGCTCTTTTTTTAATGCCCTTTTACCAAAATAGATCGGTAATAGATAAAAAATTTCTAGCAAGATAAAAAATAAAATGAAGCAATGCAGGAAAAATGTCTCTGGCAGCACATTAATGATCGGGTCCGTTGCCGGATTAAAAATCCATGCGTCATTGTTGAAAAAGACCCCATGAAACATCACGAAGAAGCGATCAAAATTCACTGCCATCAAAAACGTGATCACAATCGGTACAACAACCGCAATGCGGAATGGCTGGATCAGCTTCCACAGACACTGTTGTTTCATTAACTGACGTATATAAAGTATGCTGGGCACGACTGTTACCAATAATAAGCCGTAATTCAGTAAGAACAGCTTTTTGACTTCATAAAAATGCAATGCGCTGCTAGATGAGACTGGAAAGTCTGTCATTTTAAGTGTCTTTATCCAAGGCAAATTCAAATAGCGCATTAATTGATCAAAGTTATGCAGCAGCTCTTTTTCAGAAAGTGATGTATAATCCAACAAGTCTAACTGTCCGATATCAAACTGATAGAGCCAGCGGGCATTAATCGTCAGCGTAATCGCCAGTGTCAGCAAAGTCACCAGCAGGCAAATCAATCCAATACGTTCCAGCCACTTATTCTTCATTGAAACGCCACTCGTCTAACGAGTCCACTAAATAAGTCGGCGGTACTGGCAAAGTCGGTACATCTGCCTTTTGAGTAAAGCCTGACAATACCAAGAGAGTATCAATCCCATTATTGATTCCCGCTAAGATATCGGTCGTGTAATTATCTCCCACCATCAGCACATTTGCTTTTTCCATGCCTAAGGTTTCTACTGCTTTCTCCATAATGATCGCTTCTGGCTTGCCAATATAGATAGCCTTTTGTTGCGTGGAGGCTTCGATCATGGCAATCACCGAGCCGGCGCCCGGCAGCAGACCACGTTCAGTAGGGATATTTTTATCAGGATTTGTTCCAATAAAGGTCGCACCCTTTTGAATCGCCAAGGTTGCCACGACAAACTTTTCATAAGTAACATCCGTGTCCAATCCCACCACTACATAATCAGGTGTCTCTTCCTCCCAGACATATCCCGCAGCTAAAATCGGTTCAATCAAGCCTGGTTCACCGATTACATAGACCTTCTTGCCTTTATTTGCATCATTCAAATAATCAATCGTGGCAAGTGTCGCAGTATAGACTGTCTCTGGTCCCACATGGATCGAGAATTCATTGGCCAATCGATTGGCTACTGTCTCTGGTGTTTTTGTCGTATTGTTGGTCAAAAATAAAAATGGAATCTGGCGCGCCTGCAGTTGCTCAACAAAGCGGCGACCAGCTGGAATCGGCTCGCTTCCGCGATAGATCGTTCCATCTAAGTCAATCAGGTATCCTTCGTACATCCTATTACTCTTCCCTTTGACGAATTACAAAGCGTTCGTCTTTTTCTTTTGTCTTTGTAGGTGTTTCCTTTTTCGGCTGACGGTTTTTGATTACTGGTTTTTTCTTTGGCTTATTGGTTACTGGAACCTTTTTCTCCTCCACGTATGCTTGAGATTTGTCCTTCCGCTTGCGTTTGCGTTTTTTTCGCGTTTGCTGGCGTTTTCCGCCTGTCCGTTCCAAGACAAAATAAGCACAACCAAAATTGCAGTACTCATACAAATAATCTTCTAATGTATCAATCCGCTGCTCCGGTAAGCTTTTCCGATCGTCTTCGCGGAAAAAGCCCTTTAACCGCAACTGGTCATAGCCCCAGTCACCAACAATGTAATCATAGCGTGTCAAGACCTCACTAAAGCGTTCACCTAAACGTTCGGCATCAAAGCCTTCACGATAATTTCTAACTAAGCGGTATTGGCGTTCGCCAATCAAAAGATTACTATCATCGACAAATACGACGGTTTCACCTTTTTTCTTTTCTTCAGCGGGTGTCTCAACGATTTCATCTAAGACCTCAGCCAATTCTTCTGTGACTGTTTTTTCTGAATTGTTTTTCTGTTCTTTTTTGTCTCTTTTTTCTTTTGCCATCGTTTCACCACCTGTTTGCTATTATACCTTGTTTTTATTTGATTGGATAGTGAGTGTGGAGATAGTCCCCCAAAACACTGCGAATAAAATCAGGGAATAAAAATTCATAACGCCCCGCAATTTCGATCGTCGGAAAAAATGGAACGAACATATAATGATCGACAGTCGCCAGCGTATAGTCCAGCTCCGGATCAACCGGTTCTCCTAACCAACGAACCTGATGATTTACTCCATCATATTCGATGCCATCATAAACCAGATGACCAAAAATTTTGCCGCGAAAGCCCATCCCTATCACAGGAAAATTGATTAAGAAATGGCGATTCTTTTCCATTTCTAAAACCAGCCGAATCAAATTATTCCCATCCAGCGTTACTTTGATTAGATGCATGGGATGCGGCAATGCTGTATGCAGCTGATCTTGATTCACGATCCCAGCAGGAATATCCGTTAAAAATAATCCTGAGTTCAACACGGCTGCTTCTGTCTTAGCTGCTTCCTTTACGGCGGCCAATGTATAATCGATCATCGGATGCGCCGTTTGCAGATTTGTACTCATGGTAAAGGGAATGTTCGCGACTTCCTTATCTGCTAATAATCGGTGTCCTTCTGTCAGGTACCCGTCAATTTCTTCTTGGTCCTCAGGCAGCTCCAGCATCTTTTCTGTAGGAAAGGTACGAGCTGAAGTTTTCTGGATGCGGTGTTTATCATCAAGTGTCACATGAACTTCGCCCACATAATAACCGTATTTCCCCGCCGCTGCTAGCTGCACATCGCCAATCTTTTCTCCCGTTTCAAATAAATGATGCGTATGAGAACCTAGAATCACATCAATTGCCGGCAGCTCTCGTGCGATTTGCCGATCAACGCTAATTCCCAAATGACTCATCAATACGAGCACATCAACTTTCGGACGAAGCTCCGATACAAGATCTGGCAAAATATCCATTACCTGGCGAATGTCCCAGCCATTGGGATTGTAGGTTAGTGGGAAGGGAGCAGTGAAGGCCAGCAATCCAACCCTCGTTCCCTGTTCGGTCGTAATAATTTTAGATTGCTGTGCCCATTTTGGCGGCTGCAAGGTCTGCTTATCGAAGAGATTATCTAAAAGAATATCGAAATTCGCCTGATCATACAGCTGATTCAGTTCCGCCTTTGAGTTTCCCACGCCCTCGTTATTTCCAATAGTCGCCGCGTCGTAATGAATTTGATTCATTAATTGAACATTGGCTTGGCCATTAGTCGCTTCTGTCAAAGGATGCCAGCGATCAACAAAATCCCCTAAATCAACGGTAATAATTCGCTTATTCGCTGTTTCCTCCTGTTTGCGGTTCAGTAAAAAACGGCGAAGCTTTGGCCAATTCTCTAAATGGGAATGAAGATCATTGGTATGTAAAAGAATAATTTTTTCCATTATTCTACCTCTTTTCAACTCTTCTTGTTCCATCTATAGTAACATATAGCTCAAGAAGGCTGAACGAACTCGTTCGCTAAAAAAGCAGGTGAAAGTATGAAGTTTGACTCTATTCTCGGAACGATTTGGCTAGACGCTAGTCCCGATGCCTTAATTGGGATTTCTTATACACCAATTGATGAAAGCCCCTTAGCCAACCAAGAAATTCTACAAACAGCAAAAAAACAGCTATTGGAATTCTTAGCAGGTAAACGAAAAGACTTTGATGTGCCTTATGCTTTTACATCTGGAACAGCCTTTCAGCAAAAAGTTTGGCAGGCGTTGACAGAGATTCCTTATGGCGAAACGTGCAGCTACCTGACGATTGCTGAGAAAATTCAAAGTCCCAAAGCTGTTCGTGCGATTGGTCAAGCCAATCGCAACAATCCCTTGCCAATCCTCGTTCCTTGCCATCGCGTCATTGGGAAAAATGGCAAACTGGTCGGGTATTCCGGTTCGAGTGAAGAAGGTCTAAAAATCAAAGAGCAGTTACTCGTGATTGAGAATCCGACTCTGCAGGAAATCACTCTTTTCTAAATAAAGAAGATACCGTTGTTGAAGATAGGCAATCAACAACGGTATCTTTCTTTAGCTTGATGCTGACGAAGCTGCTGCTTCATCCTCCTTCACACAATCAATCGCAATAACCAGCGAAATGATTAACTCTTCTAATGCTTCATCTAAAATCGTAATCTCGTACGTATCGCCCCACGAAATCCAGCGCTTGTTTATCTCCGCAATCTTTCGTCCTTTTCGTGACACGTCAAAATCCATGTCCCACCAGTTCCCATCAACCGTCACATCTTCAGCTGAAATCGAGTATTTCGCTTTGAAGAAGCTCAACTGTTTGGAAATCTCAATCGCTTCTTTCCCATTAATCTCGACAAAAAATTTTGGCAAAAGACTAATTGTCTTCTTAGTAATTCGACTGACTTCTTTCCCCTGTTCATTTTCAACACTAAAGGTTTTGGGAATCTTCATAAAGCTGCCCTTAACCGAATAGTGCAGCCGTTGATCCTCATCAACCACGGTGAACTTTTCACCAATACTAAAAACCTTCTGTTTAATGTATAACTTCTTCATTCTCTGGCCTCCTATTTTTCTGATAGATCCCCTGTATTAATCACTGGCTGGGTTCCTTTATCGGTGATGATGGAAACCAGCAGATTATTGATCAACTGAACTTTCCGATCATCTGTAAACTGAATGTCCTGACCGTTTTCGATTTGTTCCAGTGCCATTTGCGTCATCGTAACCGCGCCTTCAACAATTGTTTGTCGGGCAGATAATATGGCTTTAGCTTGTTGTCGCTGCAGCATCGCGTTGGCAATTTCAGTCGCATACGCTAAATGATTCAAACGCGTCTCGATTACCTCAACACCAGCCATCGCTAAACGTTCTTGTAATTCCTCAGCTAATTCTTCTGATACCTCCGTCGTATTTCCTCGCAACGTTAAATCATCGTCATTGAATGTGTCATAAGGATATTGCGTCGCGATATGACGAATCGCTGTTTCACTTTGAATCTCAACAAAATCTAAATAGTAATCGACATCAAATAACGCTTTGGCCGTATCCACCACTCGAAAAACCACGACCGCCGAAATTTCGACGGGATTTCCATCAGAATCATTGACCTTTAATAATGAGCTATTGAAATTTCTTACCTTCAAAGACACCGGGATTTTTCGCGTCAACGGCGTTGTAATGAATAAGCCGTTTGCTTTGATGGTTCCAAGGTACTTTCCAAAAAACAAGACTGCCTTCGCTTTATTCGGTCCAACGATTGTTAAAGAACTTAAAAATAAGCCAGCAATAATCCATAGAAGAACGCCTAAAAAGATCAAGCCAAAACTTTCCTTTGTACTGCCAGCAAAAACTCCCCAGCTACCAATTCCAATAATTACAATTAAACCTACTAAACCTAAATACCCATTGATATGAAATGCCTGCTTCTCTTTCATCGTCGCACCCCCAAAATTTAATATCTTCAGTTTACGCTTATTTTGAAAGAGCTTCAATTAATTCTGACTTTCTATAAAAAGTCTATAAAAAAAGAACTGCCATCCAGACAGTCCCTGTTGATTTGGTTAAAAGAAAAAGCAGACCAAAAAGTCTGCTGTAATGTCATCTATATCAGACACATGCCGGATCCTACTTAGTTGGATTATCGCTAAACAAATATTGCTAATTGTTGTCATATCAATGTTTTTTCGACCTTCCCCCCACTCTTTCTTACTGATTATTTGACAACATTGGCAAATATTTGCCCCTTTTTTGCCCCTTTTTTTCAGATTTAAGAAACTGTTCGCTTTACAAACCAGAACAAACGTTCGTATAATATCGGTGAGGTGAAGGTTATGATTTATGATGATGAGTCAGCAGAAAAGCTTTTTTTAGAGGCCAAAAGCGTTTATGAGGATAGGGGCATGTTGAAATGGTTGACAGGATTCTTTTTATCCGATCACACTGCAGCAATGCAAAAAGATGTTGCTGAACGATCACGAGTCAATGAACAAAAGCCACAGATGTACCCTCACGAAATACAACACGTTCTAGAGCATGCTCGCTTAAAAAGACGTCCTGTCGCAATTCAACTGGAACAGCTAGATATGGAAGGTAAATATTTAGATGATGTGGTAGGTATGATAAAAGGCTATGATGAATTAGTAATCTACATTGATGATCATAAAGTAGATTACGATGAAATACGACATGTAGAGTTGTACGACTGGCACAAATGGAGTAAGCTGAAATGAACCCTATTTTGCTCTACGAACAAGGCTACATACCTTTTTCTACATTACAAGACTTATTGTGGGATTTCGGACCAAATAGCATTTTTGAGGTCGGAGAAAAATGTTTTGAGTTTTACTGTATGAAAGCAAACGCCTTTCACAATGACGATTTTTATATTCTTAGATATGGGAGTGGTTTAAATGATGAGCATGAGTGGTTTAGTGACTAGTATTAAAATATTAAAGCTTTCAGAACGCCCCCTTGTCTATTTTAAGCTGAATAATCAGTCATGTCTTATTGCCTCACACTCACTATCTTTTTTGGCAGATGTTGAGAACGGAATGCGAGTCGTAGTGGCTGGTGACTACAATAGTAGGAAACAGTTCGTGGTGAAGAAATATGCGGTGATTGGCAAGACGAAGATTATGATGGAGTTTGAAATGATGAAAATATAAAAATAAACCCTCTACAACCAACTAAGGCTGTAGAGGGTGTTTAAGTTTACACGTCTAAATACCAACGTGTTTCGGTTAGATCGTTGAATCCGTCTTTTGTATCGCCTTTCGGATCATTGGTACTTCTGATCATGATAATGATCGAGTGACCTGCAACATCCTTTTGATTGAACTCAATCTGGAAGCCTGCAGTATCATTCCGATTATAAACCTTTGCAGCGTCAGCACGTGGTAAGTCCTTCAACTTGATCCGTTTCAATTCTTTACCCGTTGTACGATCGAGAATAAAGGCATATTGATGTTTGTAAGTACGAGTACTCCATCCTTCTGCTTTAATCTTCCCAGCCATTGCGCCGAAACCATCAACGTGCCCTTTCCCGTTTCCGACTTCCATTACAGAATAGTTTTGTCCAGCACGGTAAATGTCTGTTACTTCAGATGGATTTGGAGCAGGCAGTGTGGTGTATCCGTTATCGGTAATTCCAGTTAAATCAACATTACCATCCAATCCGCCGCCAACATATGTGGAAGTGAATTGATAGATAGCCACACCGTCCATACTTGGAAACACAGACCATACTGGATATGGAGTGACGTTGTAATTCGGATAAGCGGCCATCCACAAACTATCAGGGAATTCAGCTAAGATTTGCTGATAGTATACGTTTTGCAGAGTAAACGGTTTGTAAGAGTAATACATCGGTGTGTAGCCGGCATCTCGAATCCTTCGCATACCATATAGAATTGTGTCTGTATTCGCTTGCTTATTTCCACTGGCTCCATGCTCAAAGTCTAATGCCACGATTGAACCACGAGGTGTTTTTACTTTCGGTAGAAAGTAATCCATAGTAGTTTTCGCAATGCTCATGTTTCCCCACGTGTCGTACCAAATATACGTGTGAGCCCGTTTTCCTTGTGCTAAAGCAGAATTAACTTGGCTTTCATATGTCCATTGATTATAAATTCCGCCAGCGTTGTATCCTCCAATTTGAGCGATTGCGAACTTATCATGCGCATAACCAAATTGTCCTTGTGCTCCCTGATAGATTGCCCAGTCAACCCCTTGATCACCTTTCGCCGCATCCACATTCCCTGGGAAAATTGGCAATAAAAAAAGAGCCGTAACCAGGCTCAACAAAGTAATTCTCTTTTTCATGTGATTCCTCCTATTTTTTCGAATTGTATGCTGAGACACCTGTAACTACTCCTAAAAAAGTAGCTACAGCATTAATTGTTAGCACAGTCATATCCGCGCCACCCCAACCGTATGCTTTTCCAAGTGTGCCAACTAAAACAGATGCAGCTGGCAACACTGTGAGAACCGCCCATTTAATAATTTGGTAATACTTGTCCGGTAAAATCATTTCAAACCCCCCTATAATTTCGTTAAGAAATAGCCTAATATAGTAATACCTAAACCGATCATGTAACCCCATGACCATTTATTGTTTGCTTTAATTTCTTTGATGTCATCAGCATTGTTGAGCGCAATAGAATATGCGTGATCCGCCACATCTTTCGCAGCATCCGCCTTCTCTCTCAATGCCTCGTAATTATCAAGTTTTGTTTCAATGCGCACTAAGCGCTCAATAACATCTTGTGCAGTATCATCTTTCAAAACTCCCCCGCCTTCCAACTAAATAATTAGCCCCGTTAAAAACGAGGCTAAATTGTTACTCTGCCAATTCTGGCAAATCCATATCTACTAGAATCTCTTTCACTTGCTCGCGAATTAGACCTGGTACTTGTTCAATCGTTTTCTTACCTTTAATAATTAAAGTCGCATACACTACAGCCATTTCTTCCACCTCCCTTCTGAGTAAATAAAAAGCAATCCTAATCCGCAGTTTCTGCATCAAGGATTGCTTGTACTTCATTTCTGATTGTTCTAGGAACTTCTTCAATCGTCTTCAATCCCTTCCGGATCAAATTCACGTAAATATTCGCCATTTACATATCCCCCTTCGCCGCATCGGCAGGAATTAACATTTCGTACACTTCTGCCAAAGCCAACTGTGTATCAGTTAACTGAGTTTCTTGTTCTTTAGCTTTAATCTTCAACTCTTCATTCTGCTTTTGAATAGCTTGATTAAGTGTTTCTATTAATTCGAGCTTTTCGTTAAAGTTCTGGGTTACAACTTCTTCCCAAACATTTTTTGCAAAATTGAAAAACTGCGACTGCGGATTTTCTAAATTTTGAATAGGTTCGACTTCCACAAAAGGAATAGAAGTTGGAAAGTCTTCCGGCACCTCGTGCTGCGCGTATCCGACAGGGTATAAGACTTTGTAGATTATTTTCATTTTTTCCCTCCTATAATTTGTTCTTAGCTAAATAAGTTACTGTACCTACGTACCATTGCGAGCTTGTAAGCACGCTATTTGCTTTGACTGCTTTACCAACAAATTTAACTACTGCTTGGTTGCTTTCAGTGCCGATAAAAAAATGAAAATTCTCATGAGGTTCATAAATATCATCAATAATAGTATCGGCTACTACATTTGCATCTCGCGCTAAATCGCCGCTCGATCTAACTTGAAAGTTCAAAAATAGCGTTACATAGTCTCCGTACCTTACAAAAGTGGCAGATCCCGCATTGAAGGATGAATTTTGCGTTGAATTTAGATAGAGTCTCTTCACGCCATTTTGAGAAAGTACGTTGTTTCCGCCAACTTGAAGGCCATTGGCAAAGTTCTTAATCCCTAAAACTGTTTCATTCTCTGTCAGAGATATGAACTTGTTTTTCGTCCACTGTGCAATCGATTGAAAAACACGAAGCGGAGTCATCGTTTTTGTATTGTCTTCACCTGCTTCTGCCTCTTCTTGAGTAGCAATATTTTCTCCATGATAGGCCGCGATTATAGACTCGATAATTGTTTTACCGTTTGCTTCAATTTCAACGATTAAACGTAAATCTTTCACTTCTAATAATGCAGATGTTACACCATCTGATATCGCACCAGCGTCATTAGTGCCATTTCGTTTAGTCGTCGCATAGACCGTCAAAACGCCTGTTGAAGATAATTGATCTAGTTGCGTAGCAGTCAGTGTTTTTGATATTTCTACAAACTCAGATGTTTGATTGTTTACTAAAAATTCTGACGTTCCATCGGTATATTTTAGATATAGTTGACCATTTTTCGAAGCATTAGCACCACTACCTCTCAAAGTAGATTTAATAGTGACACCTTTTTGAATTGATTTAAAGCATGTAATTTTTTCAGCATCAGTTGTTGTTTTCCCGAAAATATCAGGATATCGATTTGCAAATACTTCAATAATTTTAAAAGGCGTTTCAATCTCAGCTCCACGCCCGACGATTTTAGTCTCTGCTCGAACAATTCCATCATCTGAAAGTAAGTCTTCATAGTCTTTTTCATTGAATGGAACCATGCCGCCGTTAATCGGTGTTAGTCCGCTGTCAGCTTGCGAAGGTGTCCATTCGTCCATTGCTTCGAGTGATCCATTGATTAGTTTTTCCTCACCATACCTTACTGTTGTAGAAATAGTTGAGTTGGATTTTACGAGCGGTTTAACATAAATATTTGTGTATTCCTCCAAAACTGTGACTTGTACCATCGATCTACCGATAGACCCTTTTAAAACTGATGATCCATTGAACGAAACATACGTGTTGTCACTCTTTTTACATGCTAATTGGGCAAATACATCAGCAGTCCCTGCAGTGTTATCAATTTGAACGGCGTAAGTTACTAGATCATTTGGTTTAAAAAGATTGCTGACAACTAAATTCGTTTCTTTATATTGTGTTTGAATAAATGTTACTTCACTTAATGTTGAGCTTGTTCCGTTCCGTAAATTAGGCTGTCCGTGAACAACCCCCACGTCTTCGGCAGCGGGATAAAAAGATTCAATATTCATAATTTCGCTCTTAGAAACAATGATCGCTTTAATCCACATTTCACCGGTAGTGTAAAATGTCATTACTTCATTGTCGGTGGTTCCCGTACTTTCTACGCCGACCCACGTGTAATTTTGTGTCAGTGTCGCTGAACCTCTTTTTTTGTCGAAACCTAATTGAATTGTTCCTGTTCCTTTTGCCAATGCGTAAAAGAAAAATTTTTCATTGGCTTTTGTGGAATAACCGTATTTTAATCGTTGGTCAGAAGGTTGAAAGACACCCGTAACTGTACCATTATTTGATTTAGCATGAACAACGTCGTCTACAAACTCAGAAAGATTTCCCGCTGGTTGATGATAAGACCAATTTGTTATACCGTTTTTGAAATCCCCGTTTAAGATAATATTCGTGTACGGCAAATCCTTAACAAACCGACTCGCCATTCCCTCAGTTCCATTAACCAACAATTCTTTTTTCAAGATTGTTGACTCAGCGCCACCTATCTGATCGATCACGTTTGCGGAACTTTCGGCTTTGGTAAATACATCATTATCATCTAATTTTTTTCTGATTTCAGCGATTTTAACATTAGCTGTTGCTATATCATTTTTGACTTCAGTAACATCAGCAGTTAGACTATCAATCAATGCTTTAGCTTCTGATTTAATAGTATTAATCGTTTGATGATACTCATCTATAATCTCGTTGAAACCTTGCCAGTAATAATCCTCTAATTCAGGCGTGTTCAAATCAATCGGGCTTCGCTTGATGTCAAAGGTAAAACGTCCAGCGGTATCTAATGAGCGTGAATCAGGCAATTCAATATAAATTGAACCAGTGACACGCCCGACATAGCCTAAAATATTGTCTTCTAAAACAATCGACACAATTCCGTTTATCGCATCTTCGATTATCGCATGATAAATGTGGCGGCCACCAACAAAATCTAAGCAAATTGGAACAATTGTTCCTTCGGACAACGTTTGATTAACATAATCCTTTTGCAGTTGAAAAAGCATTTTAGCAGTCCCTTTGTCATGGGACCAAAAAACCACTCCAGTAGGTATAGCAGTGGTTGCCTCGGCTTGGATCACAATTATTTCTTCACTTGTTTTGAACAATTAGATCACCGACCCCTTTGTTAAAATCAATCCTCTTTCAATTGTTCTAGTATTTGTTGTAGCGATATTTAAATCACTTGGGATTCTTCCGGTGCCGTTCCAAACCACTAACAGTTCGCTATTTGAAGACCCTTTAATACCAGATACATTTACCTCAGCCATCCCTACTGCGTACAAGCACATCAATTGATTAATGAAAGTTGTATCTGACCCAATAGTGGCTTTCGAACTTCCTCCAACATAAATAGATTTGTGATTGGCAATTGACTTTGTATTCTCTGCAAACTTACATTTTGCCAAACTCATGTATCCGCCTTGTTCTTGATACAGCGAATACCTCGTATTACCTATAGACGGTGCATTTCCTTGATCTATAAATTGGATCCCTCGTAATTGAAGGTACCCAGTGCAATACATAAACGACATTGACCGAACTTTAACTGGACAATCAGTTGTTGACGGATCAAGATTCGTCGTATCTTGGACCGATCTGATATAAATACCACCCGAATAAATATTACGGAAACGCACATCTTCAAGAAACGTACCATCTTCAACGAGGATAACGACTTGACTTGATGTGAGTAGTGGAATCGTGTTCACGGCGGCTTGGAGTGTCTTAAACGGTAACGCTTGCGACCCATCCGCTGTACTATTGTTGCCTCGCTCCGTTGAAACATAGATAGTAAGTGTACCTCCATATTCGCCGAGTATTTTATCAAGCTTTTTATTTATTTCTGAGATACTTACATTCTGACTTTCCAATTCTGATCGTGTTTCCGCCATGTCTTCATCATGCGTGAACTCCCCAGCGAGTAGTCTTCCCTGAAGTGTATCGAATTGTTGTGCTCGGTTATTTACCCGTGCGTCCACTACCTCATTTGGCGAATCACCGCCCGAATGCAGGACTAAATTGTCAATTCTCTTGTCAACGATGTCAATTTTCTGATTTTGGTCACGTGTAATACCATTCAAAATATCCACATTATCGTTGAATGTTTTTTTCCATTCTGTTGAAATCCGATTTTTAATGAGTTTTAGTAGTTCCACTAAATCACTCCTTTCCTAGCTAAGTTCGCTAGTATTGATGTCATTGTTTTTTTTGTATTTGATAATGTGATTTCAGGCGGTTTATTAGGCAATGCAGGATACGTCTTAATTCCCACTATTTGAATATAAGTTTTGATATTTAATGGTTCGTAAATAAAAGGAACATAGTCTCCTTTTTGTGGAGTAATTCGCCATTTTAAGGTTACTGAGCCACTGATTGAAGGATAATCTTGTAAATCTTTTTTTAGTCGTTCCATCATGTTCCCAGCAACCGTAAAGCGCTCATCTTCCACAGGATCCTGAATACGGATGCCCCATTTTTCTGATTCTGGGGAGGTGTAGGTGATTGGAGAAAAGTAATAACTTCCATCATCTTTTTTCTTACCAAAACCTCTAATTTGAGTTTTTAGCGCATACGTATCAATATCAAACTTCACTGAATCAGTATTGTATTTATAGCGTATTTGTTCTTGAATTTGGTTTCCAAAATCTGAACGAGAATAGAATGTCATGCGTTTATTATCGGGTACCATTACCACATCATAATCGCTCATTATTTCCTCAATTAGTTTGAGGTAATTCGCATTTCCGAAATTTTCCTGTTCTACTCTCCCGATTTTCCCTAGAGGATTTACTACTTCCCATTGAAAACCCATATCCCCGGTAGCACCGTTAAAGACATGTGTTAGTAATTCATTAATAGCTCGAGTTCCTGATATCGTATTGTATTGAAATCCATCTTGAACTGTATAGAAGATGTGCGTTGCTGTAACATTTTTAGTTATCATTGATCCTAATCCACTAAGTTCCATTGACTTAATTATGAATTCTTGACCGTTGAAAATTACCGAGCTTTCGTAATCAACTAAATCAAACGCTGTACTATTTAAATCTGTTTTAGTTACATTGAAACTGACTTCCCACGTTTCGTTTTCTTGCCAATTTTCAAAAAAAGAGTCCTTGTTAAAATCAACAAGGAGCTCCTTCTTTGTTTTTTCATAATTTTGAATGATGATATCTGTCACCGTATCACCTACTTATACAGATAACGGAAATCCCAAAGAGATTTCACATTAGCCACATTTTGTATTTCTATTTCGTTGATGCCAGGAGCTAAAGTAATTAGCCCTAGATTTGTATCGATTCCACGATTTACACCATTTAGCTTAGGATACACGCGATCGATACTAACTGTTTGACCTAAGTTATTCGAAAAACTAGGATAATAAATAAACCGCTCGCCAGTCGTTCGATTGAATATTGCCGCATTGCCTAGTGACTCACCTTTTAACGTGATTTTCAAGTCATGCTCACGTGGATCAATCGTGAAATCTCCTGCATTGAACACTTGAAAACGACTAACTCCAAACTCGTATTCATAATCTGCAGATTCTAAGTTTTGTGAGAACTGCCACTCATCGTCCAACGAAAATTCAGAGAGTGTGGTTGAAAGTGATTCTGAACAGCCAGAAGGGACATCGAAAGTAACTTCGATAGTTGAATAATCATTTTCTTCTTCCGCTAGTTCGAAATTTGACGGATTTACCTTAAACCGTTTTCCTGGACTTAATTCATGTGTTACATAAAATTGAAAACCCGGAAAAACAATTTGATGTAATTCTGTGATGATTAATTCTTTATCGTATTCATTTTTATAAAAAATATCGAATGTAAGAACCAATTCAAAAGGACGAAAAGAAGCATTGACTTCTCTACTTCCGTTCGTCCCCTCGAAATCTTCATATTTCACTTCGTAGATAGGCGCTTGTCTTTTTATTTCTTTGCAGATTATCTTTCCATTTTCTTGCGGATCAAACAATCTACCATTTTGGTTAAAAAGCAATTTGTAAAACAATTAGAAAGCACCTCCTGTTGTATACCCTAATTTGCTCAAATCTCCGCCTAAGAAATCATTAGCAGCTTTTCCAACCGCATCAGTAGTGATACCGTTATCTTTTGATAAGATAGCTTTTAATATCCGCATCAGTTCACTGTGCTGCCGTTGTTGTTGTTTAATTAATGTTACTAACTCCGCAGTGTTATCAGAAGAAGTCGATTGAGAGTTAGGCTGTTTATCCCCAGCCATGAATGCCAATGCTTGACCCATCAATTCGATTGCTCTCGATTTACGGGTTAGTGGAATAACCATTTCTGGTTTGTTTCCTTCGCCAGCTCTGTATAATCCATCCTTGTTGATTAGCCCGCCATTTGCATACCCATGACCGCGACCGATGACGCTCAACATATTAGCACCATACCGATTTTTTGCATATCGAATAGCCGCTAGCATATTATCGAATCCATTCATGATATTTCCGTGCCCTGGAAAAGCATTCGCTGCAAATGTCCCTGGTTTAGTTTGAAGTAATCCTGTTGCATTACCATCAGCTAATCCATCGTTTCCACCAATCGCCGAAGGATTACCACCTGATTCTGTTTGAATCTGTGACATCCAAGCATTAACATATGTTTGAGTAGTTGGCAATCCGTTCATTTTTAGGGCTTTTTTGATATAAGGTCGCCAACGCTCTACTGACGCACCTCCAGGCGTTGGAAGTCCTCCAGCAACATCTGTTCCAGCTTTATATATACTGCCAGCACCTAATGAACCATTTAGATGAATGTGATCATAATGATCGCCAGCAGGCCAAGGTACCCATTGACCAGTTGCGGCTTGACCTGACATTCCTACTCGGTCACGCACTCTACCATTTGTAATAACATAAGCAATCTGTTTAGGGAATTTCTCGAAGGCCCAATTTGCTGCTTCCGTGTATCTAGGACTTCCGTAAGGATAACCCGAGATATCTAGTGCTTGATGCTTACCATGCCAATAAGGATCTCCCGGTCTGTAACCAGAAGTGATAGTTAGTCCTCCAAATTTTGACATCACTTTTTGTGCAATATCCACTAAGTATTGGTAGACTCCGTTTGCGTTCATAGACCCATCAAACATTCCTCCGCCGTATGCGTCCTCAATTTTTTTCTGTACAAAAGGATAAGCAGCGCTTGTCATTAACTTAACGCCCGATTTTGTCATATTCTTCCACGGTTCTAAAATGCTATTATAATCAACTCGTCCATCTACAAGCTTTTTAAAAACACCTTCATCATCAATCAAATCAAATATATCGAAATCATCCGTCCCATTTGCATAGTGCGGAATATCAAGTCTATTCTTCAATTTTTTAGTTAATGAAGCATTCAATACCTGCGCGCCTTTTGGGAGATTCACTAACAAATCTTTCCCTTTAGCAATAAACCCACGGCCGTCAGGCATCTGAACATACTCCTCATGAACAGCACCTTTTTGGTCATTAATCATTGCTAGACCGCCGGGGTGCCCTTCTGTCCCTTTTGCATATTGTGGAACTGTCCAGTTACCTAGTTTTTTATCCGATTCAACTTCTTTTAATACGTAATTAACCCCACCGATGACACCATTGACGCCTTTACCAATTCCGCCAACCATTTTATTGGCCACACCATTCATGGTTGCTGAGAGAGAGCCCCCCATTGAATTTAGGCCGTTAATTAGCGATTGCATCAAGAAGCGCCCAGCGTTATAGAAACCACCATTTTTAGAACGCAAGTTATTGATAGAATCATTACCCAATTGATTCACTCTGGCAATAAATGAACCATATAACGAATTCCAACCATTTAGATTGTTCTGTTGCCACGTACGTCCATTGCTGTACATAGGCGCATTGTAACTCCGAAGAGTTGTCATCGCTTGGTTGCAGAACGTCTTGATTAGATTAATGAATGTTCCTGTTAAACTGTTCCAACCATTCATTAAATTGCGATTCCAAGTGATGCCCTGTAAATAATTCGGATTATTTTGATTACTCAATTGCGTTAAATAGTCCGAAATAAATAGTGTTTCGCTTGCCATGTACTGCGGGACAATTGAATTCCAGCCATTCATGAGATTAGTCATCCACATCGAGCCAATTGCAATATACTGTTCGCCTTGTGCAATCAATTGGTCTGGCGTCATTGCAGATACACTTGCGGATCCTTGCACACCAGGTACAACCGATTTTTCAGTCATCGTTCCCACTGTATCGGAATCAGTGGTTTGTGGTTGCATAGTTTTAAACGTTAAAATCAGCTCGTTAATCACTCGAATCAATTCAGTGATTTGCGGGTTTCCTACTTCTACCGCTCCAATTCCTTCAGCGTAACGAGGAAATAATTTTGCTGTTTGAGAAGCTTTTAAAACTGCTGAACCTTTCGGTAAATCAAGCAATGTATTCCGTTCTTGTGGAATAAACGCGTGACCATTCGGAAGTTTGACAAGCTCTTTGTACCTCGCTCCTAATTGATCGTTTACTAGGGCTAATCCGCCTTGATGGTAGTTTGTACCATTGGCGTAATTACCAGTAATACTATTTCCTTTTTGATTGAACGCTTTCTTAACTTTGTCCCAAGTATCATCAAAGAATGCAGTAAGCTTGAAACTAATAGTTTTATCCTGCAATACCGAAACTTCTTGATAAGACTTAACAGCTTTTTTAACGTTTGGTGTAACATCATCTTTAGCGGTCATTTTCTTTTCTGGAATTTGAACACCGTTATAGACACCTAATTTAGTTCTAGCAGTTTCTTCTTTGTTCAATAAATCAGCATTGTTAGCCGTTAAAACTTTCTGCTTCGGATGGTGGTTCTTATTATATTCATCAATCTTGTTTTTTGCTTGTTCTGTTTTTGTGTTTATATCAAAATTATCACCGTACATTTTTTTAAGTAACGGCAATACTTGATTGTATTGCTCAATGCTAATTGTTCCATCATTAAGCTTTGTTTTCAAATCAACGTTATCAGCGAGCATATGTTTAATGTTATCGGGCATTTGAGTCCAAGCCGTGTATGATTCCGTAGAAGCAAATATTTTAGTAGTTAAATCTGTGTTGTCCGCTAACAGTTTTTTCTGATCTACAGGCAACGTATTCCACTGTTTTATTTGTTCTTGTGTTGTAAATAATTTATAAACAGCATCGGCATTATCAATTCCTAGTGCTTTTCTGTCCAGAACATACTGATTCCACGCGCCCATGGCATTGATCGTTTCGTAAAGCTCTAGTTTTGCTTCGTCACCGTTGACTAGCAACATTTTTTCAGTAAGCCATAACTCATCCCATTTGCCAGCTTCGCCCATAGCAATTGCCACTTCTTCTTTGGCGTTAGAAGTTAGTTTAGCTTCCTTGACCATAAATTTGAGCTGATTCCAGCCATCATCAGTCTGAGCGATTTCAGTTAAAACATCGGTCATGTTTGTTTTAACTTCACCAGTCTTAGGATCAAGACTTAAAGCGTTCCATTGCATATCGGCATCGGAAGTTCCTTTTGCGAATAAGCTTAGGTCTTTAGTGGCATCTTTGACACTGCTAGACACTAATGCAGTCACTTCTTCAACGTTGTATCCGTACTTCTCCCATTTGAACCAAACCGAATCTAATGAAGATCCTGATTTTTCAGTAAGATTACCAAGAGCCGTAATCATCTCGCCAGTGTTCTTCTTATAATTCTCTTTTAAATTGTCTAACAATCTTTTTCTGACAGATGAGCTAAGAGTCTCGTTGCTTTCAATTTCTTTGCGTTGCTTATCATAAGAGGCCTTTTCTTTATCCAAGGCTTTTTCTAACGTTTTAATTCGTGTACTTACTTCTTTTTCACTCAACTTCGACAAATCATCCTGATAAGCTGTTTCGATTGCCAGGCGCTGCGACTTAGTAAAACCAGCTGCTTTTAATTGATCATCAGATAACTTAGCGTATGACGATCTAATATACTGCATTTCTTGATCAGATAATTGTCGATTATTATCAGAAGCATTTTTGTATATTCCGTTAATCTTATCAATTTGTGCTTTAACCGTTTCGGCTGTTTTCTCATCAACTTTTTTCTGTGCAGCAATAACTTGCTCATACCAAGCTTTTGTTTCTTCATCCAAAAAACTTAATTTAGTAATCTTTTCACGGCGTTTTTCTTCTTTTTCCAGAGTTCCTTCAATCGCGTCTTGAATACCTTTATTTGCCTTTTTGATTTTTTCAGCATTGGCATTGACACCGTCTTGGTACTCGTTCATATACTGAACGCCTTTTTCACGTAATTCACTAGACTTATCGATTACCTTATCTTGCGACTCAGTTACTTTCGTTCCCCATCTAGCGCCAGAAAGTTGATGTTCATCATACGCTTTTTTTCCAGCATACAACGCTAACCCGATTGCTCCGATTGCACCTACACCGATTGCTGCAGGGACAGCTAATCCAGCGATTGCAGTTCCTAGCCCAGCGACACCACTAGCTCCAGCTGCACTTGCTGAAGCTGTGCCAGCAGTAGTTACAGAAGTAGCAAAACTTGCCATTGCTTTTTTCTCGGCGGCTTTAGCAGCTAATTCAACTAATCCGCCAGTTAGTTTCCCAACCGCAGTTTTAGTCTTTCCAATGACTGTAATACCGCCACCAAGCAATTTTAAAGCAGGACCGGCAGCCGCAGCAAGGCCAAGCCATTTTAGGATATTCTGCTGTTGTTCTTTGTCAAGATTCGAAAAGCCTTTCCCCAAATCTCCTAATCCCTTGATTAAAGGTTTAGCCGCTTGTAATCCATCACGAAGCGCGTCCACGAAAGGACCGCCTAGATCGATAGCAGTATCCGCAACTTCATTTTTTAGCATTTTCAATTTTGCTTCGGTGGTTGCATAACGTTTATTAGCTTCTTCTGTCAGAGCGGAATTTTCTTTCCAAGCTTTGTTACCAGTTTTTATCGCACTATCAAAAACCCCACTTGCGTTAGCAGCACGAAGTAAGCTATCACGTAGACGAACTTCTTTAATATCCATGTCATCTAACATTTTAATCGCTGAAGTTCCTTGTTTTTCAGCGTTCGCAAGGCCTTGAATAAATTTCATAATCGCTTTTGACGGATCAGCTTTAAACATTTTAGAAAACTGTTCGTTCGAAATTCCGGCTACGCTTGCGAAATTCTCTAATGATGTTTTAGACTTATCAGCTTCCTTGTACATTTTCTTCAAAGAAGAACTGTTCATTCCTAACGCTTCGGCCATTGATTTAAGTGGTTTGCCGCCATTTACCACTGCTTGACTGACCTCACCTATTGAAAAACCTGCATTGTTGGCTCTTTCTTCTAGTTCTCCGAATGCTCCTGTTCCTTTTTCAACAGCCAACTGCATTTGAACCATGACTTTGGATATGGCAGAACCACCCGCTTCCGCCTCGACTCCCACAGAGCTCAAAGCAGTTGCAAAGCCTAAAATATCGCCTTGGCTCATTCCTACTTGTTTACCAGCACCGGCGATTCGAAGGGCCATCTCGGTAATTTCTGCTTCGGTGGTTGCGTAATTATTCCCTAAATCAACAATTGACGACCCTAATTTATCAAAATCTTTCTGGCTCATTTGGGTAATATTAGCAAATCGCGCCAATGAAGTTGCAGCTGTTTCAGCCGACATATTAGTCGATTCGCCTAAATCGATCATTGTTTTCGTAAATGATTTGACGTTTTGAGTTTTAATTCCTAATTGTCCAGCTGCTTCAGCTACTTTAGCAATTTCAGCGTGGCTGGCTGGTAGTTGTTTTGCTAAATCTCTAAGGCCATTTTCCAAGTCTTTGTAAGAATAAACGACGTTACCGTTCGAATTTCTCACTTCATCGTTTGTTTTTTTGACGCCTGCGAACGAGCTTTCCCATGAAATCGCTGCTTTAGCGACCGCGACTGATCCAGCGGCGATTGGCGCAGTTACTCCTAGAGTTAAAGCTGTGCCCATACCAGAAACTTTTTTTCCAACCGATTCAATCTTCTTACCAGAAGCCATCCACTTATCTGATTGTGCTTTGAGTTTGCCAGTAAAGCCTTCAGTTTCGACTTTCATTCGAGCCATTTGACCCGTCGTGGTTTTCATCTGAGCTGTAAAACTAGCAGAACGTGCTCGCGCTTGGTTCAATTCGTTTGCATATTTTGCCGTGGAAGCAGTTGCTTTCCCGTTTTCGTCAAAGCTATCCTTATAAGCTTTTGTTAGCTTTTCGATATGTTTTTCGTTCGCTTGGACTACGTTGCCTAAGCCGTCATATTTCGCTTTTAAAGCGCCTAGTTTATCACCAGACGAATTCATGACTTGCATTTGCGATTTCATTGCTTTTATCTGATGATTGACCGCGTTTTTAGCGCCTTGCAACCCTTTAGAAAAGGCAGAACTATTCAAATCCAACTTGATAATCATATTCCCAAGCGGTTTTCCATTTGCCATAATTTTCCTCCTTTCCTAAATTGATTTAACGAAGTCTTTCAAATCGACCTCTTTTGATTTTTCTTTCTTGGGTTCAGAACAGACAATTTGAATGAGGGCTTCAAAGTCAGCTTCTTCGATATCTTCCAACGTCCAACCGTTTTCAATTAATTGCCTGCAAAGGTTAAAATAATTTTCTTCTGCTTCTTCAGGGCTTACTTTTTTTCATCAGTGGAATCGTCTTCCTTGATTCCTAAAATATCCATATAGACTTTGTTTAAAGCGTTGAATAATTCATCGCTTTCAATCCCGTCTAAAATTGTGTCTTCTGTAACTTTTTTATCATTAAAGACTTCCACAGCTAATTCAATCAAAGCGTCTAACTGCGTACCCATGTCTGCGTCTTTTGCATACATTTTCCGACTGCATTGGATAGCTTTACGGACCGCACGACCTTTGACTTTCATTTTTTCGTGGACTACTTTTTCGCCTTTTGCATTTTCTAACTCAAGTCTTACTTTCGCCATCTATAATTTCCTCCTAAAATTTACAAAATAAAAAAGAGGACTGGTTTAGTCCTCTCTGTTTTAGCCTTCAACTACAGCTGTCGGGAATACTAATGCTTTCAACGCAGTAATTTTTGCTTCATCATCGCCACTGAATTTCACTAGTGATTGTCCTTTAGCTTCACCTTCTGCATCATTTGCGATTGCAGAAAATAAATATTCTTCTGCCTCAGGCTCAAAGGCTTCGTTAGTTGTTGTATTTAAGTTGATCGATTCACGGCTAAATTTGCCTTTAAACAAACCAAGCATAGCAGTTTCACCACTTAAATCTTCTGATTCCATTAGTACGGCACAATACGGTGGTTCAGTGTCTTCACCTAAGAAGCTAAATCCATTGGTACCGTCGACTTTATATCCCAAAATCTTATCATTTGCGCCATCAGGTAAATCTAGTAAGCCAAAGTTTGCTGAGATATCGCCCGTACCTTTTTGAGAAATGTAATAAGGAACATTTGAACCGTACACTTTAGATGCTTCTTTAGACAAACCACTGATTTCAGCCGATACAGTAGCTCCTTCGTCTTGCTTTCCTTCAATTACAATTAAATTTGCTGCTGGAATTTTCCCATTTTCATCGAAAACTCCGATTGTCATTTTTTTAAATCCTACAAGTGTCATATAATTTTCCTCCTAATTTTGGGTATTAAAAAAGACACGTCTATTTAACGTGTCTTACTTCCTATTAATATTTCGTATCATAGATTCGTGTATTCCCGTCATAACGACGCGCGTCGACGAACCGTTTTGTTTCCGGAAAATACTCATCTAATCCTTGCCCCGATACTTGGCCAAAGCCTAAGTTTTTCATTTCTTTTTTAATCTCGTATTGAATTTGTTTCGAAGTCGCTCGATATTTTGATTCCACATCAATTTGGATTAAATGCTCAATCGAAAGCTCTTGATCACTACCGTGATAGGCCTCATTCGGTACATCAACGGGCCGAAGTGTGATAAATGCACCTGATTTATCAGCTGTTTCAGGTTGCTCATAAAACTTAATTCGATATTCTTGCGAATCGCTGTTATAAGTCATTTTGTGGATGTAGGCATTCGAAATTAACGCCTCGTAAATAATCATTAATATGTCTTTCATAGGCTTTTCTTAACCTCCATTTCCACGGTAGACAAATAAACTGGTTCAGAATTTTTCAATGATTTCGTGATAACCCCGAACCCACGCGGCTTAATCTGACGTCCGTTTCTTGTATAGCCCCATTCGTTTAAATGGATTAATCGATAACGTTGATGTGGACCATTCCAACCGATTTCTGCTTCAGTATTGTAATTTTTATACGTCGCATTTTTACGAAGAACTTCATCAATCGTGTATCCTTGATCTTTAAAAACGAGCATGTCAGACTGTAGACGTTTCTCGACTTTCTCAGCGCCGGTATTGATTGCTTTGCGAGCAATCGATCGGACTTTTTTATCACCAAGTCTTTTTTCCATTGCTTTTAACGTTTCGTTTACGCCTTTAACTTCTACGCTATTCATCGGCATACACCGCCAAAAGAATCGTAACGAAACGATTATCCGTAAAATCATTTCGAACATCAGCAATATTCCACCTGATTCCGCTATAGCGCCTGTCTAAAATCTCCACATAATGTTTATTAGAGACTAAATAGTCTTCTTGCGGATCTCGGATAGTAATTGTAACCGCCTGCTTAGTCGTTTTAGAGTTTAAAATCTCTAAATCTTTCATCGACGGATTATATATTTCAGCAAAGCAGTTAAAAATAATCTGTTTTTCTTCTTCACCAGGCATCGGCCCTGGTTTTGGCTTATAGCTAAAAAATTCAACTGGCGTTCTCATCGCACCATTATTAACTTTAGGCTTCTGATACTCAAACGTTGGTTTCTTCATCGCTAACGTCCTCCTCCACATAATTCGAGAGAGAGACGCCCATTAATTCGGACAAAAAATTTTCATTAAAAAATTCGAGAGAATCATTGTAAACGTATCTGCTACGTTCAATGATTAATTCTCGAATTTCTGGCTTAGTAATATCTTCACTTCCGCACCAACGCTTTATTGCCGCAGTTGAACTCTCAAGAATATTTTCTAAATTGTCATCATCTGCATTGTGGAAGATACGCATACGCGATTTAAAATCCTTTAATAATTGTTCCATAGGCTCCACCGCCTAATCTTTTTTCTGAATAAAGCCACTACCAAGATTTTTTTCAATCTCCTTAGCACGCTTCACAAGTAAATCGATTTCCTGACCTTTTTCGTAAAGTTCTTTGGTGTATTTATCCCTAAAACTTTTAAGGATTGTGTACTTCATCTTCTCACTACCCTTCCGGAGTAGGGTCGACAGGCGTTTCATTCACTTTTAATCCCCAAACAGCCGCCGTTTTATCATCTTTTGCTTTTCCATAAGCAAATTGTTTAGCAGTATACAAATCCATATCTTCGATTGCTAACGTTTGATCGTATTTGCGCAATGTGATTCCTCCGCCGATATAAGCATCGTAACGTCCGCTAACGAAAGTAACGACTTTTTCGGAAACTTGTGCCAAAGATTCAACGATTTTAAGATTATAAGGGAGAGCGGTTACGTATACGCCTTGCGCATTTAAAGAAGTGTATTGGCGTTTAACATCCCAAGCGTCAGCAGGGTTAACAACCATGACTACTTTGCCATCAACAGCAACAGCACGACCTTTTTCGTCAGTGGAATGGTGTTTGTATACGTTCGTTAATTCTTTGACTGTAGTAGCAGAATCAGCAAAAGTTAAATCACCAATTGAAGTTTTTTCGGGATATACTCCGCCAGTGATAGCCACGCCAGCTTGTACTTGACGATTTAAGCCGATTGGCTTGCCGTTTCCGTCTCCTGCTAAGAACGCCGCTTCTAAAGCAACTGCAAAAGCTTCATCGATTTGAGTAGATACAAAAGATTCGATCCAAGCAGGGCCAAAGTCTTTCAAATCTTTCGGAATTACAACGAACGCCGTTAATTTATTTTGAATAGCTTCTTCTTCACTAAATGCTGCATCTAATTGGCCTTTGATCTCGCCGTAGATATTTCCCCACACAGCGACTCCGCTTGTTTCAGACTTCAAGAATTTTAAGCGTAATCCAGCATTCACCATGCCAATTTCTGCTAATAGCGGATGAGCAGTAGTTAAGTTTTCAAAAATGCGATCGATTGTTTCTTGTGGCAATAATTTTTCTTCTTTGTAGCCCACATCAGTTGTAATTGCATTAAAGAATTTCCGTTCTCGTGCAGATAATTTTGCGTCTGCCGGGTTTGCAGCAATCAATCCTTCTGCTTCAGCACGAGCTTGTTTTTTCGCTTCGTTAAGTAATTCATCAAGCATCGCTCCATATAGTTCATTTTGTTTTTCAGCAGGCTCATTATTGTTAACCGCCGCTAAAAAGTTGTCACGAATCGTTTTGAATTCGTTGGATAATTTCATAGTCATTCAGTATGACCTCCTTATTTTTTGTATTAAAAAAGGAATCGTTTAAAACCAGCGTTTTCTGGTTCTTTCGATTCCGTCTTTTTAGTATTTAATTTTTCAGATACTTTGTTTGCTAACTCGTCTAAATCAAATTGAGGTTTTAACTTTTCAGCCAATTTTGCAATCGCATCTGGTGGGATAACCGGTGACAAGCTCGCAACTAGCAACGGCGCTTCATTGTTTTCAAACATGACTTTATCAGCAAAACCGTTTTCTACTGCTTGTTCAGCGGTAAGCCACGTTTCATGATTCATCAATTCCAGCAATTCAGCTTCTTCAATGCCCGTTTTTGCAATATAAGCATTCGCGATTGATGAGTTATAATTTTTCAATACTTCTGCTTCGTGAGCTAACGTTCGATGATCGCCAGCAGCAGCGCTTGAAACATTATGAATCATAATTTGAGCAGTCGGACTGATTTCAATTGTGTTTCCAGCCATTGCAATCACGCTTGCGGCGCTTGCAGCAATACCTACGATTTTCACAGTCACGTCACCTTGATAAGCCCGCAAAGCTGTGTAAATCTCACTACCTGCATATACGTCACCACCTCCCGAATTAATCACGACCTCTAGCGGTTCGTTGTTTTCAGGCAATAAAATATCTTTCGGTGATGTGCTGTCCATTTCAAACAAATCGTAAATCCATTTTTGATTATTAGAAATAATCGTTCCTTTAATTTCCAGTTTCGTCATTTACTTCCTCCCCTCCTTTCGCTTTCTCATAATTTTTGGTGATATAGAATTCATCTCCGCCTTCGATACTTTCATAATCGACTTCTTCGCGAATTTCATTTCGATTGAATCCGCCGCTTGAAATTAACTTGTCTACTGCATCTGCCAAATCGAAGATATCCTTCTTATCAACGCCTACGACTTTAACTTCTGTTCCGCTCACGTACTCAGATTTGCTGATAGTCTTGGCGTTTAGCTCGTCTTCAATTTTTTTGTTCAACGATTTCACACAATATTTATTAAGCACTTTCTGGGCGCTCTCTAAATCAGCCAGTTCGCCGTGCAAAATTGTTGAAGGTATTCCTAAAATATCTGCCACTTCATCGACAAACTGCCGTTTCAATTTCTTGAGTTCGTCAATCGATTGATTAGTTTCGCCAACTGTATTCGTGAGTTCGTTATACTCCAGCCCTTGTTGCATTGGAATAATAGCAACTGAGTCTTTTCGAAATTTTTCGTACAGTTTATCAATATACGATTGAGCTTTCTTTTGTAATTTGTCATCAAAACCTCGGCCTTCTTTGCCTCCGACCGTCGCTCTAATCTGATGATTTCGCATAGCTACTTCAACCATTCGGTTGTAGAGAGAAGCGTAATCTTCGTACAATCCACGAACATATCTATTCAAGTCGTTGTTGTTGTATTGTAAAAAAATGACTTCACTCATCGGAAACTTTCGTTTGAACTCGTAGCCTTTCATCCACACACTTTCAAAAACATCGTCATACAACGCATATTCTTTTCGAACGTAGCTTTCAGCAATCAACAATTGATCATCGTCAGAAAGTACGATCAATACTTCGTTTTCAGTGATTAGCTTGTAAACGACTTTTTGCCAAAACGAAGAAGCTGATTGATCCAGATTCGGGCGTACATTTAATAAATACGTCCACTCGTTCGTGATCGGCTGTCCGTTTTTCCGAATTCGAAACTCTGACCGGCTGAATATTCGTGCTATAAATTCTGCACAGGTATCGATTGCTAAATGCTTCAAATACAGCGTGTTGTATTCGTCAATCAACGTGTCAAAGTCGTAGCTTAATTCAATCTCTGAATTTTTTTTGAAAATATCAAAAAACGATTGAAATACTCCCAATAGTCACACACCTCCCTTCACTGCCTTAAAAATCCCAGTCCTCCATCAAATCAAAGAAGCCTTCTAAATCAACGTCTTCGATTTCTTCTCTTTTATATAAAGCAGCTAAAAAGGCGTGGAAGCCATCTGTTTTCCGCCGGACTGGTTCTTTTTTCAAAAATGTTTTGTTTCCTGATTTATCAACTTTGGCGTAGCTATTATTCGTGTACCATCGCATTGATGGATCATCGCCAAAAATAAATTTTTCGTTAGCAAACCCGTCTTCGATGATTGGAGCAACTTTGGATTGGACTCCTCGAATATTCCGAATGAATTCATAGTTGTAACCTTCTTTTTCCAATAGCGGTTGCAGCAGGTCCATTCGATAACCATCGGCGCACACCATTTCAATCTGATACAATTCACGTTTTTCATTCAACCAATCAATTAGTAGTTGAGGAGAAATTGAAGGAGCATCCACGATTGTGAATATTCCTTTATCTGCCCATTCTTTGATTGGTGCTTTGATTTTAAAAGTGTCTAAGAATTCTTTTCTGGCAAAGCTGTGTTGCATCCAGATAAATTTCTCATCTTGTTTAAAGAGCAGCCCAACACTGGCGAAATCTCGAATTTCCGCATAGTCAAAGCCGGCGACACACGATTTTCCTTTTAAATCACCAATCGGCTGATTAGTAGCTAGTAATTTTTCGTGCGTAGTAATATCTGATTCCATATCGCCTTCGGTAAAATTCATCCGTTTGACGACAAACTCCCGGCGACCAGACGGCTCTTCTTCTAACTTTAGGTATTCGTCCATAACAGTTTGATACAAGCGTTTGGCGTAAGGAGAATCTTCTTCGAACATCGGATTCGCTTTAGACCATAATTCCGGTTTTTCCATCTCTTCGATCGTGTCGAGTTTACAAATAAATGGAAACAAACGGTCGTTCTTGTTTTCACCAGTGAATATTTTCTGTGCTCTTTCTAATGTCCGGTCATAAAAGCCTTCTCGGACGTGTCCATTCGTTCCGTTGTAAAATGTCCGTGGATGTTGAATCTTACCTAGCCCGCTCCGTTGAATGTCCACGATATCCGAGTTCTCGAACATGTGAATTTCATCGAATTCTAAACAGCCATCCCGAGCACTATCCATCGTTTTCGGGTTGTTGGTCCGATAACTAAAAATGGAATTCGTTACTCGATTGGTGATTGCCATTTTCGTTAAATAAAACTGCTGTTCTAAACGTTTCGCCTGGACAGTTTCATAGACTTCTTTAAAACTAACTTTCCCTTGTTTTTCCGAATTGGCAGTAATAGTCACATCGTAATTTCGCACACCATAGAGCGGGGAAATAAAGAACGAATCTCGTGCAGACATGAAACCATTCTTGCCACCCCCGCGCGCGATAGAGTTCAAAATTTCATTAAAAAACACCTCGTCATCTTCTTTTTTGTAAAGAAAAATGAAAGGTGTAATAAATTTCTGATATTTAGCTAACGGAAAAAAATTTTTCTCGGCATAACGAATAAATTTGTGAATCATCTCATCGTCAAAATACAAATCATCTCTCGGAAGGACTTCCTTTTTGAGATACTCGACTAATTGAATACGTTCTTTATTGAATGGGATTACTCCGCGTTCGTAGAGATCTACGTATTCATCAAAAAAATAAGGTTGTAGCAACGTCATAATAGATCACTGCCATCTAACGCAGCAGAAGCAGCCGCATCTCGTTTTTCTTCTGGCAAATAATCTGTCAACTGTTTTATAATCCGCTGATAAGATTGATCACGCGCGTTGTATTGTTTTGCCACCGGCCGCTCTCGTTCGTAAGGAATCTGATTTTCTGACTGAGAGAATAATTCATAATCTCCTTTTTCAGAAATATCAATCCACATTTCGTCTAGTAATATTTTTAATCGTGCCGCTTGAGTCACCAGACCCGATACAACTTTTTTCTTATCGTCAGCCAAATCAAAAAACAATTCATTCAATCGTTTTTCCTCAGCAGCTACTTTTTCATTTCTGATTTTTAAATCCGCCATCCAATCACTTCCTTTCTTACGGGAGGGGGTTATGCGCATATCGCTAATAGATTTGCGGAGTTGACCCATCCACCGGTTTCCCGTTAGATTTTTTTACCCCAAAATTTTTGACCCGGGGGGTTTTTATTTTTTCTCAATGAAGTCTATCGACAATGAAATATTATTTTCCGTTAGTTCTTCCTCCATTGGAACTGGATAATTGTCATCAAAGTATCCTCCTGAAACAATTACTGACCCATCTTCAACAAAAGCCTTAAAGCTTTCTAATTTTCTTATACTTGCTTCCAACCATTCTATAGCCTTGTCTTTGCTGTTTGTTTCGACCGTCATTCTATCCTCTCCAATCATTGTTTTCTGCTCAGAATCCTTTGTCTCTAGGTAGACGCATCCAAGTAGTTGCTTGTTGTGACTTTTGCTCTTTACCACCATTCATCCTCCCACTTTCTTTTCCTTTCAGCCCCTCGATAGTTCATCCGACCGTGGCGCTTGTTGTGGCAGTCTTTGCAAAGTGTTCGAAGATTATCCATATCAGTTGCGAGTTCAGGATAATGTTCTAACTCTTTAATGTGATCCACTTCTAATATTGCATCGTTAATACTAACTACCTTGCCTTCGTCCTTGCACCACTGACATTCATAGTGATCTCGCTCTAATACCTTTTGCCTTAGCTTACGCCATGTTGATGATCCGTAGAAGTTCGCACGATCCTGCCTTGTCGATACTTCAATCATCTATTTCATCTTTCAATAAGTTAAAGCTTCCGCGCTCTCCTTCTTCATCGATGTATACTTCTATCCTCTTGGCGTCTATATCAGTACCTTCGACATACTCAAGAATAGCCGTTAACTTAGTTGGTTTATCCGCTTCGCATGTATGCCAGTGCATATACACATCGACTAGCCCGTTAGGCAATTCGTCTACACGCTCACCGCGGTACCAAACCTCTGGTACTGAATCAGTATCTTTTAGTTTGATTTCTAGTAGGTTAGGTTTGGTATTCTTAGTTACCGTCTCGTATAACGTTTGCCCATCATGTGTTATCTTCATGTAACAATCATTAGCTTCTACCTCTTTGATTGATGTCACAAAATGAGTACCTATTTTTTTGCCAGTCAAAAGATCTTCTCTTTCAGAACGAACCATGAATTTCTCATCGTGGTCATCAAGATAGAAAAAGGTTACCTCTTCGATACAACCTTCTATATCTTTATGAGGCGTTTTGATAAGCACCTTCGGATAATTAAAGTCTTGTCTAACAACAAAAGGATTTTCTTTTTTATTCCAAAACATTACTCTTCCTCCTTAATCCACTTGAAGAATCTGAACCACGCAAGTGTTTGCTCCTTGTTATCATATTCAGGACTGCTACGACTCTCTGACCGAAGTACATGAATAGCTACATCATCTACAGTGTAGCTGTCAGGTAGCTTTGTCTTAGCGTGATTAAAGCACTGCTGCAAGTATTCAAAGTATGTCATCTCAACCACCTCTTCATGTTCTCTTGAATGTGTTTGTCATTAAACCAGCCGATACCAACGAGAACCAACTTGTACTGATCAATTTCATTAGGTGTCGCTTCGTCCGTCAGCTCAACAATGGTATAGCGTTTAGCTATCTGCGCTGACATTGCACGCTGAGGATAGTTGCCAGCTAATGAAATGTACCAGTGGTTTCTCAATTGGATCAGTCCTTTCTTCGATGTATCTTTCTTCCATATCGCCTAATGACTTCATTGTTTTCTTTACGTTTATATGTATTACTTTTTATTGGCTTTCGAATTGTTAGGTAAGGTTCTAAATCTGAACCGGCATAAATACAAGTTTCTTCATATCGTTGTTCGAGATATTGTGGACGATACATTTTAGTTCCCTCCTTATATTGTCCTGTAAGCGTTACAATGATATAATCCCTTTAGGGTGAATCCTTTAAAAGTTTGTTTTTCACTTGGCCATCGTGTAAACGGTGGTCTATTTTTGTATGCAAAATAAAAACAGCCTCACGAGGAGACTGCTAAACTAAGCCTTCATTCTTTAACTGCTCATATAACTTTGTTGCTCTGTTGATTCCAATTCGCATTCTGTGTTGTAAATGAACTGGCTTTAATTTTTGTTCAACCCCGTTAAAGTCAATTGCTATCTTTCTAGCTTCACTAATTAATTCATCGTCCATAATTATTTTTCCTCCAATAATCGGCCATCGAAAATGTAGGTTTTCGGCCATAATAAAAAGACCGCCTAAGCGATCTTGATTATGTATTACTCTGATAATTTGAAAACTTCAAAATAGGTTTCCTCGTTGACTTCTTGAAATGGTTGTAACTCATCAAAGCTCTGCCAACTGCCATTTTGTTTTATTGACTCAACACTTTTCTTGTGTTCGGCCTTCTTTTTTTCTTTTATAGCTACTAACTCTTTATTACTCATTAGTAATCACCTTCTAAATAAAAATCAGACCAACGCCACTAAAGCTCGCTAGTCCTACAAACAATGATTTGTTTTTTCCTATTGACGTGACCGTGATCGAACCGGCGACCTCCTGATTAAAGCGCTCTACCAACTGAGCTACACGTCTAAGTCACTGGAGTGGCACTGCCCCACTCACAAGGGTTCCGTGTGGTGTCACCCACCGATCATCAGTATACTCCCTCTTCATAGACCATTCCTGCGTCTTCTACTTCCGCCACAGTGACATAATAAAGACGGCACGTGAACTTTAAAGAAAACGAAGTCTTTCAACTCCATTCTTATTTATTTTGTGCCGCCAATGAGCTTCTAACTGCACCTAAAAGCTCGCTGAATACATTGTGCAGATGTTGCCTTCTCTGTTTCCGCAGAGTGGCAGTGTAGTCAAAAAGCGAATAACCCACCAAGCTAGACGTATATATGTTAAGAGGTATAAGGAGAAACTTCATGCCAATAAAGTTAAGTTTGAGTCGTCTGCTCGGTGGATTATCTACTCTATCATTTTATTACGGAATCACCCCAGTAAACGGTAGTCTTTTACCCCCTTAAACGGCGCTTTTTACGGTCATTTTAGTTTTAGTCTTCGAGCAAGCATCGTTACAACCGCCGTATCTTTTTTTCTACAAGCATCTTCCGATAAATGAATCTGATTGCTAACCTTTACCCAATTAGGTAAATCTTTTGGCCGTCTGCATTTACTACCATCGTCACTAAGATATCTTGCTTGCAGCAGTTCAACTGCATCATCACTTAAATCCTCAATAAGATTTTTGACAATCTCAACATGTCTTACAGTTGATAAGAATTCTTCATTGGTCCATACTCTTTCCGCTTCTGCCTCTTGTGGTGCGATATTAGAGGATACGTGGGAACCACCGATATTCTCGTCCGTTTCTCGATAAGGATGTCTTAGACTCTCTTCAATGGATTTAATTTGCTTTGCTTCATAATTATGACACCGCAATACTTTTCTTGCGTAATTCCTTGCTTCTTCACTGACCCTATAGAATTTCAATAATTCGACCTCCAAATATCAACGTTTTTTTGTTATGCACATATTAACAGGTTTATCCACAATATATCGTAGGAACTCATTTTCGCATACAACATATTGTGCTTTTCTCCATGATAGGCGACGTTAGCGGATTAATTAAATGGTTCTCCCATGTTTAATCTATCCTCACACGCCTTAGTAATCGTTTCTAGCTCTTCTTTATATGTTTTGATGTCGTTAATAGGCTTGTCGCCATGTAACACATAATCGCGTTGTAAGCCGATTAAAGCCTTGCTGACATTAGAATAGTAGCCAATAACACTGCGAGCCTCTTCCATTTCGCCTTTAGGAGTTTTTCTTTCATACAGTTCTCCATCTTCATTTCTCAGCGCTTTACTCAAAATCACTTGACGTGAATCGCTAGTAATTCGATAATCAAATATTTTCATGTCTAACATTTATTCCACCTCCAATAACTCTGGGTTTTCGTAGATGTTGCCTATAACTTCGATATAAGGTTTTAGCTGATACAAAAGTAAATCGCCAGCTAGCCAAGTTAAATTATGATCAGACCATCCGATTAAGTAATCGCCATCTATTTCGATGCCTGCACTGTCTTCTTTCTTTTGAAAAGGATGATTAGTCACTTTCACTATATCCCCCTCAAAAATCTCCACGCCGTTACGGTCTATCAATCCAGTGGATTGCATGAGAATGACTTCATCACCTAAAAATTTCTCATGCCAACATCCGTCAGATACCCTGATGCCACCTTGCAAGAACTCCAATGTGTCAATGTGTGTCATCACTTCATCTTGTATCCACCAAGCTCTAAATTTCGGTATCATATAATTCACTTCCATTTACTATTTTTTGTTGTATAATATGTTTGAGCTAGATCACAATAGTTACTCTATAACCATTATGAATACCCCCTAGCTCACTGACCGCTGTCACCTCATATGACGCGGTTTTTTTTTATGGTATAATTCAGACGAGCTAGATTCTTCCTTTTTAATTTCATTAAACTGAAAGCATATTTCAACTAGCTCAGAGACCGCTGCCACCCAATATGCAGAGGTCTTTTTCTATGCAGTTGCTTCGGTTACCGGATCTTCGTAACTTCAACTGTTCCATTTTTCCAATATGGAATATTCTCATTCTTTTTTGCTTTTTTAATCGCTCTTTTTTTTGCTGCCCTTTCATCCCATGCATAGACAAATATGCCGGAGCCAAATTCAGCTTCCTTGTAAGGTCTGAAATCAACACGATATTTACAAATCATTCCGCCACCTCTTCAAGCGCTCTGATAGTATCTAAACCGTCCACCTCAACAAACTCGCCTGAGTCCATTAGAACAACCGCTTGCGCGCGTCTATTATCGGTGAATTGAGTTATTTGGATTAATGTTCCGAATTCCCCTGTAGCCTCATATCTTTTTTCGATGTTATACCAGTGGCTTTGCGGTATGCTCTCATTCCCAAAAGCAAACTCATCCTTGACGCTTTTTTCAATCCTAGCTAACAGTTCTACTCTAATGTTCATTCCGCTACCTCTTTCATTCCCCATTCCGCGAAGGCTTGCAGGACTTGGAGAAACTCTATTTGTGTTAAACGATCTGAAATAATATCGGGCTCCACATCATCCTCAAAGTACCAATAAATTGCAGATTCAAAAGAGCATCGTTCTTCCTTTTCCTCCTTCAACCACTCCAACACGACCTGCTGGTTTTCGTTGAGTTCGGGGTTTATCTTTTCCATTATCGAATCAGTTAAATCAGCAACATCACTATCAGTCCATTCCTCGAAGTCATCTAATGTTACTGTTCCAACTGAAAATGAACTTTTTTCCCTAGTTAAGAAATATGCATAAGTATCCTCAATATCAATATGTTCATTTATTGCTGAGTGTATTTTGTCTCTAGTATTCATTCCGCCACCTACACTTTCTCGACTGTGCCGCCGAGATTTTTAGCCACCGAAGAAGCTGTTCCCTCATTTTTATATTTGATAATCGACTCATCTTCACCAAGCACCGTGTTCATCACAAATTGAGCAGTGGTATCTTCCCAACCACAAAAATATAAATTACCAACTTTAACCCCCCACTTCGGCTCTTCCTCGACCTCGTAGCCGTTGACCCATGCTTGCTCATACAGTTCAGCGTTCTCCATATACCATTCATAAATTTGCGAATTAGTAGCAAGAATAGATTCATGGAAATTATCACCATCAGCTTTTCTTTTTTTAATATGCTTGCCAATAGCTGCTGGCACTTTGACTTTCTGCGGTTCAGTCTCATGGCCGTACACCGCATGATCTAAAGTTATCCTCAAGTTCTGAGCAGTTTCAGGGTACGACTCTGCAATTTTGTTCCATGCTTGTTCGTTGGTTACCTGTGGTTCTTCAAGTTCATTAATCATTTCGATAAGATCATCCATATAGACTGTTTCAACGGCTCCAAGACCAAAAACACTTGGTCTACCAACCTTATTTTCGTAAATCCATTTTAATAATTCTTGTTTCATTTCATCCCTCTTTTCTTACTTGATAGGCTGAGTTAGATGAAC